>Ga0116144_10000325_pt1 | contig 64533 bp, 55 predicted proteins | sample AD_UKC035_MetaG_FD_89746 | JGI IMG/M metagenome (GOLD analysis project Ga0116144, IMG submission 89746) | Active sludge microbial communities of municipal wastewater-treating anaerobic digesters from USA - AD_UKC035_MetaG | ecosystem: Engineered > Bioreactor > Anaerobic > Digestate | place: USA...
TAACCGCAGGGGCATGGGTTCATGGCGCCAATCAATTGAAAGTTAGCCGGGAAGGTCAGCGAACCCTGGGCGCGGCTGATGGTGACAACCTTGTCTTCCATCGGCTGGCGCATCACCTCAAGCACGCGCATGCCAAATTCGGGCAGTTCGTCCAAGAAGAGCACACCGCGGTGCGCCAGGCTGATCTCGCCGGGGTGAGGCTGGTTGCCGCCGCCCACCAGCCCGGCGTGGCTGATGGTGTGGTGCGGGGCGCGGAAGGGGCGGTTCTGGATCAATGGGGTGTCGGGCGGGAGCTGGTCGGCAACCGAATAAATGCGCGTCACGTCCAGCGCTTCGTCGATGCTCATCTTGGGTAAGATGCCCGGCAGGGCACGCGCCAGCAGGGTCTTGCCGGCGCCGGGTGGCCCGACCATGAGCACGTTGTGGCCCCCAGCCGCCGCCACTTCGAGGGCACGCTTGACGTGCTCTTGCCCCTTGATCTCGCGAAAGTCGGTCGGCGGCACCACGGCCAGGGTTTCGGGCTGGACCGGCGGCTGGATGGGCAGTTCGGCCCGCCCGCTCAGGTGGGCATGCAGCGAGGCCAGGGTATCCACGGGGATGACTTCCAGGTCGGGGATGAGGGCGGCTTCAGCGGCGTCTTCTTGCGGGACGAAGATGCGCCGGAAGCCCTGGCTGCGCGCCGTGGCGGCCATGGGCAGCACGCCACGCGCGTGGCGCACGCGGCCATCTAGCGAAAGCTCGCCCACCACCAGGGCGCCGTCTACGGCTTCTTGCGGCAGGTGGCCCATCATCACCAGCACGCCCAGGGCGATGGGCAGGTCGTAGGTGGGGCCTTCTTTGCGCACCGCGGCAGGGGCCAGGTTGACCACCACGCGCTTGCGCGGGTAGGGTAGGGCGGTGTTCTTGATGGCAGCCTGGACGCGTTCGCGCGATTCTTGTACGGCAGCATCGGGCAGGCCGACGATGGTGATGCCGGGCAAGCCGTCGGCGGTATCGACTTCTACCTCGACGATGACGCCTTCGAGGCCGATGACTGCGCAAGAGTGGACGCGTGAGAGCATAGGATCAGTGGATGACAGACGAAGTGGACGAAACGAAAACCCCAAAAACTTGCCTGAGATTATTATACCCCAGGCTTTCATCACAGGCGTTATAATCATGAGGACGGATAAGACCGGTAAATTATTGGATTCTGGATAAGGAGAAAATCAGCATGGACCAACCACGTACGATTGCATACTTGATCACCCCGACGATGGTTAGCGAGGGGGCCGGGGTGCGCTTGCAGCGCTCGTTTGGGCCCAGCCGCGCTAACCCCCTTGATCCCTTCTTGCTGTTCGACCATTTTGCCTTTAACGAACCGATCGAAGAGGCCTTGGTTGGCTTTCCAACGCACCCGCACCGCGGCATTGAGACCGTGACCTACATGCTCGAAGGCGAGGTGCAGCATAAAGATAGCCTGGGCAACACCGGCCTGATCGAGCCGGGAGATGTGCAGTGGATGACGGCTGGCGGGGGCATTATGCACGAAGAAATGCCGCGCCCCAGCCCCGAGGGCAAGGTGCGAGGTTTCCAGTTATGGGTCAATCTGCCTGCCAGCCTGAAGATGAGCGCGCCGCGTTACCAGGAAGTGAAGGCCGCCAGCATCCCAACCGTTGACCTGGCGGGGGTCCGCCTGCGGGTGGTAGCCGGAGATGCGGTGGGTGCAAGTGGGCCGGTGACCGAGATCGCAGCCAGTCCCTTATACCTGGATGTGCAAATTGAGGCCGGTGCGAGCTTCAATCATTCCATTCCAGAGGGTCATACGGCGATCGCGTATGTATTTGAAGGCCAGGGCTTGTTCGGCGATCCAGCCCAAGAAGTGTCGGCCTTTACCATGATTGTCTTCAGCGATGGCAACGACTTGAGCGTGCGCGCTGCCCCCGATGCGCCCCTGCGCTTTATGCTGATGGTCGGCGCACCGTTCAAAGAGCCGGCGGTTCCTTACGGGCCTTTCGTGATGAACACAGACGAAGAGATCCGCCAGGCCTTGGCAGACCTGCGCAATGGGACCTTTGTGAAGTAAGTCGAAGCCTGGGAACAAGCAAACTTTGGGTATGAATTGGCGACAAAGCCGCCAATTCATACCCCATTTTTGTTTCCTTTACTTTTTAGCTACAACGGGCAGGTAGATGCGCTGGTAAGTGCCGGGGAGAATGTACTCGTCTGCACCCAGGTCTGGAGTGCCGAAGCGCGGCTCATCGTCGATATCCCAACTGACCGCTGTTTCTACGCCCTTGTCGATGGCCGCCGATTCGGCCCGGATGTGGTAATCTCCAGCCGCGGGATCGACGAAGGCGGGATCGCCCGGCTCGGCATGCGTGACGAAGAAGGTGCCCGCTCCCCAGGTGTCGCTGATATTGCCAGACCAGAGGATTCCATCTGCCACTACCACGTTATTGACCTCTTCGCCATGGGCATAGATGCCCACCACATGGCTGACAACGATGGTGTTGTGCATTTGCACTTGCGAGCGCTCACCAGAGTTGGAATCCTCGATCACGTACAAACCCACTCCGTCGCCGCCCGTGTTCTCAGCAAGGGTATTGTGGATCAATTCGGGCGACCCGCCGTTGACGTAGATGCCGGGGGCGTGGAAGTGGGTTGTATCCCCACCGGTCACATAATTATGGGCGATGATATTGTTTTGCAGGGTGGGGCTGTCGTTGATGTACACCCCGCCGCCATACCCGCCCCAGTACTGGTTGCCAACGTGAGTAAAGCCAAAAGCGGTGTTATAGCGGATGATGTTGCTGTCTAGCAGGATGTTGTCGCCAATAAGGAACATGCCGCCGCCATAACCATGAGAATTGATCGCCGCGTCCTCGCCGGCAAAATTGTATTCGATCAGGTTGCCCATCACCGTAACCATACCATCTGGACCGGTGTCGATATACAGCCCGGCGCCTTTGCAAGCAGAATATGTATTGGTGTTGTGGTGGATGTGGTTGTTTTGCAGCAGCACCTCGCCGCCCCATACCGGGTCGATTTTTACCCCCGGGTCATCATCATAGCCTTTGCCGCGGTTGTACCGGATCTCATTGCCAATGATGTTCAGGTTGCCATCCCCGATGGACAGGCCACTGCTTGAGCTGCCGTGGATGAGGTTATAAGCAATGCGCCCATTCCCGTTAACGTAAAATCCGCTGCCCCCCTGGGTATTGCTGATGACATTGCTTTCAACCACCATCTCGGTTTTGAAGGTGTATAGTGCTGTGCCGTCGTCGTTATTTTCTAGCCAACTTTGGCGCAGGGTCAGGCTGCCCTTTTGAGCACTGATCGCTCCGCCGTGGTTTGATAAGAACTGGTTGTTGGCGGTGATTTGGGTTTCAGCCTCAAACAGGTAGACTCCCGCCCCGCCGCCGGCCTCGTTCTCTTCAAATGTGGTACTCGTCATATTCAGGCTGCCGTGCCGCTGGTATAGACCGCCGCCAGAACCGTTGCTGGGGGCAAAGTTGTTACCAAGCACACATTGCTTAATGATGAGGTTGGATTCGTTCACATATACCCCGCCGCCGGCATCGTAATTCTCAAACATTGAAGGCTGGTGACCGCCCAGCCCGGTCGAGTCGCCGTAGCTGATGTGCAAGCCCTCTAGGGTGACGGTGATCTGCGTGCTGCTGATGTACACGCCCCGCCCCAGGGTCATGGCATTCAGCTCGGTGATATTGGCCTCGGGGTTGGGGGTGTCCCAGTTGCTGGTCAGAAATCCGCCTCGGATGGTGACGCTTTTATCAATGTACAAGGCTTGCGAAAGCCCGCCCTGGTTGTTGACCCCCATGTAAGTCCCAGCCGCCACGCGGATCTCGTCACCGGGTTGGGCGGCATCTACCGCTTCTTGAATGGTAGCATAGCAGGGGCTGGCAGCGCCGCAGCCTGTGCTGGCAACGTAATGTGTGGCGGCAAGCGGTTGGGCAGAGGCTGATCCTGCCAACCTGGGCCAGGCTGCCGCCAGCAGCAGCGCAAAAGCGACCGCGCAACAGATACCTAAGATTCGATTCAATTTCATGGTTGACACTCCTCATAAGCACAATGATATGGGTGAAGAGAAACTCCTTGAGCCCGGTTTTGTCCGGGCAACTTTATTGGCCTTTTCAGCGGTATATTTTCTTGCTGGGGTGATGTCGATGGCGTTGGCAACCGCAACGCAGAATATCCTCTTTCATTGTATAGAAGATCATCCTGTTTGTAAAGTATCTCTTCTTGCCTCTCGGAAAGAACCCTGGCCTGGCAAGGCGGCAAGAAGCTGACCCAGGCCAATTTGTGGTACGATATATCTTATGATCAAACATTACGTCCCCCTGCTTCTTATCCTCAGTATCCTGCTGCTGGGCCTGGCGGCCTGCACAGCCAAGGATGAGCCGGCTGTGGTGGTGTATACCTCGGTCGATCAACCTTTTGCCGAGCCGATCTTGACCGCCTTTGAGCAGAAGACCGGCGTTCGCGTCCTGGCAGTCTACGATACCGAAGCCGCCAAGACCACCGGCCTGGTCAGCCGCCTGTCGGCCGAGCGCGATCATCCACAGGCCGACGTGTTTTGGAGCTCAGAGATCGCCCAAACGCTCTGGCTGCAAGACCACGGCTTGTTGGCTGTTTATCAATCGCCGGTTGCAGATGATATCCCGGCTGGCTTCCGCGATCCGCAGGGGTATTGGACCGGGTTAGGTTACCGGACGCGCGTGATCATCGTTAATACCGAGCGCGTAGCGCCCGAAGACTATCCCCAAACCCTGGCTGACCTGCTCGACCCGAAGTGGGGCCCTGGCGAGGTGGGCCTGGCGAACCCGCTCTTTGGCACCACGGCTACCCATGCCGCCGCCCTGTATGCAAGCTGGGGAGCTCAGCCGGCCCTGGATTATTTTCAACAGCTTGAGGCCCAGGGGGTGCGCATCGTAGATGGCAACTCGGTGGTGCGCGATATGGTCGCCAGCGGCGACCTGAAGCTTGGCCTGACCGACACCGATGATGCCGAGGCTGCCGTCCAGGCTGGCAAGCCTGTGATCGTTATCTTCCCCGATCAAGATGGGGCCGGCACCCTGGCGATCCCCAATACGGTGGCGCTGGTTGCCGGTGGGCCAAACCTGGCCCAGGGCCAGGCACTGATCGACTACCTGCTGAGCGCAGAGGTTGAGACGCAGTTGATCCGCGATGGCTTTTTGCATGGTTCGCTGCGCGACTCGGCATCTGCAGGGCCGGTGTTGATGGCTGTGGATTGGCGGGCGGTGGCAGAGCAAATGGAAGCCGCCAAGCGCGATCTGCAAGACCTTTTCTTGCGATGAAGTCTTCTCCTAGGGGCATCCATTCCTCCATCGGGCAGGGGCTTGGGCTGGCGGCTTACCTGCTGGTGACGCTTGGGCCGGCGGCCTGGTTGGGATGGGCCCTGCTGGAAACAGTTGTTGGGGGATGGGGGAATAGCGCCGCCCCGGTTCTGCAAGCCGAGGGCGTTGAGTTGAACAGCCGTACCTGGGGGCTTTTGGGGCACAGCCTGGGGTTGGCGGCGCTGGTCACGGCTGGCAGCCTGCTCTTGGGGCTGGGCGCGGCGGTGTGGATTGTGACCCGCCCGCCCTGGTTAGGCCGCCTGACGCGCAAGCTTTACCTGGTTCCCTTTATCATTCCTGGTTATATCTACGCCCTGACGTGGTTGAGCCTTTTCAGCCGTTCGAGCCTGCTGGCCCAGGGGGTAGAGCGCTTATTTGGGCAGGCCCCCTCTGCCTATGGGCTGCCCGGTGCGGTGTTGATCCTGGCGCTGATCTACGCGCCGCTGGTGACCCTGGTGATGTTGGCGGCTTTGGATGCCAGCGAACCAGAGTTGGTGGAGCAGGCCCTGCTGATGGGTCCGGCTGGGCGAGCCTGGCGCGGCGTGATCCTGCCGCTCAGCCGGCCTGGCGCAGTGGCGGCGGCAGGGCTGGTCTTTGCGCTGGCGCTGGTGGAATACGGCGTGCCGGCTTTGCTGGAATTCAATGTTTATCCAATGGAAATCTATGCTGAGTTCAGCCAGAGCGGCGACCCACTGCGGGCCTTGTTGTTGGCCTTGCCCGTGCTGATCAGCGCGGCGCTGTTGGTCGGTGCCGCCCAGTGGCTGCTGCAGCGTACGCCGCTTTCGAGCCGCCCACAGGGCGCGGCCTGGTTAAGCAACCTGCCTTTACCCGGTTTTGAGCGCACCCTGGCCTGGTTTTCGGCGCTCAGCCTGGCGGCGGCCTGCCTGCTGCCCATCCTGGTGTTGGTCATCCAGGCCGGCAGCCTTTCGGTGGTGTGGAGCGCGGCCAGCCAGGCCCAGCATGACCTGCTGACCACGCTGCTTTTGGCGCTTAGCGCGGCTTTGGGGGCGGTTCTGGTGGCCTTCATCCCTGCCCAACGCCTAGCTGCATCGGATGCAGCATCCCCCTGGCTGTGGGCGCTCTTGCTGGTGCCGCTGGCTGTGCCTGCGCCGCTGGTGGGGATCGGGCTGGTTGACCTGGCAAACCATTTGCCGGGCCGCAGCCTGGGCTGGTTTTTCATGTGGGCCGCTCACGTGGGGCGTTTTGCGCCGTTGGCCCTGATCGCATTGGTGGCCCAGTTCCGCCGCCGCGAGCCTCTTTTGCACGAGCTGGCACAACTTTACCCGGTGGGTTGGCTGCGGCGTTTGTGGCAGATCGACCTGCCGCTGATGGCGGGCGGGCTGAGCGCGGCGCTGGTGGTTGTCTTTGCCCTGTCGTTGGGAGAGATCGGCGCCACCCTGCTGGTCATCCCCCCCGGCCTGGGCACGGCTGCCCTGCGCCTGTACAATTTGTTGCACTACGGTGCGCCTGCCAGCACGGCCGGGCTGGCTTTGAGCTTGCTGTTCATCATATTGGCAGTTGGGGGTTTGTGGGCTGGATTTTATGAACGAGGAGTGCGGCGCTTTGGGCAAATTGATTGAGGTGCAGCAGGTCGGCAAACGCTTCGGTGCGGTGCAGGCGCTGGAAGGCATCTCGTTCAGCGTGCCGGGCGGCGGATCCCTGGCATTGAGAGGCCCTTCAGGCAGCGGGAAGACCACCCTCTTGCGCCTGATCTGCGGCTTGGAAGAACCCGACCGCGGCCAGGTTGCCCTGGATGGGCAGGTGGTCAGCCAGCCGGGCCGCCTGGCACCGCCCTGGCAGCGCGGCATTGGCGCCGTCTTTCAGAAGCCGGCCTTGTGGCCTCACCTGACCGTCCGCCAGAACGCAGCCTTTGGGCTGACCGGCTGGGGAAAGCAACAGGCTGCGGCCCGCCTGGATGAGTTGTTGGATGCGGTGGATCTTTCGAAATTGGCTGAGCGCTACCCCTACCAGCTTTCTGGCGGAGAGGCCCAGCGTGCCGCACTGCTGCGCGCCCTGGCGCCGCGCCCGCCCATCTTGCTGTTGGATGAGCCGTTTGCCAACCTGGACCCCGCCCTGCGCACCTCGATGTTGGCCTTTGTTCAACAGACTCAGCAGGCTGAGGGCGCTACGCTGATCTTGGTAGCACATGATGACGAAAGTGCAGCCATTTGCACGCAAGTGCTGTATTTGGAGAAGCGCTAAGGCCGGGCGTAGGGCGCAATACTTGTCAGGCCGTCGCGCGTGGCAACCCAGGCGGCGCCATCGGCGTCAAAGAGGATGGCCTTGATCTCGTCGTGCGAGAGGCCGTCTTGGGTGGTGTACACCTCGAATACGTTGCTGTGTAAGACTGCCAAGCCGTCATATTCGGAACCAAACCACAAGCCCCCATCTGGGGCCAGCGCCAGCGAGCGCACTTTTTCGCCCGCCAGGCCGTTTTCCAGGGTCACCAGCCGCGCAATCTGCCAGCTTCCACCGGCAGATTGCACCAGCTCAGCCGCTCCGCCGCGGTCATTTAAGCCGCTGCCGGCCCAAACCTGCTCCGCTGAAACGGCCACCAGCGAAGTGATGTTGTTGTGGGGCAGGCCGTTGTGAATGCTGAAGTACTGCCAGTCACCACCGGCAGAGCGGTAGCTCAGCCCGCCGCGCGGCGCCACGTAAGAGCCAAACCACATCCCGCCATCGGGCAGGGGCAAGATCACGTTGACCATATCATCCAGCAGGCCGCCGGCCAGGGTCAGCGTTTGCCAACCGCCCTGTGTTTGTACTGCTGCGCCGCCCCAGGTGCCCACCCACAAACGCCCGGCTGCATCCAATGCCAGGGCGTTCACGCGTTCATCCGGCAGCCCTTCGGCTTCGCTGTAAGTTTGCCAGTTCCCGGGCCCCTGGTAGCAGGTGAGGCCCTGGTTATGCCCAATCCACAGCCTGCCATCTGCATCCACCAGCAGGGCGCGCACGTATTCCAGCGGTGGGTCAAAAGGGATCTGCTGCACCAACGTGCCGGTGCGGCGGTCTAACTGGTAAACCCCTTCCACCCCGCCTGCCCACAGGGTATTGCCTTGCTCAGCCAGGGCAAAGATGTCTTGCGGCGGGCGGATCACCTGCCAGCCAGGCCGGGCCGCTGGTGTTGGCGCTGCGGGAGGGTGGCTTAACAAGAAAAGGCCAGTGAGGAGGAGTATCCCACTGGCCCCTAAGATCAAGAAAGCGGTGGCTCGCCGTGCCGTAAGCCTTGCCTCCTCAGGCCGGTAAGGCCATGAACTGGGCTGCGGAGAGCCAATCGGTGGCGCGCGGCGTCCATACCACGATGGTCATGGGCAGCTTGCCGGTTTTCAGCCAGGTGCGCAGGTGTTCGATGCGCACCGGCCCTTGCAGGGCAGGGCCTTGTTGGTAAACGCACCACCCGGCTACAGGACCAGGCTGGGGAAGCCTTTTCATGCCTGCAATACCTCCCTGGGCGAACAAGATAGCCTGGTTCATGCCGCAGCCGGTATAGGTCCAGGTCTGGTGCAGGCGGTCGTACAACAGCCAATGCTGTTCGTTGGGGTGCAAAAAGGCTTTGCGCCGGCCCAACTGGATGGTCCAATCGTCCATGTTGCCGAAAGCCTGCTGGGGTGTTAGCTGGCGGTTTTGCACCTGGGCCGTGCGCTGTGCAAGTTGGTATTCAAGCTCTGCTTGTGAGTGTGCTGGCATATGGATGCTCCTTAGCGCTCAACCCGTTCTGTGAACTCATTTTTGCCCAGGTAATTTTCCCAGATCTGGCGCGCCTCACTCCAGGGACGCATAATGGGCGGCGCGTTGGATGTGGTGACGGTTGAGTTGTGCTGGTGGAAATCCACTGCCCATTCAGAGCCATCCGGCATGGTCACCTTGATCAGGTTATGGTTTTCGGTATTGATCGCATCTACACCGTTCCAAAAGCCCGAGGCGTTGCTAGATTTCTCTTCGAAGACAATGCTCTGCACCTTGGCGCCGGGGAAATTTTGCTCCACCAGGTTCTTGACCGGGCCAAAAGTTTTATCCACGTAATCGCCGCAGGTCATGCCTTGGGCACCGGTCCAGCGCCCGGCGGTTTCATCCCAGATAATGCCGCCCAGGTTGTATAGGCCCTGGAAGACAAGTATAGGATCGCCCTGCAAGAAGTTGCGTACGTAGATGCCCTGGTTGCGCAAGTCTTGATTGAGGGCCGTCAGGCCGGTGTTCAGGTTGGCTAAATTTTGTGCAGTAGCCAGAGCGGCGGCCAGGTCTGCCGGTTTGATATTGGCCAGCCCGCCCAGGGTTTGGCCCAGCACTGCCGACAGCCAACCGAGTATGGCCGCCGCCGCCGCTGGCGGCAGGCCTTGCAGAATGGCCTGCACTGCGCCCTGGCTGGTAAGCCAGCTTTGTAGGGTGCCGCCAGCCTCTTCCCAGCCGCCATCGTCTGCCAGGGCAGGGGTGACGGCAGCAAAAAAGATCAGCAAGAAGACCATCATCAGCGTTCCGGCGCGCGGCCGCAGGATCATCATCGCTACAGTTGCGCCCATCAGGGCCAGCAAGACCAATGCCCCGCCTACGCCGCACCAGGGCACCCAGGGCATGACCGTGGCCCCAAGAAAGCCCAATACCAACCCGACCACTGCCGGGGCAATCCAGGCCGGGTTGAAAGGCCGTTTGACGCCGCCCGTCAGCCGCTGAACATCGTTCCATGCCAGGCGCGAGACCAGGCCCGGCAGGCTGTTGGCCTGGGCCGTCAATTCGACCAGGCCAAAAACGGCCAAGAGCAAAGCAACCAGGCGGTTATTAATGATCGTGCCGATGATCAGGGTCAGTGCGGCATTGCCGCACACCAGGGCCAGGGATTTCAGGCGCAGTTCTTTGAAAGAGGTGAACAGCCAACCGGGGGTGGCGGCGGCGGTTTTCACCGCCTGCGAGAACCCAAGCTGCCAGATGCGCCCGGCGATCATCGAGAGCAGGCCAAAAAACAGGCCCCAGAACAAGGTGCCATTGGCCATTTTCCCTTGCAAGGCCAGCACCGCATCCAACACCCAACTGGTGCCCCCGGCAAAGCCGCCGTTGGGGCCGATCAGCAAGATGGTGTGCAGCACCCAAACAAAGAGCAGGGTGATGATTGCCATGAGCAGCTTGGTGAAAAAGCCCTTGAACATGCCGCCCAAGATCAGCTTTAGCAGATCCAGAAGGCTTTCCGGCGGCTTGGCCTGGGCTTTAGCCGGGCGATTTGCCAGGCGCTTGGCCGGGCGGGCTGCCGGGTGCATGGCGGCCAGATAGGGTGACGCTGGCTGGGCTTGGGGCGGGGCTGCTGGGTAGGCTGGGGCAGCCGGGTAAGGTTGAGCCGGCGGCTGATAGGGCGCCCCTGGCTGAGCAGCAAGAGGCTGGCGCGGTGGTACGGCTGGCAGCCAGCCGCGGCCATCCCAGCGCAGCCATGCGCCGTTTTGATCCATCTGCCACCAGGCGCCATCTGGGCCGACCAGGCGCAGTTGGCTCACCGCTTGGGCAAATGCTTGCGGTGAGATCTGCCGTTGCACATATTGCTGGTAAAGCTGGGAAAAACGGGCTTCCATGTTCTCAAACATCGCAGGGCCCTCCTGTATGCTACTCATTAGCTTACCAGAAAAATGCCTCTTTGTCACGCCCTTTTGGGCGCGCCTGGTAGGGTTTTAATAAGAATGGGATTCGGGGTATGAACGGGCGGCAAGGCCGCCCGTTCATACCCTGAATCTTAGGCCCGGCCTAACACATGCTCGACCTGGGTAAATTGCTCGGGGGTCAGCGGCCCGAACTGCATGGCGCGGGCATTTTCTTCGACCTGCCTGACCGTGCGGAAGCCTGGGATGGGGATGGTTTTGGGGCTGCGCGCCCACAACCAGGCCAGCGCGCCCTGCGGCAGGCTGCGTCCGCCGCTGGTCAGGATCTCGCGCACGGCAGCGATCTTCTGCGTGTATTCGGGGCTGGGCTGGCCGTTCTTGAAGTATTTCATCCACTCAGGGCTTTTCTCGCCGCGCACATCATCTGCCGAGGGTTTGATGCTGCCTGTGTACTTGCCGGTCAACAATCCCATCGCCAATGGACCGCGGTTGATCGCCGCCAGGTTTTCCTTTTCGCAGATGGATAGAATGGCGGCATTGTCGTCCAGTACATTCAGCTCGGCCTGGATCGCAGCGCAGTGCGCGCCTTGGGCGAAGAATTCTGCACTCTTTGGGAAGTCGGTGCTCCAGCCATAAGCGCGGATCTTGCCTTCGGCTACCAACTGCTCGAGGGTCTCGCGGACTGGTTCAGCTTGCTCAGGCGGGAAACCATTGTCATGAAATTGGTAAAGGTCGATGTAGTCTGTTCCCAGGCGGCGGAGTGAATCGTCGCAGGCTTGGCGGATCCCGGCAGGGGTGGCATCGCTGCCGGTCACCTGGCGGGTGTCCTCGTCGAAAACGGCATTGAACTTGGTGGCGATCACCACCTGCTCGCGCCGGCCAGCCAGGGCAAGCCCCAATACGCTTTCGCTGTGCCCGGCTCCGTACACGTTGGCGGTATCAAAAAAAGTTACCCCCAGCTCAAGTGCGGCATGGATGGCGCGGATGGACTCGTTGTCATCTACCTCGCCCCAACCCAGGGGGGTCTCGCCCGCCCAGAATGGGCCTCCGATGGCCCAACAGCCCATGCCCAAGGCGCTGACTCGAATACCAGAACGACCAAGAGTGCGAGTGAATTTTGCGTTCATCATGCTTCCCTTTCGTCTTTTTGAAGATTGTATGACTTGATTATAGGTCAAGTGCGGATTTATTTCTAGTACCAGGAAGAACTATGATATACTCATCCGGTGAGTATATGATGAATACCCGAGCATCTCATCATACCGGCACACTTTCACCCGAAATGGTCCTACTGGGCCTGCTTTATGGCGCGCCAGGGCATGGTTATGATCTGCACCGCAAGGTGGTCTCAGACCTGGGGCATGTCTGGCACCTCAGCCAGAGCCAGGCTTATGCCATCTTGAAGCGCCTGGAAACGCGCCGCGACATCTCGCCGGAAGAAATCTTGCAAGAGAAACTGCCCCCTCGCCAACTGCTGCGCATTACCCCGCAGGGTCGCCAACGTTTCTTGGACTGGCTGGGGGATACCAGCGGGGGCAGTGTGCGCGCCATCCGGATGGAATTCATCACCCGCCTGTACTTTCTCAGCCTGTACCAACCCCAAAATATCCCCCAGGCTTTTCAACAGCAAAAAGCGGCTGCCTCCAGGCACTTGCAGAGGTTAAAGAAAACGGTTGCTGAACTGCCCGGAGAGCAAGTCTATAACCGCATGAGCCTGGCCATGCGCCTGGAACAGCTTAAATCTGTGCTAGAATGGCTCGATGCGTGCCAGGAAGATTTTTTAGTCAAGCAAGCCCTGCCCCAAGATCTGCCTGTTGAGAAAATATGATTGCTTTTGATCAAGCTTATCAACTTACCTTAGAACATATCCATCCCCTGGCGGTAGAAACCGTTGATCTGCTGCATGCCGTGGGACGAACTGCCGGGCAAGATATCTTGGCCAGGGTCGATTCTCCTTCGCTAGATGTCTCTCTGAAAGATGGTTATGCCGTCTTGGCGGCGGATATAAGCCATGCTGGGCCAGATGCCCCGGTGCAGTTGAACCTGGTTGGAAGCATTGCCGCAGGCGATGACTGGCAAGGGATTCTTGGCTCAGGTGAAGCGGTGCGCATCTTGAGCGGTGCGCCGCTTCCGCAAGGTGCAGATGTGGTGGTGGCAGAGGAATTTACGCGTACAACCCCTGGGGCTGTGCAGGTATTGATGCAGACAGACGCAGGGCGTAATGTTCTACGCCGGGGTGCAGACGTCCAGAGCGGGCAGCGCATGGTCCCTGCCGCTCAAAAGCTCTCTCCCACCGCCATTGGCTTGTTGGCCGCGGCCGGCCACCACCAGGTGCCGGTGGTCCGGCGGCCGCGCGTGGCGGTTTTGGCTACGGGGAGTGAGGTGCTGGCACCCGGGCAGCCCCTGGTGCAGGGCAAGCTGTATGCCAGCAATTTGTTCAACCTGGCGGCCTGGTGCTTACACTATGGCTTTGAGGTCGAAACCCTGGTGCTGCGGGATGATGTCGAAGTCATCCGCCCGGCGTTGATGGACTGCCTGGAGCGTTTCGACGCCGTGCTGACCAGCGGCGGAGCCTGGAAGGGTGAGCATGACCTGGTGGTGCAGATCTTAGATGGGTTGGACTGGCAAAAGATCTATCACCGGGTGCGGATGGGGCCTGGAAAAGCGGTGGGATTTGGCTTGTTTGAGCATAAGCCGGTCTTTTGCCTGCCTGGTGGGCCTCCCTCCAACCATATGGCCTTTATCCAACTGGCGCTGCCCGGCCTGCACAAACTGGCCGGAGAGGCCAAGCCCGGCCTGCCCCAGACGCTGGCTGTGATGGCTGAACCGATCTCGGGGCAGGTGGATTGGACACAGTTTGTCCATGGGCGCCTGGTACAAGAAGATCAGCGCTTGTTGTTCCAACCGTTGAAATACAAGAGCCGCTTGCAAGAAATGGCACAGACTGAGGCCATTGCCCGCATCCCAGAAGGCCAGGAAGTGATCCCCGCCGGCAGCCTGGTGATGGTGCAGAGGTTGGCGAGCTGAACCAAGAGGCCGGCTGTGCAAGGATCTTCAATTTCTCCCGCAGATATGGTTGTTCACTACCTGCCCTATGCCGGTAGTGAACCGGCTTTGTTCCTGGTGACGGGGGGGCGCGGCAGCGGGAAAACAAGCTGGTGCATTGAATTGCTTCGCCAGGCACGTTCTGTGGGTATTGAGCCGGTTGGCCTGGTATCGCCGGCGGTTTTTGAGCATGGCACCAAGGCCGGCATTGACCTGGTCTGCGTTGCGACCGGCGAACGCCGCAACTTGGCAGTGAGGCGGCAGCCTGCCGTTCCCGGCTCAGCGGCGCAGCAGGCTGGCTGGCATAAGTTCGATTGGCAGTTCTTTCCAGATGTGCTCGCTTGGGGCAACCAGGTGCTCGACACGCTGCCCCCAGGTGAGCTTTTGATCCTGGATGAGCTGGGTCCGCTGGAATTCTTTGAGCAGGTTGGGTTTACTGCCGGCCTGGAACAGATCACCCGACAGGCTTTCAAAATCACTTGTGTGGTGATCCGCCCAACGCTGCTGGAACAGGCCCTGGGGCGCTGGCCTTGGGCAAAGATCATCACTATAGCAGATGAACCTGGCGAGGGGAACCAACCGTGATCCGTGTCGATGGGCTTTCGGTTCGCTATGGAAATATCCCCGCCTTAATGGATATTTCACTGTCCATTCAAGAAGGCGAGTGCGTCTTGATCACGGGGCCTTCGGGGTGCGGCAAGAGCACGCTGGCGCGGGTGCTGTGCGGCCTGATCCCGCATGCCATCCCGGCCCAGGTTGAAGGCCGGGTGGAGGTGGACGGATTGGATACCCTCACCCAGCCGATTCCCCAGGTTGCCCAGAAAATTGGCATGGTTTTTCAGCGCCCCGCCTCGCAGCTTTTTCATCTGCGGGTCGAGGATGAGGTGGCTTTTGGGCCGCGCAACCTGGGGTTGGCCGAGGAAGAAGTACAGCGGCGCACCGAATGGGCTTTGCGCGCAACCGGAATGTATGACCTGCGGGCAGATAAACCATCGGCCTTGTCTGGCGGTCAGAAGCAGTGCGTGGCGATTGCCGCGGCGCTGGCCATGCGCACCCGGGTGCTGGTGTTAGATGAGCCGACCGCCTCGTTGGATGTGCCCAATACCCGCCGGGTGATGGAAGCCCTGGCCGCGCTGCGCGCCGAGCATGGCATTACGATCATTTTGATTGAGCACCGCCTGGCAGATGCGGCCCAATTGGCTGGGCGGGTGATCTTGATGGAGGAGGGGCGCATTCTGGCAGATGGTATTCCACAAGAGGTGTTTGCCGATCGACAGCTCCGCCTGCGCCTGGGGCTGCGCCGCCCGAGCGATGAACCGGCCGTATCTTGGGAGACCCTGATCCGGGCCAACGGCAGCCATCCGGCTGAGGGCCAACCCTTGCTGGAATTGCAAAATGTGTCGGCGGGGTTCAATGGCCATGCCATCATCAAAGAGATCCAGTTGACCCTTTACCCGGGTGAATTTGCTGCATTGGTGGGGGATAATGGGGCGGGTAAATCGACCCTGGCGATGGTTGCCGCCGGGTTGATCAAGCCGCAGGCGGGCTTGGTGCGCTTTGATGGCGGCACCCGGCCGCGGGCAGGGCTGGACGTGGCCTTGCTCTTTCAGGATCCGCAGGAGCAGCTTTTTACCGATTCGGTGGAAGAAGAAGTGACTTTTGCCCCCAAGAATTATGACCGCTACGACCCTGCCTTGCAAGAACAAATCTTGCAAGAAGCTGATTTGTGGGGCCTGCGCCAGCGCCGCCCGATGGCGATCTCGGCTGGTCAGCAGCAGCGCACCACCCTGGCGGCCTGCCTGAGCCTGCGCCCGCGCCTGCTCATCTTGGATGAGCCTACGCTGGGGCAAGATTGGGGCCACCTCCAGCGTTTGATGGATTACCTGAAGCGGCTCAATGAACAGGGAACCACCATCCTGCTCATTTCACACGATTACAAGCTGGTTCACCATTATGCCCGGCGAATCATTCTGCTGCGTGATGGTCGGATTGAACAGATTGGCAAGATACAAGATACACCATTCCATAATATGGTCCCGGAGGCAAAAGATGAAGCTGTCGACGCGTGAGCTGGCAACCCTGGCGGTGTTTGGGGCTTTGTGGGGCCTGGTTGAGATCAGCCTGGGTTCGGTGTTGAAAACATTGAACATTCCCATGAGCGGGATGGTGCTCTCGGCCATTGGCCTGGTGATCGCTTTGACGGGCAGGGTGTTTGTGCCCCGTCGCGGCTCCACCCTGTTCATTGGTGTGATCGCCATGCTGCTCAAGCTGTTCAGCCTGGGCGGAGTGATCCTTGGGCCGATGGTGGGTATATTTACCGAGGCTTTGGTGGCTGAAATAGTGCTTTCGCTGACCGGCAAACCCCGGCGGGGCAGCCTGGCCCTGGCTGGTGCCCTGGGGGTGGCCTGGGTATTGGTGCAGCCCTTCATTACAAATCCCCTGCTCTTTGGCCGGACTCTGTTCACCGTGTGGTTAGACCTGCTGGACCGGGGCGAGCAGTTATTGGGTTTGCCTCCATCATCTGCCTTGTGGATCATCTTGGGTTTCTTGCTCATCTACCTGGCGGTGGGAGTGGCGGCGGGCTTGTTGGCCTGGAGCATTGCCCATCTATTGCAAAAACGCCTGGGGCATCCAGACCCCAGCATCACTCATCCAAAATCACAAGGAGAGGAGTAAAAATGAAACGCTTTATGATTTTCGTGTTGGTTTTGGCGGCAGCCTTTTTGACCGCCTGCAACGCTTCTGGTGATCAGGCGGCCTCGGGTGAAACCGTGAGCCTGCTGGTGTCGGGCGGCGAAACCAGCCAAACCTATACCCGTGCAGACCTGGAAGCCCTGGGCGCCAGCCAGGCGACTTTCAATGACGTGACCTACGTGGGCGTCAGCGTGGGCGCGCTGCTGGAAGATGCCGGTTTTAACCTGGATGAGGTCAAGGCAGTCAAAGCCGTGGCCTCAGACGGCTACACGGTCAATTACGATCCGGCACAGGTATTGGCCGCAGATGTGATTGTGGCCTATGCCCGTGCCGATGGCGACCTGGTGGATGACGAAGGGCCCTTCCGCATGGTACTGCCGGGCACAGAAGGCAAGCTCAATGCGCGCATGCTGGTTGAACTGCAAGTTGTTAAATGATTGAACGGGGCAGTATGAACCTGGGACATTCCGCATCGCTCGCGCAGGAGAACTTGGGGACGATCGGTTTCCTTGCGATTTTCTTCTGCTCGATTGCAGCGGTCATGGTCACCCCGGCTCAATACCTGCCCTGGGCTGCTGGCGGGTGCCTGCTGGTGGCGTGGTTGGTCTATCCGCAGGCATTCCGCAGCCTGGTACGTTGGCGCTGGTTGGTGATGATCGCACTGCTGGCGCCGCCGCCCCTCTTCTTGGTGGGGACGATCGACAGCAGCCTGCTGGGCGTACCCTATTCTTCTGAGGGTCTGCTGAGCGCGGTTCAGATTGCCCTGCGCATCCTGGTGGTGCTAGTGTCGGTACAAGGGTTGACCAGCAAGGCGGATATTTCTTCCATCGCCGGGCTGTTGGAAAAGGCAGGATTGCATGGCCTGGGCTTTTCGTTGGGCATTGCCCTCAACCTGCTGCCTGCCCTTCAGCAATCGGCTCAAAATGCCTGGCGCAGCTTGTGGATGCGCGGCGGCCTGCGCAAACAGCGCTGGCGTGGACTGCGCTTACTGGCGGTGACCATCATCGCCAACGCCTTGAAGCGGGCCGAAGAGATTGCCCTGGCAGCCGAAGCGCGTGCCTTTGTGCCTGAGCGCACTCGCAGTATGCCGGTCAGGGTTGGCAGGTGGGATTGGGGAATCCTGATCCTTGGTGGGCTGGTTGTCATGTGTCTTGTGTTAATCCTTTGAGTCTTTGCTACAGCCGTTTCTGTTCATACCTGTACAGGCTTTCATCCCGTGGTGAAAATATGAAAACCCAGAAGCTGCTTTTATCGATTTGTATGCTCGCCCTGGCTGTGCTGCTGCTGGCGGCGGCTCCTGCCTGGGCGGCTCCGGCTGGCGTCACCTATTATGTCTCCAGCTCGGGCGGTGATGACGACTATGATGGTCTGTCTCCGGCCGCGCCGTTCCGCACCCTGGCCCGGGTGAATGGACTAGCCTTACAGCCCGGCGACCAGGTCTTGTTCAGGTGCGGCGATACCTGGCACGGCGAGATGCTGACCATTACCCAATCGGGGGCGGCCGGCCAACCGGTGGTCTTTAGCGCATACCCGGCGGGCTGCGCCGACCAGCCAACCATCGCTGGAACCCAGCCTGTCTACGGCTGGGCCCAGGTGGGTGAGAATTTGTACGCGGCCGATTTGTCTGCCGGGGCCAATGCGGGCAGGTTCGCTTACGGCGTCAACCAACTTTTTCGTCATGGAGAGCGCCTGCTGCTTGGGCGCTGGCCCAACCTGGATGACCCCGATGGCGGCTATTCGACCATCGACAGCCACCCTAACGCCACCCGCATCACCGATAACGAGCTGCCGCCGGGGAATTGGAGCGGGGCAGTGCTGCACATGAAAAGCATCCGCTGGGCCATCCTCAACCGCCAGGTGACGGGCAGTTCGGGGACCTCGCTGACGGTGGGCAGTGGGCTGGACTGTTGGGCCGAGGGCGGCAACTGCAGCGGCTGGGGCTATTTCTTGAACAACCACGTCAACACCCTGGATCGGGATGGGGAATGGGCTGTCAGCGGCAGCACGTTGTACCTGGTCTCCATTTCTGGCGCACCGGCAGATGGGGAGGTGGAAGCCTCTGTCATCCTGGTGGAGGCTGACAGGCTGTGGCGCTCGTGGGGCGGCATCAACCTGGGGGCCGATTATGGCGCACCGATCTCGTATGTGACGGTTGATAATATCCGGGTTTGGGGCTGGTTCCGGCATGGTATCGCCACCCCCACCAACATGCACCCCGGCGAGCCTCACGACCTGGTGATCCAAAATACAACCATCAATGATGTAGACGGCATTGGCCTGAACCTGGGAACCTGGGTCTGGGGTGCCCAGGATGGGCGCCCGAACGGTTGGCGCGGGGGATATAACCTGGTGGTCAGCGGCAATACGATCTGGCGCGCCAATGAAATGGGGATCAACCTGTATTCGCGCGCTTCCAGCTTCACCGGTAATACCCTCAGCGATATTGCCCGCATCGAAAACCTGGGCGCGATTGGGATGGGCTGTGGGTATGACGAGGGGGATGCCAGCGGCGGTGTGTGCACAGAAGACGGCGACGGCATCCGGATCAAGATCGACCAGCCCGCAGACACCGGTAACACCAACACCTTCAGGGGCAACCGCCTGGAAAGGATTGGCTACAACGGGTTTGATGTTTTTGGGTATGGTAATACGTTTGAACAGAACGTGGTCGTGCAGGCCTGCATCTCGAAGGGCGACTGCGGTGGGGTGCGCACGTTTGGCCGCGATAATCTCTCTGCCAGCGCAGTCCATGATCTTAGCTTTACCCAGAACATGATCATCAATACCATTGGCAACACCGATGGCTGCCGGGATGATTTCGACGCGCTATTTGGCTTCGGCTTTTACATCGACAATTACTCGCGCAACATTGTGATCAGCGGCAACACGGTGATCGGTTCTACGGCGCATGGCATCTTGTTCCAAAACTCTACCGGCACGGCTGACAACAACACCCTGTACAATAATGGCGATAACCCCGATTACGAGGCCGGGCAGCTGTACATCACCAACGGCTGGGACGATCCGTCTTACGTGAGCAGCAGCACGGGCAATATCTTCTTCGGCCTCCGGCCCCAGGCCAGGACCCTGGCAGCCGGCAGCCCCGAGCGCCTGGGTGTTTCGGATCACAATGTCTATTTTCACCCCTACCGTACCAACCACATCTATGCCGGCGGCGAATACAGCCTGGCCTCATGGCAGAGCGCCAGCGGGCAAGATGGGCATTCAAGCGAGCATTGGTACACCCAGGCGGCTGGAGAAGAACCTCGCTCGCTCATTTTCTATAACGACACCCCGCAAACGCAAGCCTTTGACCTGGGCAGCATTTATTACTTTGACCTGGACCAGAAGCCTGTCTTTGGCAGCCTCAGCCTGGCGCCTTACACGGCGCGCATCCTCATTGACAGCGGCTTGGTGACTGACTTGGCGGTGAGTATGGAGCTGATTGGCAGCGCGGAGACAGCCCCTGGCGCGCCGCTCACTTACACCATTACCCTGGTAAACCAGGGCGCTGCCGATGCCGCCAATATCAGCCTCGAGAACCTCATTCCCGCAGAGATTGTGAATACCAGTTGGACGGTTGACCCTGGCATGGTGACCTTGCAAGATGGCACCCGTTATGCCTGGCTGATTGCCAACCTGCCGGCAGGTGGCATGCTCGTGTTCACGCTCCAGGGGCAATATGCCAGCCATGTGACGGCAGGCATGCCGCTATGGGTCAGCGCCGCGGCCAGCACTGCCTCGCCAGAGAGTGACTTGAATAACAACGCCGCCGGCTTGCATTTGGGTGCATGGCGGTTCTTGTATCTGCCATTGGTTGGGCGTTAATGGACTTAGATCTATAGATGCAAAGCCCTCTTGACAATTTGAGACTATATCGTAAAATTACGATATGAATGACACGCTGAATCTGGATCAAAAACGCCTGGCCCGGATGTTGAAAGCCCTGGGTAACCCAATCCGCTTTCAGATTGTTGAATACTTGGCCTCCAACCAAGTTTGCATTACCAATGATATTGTGCGGGTACTTCCACTGGCGCAGTCCACGGTCAGCCAGCACCTCAAGGTCTTACGCGATGCCGGCCTGATCCGGGGTGAGATTGAAGGCCCAGCCACCTGTTATTGCCTGGACCCTGAAGGCATCCAGTGGCTTAAAGACCAGATCGGGAATTGGCTGCCTGGCTGCTGTGGGCCAGGGAGCCAGTTGATTCAATTGAGGTAAACGCCGGAAAGGCGTTTTTTTTGCGCATATATATCGTCTTTTTACGATAAAGGAGCACGACATGACAATTACCAATCCCTCTGCTGCTTATTTCGACCAGGTTGCCGGGCAATGGGACGCCCTGCGCAGCGGGTACTTCCGGGAGGCCGTGCGTGATGCGGCGATCGCCAAGGCCTACTTGCACCCCAAGATGCTCGTGGCAGACGTTGGCTCGGGCACCGGCTTCATGGCCGCGGGGCTGGCCCCGCTGGTTGAGAAGGTGCATCTGCTAGACGGGTCTGCTTCAATGCTGGATGTCGCCCGCCAGAACCTGGCTCAGTTCGCTAACCTGGAATTCCACGCCGCCGATGGCCTGGCCCTGCCCCTGCCTGATGCCAGCCTGGACGCTGTGTTTGCCAATATGTATCTGCATCACTGCCCCGATCCGCTGGCTGCCATTCGTGAAATGATGCGCATCTTGCGCCCCGGGGGACGCCTGGTGATCACGGACATGGATGCCCACCGTCATGAGTGGATGAAGGCTGAAATGGCAGATGTTTGGCTGGGCTTTGAGCGCCACCAGTTGCGTACCTGGTATGAGGAAGCCGGCCTGGTCAATGTGATCGTAGACTGCACCGGCGAGAGTTGCCAATCAGAGTGCCAGAGTCAGGATGGCGAGCACGTGGATATCAGCATCTTTGTCGCCGCGGGGACGAAACGCATCGCCGCCCGCGATGCCGTTCAGGCCAGTTATGCTGCCCGGGCTTTGGGCGGCTCATCTTGTTGCAGCGAGGCGAGCTGTTGTGCGCCCGGCGATGCCTTGCCCGGCGTGATCTCGCTGGATGAAATTGCTTCTGTGGACTGGAATGGCGGATATACGCCTGCTGATAAAACAGGTGTTCCTTCTGAAGCGGCCGAGTTTTCGCTGGGCTGTGGTAACCCGCTGGCTATGGCTGGCCTGCGAGAAGGCGAAACCGTGCTGGATATCGGTTCAGGCGGCGGGTTGGACGCCTTCATCGCCGCCCGGCGCGTGGGGCCGACCGGGCAGGTGATCGGCGTGGATATGACACCTGCTATGCTCCAGCGTGCTCGCCGCGCCGCCAAGAAGGGCGGCTTTGACCATGTCAAGTTCAAGCATGGCTTTGCCGAAAAGCTGCCCGTCCCAGATGCGTCTGTGGATGTGATCATCTCGAATTGTGTGATCAACCTGACCGAGGATAAGGGTAAGGTATTCCGTGAGGCCTTCAGGGCTTTGCGCAAGAATGGACGCCTGGAAGTGAATGATGTTGTCTTCGGCGGGGCGATCTTGCCTGCTGCGCGTCTATCTCAAGCAGGCTGGTCGGAGTGCGTCTCGGGTGCGCTGCCCGAGCAAGAATATGTTGACCTGGTCAGGCAGGCCGGTTTCCAAAAGGTCAGCGTGCGGCGCAGCACCAGTTCGGGAACCTCAGACGGCGTGCCAATCTACAGCGTGCAGGTATCGGCGGTTAAAGAGTAGCTCTTGCTCCGCCAAACATGCGCTTCTGCAAGAAGAAGGCCACGTTCACCAGGCCGATCATCACCGGCACTTCCACCAGCGGACCGATGACTGCGGCAAAGGCCGCACCGCTGTGGATGCCGAACACTGCCACTGCCACAGCAATCGCCAGCTCAAAGTTGTTGCTGGCTGCGGTAAAGGATAGGGTGGTGGTTTTGGAATAGTCTGCCCCTAGGCGATGTCCCATCCAGAAGCTGACCAGGAACATGACCACGAAGTAGATCAGCAGCGGGATAGCAATTCGCACCACATCGCCGGGAATCTGTACGATCAGGTTGCCTTTCAGGCTGAACATGACCACGATGGTGAAGAGTAGGGCGACCAGGGTCAGTGGGCTGATTTTGGGCACAAATTCCTTGTGATACCACTCCTTGCCTTTCATGCGCACTAAGAAGAAGCGCGTCAGAAAGCCGGCGATGAAGGGGATGCCCAGGTAAATGAAAACGCTTTTGGCAATCTCACTGATGGTGATATGCACCGTCGTGCCGGTTAACCCGAACCAGGTGGGCAGCACGGTGATGAACACCCAGGCATAGACGCTGTAGAACAGTACCTGGAAGATGCTGTTGAAGGCCACCAGCCCGGCGGCGTATTCGGTGTCGCCGTGGGCCAGCTCATTCCAGACGATGACCATGGCGATGCAGCGCGCCAGACCGATCATGATCAGCCCGGCCATGTATTCAGGGTAACCGCGCAGGAAAATGATCGCCAAGACGAACATCAGCACTGGCCCGATCACCCAGTTTTGGATCAGCGACAATGCCAACACTTTCTTGTTGCGGAATACCTCGCCCAGCTCTTCATACTTAACTTTGGTGAAGGGCGGGTACATCATCAAGATCAGGCCGATGGCAATCGGGATATTGGTGGTTCCGACCGAAACGGCATCGTTGAAGCGCTGAACACCATCTGGGAATAAGAAGCCAATCGCCACGCCGATGGCCATGGCCAGGAAGATCCACAGCGTCAGGTAACGATCTAAGAAGGAAAGCTGCCGGGTCAGGCTGGCGGCTGGAATTGTTGTGGAACCGTTGTTCATCATCTGGAGCTCCTTTGATAATTGTTCAACGATGTGCTGATCTCAAGGGTGATGGGATCAAAATATCAACCGGCTGCTTCTTGCAGCCATTGGATCACTTCTTCTTTTTTTGGGAAAACGCCCCACGCAGACCAATTCTTCGTTCACTACCAGGCTGGGCAGGATGACAACCTGGGTATAGGTCAGCATTTCGTCCAATGTCTTGACCTGCGTAATAACAAGCTCTAGATCGGGGCGTGTTTTGCGCAGATCATTCCAGGCCGCCTGCACCGTGCGGTTGATGGCGTAACGTTGAGGGCTCTTATAGCTGAGGATCTTGACCCGCATCATGCTTCAGCGGTCAGCGCATCAGCCAGCCAGGTGGTTACTTCGGCGGAGGTGGGGATGCGCCCCGAGCAGACCACTTTTTCGTTCACTACCAACCCGGGCGTAGAGATGACGTTGTATTCCATGATCTGGTTATAGTCGGTGACCTTGATCACTTCGGCCTCCACTGCCAGGTCGGCGACCGCTTTGCGGGCGATCTGCTCGACGCGCTTGCAGTTGGCGCAGCCAGAACCGAGAACTTTGATGGTAAGCATAGAAACCTCCAGAAATTTGATTTTGAGATGGGGTTATTTTGAAACTTCTTGGGCGGCGTTCATGTGCGCCTGGTTGCGGCGGCTTACCCACCACAGCCCGCCCGTCAGGATTGCCACGAAGGCCGCCAGGTAGAGGGCCATGAGGCCAATGCTGGCGCCATCGACCCAAGAACCATAGATCAACCCGGCCAAAGTGCTGAACAACGCCACCCAGAACACATACACCCAGGCTTTGAGGCGCCCGATGATGGTGGCCGTGATCAAGATGCTTTGCAGGCTCAGTTCGGGGTCGGCCATCAGGTAAGCCAGCAGTGGGCCGCGGTGCATGCCCAGGCTGAGGAACATGTTGGCGATGGGCACTTCTACCAGGGTGGGGAAGTACATGAACACGCCAAAGACCACCCCCGCCAGGTTGCCCAGCAGGGTATTGTCACCTGCCAGGGCTTCGATCCACTCGGGCCGGATGAGGACGCGGATCACGCCCACGCTGAACACGCCCACGATGAGCAAGGGGAAGATCTGCTTGACGAATTTCCACGACTCCCAAAGGAAATCGCGTTGTTCATCCTCGTTGAGTTGTTTGCGCAGCAGCCAACCCAGCAGGGCCAGGGCCAGCAGTACGCCAAAGAATTTACCCGTGAACAGGATGTCCAGCCCGCCAGCGTGGGGCTGCATTCCCAGGGCTGCCGTCAGCAGGGTGAGGCCCACCAGGATCAAAGAAATCCAGGTCCAGCGGTTGAAACCTTCGTGAATGCGCTCGATCCCTTTCCACGAAGCCAGGCCGATCAGCCCCAGCAGGCCAATGAGCAGGGTCCCCTGGGCGGTCACGCCCTCTTCGCCTTTGGTGGGGTCAAAAGGCACCAGGCGGTAGAGCCACTCCTGGAAAGCATCCAGGCCTGGGATGGGCAGGGTCAGTTGCGCATAGGCGTTGGTCAGCAGGCCAACCTTGAGCGTGCCCGAGAGCAGCAGCGCCACCAGGATCAGCAAGAAGGCCAGGGTAGTGCGGCGCATCCCCTTCCGCGCCTGCCCGGCAAATACCTCATCCGTAGCCTTGTCGTGGGCAATATCTGAGCGGCTGAAGAGCAGGGCCATGATCAGGCCGATGCCGATGCCAAAGACCAGAGAGAGCAGCAGGCGGGCAAAAGCCAGGTCAGGGCCGATCACGCCGCCGGTATAGACCAGCGCCAGGATGTTGGCCGCGGGAGCGAAGAACAAGAAGGTGATCGCCGGGCCCAAACCGGCGCCTTTTTTGTAGATGCCGGCAAAGAGCGGCACAATGGTGCAAGAGCAAACGGCCAAAACCGAGCCTGCCAATGCCGCCGCCGGGTAAGAAATGAATTTGGGTGTATTGCGGCCCAAGAAGCGGGTGACGGATTCTTTGGGGATGAGAGCTGTCATGGCGCCGGCAATGTAAAAGGCCGGCACCAAGCACAGCAGCACGTGCGCTGCCAGGTAAGCTGCCAGGTTCCCCAGGCCGCCCTGCACCAGCCGTAAAATGAAATCAATCCCGTTCATGCCGCCTCTGCTTCAGGACGACTTGAGGCCTCTGAGCAGGGCGAGGAGGCCTTGGCACTGGCGCAGTTGGGGCATTCGCAGGCGGCGAGGGGTGTGGGCTGTACCGCCACGGCTTGACCGAGGAGCTTGCCTGTTTGCACAAGTACCTCTAAGATGCGCTGGTCAGCCAGGCGGTAGTACACAAAGCGCCCATCACGGCGAGTTTCGAGCAGGTTCGCTTCGCGCAGTGCCATCAGGTGCTGCGAGATGAAAGCCTGGCGGTAGCCCAGGGCGGCCTCTAGATGGCAAACGCAGGCTTCGCTGGCGCCAATCGCCAGCAAGATTTCCAGGCGCGGCGCCACGCTGAGGGTTTGAAACAGATCGCTGATCGGGGCGGTGCTAGATTGAGATGTTATATTCGTCATGGCGAATATATTATACCAATATATTCGCCGTTGTGAATGTGATGTGGCGCTAGAATGGGCCGTAGTTGATGGCTACCGCCACCACCAAGAAAGCCACCGTGGCCAAGAAAACCCAAACCCACAGCTTCAGCAGCCATTTGAGCCACTTGGTGTAGGGGATTACGGTCAGGCTGAGCGTGATCAGCAGGGCGGCGTTGGTGGGGTATGCCAGGTTCGAGAAGCCATCGCCGAAGCAGTAGGCGCTGACGGCAATCTGCCGGTTCACGCCTACCAGGTCGGCCAGGGGCATCAGGATGGGGATGACCAGCAGGGCCTTGGCTGAGCCGGAGGTGATGAAGAGCTCCAGCACCAGGGTCAGGCCGTAGATCAGCAGCGCGGCGGTCAGCGGGTTGGTGCCATCGAAGATGGTCGAAGCCCAATGTAAGATGGTGTCTAAGATACCGCCCGAGGCTACGATATGTTTGACGCTGGCGGCCATTAACAGCAGCACAATGGCTGGAGCAATGCCCAAAAAGCCATCCCAGGCTGCCCGCCAGGCGTTCTTCCCGGCGCCTGCCATCAGGGCAGAGCCGATCCCGCCGATGATGAACAGCAGGCCAGTCAGGGGTAGGGCCAGGTCGCTGAGCAAAGGCACAAATGGCGAGGCCACCAATACCGCCAGGATCAATACAAAGAACACTGCCAAGAAGATCCCGGCGCGGCGCAGGCGCGGGTCGTGCAGGCTTTCTTCATCCAGCGTAAAGGCACCGTGGCGCTGGCGTTCGGCCTGGTCTTCTGTGAAGACGGGCGAGGCCTGGGGGCGGCGTTCGACGTGCCGGGCGTGCCGGTACAGGAAGATTGCTAGGATAGCGTAGACGATGAAGAACCAGATCAGCCGCAACCCGCCACCCGAGAAGAGCGGCAGCCCGGCCAGCCGGTGCGCCACGCCAATGGTAAAAGGGTTGAAGATGGCCATTGAGAACCCCACGTTGGTAGCCAAGACCGACATGCCCAACCCGGTGAGTGAATCCCAGCCCAGCGAATAGGCCAATGCAATCACGATCGGTACCAGGGGGATGACCTCTTCAAAAATGCCAAAGAAGCCGCCCAGTGCCATGAAGCTAAAGGTGATGACCAAGAGCAGCAGGTATTTGCGCCCGCCCGCCGCCCGGATGATGGCCCCCACGGCCAGTTTGAGGATGCCGCTCTGATCCATCACCGAGAAGGCAATCCCCACCAGGACGATGAACAGGATGATGCCGATCACCGTTACATTGCCCTCGGCAAAGAGCACCTCAACCGGCGCCGTGAACCAACGCCAGACCGGGTAATTGGGCGGGTCAATATAGCCAAAAGAGGTCGCGTCGATCACCTCGCGCCCATCTTGCTCCACGCGGGCGTACTGCCCCGCTGGCACTACCTGCGTCAGCACACCGGCCACGATCATCAATGCAAAAATTACCAGCACGGCCTGGATAAATGCTTTGCGGCTGATCCGAATTCCCGAAGTTTGTGTCTTTGACATGATGCTCCTCGTTAAGGTTGGCTGAATGTTGTCAGCAGTCGATAAACGGCCTGCACCCCAAAATCCAGTGCATCCACCGGCAATCGCTCATCTGCGGCGTGGATCAGGCCTGCCATGCTCAAATCATCTGGCAGGCGCAGGGGGGTAAAACCGTAGGTCTGGATGCCCAGGCGCGAGAAATAACGGGCATCGGTTACCCCGGCGCCCACGTAAGACACCGGGTGGGCTTGTGGGTCGAGATCACGCAGGGTTTGGCCCAGCCGGTCGAACAGGCCCATCTCTGGCGCAGCCGGGCCGGGGTCGTAACGTGCCACTTCCAGCTTCACCTCTGCCCCCAGCAGCGCTCCCAGCTCGGCGATGAGCTGTTCTGGCTGGCCCCCGGGCACCAGGCGACCATCGATACCCAGTTGAACCTCTGAGGGGATGACGTTGAGCTTGTCGCTGGCTGCCAGCATAGTGGGGCTGGCGGTGTTGCGCAGCAGCGGGTTGAGCAGCGCACCGCGCGAACCCAACAGACTCAGCAGGGGGCCTGCCAGGGTGGGGTTAAGCAGCCCACGCAGCACCTGCCCGGTTAGCCCCGGCAGGGCTGCCGCCATCTGGTCGATCATTAAGCGCACCGGCGGGCTGATGTGCACCGGCAAGGCTGATTGGTCCAGGCGCTGCAGGGCGCGGCCCAGCCGCGCCATGGCCTGGCCGTGCACTGGCATCGAGCCGTGTCCGCCCCGCCCGATGAAGGTAGCTTTCAGCGCGCAGATCTGCTTTTCAGAGATCTGGATTGGGTACAGGCGCTGCCCGGCCATGGCCATGTTAAAGCCGCCAAATTCGCTCAGGGCATATCGCAGACCCTGGAACTGTTCGGGGTGTTGGTTGACCAGGAATTGGGCTCCGAACTTCCCGTCCACCTCTTCATCCACCATGGCCGAGAAGATCACATCCCCCGGCAGGCTGATGCCTTGGGCTTTGGCCATGAGCAGCGGGTAGAGCAGCACGGTCAGCGGGCCCTTCATATCGAGAGCCCCGCGCCCCCAAATCCAGCCATCCACGATTTCGCCGCCAAAGGGCGGGTGCTGCCAGGTTTGCCCGGCTGTGGTCACTACATCAATATGCCCATACAGCATCAAGGGGGGCGCGCTGCCAGTTCCTTTCAGCCGCGCCACAAGATTGGGCCTCTCAGGCGTGAGGGCCAACAACTGGCTTTCGATGCCAACCCCAGCCAGCAGATCACGAATGTACGTAATACACGCCTGCTCATTGCCCGGGGGATTGGTGGTATTGAATTGGATCAGACGCTGCAGAACTTCGATTGGGGATGGAATGGGGATGGGCATCAGAGTTCACACGTTGAGGATGGGGTGGGGTGCTCCCATTATACTGTTAATCGCTCAATACGTGGCGGCTGGAGGGGGCAGAGCAGGTGGGTGGCGGGGATACCGTCATTCATGCGCCTGTGCCAACGCCCCCCGCTGCTCTCGGTTTGATCCTTTGCAGCCCTTGCTATAATCAAAACATTAGGTCGTTGTATCTTTGGAATTACGCGTTGACCTAGACAGCGCGATGGCCTGCAAGATATTCAACAGGTCGTCGGCCATCAGGGCAAGGGGCCCATTTATTTGGGGTACGAAAACCCATTGACACGGATAGGGAATCTGTCTATAATGTGTTAACTTACCGACCGGTAAGTAAAAGGAGAATGGTTGTTACTATGAACGATAAGACTCGCAACAAAATTTTATGGGTTCTATTCCTGGGTGTTCTTATGGGAGCGATGGATATTGCTATTGTGGCTCCTGCCTTGCCCTCTATCCAAAAATACTTTGGGGTCGGCGACCGCATCCTGGCCTGGACCTTTACGATATACGTGCTGTTCAATCTGATTGGTACGCCGTTGATGGCCAAGTTGTCTGATAAATTCGGGAGACGTTCAGTTTATATTCTGGATGTAGTGGTGTTTGCCTTGGGTTCCATCCTGGTCTCGTTATCTCCGCGGGATTCGTTTTTTATGCTGCTGGCTGGGCGTGCTTTGCAGGGTTTTGGCGCGGGGGGGATTTTCCCTGTGGCCAGTGCTGTCATCGGTGATACTTTTCCACCAGAAAAACGCGGCCGTGCGTTGGGGTTGATTGGTGCGGTATTTGGCCTGGCTTTCCTTGTAGGCCCGCTGCTGGGAGGGGTTATCTTGTCTATTGCAACCTGGCAATGGCTATTTATCATCAACCTGCCTATTGCGCTGGTGGTGATTGTGATGGGATGGCGGTTGCTACCCACGAATGGTTCCTTTTCACGGGTGGGCTTTGATTGGGCTGGCTTGTTGGTATTAAGCGTGCTTTTGGCTTCTTTGACTTACAGCCTTAACCAAATCGATACGCAGAATTTCTTCAGAAGCCTCGTTTCTGTACCTGTGTTGCCGTTCCTGCTGCTTGGCTTGGGATTATTATTTGTCTTTCCTATCATTGAACGGAAGGCCAGTGATCCAATTGTCAATATGGATTTATTTCGCAGCCGTCAGATCAGGCTTTCAAGTCTTTTATCGGCTGGCGCGGGGCTTGGCGAATCCGGTTTGTCTTTCTTGCCGGCTCTCGCGGTGGCAGCCCTGCCAGGGATTATCGATACACATACCTCAAGTTATTTGATACTGCCGGTGGTCCTGGCCATGTCAGTTGGGTCACCTATGGTAGGCAGGTTCATGGACCGGTTAGGTTCCAAGGTTATGGTGTTTTTAGGTACGCTTCTATTGGCGGTTGGGATGATGTTGTTGAGCACAGGCTCAGTTTCAGGGACGCTTTGGGGATTTATTTTATCGGGGGTTGTGATAGGTTTCGGTCTTTCTTCTCTGTTGGGTGCCCCGATGAGATACATCATGCTGAATGAAACAACTGCTGAAGATCGTACTTCTGCTCAAGGGCTGATTTCGCTTTTTACCAGCATCGGCCAACTAGGCAGCAGCGCGCTGATTGGTGCAGTTGCAGCATCGATGGGTGGTGGGGTCGCCGGTTATGGTGGAGCCTATCGTATGGTGGGTTTCGTGGCAGTGATCATGATCTTTCTGACCCTGGGCTTGAAAAACAGGCAGCAGGAATTATCTACTGTGCAAAATAATCAAATGAATATGCCAACAGAACCATAAAGGCAGCCCGAATGGTTGTTGAGGAATCTGGCATGCGCAATACGATAATTGAAAAGGCGAAATGCCTGTTCATCGAACACGGCTATCACGGTCTATCGATGCGAGAGATTGCTGATGCTGTGGGCGTCTCAAAACCTGCCCTGTACTATCACTTCAAAGACAAGGAAGAGCTTTTTTGCGCAGTGTTAATCCACGGTCTTGAGGAGATTGGCATGATGATCGATTTGATCAACAGCCAACCAATCACCAATTATGAAAAATTATGCAGGTTTATGAAATGCGTCCTGAATCAACCCGCGGAACAGCGGGCGGTCATCAATCTAGGAACACAGGAAATCAGGCAGTTGAGTCTTGTCTCAAGGCAGGAATTTGCCAAGATTTACCGCCATCAATTCATCGAAAAGCTGCGCACAATGATCCAAACCGGCATTGAAGATGGCGAATTCCGCGCAATTGATACAGATATTGCCACATGGGGATTGTTGGGACTAATGTATCCCTACTTGTTCCACAACCATTTTAGCTCGTCTGCACTTTCAGTTGACAAGATCGATCTCATCATTAGCATGTACATGAAAGGCATCCAGAAGGGCTAAAAAGTGATCGTAACTGGGCAAGGCTGCCTTGTGTAAGCGAGATGGCAGTTAAACCCTGACTTTTTGAAACTAAAAATAGTGATATTGGTAGAAATGGAAAGGTCTATGAAATTATTGGAAGGAAAGACAGCCGTCATTACCGGTTCAAGCAGAGGATTGGGGTTCGCGATTGCCAAAGCCTTTGTGGGGCAGGGAGCCAATGTTATTCTGGCAGCCCGCACAGAAGAAACCCTCAATTCAGCCGTGGCCGAATTGAGAGATCAGGGATATAAGGCGAAAGGTTTTGTCTGTGATACCGCAAAACTTGAGGATGTGGAGAGGTTGGTACAGGGTGCTGTTGTAACCTTTGGCCGTCTGGATATTTGGGTTAACAATGCAGGTATCGGTGCCCCATATGGATTAACAATGTCCATCTCGCCGGAACGGATTAGAAAATTGGTAGACACCAATATCCTGGGTGTTTATTATGGTTCTCATGTGGCCATGCGGCAGTTTTTAGCTCAAGGCTCTGGAAAGTTGATCAACCTGCTTGGCCGTGGAGATTCTACGCCGGTGCCCTATCAGAACCCGTATGCATCCAGCAAGGCCTGGGTTAAGAGTTTCACTCAGGCTCTTGCCAAAGAATACGCCGGCTCAGGTGTGCAAGTGATGGCTATCAATCCGGGACTGGTGATAACAGAAATGCTAACCCAAGTGGATGCCATTGACGGGTTTCAAGAAAAGGTGCTGCCCTTGAATACTGTCATACGCTTGTGGGGCAATATGCCTGAAGTCCCTGCCCAAAAAGTGGTTTGGATGTCTTCGTCGGCCACGGATCGCAAAAATGGGTTGATGGTTAATTTCTTGTCCTTCGATCGTTTGATGGCCGGTGTTGGAAAGGAACTCTGGCGGTATATCACCCGCGTCCCCAGTTCAAAACCATCCATTCAGGTTAGAGTAACCGATGGCTGAGTATTAAGAACCTGGCTGAAAATTCGATGTATAGAATTTCACGATGTTCGGGCTATTTAAACCCAAAAAGCACCCTTTCGGATGCTTTTTCAGGTAGCGGGGCTTGGATTCGAACCAAGGACCTTCGGGTTATGAGCCCGACGAGCTGCCACTGCTCCACCCCGCAGTATTTGATTGCCCGGTTATCGAGCGGGCGGTATTATAGCACGCTGTGCGCCTGGCGTCAAGGCGTTTTGGAATCTACGAACAAAGACAGCCACACCTGCCAGCTCTCGATCACCTCGGGGGTGATGACGGGCGTGGGGGTGGGCTGGGGCAGGCTGCCCTCTGGCTGGATCGGCACCACCAGCACCTCGCCCGGCTTGGTCATGCGCCGTGTCTCGTAGGCCCACTTGTAAACAGCCGCCTCAGAGGTGGCATAGGCCACCTGGGTCTCAAGGTGCACCTGTGTTTGCACCAGGCTGGTCACCTCTGCACTGACCTGCTCGCGTTCAGCAGTCAGGCGGCGCAGCTCAGCCATGCGGTTGTTGAAATCGACGATCAACAGCACCAGTGCCACACAGCCAATTCCGATCAATATCCAGCGCCAGGCTTTCTTCTGCTTTTCCATATACTTCATCTTACCGCGGCCTGCTTTTTTATGCAAGCTATTAAAAACAAACGATGCCGGCTGTCGAACACTGCCTGGCATCGCTGTTTGAGAGTGCCGAAGGAGGGACTTGAACCCACACGAGCGTTATGCCCACTACGCCCTGAACGTAGCGCGTCTGCCAATTCCGCCACTTCGGCTTGCACAAATGTCAAGTGCGCACAGAATTTTACCCTGAATCTGCATTTTGTCAACCTTTTGAGGCGTGCTATAATGATAAAAAGGGAATGCTAGAAATGGGCGCTTTCTTCGAACAGCTTTTAATCTTGCTCACCACCCCGCCCGGTAACCTGGTGTATCATGCCGTGCTGGCTTTTTCAATTTTTGGGGCCTTGCAGGCTTCCATCAATCACTGGCGCAGCAGCAGCTTTCCCCAGGGCCGCCGCATGGTGGTGGGGCTGGCTTTGCTGTTGTTGGGCCAGTTTGCCTTGTTTGCGGCTGCCGGCCTGGCCTGGCAAGACCTGGCCAATGCGGCGCGCTTTATCCCACCGCTTGACCGGGCGCTGGCCCTTCTGAGCATCATCATCCTGGCCTGGCTGTGGGCTTTCCCTGAGAGCGGCCGGGTGGCAGATGCAGCCGCGCTGTTGTTGGGTTTGTTGGTGGCAACCCTGGCCCTGTTCGGTGTACTGTGGTGGTTCAACCAGGATGCCGGCTTGTTTTACAACCAATCTTCAATCGATATGGTGGGCGAGAGCCTGGCTCTGTTCTTGCTGTTCATTGGAATTGTTGCGCTGCTCATCCGCCGGCCCAATGGCTGGGGGTTTGGGCTGGCGATGCTTGTGGGGTTATTTGCCGGGCACCTGGTGCATTGGTTGGCGCCTATTGAGAGCAGCGATTTTGCAGCCCCGGTACGCCTGGCCGAGTTGGCGGTCTATCCTTTATTGTTCGGCCTCGCACAGCGCTTCGCAATCCCCGAAGCGGCTGTTCAATCTACTCCCAAAGCCCAAGAACCCGAACGCCGTTACAGCTCTGACCCCAAGGTGATGCAGGCTTTCTTGGCCCTGGCCACAGAGACCTCGCCGCACAAGTTCTATCAAGAAGTCACCCGTACCATCGCCCAACTCATGCTGGCTGATTTGTGTTTGCTGATCCTGCCGCCCGACGAAGGTGGTCACCTGACTGTTCCGGTGGGGTATAACCTGATCATGGATCGCTCGGTGAGCGGTTTCAGCTTGAACAGCCGCCAGGTGCCCGTGTTAAGCAGCGCACTGCGCCGCAACCGCGGTTTGCGGCTGCCCGCCAGCAGCACCTCTCCTGACCTGCTGAGCCTGGCGCGCCCCCTGGATTTGACGCGCACAGGGCATTTGTTGGCGGCGCCCATCGCGCCGAAGGGCCAATCTCCGATCATGGGCGTGGTGTTGATGTCACCTTATTCGGGCCGCGGTTGGACGGCCGAAGACCAGGCCTACCTGACCAGCCTGGTTGAGTCGTTGGCATCGATCTTGCAACGTATGCAGCAGTTCACCCAACAGCAGGCTGACCTGGAAGAGACGCGGGCCGAGCTAGAAAGCGCTCGGGCTGCGGCTGAACGCTCTGGCAAGGATCTGCAAAACCTACGCGCCCTGCAAGATGCCTCGCAGAAGGCTCGCGGGGAGGCACAAGATATTAATGCTTTGGTAGAGGATATGCAGCTTCAGCTTCAACAAGAACATGCGCGTGCCGAAAGCCTGGCGGCTCTGGTGGCAGATCAAGAGGGTCTCCACGAGAACATGGCCCGGCTTGATGCGCGCAACCGGGCATTAGAAGCCCAATTGCAAAATGCTGTTGTACAGAGCTCCTCTGCTTTTGCGGTTAAAGGATCCCCGTCTAGCGAAGAATTCAAAAACCTGGAAGAGCAGTTACGCCTGGCTTTGGAAGATGTGTCCATTTTGCGCGTGGCGTTGCAAGAAGCGGATGAGCGTTTGCTGCGCGCCCAGTCAGGCCAGCCTGCCTCTGAAAGCGGGCCTGCCCTCTCTAATCTGCAAATTGAAGGAACGCAGGAAGATGCGGCAGTGCTGAGGGCTAACTTGCAGATGGTTACCGAGCGCCTGCGCCAGGCTGAAGCGCTGGCCCACCAGGGCGTCTCAGTTCAGCAAGGCGGGTCTGTTTTGACCATCGCCCAAGAGCTGCGCCAGCCGGTTTCTTCCATTGTCGGTTACACCGACCTGTTGTTGAGTGAGTCGGTTGGCATCTTGGGGGCTACCCAGCGCAAGTTCATTGAGCGGGTCAAGGCTTCTACTGAGCGCATGGCCGGCTTGTTGGATGAGATGATCCAGGCGGCAACCCTGGAAAGCGATGGACGGCGTCTCAACCCGGTGGCAGTTGACCTGAATGCGGCGATCGACGAGGCGGTCAGGAGCATGTTGGCCTCGCTGAGTGAGAAGAATATTACCTTGCGCGTGGATATGCCCGATGAACTTCCGCCTATCCGCGCCGATAAAGATGCCTTGCAGCAAGTGATGGCTAACCTGCTGCTCAATGCCAGCGGCGCTACGCCGCCCAAGGGCGAAGTTCTGCTGCGGGCGCGCCTGGAGACTAAGGAGAATGAGCCGGGCTACATGCTGGTGCAGGTTTCAGATGCGGGGGGCGGCATTGCCCCCGAAGCACTGCCGCGGGTCTTCTCGCGCCTGTACCGCGCCAACAACCCGTCCATTGCCGGCCTGGGTGATAATGGGGCTGGTCTTTCAATGGTCAAAACATTGGTCGAGGCGCACGGCGGGCGCATTTGGGTGGACAGCGTCGTTGGGCGCGGTTCTACCTTCAGTGTGCTGCTGCCCATGGCTGAAGAGGCCCTGGATGCGCTGCGGGATGGGGCATCTGCCAGATGAATGCCTCGCGGCAAGTGGCCTTTGGCATCCTGGCGGCGTTGGTTTCAACAGCGCTGTTATTCGGCAGCCTATCGCTGGGCATGGTTGAAGGGCAACTGCGCCTGGCGGCTGCGCCCAGCCAGGTCAGCCCCACCACCACACCCCAGCCGCTTACACCCGGCCCCTCGGCTTCTGACACCGCCGGGCCGCCTCCGGTGGCTTCTGCTACGCTGCCGCTGGTGATGCCGCCAACCGGAGAGGTGACCCTGGTTGTTGCGCCTGAAGTGACGGTGATGCCGCCCAATGTTTGTCCTGTGCCGCCGGGTTGGTATGCGGTCACCGTTCAACCTGGCGATACCTTGGCCAGCCTGGCCCAAGATTACAACACCACTGAGAATGTGCTGGCAGAGGCCAACTGTTTGGTGATCACCGACCTGATCTCTGGGTCAATCTTGTATGTGCCCGCGGCGCCAGAGCCCACCACCATCCCCTGCGGCCCACCCTGGGGTTGGGTGTTCTATACCGTCCAATACGGAGATACGTTGTATAAGATTGCTGTGCTGTACGGTGTGAGGGTGAGCGAATTGCAGTTTGCCAACTGCTTGGGCAATTCGACGCTGATCCGCGTGGGGCAGAAGTTGTACGTGCCCAATATCCCGATCATCATCCCCACCATTCCTCCCACCTGGACGGCCAGCCCGTCTCAAACGCCGCTGCCGCCCAGCGTCACCCCCAGCCCAACCTGGCCTGTCTATACCCTCACGCCCACCCTGCCGCCGCCATCCAGCCCCACCTTTACCCCTTCGCTCACTGCCACGCAGACGCCCACAGATACCTCTCAGCCTACCGGCACCCCTACCCAAACGGCAACCCCTGAGCCGTCTGTGACCCCCACCGCTACCCAGGTTCCGCCCAGCGATACGGTGGTGCCACCCACAAACACGCCAACGGATGTGCCCAGCGAAACCATGGCGCCTCCGAATTCGACCCCATTGGCGCCAGTCGATACGCCCATACCCGGCTGATCGCCTGATATCCGTCTGCCACCCTCCGAGCCAGTATGACACCCAACCTTCGCTCCAATAACCGTTCCCTGCTTGCGCCCACGCGCTGGTCAGGCTTGCTGCAGGCAGGCTTGATGGTGGGGCTGGTTTTGGTGCTGGCCTGGTTGGTGATGATTTCTGGGCCATCAGAAAGTTCGGCCGCGCCTGTGTCTCAAGCTCGCCCTTTGCTGTTGGTGGCCCCGCCCGGCTCAACTGCCACCCCAACCCCCTTCCAGCCACTGCCGCCTACCCCCACCTACCAGCCCACCGATTTCGTTTACCCAACGCCTACCCCGCTGCCATTTACCCCTCAGGCGGCGCCGGTTACGGGTGGCCAGAGTAAAACCTGGGCCGATTACCCCGGCCCCATCATCTGGCCAGATGTTCAGGTGCCCCCGCCGGTTGGCATTTTGCCGCAGCCTGAGGGCCAGGTCAACATCTTGCTGCTTGGTTCTGACCAGCGCCCGTATGACAGCGGCTTCCGCACCGATACCATCATCCTGTTGACGATCGATCCGGCTGCTGGCACCGCCAACATGACCTCTTTCCCGCGCGACCTCTACGTTTACATCCCCGGTTGGACGGTACAGCGCATCAACACGGCTTTTGGGTATGGCGGCTTTGAGGCCCTGGCGCAGACTTTTGAATATAATTTTGGCGTCCGCCCCGATCATTATGCCGTCGTCAACCTGTGGTCTTTTGAAGATATGATTGACAGCCTGGGCGGGCTGAGAGTGGATGTGGGGCGCGATCTGTGTGACCATCGTGACAACTGGGGCATGTTCTGCGTCTCTCAAAGCACGATGTGGATGAACGGAAAAACGGTTTTGTGGTACGTGCGCTCGCGTTACTCTACCAGCGATTTTGACCGTGGGCGCCGCCAACAAGAGGTGGTAGTGGCAGGGCTGCGCCAACTGATCAGCATTGACGGGATCCGCCGCGCTCCAGAGCTGTACGAAATCTACCGCCAGAATGTCTTGACAGACATGACCCTGGATGATATCACCCCCTTCTTTCCCTTGGCCATTCATTTGAATGAGAGCTCACAAATCTATCACTACTACATCGGCCCTGAGCAGGTGACAGGCTGGACGAATTACAGCGGGGCACAGGTGCTTCTCCCCATCCAAGAATCTGTAATGACCGTGATGCACCAGGCCCTTAACAGCCCTTGAAAAAGAAATAAGGAATGATGCCATGACCCTCGAAGGAAAAGGTCTTTTCACCTGGAAGATCCCCAATTGTGAGCAAGGTGATCCGGCTGCTATGGCCGCCACGGCCAAGAGCGCCGGCCTGACCCATGTGCTGTTAAAGGTGGCTGATGGCACGACTGTTTACAACGGCACCTGGGGCATTAAGCAAGACCTGGTGACACCGGCGGTCAACAGCCTGCGCGCCGAGGGGATAGAGATTTGGGGCTGGCATTATGTGTATGGCAACAACCCGGTGGGCGAGGCCAATTTAGCTATCCAGCGCATCCGGCAGTATAACCTGGACGGGTATGTGATCGACGCGGAGAAGGAGTACAAGCAGGATGGCCGCAAGGCGGCCGCCAAGGCCTTTATGAATCGCCTGCGGGGGGCCTTCCCCAGCCTGGATATCGCCCTCAGCTCTTACCGCTTCCCCTCGCTGCACCCACAATTGCCCTGGGCCGAGTTTTTGGATGGCTGCAATATCAACATGCCGCAGGTCTATTGGATGAAGGCGCACAATGCGGGTGAGCAGTTGATCAAGTGCGTGCGCGAATTCCAGAACAAGACCCCTTCTCGCCAGGTCATCCCTACTGGGGCGGCCTTCCACGAGGCGGGCTGGAAGCCCACTTCGGCTGAAGTGTTGGAATTCATGAATACGGCCAAGGCCCTCAACCTGCCGGCAGTTAACTTCTGGGAATGGTCAGATGCTCGCTCGGGGGTGATGCCGGGCGTTTGGGAGACGATTCGAGATTATCCCTGGGCCGGGCAGGCTGCGCCAAAGGATATCTGCGAAAAGTACGTCTCCTTGCTTAATACCCATGACGCGAATAAAATTGTCGAATTGTATAACCCCACCGGCGTGCATATCAATGCGGTGCGCACCACCCAGGGCCTGGATAATATCCGCTCCTGGTACAACATCCTCTTCCGAGATGTGCTGCCAAACGCCAATTTTACCCTGACTGGCTATGCGGGCACCGGCAATGCCCGCCATCTGACGTGGACCGCTACCAGCCCCAAAGGTGCGGTGCAGAACGGCAACGATACCTTTGGCCTGATCAACGAGAAGATCAACTATCATTACACTTTCTTCACGGTTACGAAGTAGCCGGCTGCTCCCCTTGTTTCTCTTCCTGGTGTTGTTTGGCTGCACAGAGCAGACCTTGCCTGCTGTGCCAACGCTGACCGCGCCGCCGCTGCCTTCGGCTACCTTAAGCCCGCTGCCCCCTAGCAGCACACCCACTGCCAGCCCCAGCCCTACCGCCACCCTGCGGCCCAGCCAGACGGCCACGCCGACCATCACCCCCACGCCGGCGCCCACCTTCACGCCTGTGCCGTTGGAACTTTTTGCCTCGCCCGTGCTCAGGCCGGGGGTCGTGGCATCGGCCTATATTGCCGATACCTGCCAGTACCTGCGCCTGCGCTGGGCAGAGGGCAGCAGTTCGCCGGGCACGGTGGTGGTGCCGGTGATGTTCCACAGCATTGTCCAGCCGGGCACCAAGATCAACGATCCTAAAGATATTGGCGTGGAAGACTTCCAGGCGTTTGTTCGCTACGCCCAGTACCTGGGCTTTGAGACGATTACCACGGCCCAATTGATCGACTTTTTGTATAACAATGCCCCGATTCCGCTGCACTCGATGATCCTGATCGTAGACGACCGCCGCCCAGGTTTGTTGGAAGAACACTTCATGCCTGTGCTGGAGGCAAACGACTGGACCGTCACCCCGGCTTACATCGCCGACCCAAGCAGCTTCAATTGGGCCTGGGAATGGATGGACCGCCTGTATGCCCGTGGGCGGCTGGACGTGCAGTCGCACGGGTATACCGGGCAGTTGTATGTGCTGCCCGAGACCAGCGAAGAGGATATCCAGAACGAGATCTGGAATTCGACCACGGTGTTGGAGGAGCGTTTCGGCCAGCGCCCGCTGGCTTTCATCTGGCCGGGGGGAAACTTCTCGCCGCTCTCGGTGCAGGTGGCGCGGGAGGGCGGCTACCAGCTTGGCTTTACGGCGTATTCGCGCGGGCCGGTGCTCTTCAACTGGGTGCCACAGGGGCCTGAAGAGCAGTTGATTGGAGATCCGTTGATGCTCTTGCCGCGGGCCTGGTCTAACTCGGTCAACGTGAACCTGGATGAGGCGGTGAAGGTCAGCGAGCAGGCGGCCGCGTTTGCTGAGGCAAACCGCCAGCTTGAAGCGGACTGGTACGCGCAATACTGCTCGGGAGAATGATGGGCCGCCTGGTGTCTATTGTGGGGAACGCGGGGGTGGGCAAGACCACCCTGGCGCGCCTGATGAGCCAGCGCTTTGGCCTGGCCCTGGGGATTGAGCAGCATGTTGAGCGCCCCTTCCAGGCCCGTTTTGCTGCTGACCGGCGCTATGCCCTGGCTAACCAGTTGGATTACCTGCTGCTGCGGGCCGAGCAGGAACGCCATCTGCGCAGCCAACCGCAGGGGGGTGTGCAAGACGGGGGGCTGGACCTGGACTTCCATATTTTTACGCAGCTCTTTTACCGCAAGGGTTATCTTGAACAGGATGAGTACTTGCTCTGTGAACGCCTGTACCGCCAGATGCGCCTGGCTTTGCCGACCCCCGAGCTGGTGGTATGGCTGCAAGCGCCTTTAGATGTCATCGCCGCTCGCTTCCGGCGCCGCGGCCGCCCGCTGGAGATCGCAGCGCTGGATGACCTGGCTGCGTTGGATGCCTTGCTGGCGGAGTGGCTGTTGCCGCTGCCCTCGCCGCCTGTGCTGCGCCTGGATGCGGCCCAGGATGACCCGGGCTTTGCGGCTGGCCTGGCCCAGTTAGAAATGATCCTTAATCAACGATGACCCCAAAATATCGGGGTCATCGTTGATAAATCGGCGTACGCTGAACTAGGGCTTTGTTTTCTTGACCGCCGCGGTGGGTTTCTTGGCTGCTGGGGTGCTCTTCGCCGCAGGCTTCTTCGCAGTAGGCTTCTTTGCTGTTGCGGTAGTTTTGCCCGCTGATTTTTTAGCGACTGCCGGGGTGTTCTTCGCCACAGGCTTTTTTGCGGCCGGTTTTTTCGCTGCCGTGGTGGGCTTCTTGGCCGCTGGTTTAGCGGCCGCAGTGCTCTTGACCGTCGCGGTGTTCTTGACCGCCGCTTTAGGGGCCTCTTTCGCCGCCTTCACTGCGGGCTTTTTGGCTGCCGCGGTGGGCTTCTTGGCCGCTGGCTTAGCAGCCGCGGCGCTCTTGACCGCCGGCTTCTTCGCTGTTGTGGTGGCGGCTTTCTTGGCCGCTGGCTTGGCGGCCGCGGTGTTTTTTACCGCCGCGGTGCTCTTGACCGTCATTTTAGAGGTCTCTTTTGTTGCCTTCGCCGCGGCGGCGCGCTTTGTTGTATCTTTAGCAGGCGGTTCTTCTTCGGCTGCGCCTGCCGCGGCCCCGTTCAACCCCAGGCTGAGCTGCTGGACAGGCTCAGGCGCCTTGAGGGGCTTCTCATCTTCCTCGAAAACAGGCTTGGGCACAGCCGCGGCTGCTTTGCGGGCGGCTTCGTTGAGCGGGCGCTGCGCCTCAGCAGGGATCGAGAGCCCTAAGACCTGGAAGGCGGTCTTCAACTCGATGACCGGTTTGCCAGATGCGGCCCGCGTTTGCAGGGGGGCCTCATCCAGGCGCATGGCCTTGGGGGCCAGCTTATCCAAAAGCAGGGTGACGCGGGCATTGCCTTTGCCGGCTGCCATGCCCACAACCTGGGTGGTGCGGGGCAGTTTCCAGGCAATCACGCCCTGCCCGTAACGGCCTTGCTGGGGGAATTGCTCGGCCGGCACGCGCTTGGCTTTGCCATCTGATGCCACCAACAGCACCTCGCCGCGCTTGGGGATCAGCTCCATGCCAACGATCTCGTCGCGCGCCCCCAGCTTGATGCCTCCCACACCGGCGGCAACCAGCCCCATGGGGCGCACATCCTCTTCACTAAAGCGGATGGCCATGCCATCGGCAGTTACTAACAGTACCTCATCTTTGCCACTGGTCAGGCGCACCCAGCCCAGCCGGTCGCCATCGTTAACCTTAGCCAGGGTGAAAGGTCGCCCGGTGGCGCCGGGCATCTCTTCCAGGGGGGTCTTCTTGACCTGGCCCTGGCGGGTGGCGGTGAAGACGAACCATCCTTCAGCCCGGTCGTCACGCTGGGGCAGGGTAAATAGCGCTGCTAGTTTGTCCCCTTCGCTCAAGGCTGAGACCTTGTGCAGGGGGGTGCCGTCTTGTGGGCTTTCGGATTCGGGCAGGGAGTGCATTGGAATGCCGGCGGCCTCACCGTTTTCGGCCACCAGGAACAAGGTGTCGCGCGTGTTGGCTTGCAGTAAGAAGGATGGCGCTGCCGTGCCGCTCAGGCGGGGCGGCTTTTCATCTTGCGTGCGCGAAACCAGGCCATCTGCGGTAGAGACCACCCATACGGTGCGCTCGGGCATCAGGTCTGATGCGGTCAGGATGGGGGTGGCGGCATTTGCGCCTGCCCCGCGCCGCGCAATCTGCGTGCGGCGCCGGTCGCCGTAAGTCTCTTTTACCAGGCGCAGCTCATCTGCCACCACCTGGCGCATCTTGGCCGGCGAATGCAGCAAAGCTTCCAATTCTTTGATCTGCGCTTGCAGCTCTTTGTATTCATCGTCGATCTTTTTTCGTTCCAATGCGGCCAGGCGGCGGAGCTGCATATCCAAAATTGCCTGCGCCTGCACATCGCTGAGCTTGAAGCGCTTCATCAGGCGCTCGCGAGCCACCTCGGCATCGGGTGCTTTGCGGATCAGGTCGATCACCTCATCCAGGTATTTGATGGCCGTGCGCAGACCTTCAAGGATGTGGGCGCGCTGGCGGGCTTTCTTGAGCTCAAATTCAGCCCGCCGTTGTACCACTTCCAGGCGGTGATCGAGGTAAACGTGCAGGGCTTGCTTGAGCGAGAGCAGGCGCGGCTCGCCGTTGACCAAGGCCAGCATGATAATGCCGAAGGTTGAGCGCATGGGGGTGTTCTTATACAGGTCTTGCAGCACCCTTTCTGGCTCGGCCGTCTTGCTCAACTCGATGACGATGCGCAGGCCGTGGCGGTCTGATTCGTCGCGCAGGTCTGCGATGCCCTCGATGCGTTCCTCGCGGGCCAGTTCGGCGATGCGCTCGATGAGCGAGGATTTGTTGGTCATGTAGGGCAGTTCTGTAACGATGATGCGCGTGCGGCCGCGGCTGATCTCTTCGATATGGGCACTGGCCTGCACCACGATCTTCCCACGCCCGGTGCCGTAAGCGGCTTTCAGTTCGTCTTCGCCTTCTTCTTGCACGATCAGGCCGCCGGTGGGGAAGTCGGGCCCTTGGATGAAGCGCATCAAGTTTTCAACGTTGATGTCGTCCAGCCGCTCCCAATTTTCCAGCATGTAAACCAGCGCGCCCACCACCTCGCCCAGGTTGTGGGGAGGAACATTGGTCGACATGCCCACTGCGATGCCGGTAGCGCCGTTGACCAGCAGGTTGGGGATGGCGGCAGGCAGTACATCGGGTTCGGCCAGGCTGCCGTCGAAGTTATCTGAGAAATTGACCGTTTCTTTGCGGATATCAGCCAGCATTTCCATGGCGGGGGCGGCCAGGCGGGCTTCGGTATAACGCATGGCTGCCGGGGGATCGCCATCAACGCTGCCAAAGTTGCCCTGGCCATCCACCAGCATCACGCGCATCGAGAAATCCTGTGCCATGCGGGCCATGGCCTCGTACACGGCCATATCGCCGTGGGGGTGGTATTTACCCAGCACCTCACCCACGATGCGGGCCGACTTCTTGAATTCTGTTTCGGGCCGCATGCCCATATCGAACATGGCGTACAGGATGCGCCGGTGGACCGGTTTGAGCCCGTCACGGGCGTCGGGCAGGGCGCGCGACACGATCACGCTCATGGCGTAATCGAGATAGGCTTGCTGCATCTCTTGGTCAATATCTACAGGACGAACCAGGCCAACTTCCATAATGACTCCTACAGCGGCTCGAAACGGGCCGTGAAATGGCGCAGCAGCTCAGGGGCATAGGTGAACTTGTAGCCTCGGAGGAACTGCCGGCGCTCTTTGATCCTGGCAGTGGATTCTGCCACGTAATCTAAATGACTTTGCGTGTATACCCGGCGGGGAATTGCCAGGCGCACCAGTTCCAGCCTGGGATAGACCATTTCTCCGGTTTGGGGGTGGGGGTGGGCGAACATCACCGAGCCAATCTCTACCCCGCGTATACCGCCTTCTAGATACAACTCTACGGCCAAGGCCTGCCCGGGGAAGTGGCCCTGGGGGATGTGGGGCAGTAAACGCCCGGCATCGATGTAAATGGCATGCCCGCCCGGCGGCTCGACGATGGGAATGCCCATCTCCAGCAAGCGCTCGCCCAGGTAGGCGGTCTGGCCCAGGCGGTAGGCCAGGTAGCTTTCGTCCAGCCCTTCCCACAGGCCGGTCGCCAGGGCATCCAGGTCGCGCCCGGCCAGGCCCCCATAGGTGGGGAAGCCTTCGCGCAAGATCAGCTCGTTGCAAGCACGCTGGTACAGGCCATCGTCGTTCATGGTCAAGAAGCCGCCGATATTGACGATGGCGTCTTTCTTGGCGCTCATCGTTGCACCATCGGCCAGGGCAAAGATCTCATTGGCAATCTCTAGGGTGCTCTTGTTTTGGTAGCCCGGCTCGCGCAGCTTGATGAAATAGGCGTTCTCGGCGTACCGGCAGGCATCGATGAAGAAGGGAATACCAAATTGGCGATAAATGGCAGCCACGGCCTTCAGGTTAGCCATTGAAACCGGTTGGCCGCCGCCGGCATTGTTGGTGATGGTGATCATGCCGAAGGGGATGTTTTCTACGCCGGTCGTCTGGATGAAGCTGCGCAGTTTCTCGAGATCCATGTTGCCTTTGAATGGATCACGGTTGGTGGGGTCAGATGCGGCCTCGCAGACCAGGTTGACCGGCTGGCCGCCGCGCGCCCGGATGTTGGCGTCGGTAGTATCGAAATGCATGTTGGATGGCACATACTTGCCAGCCCCCATCAATAAAGCGCACAAGATGTTCTCGGCGGCACGCCCCTGGTGGGTTGGGATGAAATGCTTGAAGCCAAAGATCTTCTGCATGGCTTCAGCCAGGCGGTAATACGAGCGTGCCCCTGCATATGATTCGTCGCCGCGCATAATGGCGGCCCACTGTTCTTGACTCATGGCGCCAGTGCCTGAATCGGTCAGCAGATCGATGAAAACATCCTCTGCTTTCAATGAGAACAGGTTATAACCTGCCTGTTTCAGCGCCTCTTGACGTGCCTGAGGTGAGATCAGCCGGATTGCCTCAACGGTCTTGATGCGGAAAGGTTCAGGTGGGTAGATGGTCATGGTTTCGAGTATTCTCCTTGCGCTTTAGTGTAGCATGGATTGGAAAAATGGCAAGGTAAATTTGGGCACATGTGCCCCTGCCAGTATTTGATATATAATAGCCCTATGCCCATGAAAACCCTCCGCCGTTGGTTAGCCATTATCCTGGTTATCCTCTCCATCATCTTGCTTGTGTGGGGATTATGGCCGGCAGGCTCTGCGGTGCAGACTCTGCCGCTGGAGCCATCGGATATGCAAATCCCCACGCCAGAGGGCCTGCTGCCCTGGTTGGGAATTTTGGTGTAGCGGCGGCTATGAAGCGCCTGGCCCGCCACCCACGGTACTGGCTTTTGGCAGCCTGCCTGCTCTTGTTCGGCGCGTCTTGCGCGGCCCCGGCGGCAACCCCGGCTAATCCAGACCGCCCCACCACCGAGGCTACCCAGGTTCAAAGCGGCATTGAGGGCGCGGCAACTGCTACCCCGGTTGTAGGCTCGCCTGCCATCTTAGAAGCGCGCCGCCTGACGTTGGAATGGCCGCCGCACCTGCGGGCCGGCGATTCAGACCTGGTGCGCCTGACGCTCGAGGTGGATGACCTGGGGGGCATCACCCCTACCGCAGAGCTGGAAGGCCACGCGACTGTCGGTGAGACGGTTTATATCCCCGATGTATACGCTACCCATAGTGTGTTTGCAGAGGCACGCCTGGACCTGGCGGGTATGGAAGTGTCGCCGGCCGAAACCATCAGCCAGGCGCTGCTGCCGGGGCAGTCAGTGACTTATTATTGGAGTGTCAGTTCGGACGATATTGGGGTTTATCGCGGCACGGTCTGGCTGTACCTGCGTTTCTTGCCTTTGGATGGAGCACCCGCCAGCGAACGCCCGCTCTCGGCGCAGATGATCGAGATTGAGACGGTCAATCTGCTGGGGATGGGCGGCACCTCCGCCCGCTGGTTGGGGACGGTGGGCTTGTTCTTGGGCGGTATGTTGGGATTGGATGATCTGTTGAAGCTGGCAAAGACAATGATCCAGGGCCGCCGGACAGGCAAGCGGGTGCCTGCTCCGATCGAAACACCTGGAAAACAGTGACAATATGCTAAACATCACATTCTTCAAACTGGGGCCGGTGGTCACCAACAGCTACCTGTTGAGCGATAGCGAGACGGGCGAAGCGGTGATTATCGACCCGGCCTGGAGCGGCGAATTCCTGGCAGATGAGATCGAACAGCGCGGCCTGCGCCTCAAGCAAGTTTGGGTGACCCATGCCCACTTCGATCACATGGGCGGTGCGGCGGCCATTTTGCGCCAGTTGAAACCGGCACCCAAGATGGCTTTGCATCCCAATGACCTGGATTTGTGGCGCACGCGCGGCAGTGCATCCCTTTTTGGCCTGCATGTAGAACCAGCCCCTGACCCTGATGTGAGCCTGGAACACGGGCAGATGCTTTCGCTGGGCAGGCATACGTTTGAGGTGCGTCATGTGCCGGGCCATACCGCGGGGCACGTGATGTTCTATTGTGCGTCTGAGAAGGCGGCCTTCGTGGGGGATGTGCTTTTCGCGGGCAGCATTGGCCGCACCGACCTGCCCGGCGGCGACTACGCCACGCTGATGACCAGCCTGCGCAGCCAGGTGCTGACCCTGCCGAACGATACGCAGATCTATTCGGGTCATGGTGATGTGACAACGATAGGCGAAGAGCTGGACAGCAATCCATTCTTGACCTGATACAAAAAAGCGGCGCTCGAGCGCCGCTTTTTTGTATCAGGTAGTGTTGGTTGTTACTTGGCGTAACGCCGTTATTTGGCGTAACGCTGCTACTTGGCGTAATCGACCGCCCGCGTTTCGCGGATCACCGTGACCTTGATCTGGCCTGGATACTGCATGGTATCTTCGATGTTCTTGGCGATATCGCGCGCCAGGCGGATCGATTCCAGGTCGTCGATGTCTTCTGGCTTGACGAAAATGCGCACCTCACGCCCAGCTTGCAGCGCAAAGGCCTGATTCACACCCTTATACGAATTGGCCAGGTCCTCAAGCGTGCGCACACGTTTAATGTATTGGTCCAGGCTCTCTCGGCGGGCACCGGGGCGGGCGCCAGAGATGGCATCTGCGGCTTCAGCGATCACTGCTTCTACCGTTTCTTGCTCGACCTCATGGTGGTGCGAGGCGATGGCGTTGACCACCTTGGCGGGGACGCCATAGCGCCGGGCAAACTCGGCTCCCAGCAGGGCGTGGGTGCCTTCCATGTTATGGTCCATGGCTTTACCCAGGTCATGCAGCAGGCCGGCCGCCTTGGATACATCTACGTCTGCACCCAGCTCAGAGGCCAGGACGCCTGACAGCCGCGCCACTTCTACCGCATGTTGGAGCTGGTTCTGCCCGTAAGAGGTACGGAACTTGAGCCTGCCAAGCATCTTCATTACCTCAGGGTGCAGGCCGGGCACGCCGGCATCGTATGCGGCTTGCTCACCGGCATCTGCAATGATGCGGTCCACTTCGCGCTGTTCTTGCTTGAGGATTTTCTCAACATGGGCGGGGTGGATGCGGCCATCTTGCACCAGCTTGGCCAGAGAACGGCGGGCCACCTCGCGGCGCACCGGGTCGAAGCATGAGATGGTCACTGCTTCAGGGGTGTCATCCACGATCACGTCCACACCTGCGGCCTGCTCGAAGGCATGAATATTGCGCCCGTTGCGTCCGATGATGCGCCCTTTCATCTCTTCTGATGGGATGGGCACAACCGAAGTGGTGACTTCTGAAACGTGTTCAGAGGCCAGGCGTTGAATGGCGGTAGAGATGATCTCGCGCGCCCGTCGTTCGCCCTCTTCCTGGGCTTCGCCCTCTACCTGGCGGATGATGCGGGCCATATCGCCGCGGGCGTCTTTCTCGACCTCAGCCAACAGCACACCGCGGGCGTCTTCGGTAGTCATCTGCGAGATGCGCTGCAGCTCTTCCACCTGATCAGAATGTAATTTTTCGATATCGTTGGCACGCTTGTCGATCAAGCTCTGGCGCTTGTTCAGGGTGGCCTCGCGCTTTTCCAGCCGGTCGGCGCGCCCATCCATCTCTTCGCGACGCTTTTGCAGGCGGTCTTCCTCGCGGCTCAGGTCGCTGCGCCGGCGGCCGACCTCGACCTCGGCGGCCTGGCGGATCTGGATAGCCTTGTCTTTGGCCTGCAGTTCAAGCGCATGGGCCTGTTCTTGAGCCTGGGCCAGGATATCTTCGGCTTTGGCTTGTTGGCGGGCTTTTTCTTGCTTGGCCATGTAGTAGTGAATGCCATACCCGGCGCCAAGCCCAGCCGCCAAGGCAATGATGATAATGATGATCGCGATCCATAGTTCCATAGGTTAACCCTCGTTATTTTGTATTTGATTCCAGTGGCGGTCCACTGTTTCGCGGATGACCGCGTAGCCAAACCCGCGCCGTGCCAGGAAGCCAGACAGCTTCTGTTTGAAAGCTGTCTCATCCAGCCCGGCTAACCTGCGGGCTTGTTTGTTGGCCGCTTGATCGGCCAACGCCTGCTCGTCTACCTCTGCCAGGGCCTGTTGAATAGATTCGTCGTCCAAACCGCGCTGGCGCATCTCAACCACCAGGGCGCGCCGGCCGCGCGGCCGGAATTCACTGCGGTTCTCTACCCAGGCCTGGGCAAAGCGGTTGTCATCTATCAAACCGGCACGCTGCAAACGCGCCAGCACATCTTCGATTACCTCGGCAGGCACATCATGCTTGACCAGGTTGCGGCGTACTTCAGCACTGGCACGTGGGCGGTAGCTGAGCAGCCTGAGCGCTTGTTGGTAAGCCACCTCGCGCCCATCTTCGGCTTGCAGTTGGGCGATCTTCTCGGCACTCAGCACCTGGCCAATGCTCAGCCAGCCTGCCGTGATGCGCGCCAGCCCGAAGGCGTATTCGCCATCCAGGTACACGTTAACCCGCTGGGGGTTACGTTTCTGGACTTTCAGTGCCGTGATCGTGCCGCCTTCAATCGCTTCGCTCATCTGTGTACCAATGCAAAAGCCGCGACCCTTCTACTCAGGCCACGGCTGAATAATACGCTCCTAGGATAAGTTGTTCGTTCAGCGCCGCAGGCTGGGCCGGTCAATCAGGCGGGTTCCAGGCTTGCGGGAGGGCTTTCCTGTGCCAGTCTAGGGTGAATTAAGATAGACTGCCGCACAGAGGGCTGCGGTGCTATCATGGGGGGCGGCTGTCCATCTCGTTGATCGTTTCACAGGACACTCAAGACATCATTATTCTGTTTGATCGGGCCGGTGAGGTTACCAACCACTAACCAAACCGCTAACCAAGAACACAGGCAAAGTCAAACACCGAACGTAAGCGTTTCCAGAAATCGTTTTTATTCAGATCCGCGGCCGCGCTGCTCGATGATTAGAAGATAAAAGGCAGCGCAGCTACCAACGCCCCGGGGCTCCAGCAAGCTGGTTTGCTCTCCAAGGGGCGCAACCGCTCTGTGCCTGCCGGCAGAGAGCAGATAGATTTTTAAGGTTAACAAATTATACATGATAATGGAGATTCTGGGGATTTAACTTCTGAGGAAAGAACTGGAAAAGCGCGTGGGCAGAGTCTTAACCCGGTGAGGCTTGAGAAGTCAGGGCTGTTGGTTGTTTTTTAAAATGATTGGCATGTAGACCGGATTCAGCAGTGGAAAGGCAAGTAGCAAATCAGATGTGGCCTGGTTGTGGTAACTGATATAGGGTTTACCCGATGTGTCTAGGACGATGGATGTGGCATTGCCAATGCTGTAAGCGTTGTCTATTGTTTGGATGTGCCAGCCTGATGCATCCTGATAAGCATATTTAAGGTTGCCGGTATAGGGGAAATCATTGTCGTGGTAACTGATGTGAGGGTAACCGTCTGCATCCACGGCGATATCGGTAAATTTGCCGGGGTCGCCAACATCGTCGATGGTTTGGGCGTGCCAGCCGTTGACATCTTGATGGGCATATCTTAAATCCCGCGCATTAGGATCGTAATAGCTGACATGGGCATATCCGTTTGTGTCTAAGGCCAACGCTCCATACTGGAAATACCCACTGTCAAAAGTATTTGTGTGCCATCCAGATGAATCTTGGTAATAGATGGCTCCGGCGGCAGTGTTGAGAATGTATGGGTGATCTGTAGCATCCAACACCAATGAGTAATCGCCGCTGATATCCAAATATGTAAAATGCCATCCGCTCGTGTCTTGATATGTGTATCGCCACCATTCGTCGTGGAAGGCATAGGAATAATAAATGATATGAGGGTAATGCTGCCTGTCCACAGCGATGGAGCAAGGCATCCCGGAGCCATTTTCGTCTACCATGGTGCTGTGAAAGCCGGATGCATCCTGGTAGGTGTAGTTTAGCCCTCCATCCGCATTGCAGAAGTGTGGATAACCCTGATCGTCCAATGTCATGGCGGTTGATACTGCGACGCCCTCAAGGGTTTGCACCTGCCAGTTGCCTGCCACCCGCCGCGCATAGCTCACGCCAGAGGTGTTCTGGCGTGTGTAGGTGATGTGGAGATTGCCCTGCTCATCCATTAACAGCGGGCCGCTTTCTTCTACGGCATCAAGACGGTCCACGATTTGCGCTTCCCAGCCGTCTGGATCCCGGTAGGTATGGATCAGGCCCAAGCCATTGTTGTAAGCGATATGGACGCCCTGGTTTTCCTCCCAAGCCAGCGAGACAAAAATGCTGATCTGGAGGCCGGTCGTCAATACCTGGGTATGCCAGCCTGCTACATCCTGGTAGACGTAATACAGGTTGTAATCATTATCATTGAAATAACTTGCATGGGCATAGCCTTGTGCATCCAGGGCCAGCGCGCTGCTCCCCATGCTTGCCCCACCAGGGCCAATCGTGTCGAACTGCCAACCGCCCTCCACCGGACAGGATAACTGGTAGGCAAATTTAACCGTCCAGTCAACAGCATCAAGGTATGTGATATGCGGGCAGCCGTTGGCATCCAGGGCTAAAGATGTACCCTGCCCGCCTCCGTTTGCCACTGTTTGGGCATGCCAGCCGCTGGCATCTTGGTAGGCGTAACGCAGGTCCCAGTCGTCAGCATCCAAATAGCTGACGTGCGGATACCCCAGCGCGTCGATGGCGATGGAATTGTACTGCCCCACCCAGCCTTTGCTATCGGCAACCTGGATGTGCCAACCGTTGGCATCCTGATAAGCATATCGGAGGGCAGTATTCCCATAGTAGACGATGTGCGCATAGCCTAAGGCATCTAGGGCCAGGGCGGTATGACCACTGGCTTGCCCCGTGCCATCCACGGTTACAATGTGCCAGCCGGTGGCGTCTTTGTAAGCATAGCGCACCTCGCTGAGACCGGGACGGTTAAGAAAATAGCCAATGTGTGGGTGGCCCTCGCTGTCTAGGGCCAGCGAAGCGTAATTACCGGCAGTGGCGGTCTCGTCCACAATCTCAGATTGCCAGGATGCGCCGTCATACCAGGCATAATAGAGGGCATCGCCTCCATAAGCCAGGTGCGGCTGACCGTCACTGTCTAGGCGCAGGCTGTGGTCGGTCATGGTATAGAAATTGCGCGGGCATTCGATACAAGAAGTTCGCCAATGATCGATCGGCGGGCTGTAAACTAAGTCCGGGCGATGGATGGGCCGCGCCTGAACACCGGGGGCAAGGTAGAGACTGGCCAGGATCAGAAACACCACCAGAACGATGCGCCAAGCAGCAGATCGAGTATCTATGTTCATTCCTTGCCTCCAATCCTATATGTGCAGGGTACACCCATATCCGGTGACTGTCAACATGCCGGATCAAATTTTAGGGGATGGCAAGAGCTGTGGCATCGAGGTAAAATTCAGCGTTGTCTTGGATGTTTTATTTACATTCTGCCATAGGATGAAATCTATAATGAAGGATGATCAAGGATCTGCTCCTCGCCGGGGCCGCTGGTTTATAAATTGGAAGCGCGAGCTGTTGGAGACTCTGGCGATCTTGGGGGTTGCTTTGCTCGTGGCGGGCGTTTGGTTTGGAACCCACCCTCAAGACTGGCTTCGCCTGTGCCAGTCTGGCGCGATCCCTTTTTTGCCCACCCCTACACCCCGCCCATTGCTGGTTGTGGTGGTCTCTACCCCCACACCGGATTCGGGTGACAGCCGTCTGTTCACGTTACATTATAATGAAAGTAGCTTTTACCTGTTGAATGCCTCTGGCAGTTCGCTGGACGATGTGAGCTCGCTGGCCTTTGAGCGCCTGGACGCATCTGGCCGGCCGCAGAACAGCTTTTCGGGCCAGGCATGGGCCGGAGAGCAGGCTTCATTGGCGCATGATACTTGTAATGGCATCGAGATTGAAGGCAGAGGACCTTTCTCGCGCCCGGCAGGTTGTGCTGCCGTGAGCAGCCTGCTTACCGTGCCCGAGAGCGCCGAGCTTATCTTCTGGACCACTGCTACCGGCAGTGAAACGTTCCGCGTCCTGTGGCAAGAGGAGCCGGTGGGGGAGTGCCAGGTGGCGACAGGAGAGTGTTCCTTCTACTTGCCGTAAAAGGTGGTTTTGCCAAGAGAGCGAGGCGGTGCAAAGGCACCGCCTCGCTCTCTTTATTTACTATTTTGTAAGGGGGTCGGAAGCGCAAAAAGATTAGAAACACGACAAATGATATTTCATTTGCTTGCATTTTGCTCTAGATTCGGATATACTTTGCTTAATTGTGGGACAAAGTGGGTCAAAGTGGGACGCCGGCTATCTCCGGCGTTCCGTGTTAATGGGATTATTAGAACATATGTTTTTAGGTCAGTACCACCACACCCTCGATAGTAAGGACCGCCTGACAGTGCCCGCCAAATACCGCGAACTGCTGGATGAGGGCGCGTATGTGATGCAGGGCCTGGATAAGAACTTGATGGTGCTGACCGAAGCCGCCTTCCAGGTAGTCTACAAGCGCATTACTCAGATGAGCATTACCGACCCACTGGCCCGCGATCTGCGCCGGCTCATCTTTTCGACAGCCGCCCAGGCCGAGATCGATAAATCTGGGCGCATCCTGCTGCAGAAGTTCCTGCGTGACCTGGTGGGCCTGGGCAGCGAGGTGATCTTGGTAGGGCAGGGCGACTATATTGAGATCTGGTCGCCTGATGAATGGCAGAAACGCATGAGCCGCATCCAAGATACCGAAGCCAATGCCCAGCGCTATGCCGCACTCGATCTGACTACCGGGCTGCCGGACGCTGGACTGGAGGCCCCTTAACCAGGGGCTTGTTTCCATTTCCAGGGCAGCTCACCCTAGAAAGTGAAACCGTGGCGCACCAATCTGTTCTTTACCAAGAAATTATACACGCTTTACAGCCGAAGCGGGGCGCAAAGTATGTGGATTGTACGCTGGGAGCGGGTGGGCATGCCTGGGGCTTGCTGGATGGCAGCGGTCCGGATGGATGCTTGCTTGGCCTGGATCTGGATCCGCAGGCCCTGGCGCTGGCTCGCCAGAAGTTGGCACCCTTTGGAGAGCGGGCCATCCTGGTGCAGGCCTCTTACCAGACCCTCCAGCACCAGTTGGAAAAGCTGGGTTGGTCTGCGGTGGACGGCATCCTGATCGACCTGGGCGTCTCCTCCATGCAGCTCGATACTGCCGAGCGGGGTTTCTCCTTCTTGGCTGATGCCCCGCTGGACATGCGCTTTGACCCTGCCGGCCCGACCAGCGCCGAAGACCTGGTGAATGAGCTACCCGAAGCCGAACTGGCTGATATCCTCTTCCGCTATGGCGAAGAGCGCCGGGCACGCCAGGTGGCGCGGGCCATCGTGCGGGCCCGCCCGCTGCACACCACTGGGCAGTTGGCCCAGGTAGTGGCTGGCGCTACCATCAGCGGCCGCGGCGGAGAGCGCGGCCCACGCATCCATCCCGCCACGCGCACCTTCCAGGCGCTGCGCATCGCCGTGAACGGCGAATTGGATGCGCTAGAGGCCACCCTGCCGCAAGCCCTGCAGGCCCTGGCAGTGGGTGGGCGGCTGGCAGTGATCGCCTTCCACTCGCTGGAAGACCGGATTGTAAAGCAATTTATGCGCCGCGAGGCGCAAGACTGCTTGTGCCCACCCCGTCAGCCGGTGTGCACTTGCGGTCACAAGGCCAGCTTGCGAGAGATCAGCCATCGCCCGATCGAACCGCAGGCGGCAGAGATTGAGCAAAACCGGCGGGCGCGCAGTGCGCGTTTGCGGGTGGCTGAAAAAATAGGCGGATAACGCATATCCGCGTTGGCACAAGACTTGCAGCGTAGAAGGCTATGAACACTTTTCGGCGCATTCGAGAATTGATGGGACAACGTACCACTGCCCGCACACGGGTTGATTGGCAGGCGGTCTTGGCAGAGCAGGTGGCGCCCTTCCAGGCGCCCTGGCGGGCTGCCATGCGCCAGCAGATGCAGTTGATGGGGGGCGTGCTGCTGGTGATCGTGGCTGCGGCAATCGTGGCGGGCATTTACTTGAATGTCACCACGCGGGCCGCGGCCATTGGCCGCGAGATCCAAGAGATGCGGGTGCGGATGTCTGGTTACCGCTACCTGGAATCCAGCCCTGACCCAGCCACCGCCCCGATCGAGGAGATGGAACAGCGCATCGCCGACCTGGAGTCTCAACTGGCCTTTTTGACATCTTACGATGTGATGCAGCAGCGGGCTGATCAGTTGGGCTTTGAAGAGGCCGACCCAGAAGATATCATCTACCTGGAGGCGCCAGGTTATATCGATCATCAAGAGGCTGTCTTGGCGCCGCCGCCGACCACGGTAGTGGTAAGCGCAGATGGTTTGTCACCAGAGTTCAGGCAGTCTCTGGTGGATTGGTTTAAGGAGCAGGCTGTGGAAGCTTCTAATTGGCGTTTTTTGTTCAGTGCTGAGGGGCAACCATGAACCCTTATATGACTGCTGCTCGAGAAACACAACCGCCGTCATTTTGGCGCTACACCATGTTGGGGGTCGGGTTTGCATTGATCGGCCTCTTGATCGTGGCGCAAATGTTCCGTTTGCAGGTCAGCCCGCAGGCAGAAGATTTCATTGCCCAGGGCAAGGCCTATTCCCGCGCCCTGCACATCTATTACCCGGCGCGCGGTCAGATCTATGACCGCTGGGGAAGTTTGCTGGCGGGCAATACACTGGTCTACGAAGTGGGTGCCCAGGTTGCCTCGGTGGAGAACATTGAGACGGTGGCTTTTGCCTTGAGCAAGGTGCTTGCAGAAGGCCATCCAGAGTACAGCCATGCCGGGTATTATGACGAGCTTTATGCGGTATTGGTCTCTGCCTTGCAAAAAGGCACCTCGTACATCCCCCTGGCCGATTTTGTGACGCCCGATGAACTGGCCCAATTGCAAGAGTGGGCCCTGCGCTACAACACCATGCAAACCACCAGCCGGTCGAGCACTGAGAATCAGCCCAGCCTGGCCGGGTTGGTGTACCGCCCGCGTTTGCAGCGCACGTATCCAGAACACGACCTGGCCTCTACAATCATTGGCTTTGTGAACCGCGAGGGGGTTGGCCTGTTTGGGGTAGAGCAAAAATACAACGATTTGTTGGCTGGCGAGCCCGTGGCTGCCTGGGTGCCCCTGGATCCGTACGAAGTGGCCAATATCCCGACGATGGAACCGGGCGGCGACCTGGTTCTGACGATCGACCGGCAGACACAGGCGGCTGTTGAAGAGATCTTGGAGCAGGCGCTCAATGAAACCGGGGCTTCCAGTGGTGTGATCATCGTCTCAGACCCCAATACGGGCGAGATCCTGGCGATGACCTCTTGGCCGCGCCTGGATTTGAATGAATACTGGAATTATGGGGAGGTATTCTCAGACAATACCCCCTTCAACCGGGCTGTTAGCGATACCTACGAGCCGGGCTCAGTCTACAAGGTGTTGACCATGGCAGCCGGGTTGGACTCGGGCGTGGTGGATGCTGAAACGGTGTTCACCGATGGCGGCTCGATCGAAATTGGCGGCATCCTGATCCATAACTGGGATTACGGCGCCTGGGGTCCGCAAAACATGCAGGGCTGCATGCAGCACTCGCTGAACGTCTGCCTGACCTGGGTGGCCAAGCAGTTGGGCGCCAACCTGTTTTACGATTACATGCAGAATTTTGGCATCGGGCATTTGACGGGTGTGGATATGGCGATGGAAGCCAACGGCCGCCTGAAATTGCCGGGCGATACCGATTGGTACGAAGCCGACCTGGGCACCAACTCATTTGGCCAGGGCGTGGCGGTCACCCCCTTGCAGATGGTGATGGCGATCTCGGCCATTGCCAACGAACGCGGTGAGATGATGGCGCCGCATGTGGTGCGTTCGATCATCAACGACGGCTACCAGTACAACCCGGCGCCCCAGGTAGTGGGGACGCCCATCCGGGCTGAAACTGCCCGGATGCTGACCGAGATGCTGGCGGCCTCGCTGGAAAACGAGTCGTCTGACGCCCTGGTGATGGGATACCAGGTGGCTGGTAAAACTGGCACGGCTGAAATCCCCGGGCCGGGCGGCTACCAGGCCAACCTCACCAACGCCTCATTCGTGGGTTGGGGCCCGGTAGGCGACCCGAAATTCTTGGTGTATGTGTGGTTAGAAGAACCGACCGTTTCTCCCTGGGGCTCGGTGGTGGCATCACCGGTTTTCCGAGAAGTGGTGGAACAATTGGTCGTGCTGATGGATATCCCCCCTGATGATATCCGCAGGCAGTTGGGAAATGAGTAAGGGCTTGGAGAGATGACGTGCTGACCCTGGCTGATGTGGTCGAGGCGTTGACGGCGGATGGATCCCATCCGGGCCTGCGCCCGCAAACGACGGATTATGAAGCGGCTTTCATAACGGAAGCCGATATTGATTCGCGGCAGGTGATTCCGGGTGCCTTGTTTGTGGCACTGCCGGGCGAGCGGGTGGATGGCCATGATTACGTGGGACATGCCTTCAGTCGCGGCGCATCGTTTGCACTCGTCTCGCAAGATATGACCGCTCGCTTTCCGGTCTTGGATCTGCGCCAGGGTTGGACGGGAGATGTGATTGGCCTGCGCCCACCGGTGGCCCTGGGAACTGATGTGCGGGCAAAAGGGTCGAAAAAAGCCTCACATGCCTCGAACAAGCAAACACCGCGTGGCATCGATGGCCCGCTGTGTATCTGGGTGGAAGATACCCTGAATGCCCTGCAGCAGATTGCGCGCTTTTGGCGAACACGGCTGGAGGTGCAGGTGATTGGCGTCACCGGCAGCGTGGGCAAATCTACCACCAAAGAAGTGGTGGCTGAGGTATTGGGCCAGCGCTACAGCACCTTGAAGACCAAAGGCAACTTGAACAACGAGATCGGCCTCCCGCTGACGTTGTTGAACCTCAGCGAAGGGCACGAACGGGCGGTTTTAGAAATGGGATTCTACGTGCCCGGCGAGATTGCCTTCTTGTGCGAACTGGCGAAGCCCCGCATTGGCATCGTGACCAATGTGGGCACCGTGCACGCCGAACGGGCCGGCTCTCAAGAAGAGATTGCCCGCGGCAAGGCCGAGCTGGTGCAGGCACTGCCTGAAGATGGTGTGGCAATCTTGAATTACGATGATCCCCTGGTGCGGGCGATGGGCGCTCAGACAAAGGCGCGTGTCTTTTACTACGGGTTAGACCCGGCGGCTCACCTGTGGGCCGATGAGGTGGAAGGGCGCGGCCTGGATGGCATTCGCTTCTGGCTGCACTATGGGGATGAGCAGATCTATATGCGTGCGCCGCTGATCGGGCGGCATTCGGTGCACACCGCCCTGCGGGCGGCCGCGGTTGGCCTGGCAGAAGGCCTGACCTGGCAAGAGATCGTCGCTGGGCTGCACAGCGCTTCGACCCAACTGCGCCTGATTGCGGTGCGCTCGAAAGACGGGGCCTTGCTGTTGGACGACACCTACAATGCCTCGCCCGAATCGATGCTGGCGGCGCTGAACCTGTTGAGCGAGATCAATGGCCGGCGCATTGCGGTGTTGGGCGATATGCTCGAACTGGGCCGTTATGAATGGCGCGGGCACGAGATGGTGGGCATACGCGTGGCTGAGGTGGCCCAGGTTTTGTTGACGGTGGGCGAGCGCGGCCGGATGATCGCCGCCGCCGCTGCCCGGGCTGGAATGCCAGGAGAAGCCATCACAGAGGTAGAAACGGTTGAACAGGCGGTGGAGTTTTTGCAGAAGCGCCTGCAAGCGGATGATGTGGTGCTGGTGAAAGGTTCTCACGGGATGCGTATGGATCGCATTGTTGCTGCGCTGGAGTATCGCTCATGAGAGAAGCTTCGGTAGCCCTGGCCCTGGCGGCCTTTGGTTTCTTGTTGACGGTGATCTGGGGTGAGCCGCTGCTGCGCGTGCTGCGTCATTTGCGCATTGGCGAGTCGATCCGGGTGGACGGCCCGCAGCGCCATTTTGCCAAGCTGGGCACGCCCACCATGGGCGGGGTGCTCTTCTTGGTGCCGATCTTGCTGGTGACGGTGCTGCTGAATGCGGCCAAGTTGTTTGGTCTGACCGGGGTGGGGCGTTCGATCTTCTTGCCCATGGGCACCATGGTGGTGTTTGCGCTGCTCGGCTCGATCGATGACTGGGAAAAACTGCGTGGAAAACGCACCCCTGGACGGCGCGGCCTGACCGCACGCACCAAGCTGGCCATTCAAACTGTGCTGGCAGTGATCATTGCCTTTGGCCTGCGTTTTGTGCTGGAAGTGCCCGAGATCGATGTGCCCTTCCTCGAAAATCAACCCAGCCTGGGGTTGTGGTATGTGCCGGTGGCAGCCTTTTTGATCGTTGGCTTTTCGAATGCCGTCAACTTGACGGATGGCCTGGATGGGTTGGCCGGCCTGATTGCGGCCACGATCTTTGCCGTCTATGGCAGCATCGCCATTTTCCAGGGGCAGCTCTACCTGGCCCGTTTTTGTTTCACAGTGGTGGGCGGCCTGTTTGGGTTCTTGTGGTTCAACGTTCACCCGGCGCAGTTGATCATGGGCGATGTAGGCTCTTTGCCCCTGGGCGCCACCATTGCTGTGGTGGCTTTGATGACCGGGCAGTGGCCTGTGCTGCCGCTGATCGCCATTATGCCGGTCAGCATTGCAATGAGTTCACTGTTGCAAGTGGGTTATTTCAAGCTTACCCACGGCAAGCGATTGTTCAAGATGGCCCCGCTGCATCACCATTTTGAGCTTTTGGGTTGGAGCGAAACCCAAATTGTGCAGCGATTTTGGTTGATCAGTTTACTGGCAGGCATGCTGGGCATAGCCTTTGCAATGTCTTAGGGAGACGACTGAAGCGATGGCAAGCTGGTTTGGAATGCGCGTGGTGATCATCGGGGCGGCCCGGCAAGGGCTGGCTCTGGCGCGCTACCTGGCCGAACAGCGGGCCGTGGTGACCTTGAATGACAAGCGCTCTGCCGACCAGCTTGAGGCTGAACGTGCCTCGTTGGCCGGCCTGGAAGGGCAGATCCGGTGGGTATGCGGTGAGCACCCCGTTAGCCTGGCCTACGATGCGGACCTGGTTTGCCCCTCCGGCGGCGTACCGCTCACCCTGCCTTTGGTTGCAGAAGCGCGGCGGCGCGGCGTTCCGCTTTCTAATGACTCGCAGATCTTTTTGGAAGCTTGCCCCTGCCGGACGATTGGCATCACTGGCTCAGCCGGTAAGACCACCACCACCAGCCTGGTGGGGCGGATTGCGGCTATGTCGATGACCTCGCCGCTCTCAAAGCGGGGCCGGGCCTGGGTGGGCGGCAACATTGGCTCGCCACTGATCTCGGTGCTAGACCAGATCGGCCCAGATGATTGGGCGGTGATGGAGCTTTCAAGCTTCCAGTTAGAGATCATGACCCGTTCGGTGAACGTGGCGGCGGTGCTGAACATCACCCCCAACCACCTTGACCGGCATGGCACCATGGAAGCTTATGCTGCGGCCAAAGCGCGCCTCGTCGATTTTCAGAAGCCGCAAGATGTGGCTGTGTTAGGGCGCGACGATCCAGGGGCGTGGGCTTTGAAGGCCAGGCTTGTTGGGCGGCTGAATTCCTATGGCTTTGAGAGGCCCACTGCCGGCCTGGCGGGTACCTACCTGGAGCAGAAGGATGAGCCGACGTTGATGTGGTCGGATGGAAAGAATGCTACGGCGTTGATGCCGCGTGCTTGCGTTCACCTGCGCGGCGATCACAACCTGCAAAATGTGTTGGCGGCCTGCGCCGTGAGTGCCGCGGCCGGGATGCCGCCGCGGGCCATGCGGGCCGCGGTTGAATCGTTCTACGGTGTGCCCCACCGCTTAGAGCTGGTGCGCACCTGGGGCGGGGCAGCCTGGTACAACGACTCGATTGCCTCGGCCCCTGAGCGGGTGATGGCTGGCGTGCGCTCGTTCAGCGAGCCAATTATTCTGCTGGCTGGCGGCCGGGATAAGAACCTGCCCTGGGATGATTTTGCCGGGTTGGTGCGCCAGCGGGTAGACCATTTGATCGTTTTTGGCGAAGCCGCTGACCTGATCCAGCGGGCGGTGGGGGCTGTGCAGCCTGGCCAGCGTTTGTCTACCATCACCCGTTGTGGCGGTTTGCAAGAAGCAGTGCGGGCGGCGGCTGAGCTGGTTGAGCCAGGCGACGTGGTGCTGCTTTCACCGGGTGGCACAAGTTTTGATGAATTCCGCGATTTTGAAGCACGCGGGGAGGCTTTTAAGCAATGGGTAAACGAGCTTTAATTGATGTGCCGATCTTGCTGGTGACCGCGGCTTTGGTCATTTTTGGCGTGCTGATGGTCTATTCAGCCAGTGCTGACTTTTCCTACCAGATGTATGGCTCAGAAACCTACGTCTTCAAACGCCAGTTGATCTGGCTGGGCCTGGGCAGCCTGGTGGCGCTTTTGATGACCTTCTTGGATTATCACTTCTGGCGCAGGCTGGCGGTGCCGGCGATGCTGGCGGCGTTAGGCGGTCTGATCATTGTGCTCTTCATTCAGGATGAGCGCCTGGGCGCTGTGCGCAGCCTCTTCAGCGGCTCGGTCCAACCTTCAGAGCTGGCCAAGCTGGTGATCGTCATTTACCTTTCGGTGTGGCTGTACAACCGCCGAGACCAGCTTCAGGATATCAACTTTGGGCTCATCCCCCTGGGCGTCATCTTGGGTTTGGTGGGCGGATTCATCGGTTTGCAGCCTGACCTGAGCGCCCTGATCACGGTCATATTGCTGGGCATCATGATGTTCTTCCTGGCGGGTGGCGATTTGCGGCAGTTGGTGGTGGTCTTGCTGTTGGGTTCTGTAGTAGGTTTTATCGTGCTGCGTTCAGGCATTTTCCCCACCGGCACCGAGCGCCTGGGCAGCTTTTGGGTTGGCCTGAGCAACCCCCTGGAATATTCTGAGCACGTCCGCCGCGCCCTTGAAGCCTTTGTGAAGGGCGGCTGGCTGGGCGTGGGGATTGGCAAATCGGAGACCAAGCTGTTTGGCCTGCCCTTCCCCCACACCGACAGCGTGTTTGCGGTGGTGGGTGAAGAGATGGGTGCGCTGGGTGCTTCGGTATTGGTGGTGCTGTACCTGTTGTTCATGTGGCGAGCCCTGAAGATCGCCCGCCGCGCCCCCGACCAGCTTGGATCGCTCCTGGCGGGTGGGTTGGGCTTGTGGCTGGTGACCGAGGCCTGCATCAACATGGCCGTGATGGTGGGCCTGATGCCCTTCGCCGGTAATGCCCTGCCTTTCATCAGCGCCGGCGGCTCGAACCTGTTGGTGACCATGACGGCAGTTGGAATTATTTTGAACGTCTCGCGGCTTTCTGAAAAGAAGCTGGAAGAACAAGGAAAGGAGCCTTCTTACCGTGCGTTTGTTGATCTGCGCAGGGGGGACCGGCGGCGGCGTTTATCCCGCTCTGGCCGTCCTGCAGCATCTGATGGCGGCTTGTCCGCCAACTGATCCATCGGCCCCGCAGACCATGTGGGTAGGCGGCGCGGGTGGCATGGAGGCAGACCTGGTGAAGCGTGAAGCGCTGGCCGGTGTGCAGTATGCGGCCATTCCTGCGGCGGGTGTGCACGGCGTGGGGCTGCGCAGCCTGCCGGGCAACCTGTGGCAGTTGGGGCGCGGCCTGCTGGCTTCTTTTGGGCTGCTGCGCCAATTCCGCCCCGACGTGCTGCTCTTCACCGGCGGCTACGTGGCGGTGCCCGTGGCCCTGGCGGCGCGCCTCTCCAGGATCGGCCGGGCCGTGCTCTATGTGCCTGATATCGAGCCGGGGCTGGCCCTCAAGACGCTGGCCCGCTTTGCAGATCACATTGCATTGACCACAGAAGACTCGTTCCAGTATTTTGCCGGGCGTCGCAGCCTGAGCGTGACCGGCTACCCCCTGCGCCCCGACCTGCTGAAAGCGGCTTCTCGTTTGCAGGCTGAGGGAAAAGCGGCTGCCTGCCAAGCATTTGACCTGCGCCCAGAGTTGCCCGTGCTGCTGGTCTTTGGCGGCAGCAAAGGCTCGCGCTCGATCAACCGGGCGGTGATGGCGGCCCTGCCTGACCTGCTGCAAGAGATGCAGGTGCTGCACATCAGCGGCAAGCTGGATTGGGCCGAGGTTGAGCAGTCCCGTCTCAGCCTCTCGCCTGAGCAGGCTGCGCGCTATCGCCTGTACCCCTATTTGCACGAAGAGATGGCGGCGGCCCTGGCTTGCGCCGACCTGGCGTTGACACGGGCAGGGGCCTCCAGCCTGGGTGAGTTCCCACTCTTTGGCCTGCCCGCCATCCTGGCGCCTTACCCTTATGCCTGGCGCTACCAGCGCGTGAATGCCGATTACCTTGCCAGGCATGGCGCGGCCGAGGTGGTCGAAGATGCAGATCTGCCCGATCAAATCATCCCACTGGTGCGCAGCCTGATGACCGACCTGCCGCGCCGCCAAAAGATGGCACAGGCCATGCGCCAATTGGCCCGTCCTGATGCCGCCCAACAGATTGCCACTTTGCTCAGCCAGGCTGCTGCGCCGGGCTTGCTCGTGGATAGGAGAAACTGAGCGATGGTAAGCTTGCTGGTCGTCTTCTATATTTTTGTCTTCATCTTTGGTATCATCGGCGCCTCGCGTGGTTGGGCCAAAGACGCCCTGGTGATCTTCAGCGTCATCCTGGCCCTGGCTTTGATCGCCGTGGTAGAAGAACTGCTGCCTTTCACTCGTAACTTGCTGGCAGATGCCGCCCCAAAAGACCTGTTCTGGTTCCACTGGGTCATCTTGGGTTTGATGCTGTTCTTCGGTTACCAGACCCCGCGCATCAAGCGCTTCTCTGAAGCTACCAAGCGTGCTGAAGAGATCCGCGAGCTGATGCTGGGCTTCTTCGTGGGCGCCATTACCGGTTTCATGGTGGTGGGCAGCTTGTGGTACTACATGGATAGGGCTGGGTACCCCTTTGCGCCTTACATTACCTCTCCGCTCACCGACGTGGTGACGGATACCGGCGATGCCGCCGTTCGCTTGCTCAAATGGGTTCCACCAGCCTTGTGGCTGGGGCGCTACCCCGGGGTGATCGTTTCAGTGGTTGTGGCCTTTATCTTTGTGATCATTGTGTTCTTATAGGAGCCTGGCTGCGTGAGTAAACCTTCTGTGCACTTCATCGGGATTGGTGGGACTGGCTTGTCGGCGATTGCCCGGCTGCTGATTGAGAGCGGCTATCACGTCACAGGTTCAGACCGCCTGCTCTCGCCGCTGGCTGCCAGCCTGCAAGAGGCCGGCGCGGTGATCTTTGTGGGTCACCGGGCTGAAAACGTGCGCCAGGCGGGCCTGGTGGTGCGTTCCTCAGCGGTGCCAGATGATAACGTTGAAGTGCAGGCGGCGCGCAGCCTGGGCATCCCGGTGTTGAAGCGCAGCGACTTCTTGGGCCAATTGATGGCCGGATACCTGGGCATTGGGGTGGCGGGTTCGCACGGCAAGACCACCACCACCGCCATGCTGGCCTGGATGCTCACAGCCTTGGGCCAGGATCCGTCTTACATCATTGGCGGCGTCTCAGCCAACATGGGTGCCAATGCCCACGCCGGAAAAGGCCGGGCTTTCGTGATCGAAGCGGATGAATACGACCGCATGTTCTTGGGGCTGAACCCCCAGATGGCGGTGGTGACCAACGTGGAGCACGACCACCCCGATTGCTTCCCCACCCCCGACGACTTCTACCAGGCCTTTGTGGCCTTTGCCAAAAGCCTTCAGCCGGGCGGCTGCTTGCTGGCCTGCGCGGATGACCCCGGCTCGGCCCGCCTGGCCTATGAAAGCCAGGTATCTGGCCAGAAGGTTTTTACCTACGGCCTGAAGCCCCCGGTGGGCGGCCAACTGCCAGATTACCTGGCCGAAAACCTGGTGCTGAACCAGTATGGCGCCTTCACCTTTGATGCACGCTGCACCCTGGCCGAAGCGGATTTTGCGCTGCGCCCGGCTGTGGTTTTGCAGGTGCCCGGCGAGCACAATGTGCGCAATGCCCTGGCGGCCCTGGCCCTGGCCCACCAGATGGGACTGCCCCTGGCAGAAGCCGGCCAGGCA
>Ga0116144_10000326_pt1 | contig 64510 bp, 58 predicted proteins | sample AD_UKC035_MetaG_FD_89746 | JGI IMG/M metagenome (GOLD analysis project Ga0116144, IMG submission 89746) | Active sludge microbial communities of municipal wastewater-treating anaerobic digesters from USA - AD_UKC035_MetaG | ecosystem: Engineered > Bioreactor > Anaerobic > Digestate | place: USA...
AAAGCGTCCAGCCCCTCTTGGAGCGGGTCGGCATCCGAGGGGCTGGGGGGTGGGTCTACCTCATCGGGAGGAATGGATTCTTCGGCGAGGGCGATGTGGGGTGAGACTGCGGGTTGGAAGGCTGCTCCTCCCAGGGCAAGGCAAATGATTAATAAGACATTGAACCAGGGGCGCTTAACGAACATGATGGACTCCTTTTGGGTGGGGTGGGGATTGGTCGTTTAGCAAGTGGGAGCGCAAGCGGGGAACCTGCCAGGATGACAGGGGTGCAAAAATTAGTATAACATAAGATAGCCCTTAAAAAAGATGAAGCGATGCAAAGGCATCGCTTCATCTTTTTTTATAGAGGGAGGGCTTTTCAGTCGCCCAATTCCCAGTAGGCGACCTCATCGACGAAGACGGTAAAGTCAGTGGTGTCGCCAGAGCCCACCATCAAGCCGAACTGGCCCTCGTCGAACTGGTCGTTGGTGAACTCGGCCAGCAGGCGCGAGTTGGCGTACAGGCGGATGGTGGAGCCATCCAGCCAGATGCCCAAGACGTTGGTCTCGTCGGGGCCCTGCTTGATGGCGGCGGCGGATTTCCATTCTTGGATGGGGGTATAAGTCTGGCCATCCCAGGCGTAGATGCGGTAGCGGCCGTCGCAAGAGAAGCCGAAGACATAGCCCTGGTTGGGGTCGGGGGCGCGCACCAGCACCCCGTAGCGGTCGAGGCCTTCACAGGTTTCGCCGGTGACGAAGGTGGCCTGGAGGTAGTAATCTTCCATCGACGGGCGGTTGGAGAGGCCCCATTCTTCGGCGGCATCGGGGTTCTTGGCCAGCAGTTCCATGCGGCCGTTATCGATGCTGAAGACCGTGTTGGGGGTGTTGAGCAGGTACCAGTTGCTGCCGCTGTCGAGGGTGTCGCGCCAGGTGGGGCCGCCCAGGTTCAACTCGTCGGCGCCCTCTTCAACCGTGATCTTGACCCAGAAGGCTCCGTCGCCTTTGCTGCCCACACCAAAGATAGCGCCGCCGGGGCTGCGCAGCTTCCAGTCGCCGCGATACTCACCCGGGGTGCCGGGGGCTTTCATTTCGACCGAAATATCGACCGTGGCGCCGGGGGCTACTTGGCTGGTGAGGGATTGGGGGCTGGTGCCGCCCATCTGATCGCCGGCTGCAAAGACCACGGCGTAGGCGGTCGTCCAGGTGCAGTCGCCGGTGTTGCGTAACTGCCAGGTCTTGACGAAGGTTTCGCCAGGGAGCATGACCGACTCATCGGGGATAGAGATGTCTTTGACAAACTCAACCTGGTCGGTGCAGGCCACGGGGGTATCGCTGAGACCCTGGGTGGGGGTGGCAGAGGGCTGGGCGGTGGGGGTTTCAGAGGGGGCGGGGGTAGCTGTGGCCGGGGCCGGTGTGTCAGCGGGCGTGCTGGGGTTATCGGTCGGGGCGCTGGGATCGCTGGTGGGGCCGGCCTCAACCACGGGGGCCGTGACGGTGGGCGGCTGGAGGGTGACCACCTGGGCAGTCAGCGCGGCGGCCACCGTTTGGGCCGCCTGGGTGTAGATGAGGTTCGAATCCAGGGTGGGGGTGGTCTCTTGGACCAGGTTGCAGGCGCTCAAGGCCAGCACCATCAGCAGGCTGGCGGCCAGGGTGTGAAGTGTGGGACGTTTCATAATCTCTTCTCCTCGCTGTAGATCATGGGTCTATGACGATGTCAGGCGGCTGTGAGTTCCCGAAGTGGACGGTACAGATCACCGTGACGGTACAGATCACCGTGACGGTACAGATCACCGGGACAGATAGCTTTCTTATATTATACCGAAGGATGGGGTATTTTCCTTGCCGCCCCACAGGGGATATCAGAAAGGCCAAATTCTAAACCCCTCCGCCGTGCAGAGGTTATAATCAGGCCAGGAGGTGCGTATGACCAAGCGGGTGGTGATCGTGGCTGGCAATATTGGGGTGGGGAAGACTTCGCTGACCGAGCGGTTGGGGACGCGGCTGGGCTGGCGAACGGCGTATGAGTCGGTGGCAGATAACCCTTACCTGCCCGATTTCTATGCCGATATGAAGAGCTGGGCGTTTCACTTGCAGATCTTCTTCTTGGGGCACCGCGCCCAGCAGTACCTGGAGATGACAGGCGGGGAACAGTCGGTGATCTTGGACCGCAGCATATACGAGGATGCGTTCATCTTTGCGCGCGCCCTGCACCACATGGGCAACCTGGGTGAGCGGGATTACCTGGCCTACCGGCGGGTGTTTGACCTGGTGGTGGGTGGGCTGCCGGCGCCCGACTTGCTGATCTACCTGCGGGCCCCGGTGCGGGTGTTGATGGCGCGCATCCACAGCCGCGGGCGAGAGATCGAGAGCAGCATCTCGGCCGATTACCTGGCCCTGCTGGAATCGTTCTATGATGATTGGATCAAGACCTTCGATGCCTGCCCGGTGCTGACCATCCACAGCGATGACCTGGATTTTGTGCACAAGCCCGGGCACCTGGATATCGTGGTGGCGCGCATCCAAGACCGCCTGGCAGGGAAAGAAGATCTGGTCTTTCCGCAGTAAGCTTAGACGGCGGCTTTCTGTTTGCGCAAGACGATGAAGACGACCACGGCGATAAGGCCGATGACCACCAGGCAGCAGAGGCAGGCCAGGGCAATGCCGACGTAGGTGCCAATATCCATGCCACCCAAGAGGGGGGCCTTCAGGTTGCTCTGCACCTGCATGTTGGTGATGGTGCCAGAGTTCATCTCCCAGGTGAGGGTGTTGCCTTCAACCGAGGTGGCATTGTGGCTTTGGATGCTGCCGGGCACCACCAGGATCCAGTTGATGGCGGCTTCTGTTACGGCGGTCTCTTCACTGGGGGTGAGGGAGACATCGTAATAGAGCACCTCGTCAACGATCTCGAGGCGGTTGATGGTCACCTCGCCATCCTGGTAGGTGGCTTTCAATTCTTCGAGGCTGGCAAAGGGCACACTGAGGATGCAGAAGGTCTCTTCGCCGCGCTGCTCGACGGCGATGGTGGTGTTGGCGGGCATGTCGCTGGCGGATTCATTGCAGTATTCTTCGACAGTTGTGAATCCGTAGGAAGTCAGGCTGCTCAGATCTTCGGGGTTGAAGCCGAACTCACTGATGCTTTGGCCTGAGCCGTCGGCGTTGATGATGGTTTTGAGGTTGATCGTGCAGGCGCTGAGCAGCAGGGCGGCGATGACCAGCAAGACAAACAGGTTCAATCTGTGTTTCATGGTGGTCTCCTCCTGGTAGGTTAAGTTTATTCTACCAGAAAAAGGAAGCTGCCTTTGGCCGGGATGGTTTGTGGGGTTGTCTGAAAAGTGGGGCTCGGGGAGTGGCAACCCCAGGTATGGGGGTTGCCACTCCCCGAAAAACCTCTATATGGTGATGAGGCTGTCCCAAAAGGTACTTTTTGGGACAGCCTCACAAACTCTTAGATCAGCTTGAGGATGGCATCGACGATGAGGGCCAGCAGGAAGACGATGCCGAAGTTGCGGTTGTGAAGGAAGGCAGCGGCAACGAAGTAGTTGGGCCACACTTCGGGGAAGTCGGCGGGCTTTTCGGCCGGCTTGGGGGCTTTGAACATGGGCCAGATGCGCCAGAAGGTGGTCAGGGCCAGCACCACGGCCAACATCACCGGGCTGAAGAAGCCGGTGATCACCAGGTAGATGACCAGCAGGTATTGCAAGATCAGCATGCCCACCAGGATGAAGCGGGCGGGCTTTTCGCCGATGACGACGGGGAAGGTGTGGATGCGGCGGGCCTTATCGGCCTCGTACTTGTCGATGTGCTTGCCGAAGATGACCCCCGTGACACCCAGGGCGTAGGGCAGGCTGGCGATGACCACGTTCCAATCCCAGGCGCCGGTGATGACGTAGTAGCCGCCGCCGATCATCAAGGGCCCCCAGACAATGAGCACCGTCAGCTCGCCCAGGGCGATGTATTTGAGGGGCCAGGTGTAGAAGAGGACAAAGACGATGCCCAGGGCCATCAGGATGAAGGTGTGCCCGCCGCGGAAAATGATCAGCCCCAGGCCGATGGCCAGGGCCACCACGCCAGTGACGGCGGCATAGGCGAAGAGCTGGCGCTTGGTGAGCAGGCCGTGGACCAGGGGCTGCGGGCCATACTGGGCCCGGTAGTAGTTATCCTGATCCACGCCGCGCACGTAATCGGTGTAGTCGTTGAGGATGTTGTTGGTGGCATGGGCCAGCACCAGCCCTAAGGTGACGAAGAGCCAGGGCCAGAACTGGAACTGCCCCACGCGTAAGGCAAAGATGCCGGCGAAGGCCCCCGAGAGGAAGGTCATGATCAACACGGCGGCGCGGGTGGCAATGAGCCAGCGGGAGATGATATCCAGCGCTTGCCACTCTTCTTTGGTGACGTGCGGGATGATGCGCAGGGCTTTAAGCCACATTGAAGGGTTAAGTTTCATCTACAACACCTTGCGTAAGACCTGGCACACGGTTTCGACCTGTGCCTCGGTCATGATACCCGAGAAGGGCAGCGCCAGGCTGCGCCGTCCCAGGTCTTCGGTGACGGGGAAGTCGCCCGGTTGGAAGCCAAAGCGCTCGACCATGTAGGGTTGGAGGTGGATGGGGCTGAAGTAGGGGCGGGCGGGGATGCCGTGTTTCTCCAGCGCTTTGATCACCGCGTCCCGGTCAATGCCCGGCTGGAAGCGCACCACGTAGACGAACCAACTGGTGCGGGTGGTGTTGGGTACGATGACGGGGGCCTCGACGCCGGGGATCTCAGCGATGCGTTCGTTGTACCAGTCGGCCACCTGCTGGCGCTTTGGCAGCAGCTCTTCCATGCGGCTCATTTGCACCGCGCCCAGGGCGGCGCTGAGCTCGTCTAGGCGATAGTTGTAGCCCAGGTGGGTGTGCTGCAGCCAGGTGTCGCCGGGGGCGCGTCCCTGGTTGCGCAGGGCGCGCATGTAATCGGCGGCTTCATCGTCATCGGTGACGATCAGGCCGCCCTCGGCGGTGGTGATCTGCTTGTTGGGGTAGAAGGCGAAGACGCCGTAATCACCCCAGGTGCCGGCGGGGCGGCCCTGGTAAGTTGCGCCCAGGGCCTCGCAGGAATCTTCGATGACCTTCAAATTGTGTTCGCGGGCCAGCGGTAAGATGGAAGCGAAATCGGCCGGTTGACCAAAGACATCCACCGGCAAGACGGCCTTCAGCGGGCGGGCTGGGTCGGCGCCGCGGCGCGGCAGCCAGGCATGCGCCCCCTGGACGCCGGAGACAATATCGAGGATGGCGGCGCGCACCAGGGGTGGGTCGATGTTGCCGGTTTGAGGGTCAACATCCACGAAGACCGGCACAGCGCGCTCGAACAGGAGCACGTTGGCCGATGCCACGAAGGAGAAGGGGGTGGTGATGACCAGGTCGCCATCTTGAATGCCGGCGGCGCGCACACACATGTGCAGGCCGGCCGTGCCAGAGTTGACGGCGATAGCGTGACGGCTGCCGGTGAAAGCGCGGAAGGCCTCTTCAAAGGCTTCATTATATTGGCCCATGCTGAGATAAGCTGTTTTCATCACGTCGGCCACAGCCTCCCGTTCGCGATCGGTGATATCGGGGGAAGACATTGGTACAGAGAATTTGGGAGTCGTTGTCATGGTTACACCAGTTCGCCTTTGAATACGGTGACCGCCTGGCCAGAGATGAAGACGCGCTCATCTTGCAGGCGTACTTTGACCACGCCGCCGCGGGCAGATGCCTGGTAAGCGGTCATGGAGTCTTTGCCCAGCCGGGAGGCCCAGAAGGGCGCCAGGCAGCAGTGGGCTGAGCCGGTGACGGGGTCTTCGTTGATGCCGACGCCGGGGCCGAAGAAGCGGGAGACAAAATCGAAGCCGGGGGTCTCGGCGCGGGCTGTGACCATAATCCCGCGGGCCGAGAATTTGGCCAGGGCGGCAAAATCGGGCTGGAGGCTGCGCACGGTGGCTTCGTCTTCCAGTTCGGCCAGGTAGTCAAAGCGGCTGGAATGGAAGGATTTGATGGGCGCGCCCAGGGCCTGGGCTACCTCGCCGGCGGGTGCAACAGGTGATGGCGGGGTGGCAGGAAAGTCCATCTCGATCCAGTCATCTTTGAGGGTGCAGGTGAGCAGGCCGCTTTTGGTTTGGAAGAGGGCCGGTTCATCGGGTTCGAGCAGCCCTGTCTCCCAGACGATGTGGGCCGAGGCCAGGGTGCCGTGCCCGCACAAGTCAACCTCTACGGCAGGCGTGAACCAGCGCAGGTTGAAGCCATCTGGCAGGCGGACGAGGAAGGCGGTTTCAGAGAGGTTCATCTCAGCCGCCACTTTTTGCATCCAGGCCGGCTCAGCCGGGCCAGGCAGCAGGCAGACCCCCGCCGGGTTGCCGGCGAAAGGGGCTGCGGTGAACGAATCGACTTGAAAAAGGGGGTAGTGAAGGTGTTTTGGCATTTTTTTACCTATGTTTTACGCTTTCGTTATGAGAAATGATCAAGGAAAGACATTGCCAGCGCGGACAATGGCGTTGGCGGGGACTTCGGCTTTGACGGTAGCACCGTTGCCGATGCGCGCCCCTGGCCCGATGTGGACTTGCAGGTTGACCGTGGCGCCCATGCCCACCAGGGTGCCTGCGCCGACCTGCACTTCTCCGGCCAGGATAGCGCCCGGAGAAAGGTTGCTGTAATCGCCGACCAGGCAGTCGTGCGAGATGATGGCGCCGGTATTGACGATGGCGCCGTAGCCTACCTGGGCCTGGGTACCCACGTAGGCGTGCGCAAAGACCTGCACACCGGCGGCCAGTGAAGCAGAGGGCTCTACCCAGGCGCGTGGATGAATGACCACCGGGCAGGTAAAGCCAGCCTGGGCCAGCTTTTGGAAGACTTTGATGCGGATAGAAAGGTTACCAATGCCGCCAACAGCATTGACCGCCAGGCGGATGCCGCGGGCGTGCAGGGCTGGCAGGGTTTCGGCCCCGCCCAACACAGGTAAACCCATGATCGTCTGACCGGAAGGTAGGCCGTCATCCACAAAGCCCGCCACGCGATAAACGCCCAGGGTGGTTAAGAGATCCAGCAGCGTTTTTCCGTGCCCGCCCGCGCCGTAGATGATGATGGCGGTGGGGTCAAAGTCTGAGGTGGGGGCAGCCAGGTCTGGGATGGCGGTGGCTGCCTGGCGGACGGCGGCCTCGGTGACGAGAGGCCCGATGGGCAGGGTGCTGAGCTCCAGGCCCATCTGGCGGGCCAATGCCAGGGCCGGCTCGGTGATGCGCAGGCCGTCAGGGATGGCAGAGCCCTGGGCAGGTGCCTGGCTGGCGGCGGGTTCGGCGGCAGGCGGCTGCCAGGTGGGGCTTTGGGCAATGTAGCCCAGCACGGCCCCGGCAGGCAGGATCTGCCCCTGTTGATAGCGCAGGCCCACCACGTAGCCAGAGGCTTCGGCGGGCAGGTCGGCCGCGGATTTGGTGGTCTCGAGGGTGCAGAGCAGGTCGCCAGGCAGGACCTGCTGGCCTTCGGTGACGTGCAGGGCCGCCAGCACGGCTTCTGGTTCATTGGGATTGAGCAGGGGGATCAAAATGGCAAGGGGATCGGTCATGGCGGCTTCCTCATGCGACCAGGCGGCGGACGGCTTGCATGATACCCTGGATAGATGGCAGTACGGCATTCTCAAGCGGACCTGAGGCCGGGACAGGCAGGTCGCGGGCAGCCAGCCGCCCGCAGGCTTTGAGATGCAGGCCAAGGGCACTGGCGGCGCGGGCAAGCACTTCGGCTCCCCAGCCAGCCGACAGGGCGCCTTCTTCAACGGTCAATAATCGCCCCGTTTGCCGCAGGGCAGCGCATAACACCTGGTCTTCGAGCGGTACGAGGCGGGTGAAGATGACCAGCTCAGCAAATATCTCATGTTCATAGGCCAGCTTGAGAATGGCCTGGCGGGCCAGCTCAGCCATGTAGCCGTAGGCGGCGATGGTGACCTGCGGCGCCGGGGCGCCCTGCACAGCCAGGCGGAAGATGGGCGCGGCAGGGGTGCCTTCGATGGCAAATGAAAATTCAGGCAGGCTGGCAGGGGTGTGCACGGGCAACAGGTATTGGAGCTTGTTTTCGACGAAGAGCAGCGGTTCTTGGCCGCCGAGAATGGCCTGCGCCAGCAGTTCGCCCGGGCCAGATCCGCCATCTGGTGCAGCGAAAGCGGCTGGCGCCAGCACCTGCAAGCCGGGCACGCCGAGGAAGAGCTTTTCAAGGGTCTGGCTGTGGGTGGGGCCGTAGCCGCGCCGCCCGCCCATGGGGGTACGGATGACCAAGGGCAGACTGACCTGGTCGTTATACATCCAGCGGAACTTGGCGGCATGATTGATGATCTGGTCGGCGGCAAGGGTGATGAAATCGCCGAACATGATCTCTACTACGGGGCGCAGGCCGCGCAAAGCCATGCCAACGGCAATGCCAACCATGCCGGCCTCAGAGATGGGCGTGGTCCACACCCGCCCGGGGTAAGCGCTGGAAAGCCCACGCGAGACTTTAAAAGCCCCACCATAGGGATCCAGCAGGTCTTCTCCCAGCAGGTAAACACGCTCGTCGGCATCAAAGGCCTGGTGCAGGCCGACGTTAAGAGAATCTAATACGCTTGGCATGGGGTGGGCGGCTGCCCTCAGTTACCCTTCTTGCCCGGGGCGGCGGTATTGGGGCTTGTTGGCTTCTACCTTCAGCTCTTCGATCTTGGCGCGGACGCGCACCTTATCGGCTTCGGTCAGGTGAGTGGATGGCAAGAGGCTTTCGAAGACTTTCAGGCTATCGCGCGGCCGCCCGGCTTGCTGCAAATAGGCGCCCAAAGCTTCTTGGGATTCAAAGCGGCAGTGGGGCTTTTCGAGCTGCACGGCGCGCATATACCACTGCAGGGCTTGCTGGCCGTTGCCCATCTTATCGTATATGAAGGCCACGTTGAGGCAATTGCTGGCCTTATCAATATCCGAAATGTCGCTGTTCACCAATCCCTGGAAGATTTCCAGCGCGGCAGCCATGTTGCCGGCATCGAACATCTGCTCGCCGCGTTGGATCCGGTTCTGGTATTCTTGATAGTCCATAAGTGGGTAACCTCCAAGTACTGTATCTGCGCTCTGCCTTGAGCAGCTAAAGGATGGGGAAAGGATCGGCGGCAGCTTGCTGGAAGGCCGCGGTGACTTCTTCTTGGACCTGGGTTTCAATGGCAGCGCGTGCAGCAGGTTCCAGGCGCTGCCCGTGAATGAACAAGGGGTCGTGTTGGTCTTTGATCTGGGCGACCAGGTCGGGGGGGCGGGTGTCATCCCCCTTGGAATGGGGGCCGAAGCGCCAGGTGTTCAGGATCAGGGCGCGTGGGCGGGCCTCGGCCCGCACCTGGTCCAGTAGTGCGGCTGCGGCGGTGCGGATCTCGAGCACGTCACTGCTTTCCAGCGCCAGGGCCGGGATGCCAAAGGCTTCAAAGCGGGCGCTCAGGTCTCCGGCAAGGGCCAGTTGTGTGGGGGTGGTTTGGGCAATGCGGTTGTTCTCGACCACAAAGAGAATGGGTGCACCCCATAAAGCAGCCATGTTGAGGCTTTCATACACCACACCCTCACCCAGGGTGCCATCGCCTAAGAAAGCCACCACAACAGATGCACTCTGCCGCTCGGACTGCAACTGCTTTTCAGCCAGGGCCATGCCGGTGGCAATGGGCACGATGCCCCCCTGGACGCCGTTGGAGTAAAAGTTGCACCAATGCAGGTGCTGCGACCCGCCGCGCCCGCCGCAGACGCCGGTGGCGCGGCCCATCAACTCGGCAAAGAGGGCGCGCAAGTCGCCGCCGTAAGCCAAGAAATGCCCGTGACAGCGGTGATTGCTGAATACCACATCGCCTGCCTGAAGGCAGCTTAATACGCCGACGGCGTTGGCCTCTTGCCCAAGGCTGGTATGCGTGGTGCCAAAAAAGATGCCGCTAGAGAACTTCTCCAGCACGGCTTCTTCAAAGCGGCGGATGCGGCATAGGGCAAGGTATAGTTCGTTGTGAGCAGTCTGGCTCATAGGGCCAATTATAAACGGAAAAATTAAGGTGTGTGATGGTGCAAGGTCTTACACGCTCCTGGATTTAGCCTTTGAATTCTTCGGCGGTGGCGTGATCGGCCTGGCTGATGCCTTCGCGGCGCAGGACTTTCCAGATGGTGATAAAGAGGATCTTGATATCCAGCCACAGCGACCAATGATCCACATACCAGACATCCAGGCGAAATTTTTCTTCCCAGGTAATGGCGTTGCGGCCGTTGACCTGCGCCCAGCCGGTGATGCCGGGCAGGGCGTACTGGCGGCGGGCCTGCTCAGGGGAATAGCGTTCCAGGTACTGCATGAGCAGGGGGCGGGGTCCCACCAGGCTCATTTCGCCGCGCAGCACATTGAACAATTCGGGCAGTTCGTCCAGGCTTAAGGAGCGCAGAAAGGATCCCAGGCGTGTCAGGCGTTGGGCGTCTGGCAGCAGGCAGCCCTGGGCATCACGCGCGTCGGTCATGGTGCGGAATTTGAGGAAATTGAAAGGGCGGCCTTGATACCCGGGGCGCTCCTGGCTGAAGATGACCGGCCGGCCGTGGTAGATGCGGACGAGCAAAGCCAGGAGGCCCAGGATGGGCAAGATGATGATCAACCCGGGCAGGGTGATGGCCAGGTCGAAGATGCGTTTTGTGACAGGGATTGGTGGCGCGTCCATGGGGCTGATTCTAACACCAGTTTTGGATGAAATTGGGTGGATTAAAATAATGATAAAATACTGATTATGCCTCCGATCAAATTTGGTCGTTACGAAATTGTTGAAGAACTGCGGCGCGGTGGAATGGCAACTGTGTACCGCGCCTATGATCCGCACTTCGAGCGCGATGTGGCGCTTAAGGTCTTGCCACGCCAATTGCTGCACGAAGCGACCTTCGAGGAACGTTTTAAGCGCGAGGCCAAGGTGATCGCTGCCTTAGAGCACCCCACCATTGTGCCCGTGCACGATTTTGGGGAGGAGGATGGGCAGCCCTACCTGGTGATGCGGTTGATGAATGGCGGCTCGTTGGCAGATCGCTTGCGCAGTGGATCGCTTACTTTGGACGAGATTGTGGACATTTTACAGCGTGTGGGCCAGGCTTTGGACCAGGCGCATGCCAAGGGGATTGTGCACCGCGACCTGAAGCCCGGCAATATCCTGTTCGATGAACAGGGGAATGCTTACCTATCGGATTTTGGGATTGCCAAGCTGCTCCAAACTTCAACGCCGCTGACCGAAAGCAGTGCCATTATCGGCACGCCGGCTTACATGAGCCCCGAACAAGGCCGCGGAGAAAGGGATATTGATGGGCGCAGCGATGTGTATTCGCTGGGGGCAATCCTGTTCGAGATGCTCAGTGGGCGCTTGCCTTACGAGAGTGAAACCCCCACCGGGCAGATCATCAAGCACATCACCGACCCAATTCCGAACGTGTTGGAAGTGCGGCCTGATCTGCCGCCGGCGATCCAGCCGGTGATTGAGCGGGCAATGGCTAAGCGGCGCGAGCTGCGTTATGACAAGGCCTCAGAAATACCCGCTGCACTGCAAGCGATCTTGACCGCGGCAGCACGACCTGTTGAAACGCCTGCTATCGTGCCCGTCCAGGCTCAGCCTGCACCGGTGCGCGTACAACCTGTCCAGGTCAGCCCGGCGCCAGCCAGCCAACCTGGAAAGCCGGTGTCTATGGCGGGGCGTCCTACCCAGCCAACACCGCTGCCACTTCCGGCCCGGCGCAGGCTGCCCAAATGGCTGTTTTTTGTGGTGGGCGGCGGGATGGCGCTCATTTTTCTGGTCATCGCTGTGGTGATCATCGGCCTGGCGCTGCCTGGTTTGTTCCCTGCGTCGACGGCTGTAGAACAGGCATTGGGAACGCCTCTGGTACAGCCAGGTTATACATTAGCTCCTTTAGCAAGCGAAACACCCCTCCCAACCCTTGCCGCTACTGCCGCTCCGGCGCTGTCTTCGACGCCGTTTGCGTACACGGGCAGTTCTCCTGTGGCAGTGCGTTCCAGCCCGTCGAGCGAGGCGCTGATCCTGGAATGGTTTCCCAAGGAAGGAAAAATGACGGTGCTGGGGCGAAGTGAAGACAGCCTGTGGCTGCAAATTGCTCGTGCCGGGCGCAACCAGGTGGGCTGGGTGCTGGCATCCGCGGTCAGCTTTGAGTTTGATATCAGCCAACTGCCGGTCAAATAAATCAAAAAGCGGTGCACATGTGCACCGCTTTTTGATTTCATAAAGGAAACAGGGTCCTACTGGGAGCGCATTTCAACGGCCCGGATGACCATGATCACCTTGCCCTGTACCTGGATGACGGATGGGTCTTTGTAGATGGGGCCCATTTGCGGGTTGGCAGGCTGGAGGCGCACGCGGCTGCCTTCGTTGAAGAAGTATTTGAGGGTGGTTTCGTCATTGTCGGTCAGCCACACGGCGACCATTTCGCCGTTATGGGCCACGTTGGTGGGCTTCATGATGACGATGTCGCCATCGTTGACCATGGCATCGATCATCGAGTCGCCGCGCACTTCAAGGGCATACAGGTCCTCACCGCGCTCACGAGGCGGGAGCATGCTTTGGGCCACCGATACCATGCTTTCGGCATCCATATAGTTGAAATCAGAACCTGGCACGGGGACAGGCTGGCTGGCAAAGATGCGTCCAAACACGGGTACTTGCAGCAGGTCGGATGTGACGTTGCGTGCGGCCTGGGCGGCACGGCGGGGAGAGGGTGTGGGGGTGATGCCCAGTTCTTCGAGTGATTTCAGCAGGCGAATGCTGCGCGAGGTGTGTTCAGAGCGCTCGATGATGTTCTGAGAAGTCAACTGCTTTAAATAATAATCCACCACCGATGTGGATGAGAACTTGCCCTCGGTTTTCAGGTCGCGAACTGAGGGGGGGTAACCGTATTCGATCATGTAATGATCGACAAGGCGCAGGATCTTTTTATGGTGTTCAGTCAAGCCAGTGGTGCGTTTGCGGCTCATCATCATAAACCACCTCCTGATGGTAGGTGAAAAGTCGGTTAAATGTTCTAGTTATAATAATACTCGAACAATCGTTCTATGTCAAGTGCTTGTTCCATCCGGTGATGTGGGATTGGGTTCATCAATCCCCAAACCTCTATTAATGTGGCATAATAGCCAGGTTGATTGTGATCACGACGACTGGAGTGTACAATGAAATTTGAAAAGGTATGTGTAATCGGATTGGGGTACATTGGCTTGCCGACGGCCTGTATGCTGGCGAACCGCGGCTTGAAGGTGCTTGGCGTGGATATCAATCCCCAGATCATCGAGACCCTGCAGGGCGGCGGGCTGCATATCCACGAACCCGGCTTACAGGCCCTGGTTCAAGAGGCGACCAGCTCTGGCAACCTGATGGTGAGTGAACAACCTGAAGATGCAGATGCCTTTATCATCGCCGTGCCCACGCCGTTCTATGAAGACCGCAACGGCATGGCGCGCGGTGCGAGCTACCGTATGGCCGATATGCGGTCGGTCAGCGCGGCTGCCGAGGCCATCCTCCCACACCTGAAGCGGGGCAACCTGGTGGTGCTGGAGTCTACCTCGCCGCCGCGCACCACCCTTGACCTGGTGAAGCCTATCCTGGACCGGTCGGGGTTAAAGCCCGGCGTGGATTATGCGTTGTGCTATTCTCCAGAGCGGGTACTGCCGGGGCAGATCTTGCGCGAGCTGGTGGAAAACGCGCGTGTCATTGGCGGGGTGGGAGAAGTCTCGGCGAAGGCCGGGCAGATGTTATATGCCCACTTTGTGACCGGCGAGATCGTGCTGACTGACGCCACCACGGCTGAGATGGTCAAGCTGATGGAGAACACATATCGCGATATCAATATTGCCATCGCCAACGAGTTCTCGCAATTGGCAGAGCACCTTGGGGTGGATATTTGGGAGGCCATTGCCTGCGCCAACCGCCACCCGCGGGTCAAGATCCTGCGGCCTGGGCCTGGCGTGGGCGGGCACTGCATCAGCGTGGACCCCTGGTTCCTGGTTGAAGCCGCGCCCGAGATCACACCCCTGATCCATACTGCCCGGCAGGTGAACGACGGTCAGCCTTATTTTACGCTGGAGTTTGTGCGCCGCGTGCTGGGCCGGACGATCACCGATAAGCGCATCGCGGTCTTAGGCCTGGCCTTCAAGCCCAACGTGGATGACATCCGTGAAAGCCCCGCCATTGATGTGGCGCACCTGTTGGTGAGCGCGGGGGCCAAGGTGACGGCATACGAGCCTTTCAAGCCAGATGCTAAGGTAGAAGGGGTGCAAATGGCCGAAAGCCTCGAAGCGGCCCTGGCGGATGCCGAGGCCGTCATTTTGCTGGTCGGGCACACCCCCTTCTTGGAATTGAAGCCAGAAGACGTTGCCAAAATGACGCCGGCGCGGGTGATGATGGACTGCGTGGGCGGCTGGAAGCTGCAAGAATGGTGGGATGCGGGCTTCCAGTTCTTCAGGCTGGGCGACCGTAAGAACATCTGATCGACGCTTCAATGGATGCTTATACCCGCCTTGTCTATGCACGCCGCAAGCCCATCATTGGACGGCTGGCGTATTACCTGCTGAAGCTGTTGGGCGTAGAGCTGCCGCTGGCGGTGCCGGTGGGCGAAGGGTTTGAATTGGTGCACGGCGGCTTTGGCGTGGTGGTGCATTCGAAAGCTCAGATTGGCCGGCGGGTGAAAATTTACCCGGGTGTGACCTTGGGCCGGGCAGATATTTACCGCCCTGCTGAGCGCTCGCGCTTTGAAGGGATCGTGATCGAGGACGATGTCATCCTGTGCCCGGGCGCCAAGGTGCTGTGCAAAGAGGGGGTGCTGAGGGTGGGGCACGGCAGTGTCATCGGGGCCAACGCGGTGCTGCTCCAATCCACCGGCGAGAACGAGATCTGGGCCGGGATGCCGGCGCAGTGTGTGGGCCAACGCCATGAGTGAGAAAGTGAAAACCATCTGCCTGACGCCCAGGCTGGAAGGCCCCGGAGTGCCTGCTGCAGTGGGCGGCATGGTTTCATTCCAGGCCAAGCTGGCTGATGGGCTGGAGAAGCGCGGCATTGGGGTCAGCTATGATCTGCAAGCGCCCTGTGACGCCCTGCTGGTGATTGGGGGCACGCGCGACCTGAAGGGGCTGCGCCAGGCCCGCAAGCGTGGCATCCCCATCACACAGCGTTTGAATGGGATGAATTGGATCCACAGGCGCCGCCGCACCGGGCTGAAGCACTTCTTGAGATCTGAGTATGGCAATCTGATCCTCTCGACCATCCGCAGCCGCCTGGCGACCCGCATTGTGTACCAGAGCGAGTTCGCACGCGGTTGGTGGGAGCGCGTATACGGCAAAACCGGAGTGCCTTACCGGGTGATCTATAACGGGGTAGACCTGGCGCAGTATACGCCAGAAGGCCCGGCTGAGCTGCCGCAAGACCGGCAGCGTTTGCTACTGGTCGAAGGCACCCTGGGGGGCGGCTACGAGCTGGGTTTAGAGACGGCTGTGAAGCTGGCTGAGGGCCTGCAAGCTGAAGCTGGATTAAGCATCGAGCTAATGATTGCAGGCAAGATTGCCCCCGAGCTGGCAGATGCTTGGAAACGGCGGACCTCAGTGGCGTTGAATTTTGCAGGGCTGGTGCCGCGCAGCCAGATCCCAACCCTGGATCGCTCGGCCCACCTGCTATATGCGGCAGATATCAACGCTGCCTGCCCCAATTCGGTCATCGAGGCGCTGGCTTGCGGGCTGCCAGTGCTGTCGTTTGATACGGGCGCCTTGCCTGAGCTGGTGACCGGCGATGCCGGGCGGGTGGTGGCTTACGGTGGCGATCCGTGGAAGCTGGACCTGCCGGATATGCCGCGCCTGGCGGCAGGAGCCGTAGAAATCCTGGCTGGGCAGGAACGTTTCCGCAAAGGCGCCCGCCAAAGGGCCGAAGAAGCCTTTGGGTTAGACAGCATGGTGGAAGCGTACTTGGATGTGTTGCTAGGGTAATGTATCCAGGGTGCAAAGCAGCAAGTACCAGGTTCATTTTTAGATGGATGAGAACAAGATCTATCCCGGCAAGGTGGGCCTTCAACAGCGTGTGCTGCCGGCTTACCGCGTGGCATTCTTAGAAGCCCTGGCGAAGCGGTGCGTGGGCGGGTTGAGCGTCTTTGCAGGGCAAGCCCTGCCGGTAGAGGGGATTGAGCCTGCCCAGGGGCTGGAGGGGGCCGGGCTGGTTTGGGGGCGCAACCGGCATTTTCAAGATCCGAGCTCAAGCTGGTATTTGTGCTGGCAGAGCGGGCTGTTGGCGTGGCTGGAAAGCTGGCAGCCGCAGGTGCTGGTGGTAGAAGCCAACCCGCGCTACCCGTCTACGCGCCAGGCAGTGCGCTGGATGCACCGGCGCGGTCGCCCGGTGGTAGGCTGGGGGTTGGGCGCGCCACCGTTGGGCCAGGGACAAGGATTGAAATCTTTACTCCGCGGCTGGGAGAGGCTGAGCTTCTTGCGCTCGCTGGATGCGGTGATCGCCTACAGCCGCCGGGGAGCAGATGAATACCGGGCGTTGGGCCTGCCTGCTGAGCGCGTTTTCTGCGCTTCGAATGCCACTGCGCCGCGCCCGCCTGGCCCGCCGCCAGAACGCCCCAGGGAATACCTGGGCAAGCCGGGCGTGCTGTTCGTGGGGCGCTTGCAGGCGCGTAAACGCGTGGATACCCTGCTGAGGGCCTGTGCCGCCCTGCCGCAGGCGCTCCAGCCCAGGCTGGTGATCGTGGGCGATGGGCCGGCGCGGGCGGAGTTTGAAGCGTTGGCGAAGCAGATTTACCCGCTGGCAGAATTTGTGGGGGCAAAGCACGGGGCCGACCTGGGGCCTTTCTACGCTGCGGCAGACCTGTTCGCCCTGCCTGGGACGGGGGGATTGGCGGTGCAGCAGGCGATGGCGCACGGGCTTCCAGTGATGGTGGCGCAGGGAGATGGCACTCAAGATGACCTGGTGCGCCCTGAGAACGGCTGGCAGGTGCTGCCGGATGACCTGGGGGCACTGACGGATGCGCTGTGCCAGGCGTTGGCCGATCCGGCGGGCCTGAGGCGCCGGGGGGCAGAATCTTACCGCATTGTGGCCGAAGAAGTGAACGTGGAGGCGATGGCGGGGGTGTTTGCAGAAGTGTTCAGTACAGTGGATAGGGGATAGTGAATAGTGGATGGGGGATGGAACAACGGATTTATGGACCGGGTGGGAACTGGGCGGCACCGTTGACGGTGCCGTTTTCGATGTGGGGGATGCCGCTGTCGGTCAAAACGTTGCCATAAACATCGGTTACACGGAAGGCGTAAGGCCCTGGACCCATGCCGGGGTTGGTTTGCACGAAATAGTTATACGATACACGCCGCACGGCAATCCATTGGCCACCGTCCAGGTATTCCAGGCTGGCGATTGGGTTGCGGTGGTTGCGGATCTGCACCGCGGTCCACCATTGGTTGCTGCCATCCTTGAAATGATAGGCAATCGGGCTGCTCAGCTCAGGGCTGACCACCTGCCAGGTGATATCCACCCGGCCCTGGGGCAGGTCGGCGATCAGGGCGAAGGCTTCGACGCTCAAATCCAGGTGACCGGCCAGGCATTCGGGGCACAAGTCTACGATGCGCACGGTGACGCTGCTCTTGGGGCCGGTGACGTAAACATATTCCCCGCATACAGCAGAATTTTCATACTCCACGGCATTCATGGCGGCGACCATCAAATCGCCGGGAGATGGGTCAAATGAGCAGGCGCCTGCCCCAGTGGCATCGTAGTAGGTGGCAATGCCCCGGTGGACGGGGTTGGCAGACGCTTCCTGACCGAAGACCAACGGCAGCCAGGTGATGAAAGGTTCATCCATCCGGCCGGCTGTGGCTGTTCCGCCGGTTAACAGCAGGCTTGCCAGGGCCATTAGGGTAAGCAGTGCCAGGTGGTGGTTGATCTTCATGCAGACGTGCTCATCTGTGTCGCCTGATCCTGTTTCTGGGTCTGCGCCGCAGGCGGCTGGGGGCTGGCCCCGCTTGGCAGGTGCAGGGTCACGCGCGTCCACTTGCCGGGCGCGCTCTCGACTGCCAGGCTGCCCCCAACGACCGCCATGAGGGTGCTGTGGATGGCTAATCCCTGGCCTGTTCCGGCCTGTTGGGTAGGGGCGGATTCGATGATGCCAATGCCATCATCCTGGATGGCGATCTGGAGCCCATTCTGGCAGGTGATGGCGATGCTTAAAGTGAGCGGGGTATAGGAGCCGGGCGGGCGGGCGTGGCGGGCGGCGTTGCGGATTGCTTCGCGGGCGGCATAAAACAGCACTTCGCCTGTCAGGGGCGAGAGGGCGGCTGCTTGCGCCTCAGCCTGGGGCTCGACCTGCCAGTTCACTTGCTCAAAGGCTGAAGGGAATTCCTCTTCTACCATCTGGTGCAGGGCAGAGAGCAGGCCCAGGCGGGCGATCTCAGGGACGGCGACGGTGGGTAGGTCACGTAGCAGGGCGGCGACCTGGTGATGGACATCGGACAGGGATTTGAGGGCTTCTTCTTGGGCGGTTGAGCGGGTGCTTTCACTGCTGAGGGCCAGCAGGGTGGTGTGCAAGCGGGGCAAGACCTCGTCATGCAAGACACGCCGGGCGCGCTGGTCGATGACCTGGGATTGGGCCAGGTGCTGGCGTTGGAGGGCCATCAGGCGGCGGGCCATCTCAGCGCTGGCTTGCGAGTCAACCAGGCGTTCGCCCACCGATTGGGCCAGCTCGATCTCTTCTTGGGTGTATAGGCTGCCGGTGCGTTTCTCACCCAGCAAGAGAGCGCCAATCAGACCGCGTTCGCTCCATAACGGGACGGCTAGAATTGCGCCCTGGTAAGCCGCCGGGTCAAGCGGCAGGTAGGGGGCCGTGGGAGCTTGAAACAGAGAGACCAGGTTGGTGATATCTGGTAGGGTGGCAGATGTGTTCTGAACCGGATAAACCAGCCCCGGGCCTGCCAGGGGGCCCAATGGGCCCAGCGGGATGAGGTAGGCCAGGCGCGTGTTAAGCAGGTCGGTGCAGAGGGCATTGAAGGGGGCTGCGGCGTTGGGGGAGGTAGAGGCTTCTGTGCCAGTCACAAGAAGCTGATCGTAAAGGCGCTGGCTGGCCACAAAGGGCCGCAGGTTTTCGATATACCGCTCGCGCTCGGCATAAGAACGCCAACTGAGCAGGGCATAGAATAAAGTCATGATGAGGGTGCTCAAGAGTACGGTATAAGTGGGGTGCAGTGAGAAAACCAATGCCCAGCCCACCACCAGGCCGTAGCCCACAGCCAGGATGTTAGCCCGCTGCCAGTAGCGGCGCAGGCCGTAGCGCGGCAGGGTTTTACCGGTGAAGACCTCGTAAGAGACGATGGCTTGCCCTACCAGAACGATCGCTACGGCGATGATGGCCTGGATGACCAGGTCGAATTCTCCCAAGATCATGGCGGCGCGGTTGTAAATTCCACTGCGAGCAGTCTGGATGACCCAGAACAGGGCCCAGCCCACCAGCAGGCTGACCAGGAGCAAGGCCAGGGTAGCGATGACCAGCCAGGGGCGGGCACGGCGGCGGGCCAGGTGGCCCATCAGGCGGTTCGGCTCACCGGGGCGCAGCAGGGCATCCAGTGAAAGGCCCATGCAGGTTAGCAGGTAGAGCGGATAGACCAGCACAAAGGCCGGGATGCCTCCCAGGCTGACCATCTGGGGCATGCCAACCTGGGCTAAGGGGGCTGCCAGGAAGGTGGCGCTGAAGGGCGGCAGGGGGTTGGCGACCAGGAGCAGGCCAATGGTGAGCAAGGCCAGCAGGGTGGCGGCAATCAATCCTGGGCGCTGGCGGCGGCGAATGGCTGTATGCGGGTCTTCCCAGTAGGCGGCATACCACAGCATGACCACGTACCAGGCATAGGGCAGGCTGACGAGGGGAATCCAGGCCACAGCGAGCCAAAAATAGACTCCTGACCAATTGCCGTACAATCCCAGGCCGATGACTGCGGTGTGACTGAGAAAGAACAGCCCGCCCATCAACAGTCCTCCGCCTGCCAACCACAGGCCCAGGGTGCGCCGCTCGGCATTGAGCAGCACGGTGAGGCCCAACCAGAACATGAGGATGGTGTTGAAGAGAGAAAGGCTGATGAGAGCCCAATACAGGTACAGGTTGATGATCATCGGGCGTCCTCCTGCGGCCCCAGCTCGAGTAAGACGAGCTCTGGCGGGCAAAGGAAGCGCACGCGCGGCAGTCCCAGTCCCTCCATGCCGATGCCGCGGCTGATGTACAAGGTGGTGGGCCCAACTTGATATTGGCCCATTTCGTACTGCTTGCCGTAGGCCGAGAGGGTGACCAGCGCCCCGTAAAAGGGCAGGCGGATCTGCCCGCCGTGGGTGTGCCCAGCCAGGTAGAGATCAATGCCTTGTTCGGCGGCAGTCTCGATCAGGTCAGGGGTGTGGTAAAGCAGCAGGCTGTAGGCACCGGCGGGCACCTGTGCCATGAGTTCCTGCAGGGCGGCGGCATCGCGGGTGCGCTGGCGTGTGGTGTTGATGCCCAGAATGTAGATCGATTGACCTTCAATCTCAAGGTGGAAAAGCTGGTCTTGCAGCAAGACGATATCCAGTCCGCTGAACATGGCCTGTACGCCGTCTTTGGTGTCGACACCAGGGGTGCCGGTGATGGCATATACACCCAGGGGGGCATGTAATTGGCTGAGCAGGCCGCGGGTTTCCTGCCAGGTGGTGGGATCAGAAGCATAATCAACGTTGACATAGTCGCCGGTCAACACGATCAGGTCGGGTTGGAGGGCGGCGGCTTGATCTAAAACGGTTTGCTCGCGGCGGGTGAGACGTTCAACGTGCAGGTCTGATAGCTGTAAGATGCGCAGGGGCCGGTCTGGTAAAAATCCCGGTGCGGTGATGGGAACCGTGCTGACCCCCAGGCGGAACGGCTCGAAAATCATGCCCTGTACTTCGGCGGCGAAGATAGCCAGGTTTATCACAAGCAGGGAGGCCAGGCTGGTGTTAAGAATGCCCGGGTGCTGAGAGACCCAGCCGCCGAGCAGTCTCCCGAGCAGGAGTCCCACAGCCAGGGTCAGGCCGGTGCGCAAGAGGGTGATGGCTAAGAAAGGCAGCTCGATCTTGCCGTAAGAAAGCCCCAGGCGCGGCAAGGCCGCCAGCAGGGCCATATCTGCCGCACAGAAGCCAAGGGTCAGCAGGGCGGCTGGCAGGCCCAGGCGCTGGGGGATGGTGGGCGGCGACCAGGCGCGCCCAGCCAGCATCGCAGCCAGAGGTATTAACAAAATAGAGATAAGCAGGCCGCGTTCTGCAAACACGCGGTTGGCAGTCATGTAGACGTTCCAGACGGTCTCAAACATTTAGAAACTCCTCACCTGTTCACTCAAAGGGGCGCATCATACCCTCATCATCCCAGGCGAGCATATGCCCGGCCTGGACAATGAGGGCGGCGCGGGTGCGAGCCACTTTTTCATCGGTGTTGGATTGGTTGAGACCCCAGACGGCGTAGATCTGGCCGTTGACACGGCTGATGGTGCGCTTGTCGCGGAAGCCCATGCGGGCGGCGATCTGCTCATTGGTGAGACCCTGCCCCAGCAAGGCTGCCACCTGGCGCTCATGGGGCTCAAGCAGGGCCAGGGGATCGTGTTCGTCTTTCTGGCGCACTTCTTGGACGCGGGCCTCGATCTCGGGGTCGATGAAGCTGCGCCCCGAGACGGCATCTTGCAAGAGGGGCAGGATCATGTGCGGCAGGAGGTAATTGGATTTGCGCACGTAGGCGTAATGGCTCAAGATGCCCGAGCGGCGGAAGTCTCGGTAATAGGCATCGTCATCCTGGATGGAGTAGAAGACCACCGGCAGGCGGGGAAATTCACGCCGGATGGCCACGGCAGCCTGGATGCCGTGCATGGCGCCGGCCAACTGCACATCCATCAGGATGGCAAATGGCTCAGGGCCAGATGGGGTGGGCTGGTATTCCAGGCAGAACTCGAGCGCCTCTTCACCGCTGGGGCAGTCGTGCACCACGCGCAGGGCGCCGGTGGCCTCCAGGCCCGATTTGAGAGCCGGGCGGAGCTTGGGATGGTCTTCAACGATCAGGATATTGAGCATATTCACCGGAACAGGATGGGGGTGACGATGAGTACGAACAGGGTCCAGATGACATAAGCCAGGATAGCCCGGCTGAAGACCTTGTGCAGGCGCTCGGCCCAGCCTGGCAGGCCGCCGCGCAGCAGGGTGACAACGACTGCCCCCAGGATGCTGATGTTGACCACGTTCCAGCCGATGATGACGGTGCGGTTGGGGGTCAGGCCGCCCAGGCCGGTGCGGTAGACGACGGCTGCCAGGGCGTACAGGCCCACCAACGCGGCCAGCGCTGCTACCGCCAGGATGCCCTTGTGCAGCAGGTTTTGCAGGCGAGGAGAGAGTTCGGTGGTGCGCATGGGTGTGGCGCCCAGCAAAAGCCCAACGATGCCAAATTCCATGATGTTGTAGACGATCAGCACATCCCGGTCTGTAAAGGGGGCCATGAAGTTGAAGGGGATGACGCAGACGTAAATGACCAGGACCAGGAGGGTCAACGGCAGGAGCAGGCGCATCATGGTGGTGATGAAGCGGCTGAGGCCCTGGCTGAAGTCTTGTTCGGCGGGCGGCAGGTGCGGGTCGTACATGGTGGCAATAGCCAGGATAGGCAGCAAACCAAAGCCGCCCAGGCCAATCAGGCGCAGGATGCGGTCTGGCAGGATGATATCCAGGGCTTCAAAGAGGCCAATGGTGAGAGCGCCGAAGGCAACGCCAAAGATCAGGTACAGCCCGGCGGTCACAATGACCTCCAGCGACTTGGTGAGAAAGGCAAAGCGGCTGGAGGGCTGGGAACGCCAGCCCAGCAAGGCCAGGCCCAGGGCGATCCAACACAACAGGGGCAAGTGAATAGCCATCAGGTCAAGGTGCTGGTTCGTGGTCCAGAAGATGTGTGTGTCAGCCATGAGCGTTCCGTAAGCCGAGACAATGACCAGCCCCAAGATCAGCCACAAGTTGCGGCGCAAGTGCTCGCGAGGGACGAAGGCGAGGAAGAGCAGGGCAAAGATGGTTGCAATGGGTGCCCAGAACAGGCCCCAATACGGAATATGACGCAGGTACATCCAGTCTGGATCAGAGATGGCCCACAGGACCAGGCCGGTGGCCAGGCCAAACAAGACGGCCAGGTCCCAGCGGATGCGGCGAGCGGGGGCTGTGGTGCTGATCGGGAGCGGATTGCTCTGGAAGCGATGGTACCAGGCGGCCAACAGCAGGTCATCAGGGAGCTGGGTTTGCAGGTTGAGCAGATCGGCGCGGAATTCGGCCTCTTCATTCGCCTGGCGGGCAACCTGGTAGAGCGTTTCTAACCCCTGGGGGTCAGATTGGGCGGATTGGATTTCGGGGAGATATTTCATGGGAGTAGTTCCTTGGGTGTCTATGCTTTGGGTGCTTCGAGAAGAGAAAACCACGGAGACACAGCGGCTGAAATACAGCCGGCGGCTGTACTTCAGCCGAGAGACCACAGAGTTTTTGATAGACATATCTGGGCTTAGGATAAACAATATTTGGGAGAACGTCAAGCACATAAGTGCAAAAAAGGCCGGCACTTGAGTGCTTAATACCGGTGACTCAGGCGGTGGCTGCGCGGGCCTCAGGTGGATAGAATGGGAAGTAGTGAGGTGAATTATGAAGATCAAACATCTGTGGCGTCTGGTCCTGCTGGCCCTACTGGCAGCCTGGATCTTTGACCTGCTGTTCTGGGAGCGGTCGGTGGGGGTATCTTATGCATTGATGGTGCTGGTATTGTTGGTTGTAGGCTTTGGCCTGGCCTGGGGTGAGGGGGCGAAGCCGGCCTGGGGCAGCCTGGCGGTTCTGCTGCCGGTGATCTTTTTTGCGGCAATGAGTATGCTGCGCAGCGAGCCTGTGACGCAGTTCGTTAACTACGGTATGAGCCTTGGGATGATGGCGGTTTTGGCGGCAACCCTGGCAGGGGGCGGGTGGCTGCGCTATACCTTCATCGATCACGTGGTCAACCAGGCGATCCTGTGGGTGAAGACGGTGGCAGGGCTGGGGATGGTGGTCGGGAAACAGGCCTTGGTGACGCCAATGGATAAACAAGGGATTCGCCACGCAGACGCGGAGAGCGCGGGGAAGCTGGGGAATAAAGAGACCAGCGATGAAGAAAAACTCAGCGTACTCAGCCGCTCAACGGTGCAAAGCAAAGCAAACAAGTTCTCGGTGGCGGCAGGGTGGCTGCGTGGCCTGCTGCTGGCGGCACCGCTTTTGCTGGTCTTTGGCGCATTGTTGGCGCAGGCTGACGCGGCTTTTGCGCAGAGCCTGGATGACCTGTGGGCGTTGTTCAGGATCGAGAATCTGCCGGAATATATCTTCCGAATGTTCTATGTGATCGTCTTGGGGTATGTGTTGGCGGGAATCTATCTGTATGCCATCGCCGAAAGCCGCCAGGAGCGGATCAGTACGGATGCGCAGCAGCGCTTCCCCATCCTGCCGTTCACCGAGGCCTCGGTGGTGCTGGGCAGTGTGAACTTGCTTTTCCTGGCTTTTGTGCTGGTGCAGTTTCGGTATTTCTTTGGGGGGCAGGCCAATATCAACGTGGCCGGCTACACCTATGCCGAATATGCCCGGCGCGGCTTCAACGAGCTGGTGATCGTGGCGTTTGGCAGCTTGCTGTTGTTCATCGGCATGAGCAAGGTGACGCGGCGCACAGGGGCAACCCACCAGCGCATCTTCACCGGGCTGGGGGCGGGGCTGGCGCTGCTGGTGGCGATCATGCTGGTCTCGGCTTTTATGCGCTTGCGGCTTTACGAGGCTGTGTACGGCTTCACTCGCCTGCGCCTGTATACCCACATCTTCATGATCTGGCTGGGTGGACTGCTGGTGGTTTTGATCGCGTTGGAGCTGCTTGGGAAAACGCGTTACTTCGCGCTGGCTTGCCTGGCGGCGGCGCTGGGCTTTGGGGCCACGCTGAATATTCTGTCGGTGGATGGCTTCATCGTAAAAGCCAACGTAGGACGTGCAGGTCAAGGCCAGGCGCTGGACGCCGCCTACCTGGCAACCCTTTCGCCTGAAGCGATCCCGGTGTTGGTGGGGGCCTTTGAGAATGAGCGCCTGGATGCGGCGGTGCACCACCAGTTGGGCGCGGCGCTGGCCTGCCAGGCGACGCGCTCGGTTTACCAACCGGCGGCTTCATGGCCTGAATTCCACCTGGGGCAGTACTGGGCCGCCCAACTGTTGGAGAAGCTGCAAGGTGAGCTGACCGCTTACCCGCTGTTTTATACCGATCGGGCAGAGGCGATAGTGAGCGTGAACGGGGTGCTGCAGCCCTGCTTTAGCGACGACTACTACTGGATGGGAGACTGAGTATGCAGGTCAAGCTGATCTTGCCGGCCATAACCGATCAAGATTATTGACGCGATAGGTCGCTATCCAGGCGGCGCAGGCCGGGGGCGGCATAGATCCAGAGCACCGAGGCGGCTTTGAGCAGGCCGATCAGGAAGAACAGGAAGGCCAGGCCGCGCCCGGGGCCGGTGCCGAACCGGGGTCCCAGGCTGCGCGCCAGGAGGCCGTCGGAGCGCAGCAGCGGCTCCAGGAAACGGTCGGCCAGCAGGCTTGCTGCCAGGTAAGCGCAGAAGGTGCCCAGCTTGAGGGCGGTCTGTTTGAAGGCGAATATCCGCCCTTGGAGGGCATGCGGCACCTGGCCCTGCCAGATGGCCTCGGCCAAACTGGAAACGAAAGCCAGGGTAAAATGCGCCAGGAAGGCTGCCCCGGCAACGAGGGCCAGGCTGGGACGCAGGCCCATCAGGCAGAAGGCGAGGGCGCTGAGCAGCTCGAAGAACAGCAAGCCCCATACCCGGCGTTTCGGTCCGCCCCAGGCGGTCATGAGCAGGCTGCCGGAGAGCAGCCCGATCCCGGCGACAGTGAGGGCGGCACCCAATTCATCTGGCGTAGCAAATCCCAGTACCATGGGCGTCACCAGCACGCCGAACAAGCTCCATAAGAAGGTGAATAAAACCTGGTAACGCAGCAGGGTGGAAAGAGCAGGCTGGGCCGCTAGCATGCGCCAGCCGACTTGCAATTCGGACCACCAGGAGGTCTTGACGGATGACTCATCCTGCGATGGAGGGCGGGCTTCTTCCAGGCCGGGGAAACGCACAAAGATCAGGGTCAAGACGGCGGCACAAAAGGTGAGCAGATCGACCAGCAAGACGCCCGGCACCCCGATGGTAACCACCAATACCCCGGCGATCCCAGGGGCCAGGATATCGGCCAGGCCGCGCCCAAGCTGGAGCAGGCCGTTGACGCGGCCTAATTGGCCGTGGGCGGTGGTGGAGGCGACCAGGGCGGTGTAGGCTGGCACTTGCAGGCTGCTGAAGGCGGAAGAGATGGCAGTGGCCAGGAAAATGTGCCAGACTTGAATGTGGCCGGAGAAGAATAACACCGCCAGGCAGAGTGTGCACAGGGCGGCGCCGGTATCAGCCAGGGCCATCGTCCAGCGGCGGTTGTGACGGTCGATCCACACGCCAGCCAGGGGAGAAAGCAGGACCTGCGGCAGCACGGTGCAGAGAGCCACGAGGGCGAAATTGCTGGCGGAGCCGGTGCGCTGGTAGAGCCAGACGCCCAGGGCGAACCCGCTCAGGTTGGAGCCGAAGACGGAGATGACCTGCCCCGCCCAGACGATGATGAAGTTGGTTTTGAACATGGTATGCCTCTAGGTAATATAAAAGGTTTGGGGAGCAATGATCACCCTGGCGGGTGGTGATTGCTCCCCAAACCTCTCTTAAACAAAATCCCCAGCCAATGATGGCCGGGGTGAACGGAAAAGGCATTGTACTGGCAGGTAGGTGATTTGTCAAGGTTTGGCGAATGTGGTACGATGCAGGGTATGAGAATTTTATTCGTGGCAGATGGGCGGTCGGCGATCGCCTTGAATTGGATCAGGTATTTCATCCGGGCAGGGCATGAGGTGCACCTGGCTTCATCGTTCCCCTGCCAGGCAGTGGATGGCTTGACCTCGCTGGCGGTGATCCCGGCGGCATTCAGCGAGGCCAAGGAAGGTGAGGGGGAGGCTAAGGCAGGCGGCGGGGTGATGGGCAGGCTGGCTAAGCTCTTGCCGGTGGGGGCAAGAACGATGGTGCGGCAGTGGCTGGGACCGCTGACCTTGCCGCGGGCCGCCAGGAAGCTCAGGGCCGTGATCGAAGCGGTTCGACCAGACCTGGTGCACGCCATGCGCATCCCTTACGAGGGGATGCTGGCGGCCATGGCGATGGAAGAATTGGCAGATATGCCCCTGTTGGTGTCGGTGTGGGGAAATGATTTTACCCTGCATGCCACCGCCAATCCCTGGATGGGCAGGTTGACCAGGCGAGCGCTGATGCGGGCGCACGCCCTGCACACCGACTGCCAGCGCGACCAGGCCCTGGCGCGGAAGTGGGGCTTCGCAGCCGAGAAGCCGGGGATCGTGCTGCCGGGGGGCGGGGGCATCCAGATGGAGGTGTTCTACCCGGCGGCGCAGGCGCTCGAGGCGCCCATTGTGATCCAGCCCAGGGGAGTGCGGGCATACGTGCGCAACGATACCTTCTTCCAGGCCATTCCGCTGGTGCTGAAGGAAAGGCCGGAGGTGCGCTTTACCTGCCCGGCGATGGCAGGGGTGGGGCTGGCGGAGCAGTGGGTGAACAAGCTGGGGATCGGGGCGGCGGTAGACCTGCTGCCCAAGCTCACCCGCCCACAGATGGCAGAACAGTTCCAGCAGGCCCAGGTGGTGCTCTCGATCACCACGCACGATGGGACGCCCAATACTATGCTGGAGGCGCTGGCTTGCGGGTGCTTCCCGATTGCCTGGGAGATTGAATCTTTGCGCGAGTGGATCCAACCAGGTGTGAACGGCCTGTTGGTAGATCCGGGCGATCCGCAAGCCCTGTCGCAGGCGATCTTGCAGGCATTGGGGGATGAGCCCCTGCGTGCCAAAGCGAAGGATGAAAACCTGCGTCTGGTGCGAGAGAAGGCGGAGCATGGGGCGGTGATGAGGGAGGCGGAGAGGTTCTATTTTTCAAGGATGCGTTATGACGCGACCTGAGTCGATCGAGAACCGTTGGGATATCCTTTACCGGGATTACCCGGAGGTGTATGAGGCATTTTCGAACACGCCCTATCACCCGACGATTTACGAGCAGCTGCCGGGGATTATCGACCTGGCAGGCAAATGCATTGCGGATGTGGGGGCTGGGACAGGGAGCTCCAGCCTGGCGCTGGCGCGGTTGGCGCGCAAGATGATTGGCATCGAGCACGAGGCAGCCATGTTGCAAGTGGCGCGGGAAAAAGCAGGCAGCGAGGGCATGGAGCGGGTAACCTTTGTGAGCGGAGACGCTCTGGCTTTGCCGCTGGCGGACGACTCGGTGGACCTGGTGACCGGCATCACGCTGGCCCTTTACCCCCCGGAACAGTATCGTGATTTTATCCGTGAAGGCTTGCGTGTGGCAAAGGGCCCGGTGGTTTATGTGGGCATCTCACCCGGTTGGTACGGGGGCGACTTGTATGACGTGATCGATGATCCCGAGAAGGTGGATGAAACGGTGGACCATATTTTTATCGATGAATTCCATTTTGCGTACCAGGATATCTTCTCGGACCAGGAGTATGGGACGCTCGAGCATATTGTGAGCACATACGGATTTATTTTTGGAAGGAAAGCGATCGCGCATTTGAAACGGGAAAACAAAACAACGATCCGGTGGAAGTTCAGAGTATATTGGAGGGGTAGGGTGTAGCAGTACGAAGACGAGCCTGGTCCTAGTTGCTTTGGGGGAGAATATTATGTATACTGGAAGAGCAGCGTACATTGAGGAGGCATGATGACCGGTTTGCAAGCAGGTCAAATGTTGGGGCCCTATCGCATCATTGGGCAAATTGGGCAAGGGGGGATGGCAACGGTTTACCGGGCCTACCACGCCGCCATGAATCGAGATGTGGCACTCAAGGTGCTGCCGCGCCAATTGGCTGAATCGAGTGAGTTCTCAGCCCGTTTCCATCAAGAAGCACTGACCATCGCCGGGTTGGAGCATCCTCATATTCTGCCGGTTTACGATCACGGTGAGGCCGATGAAGTGCCTTACCTGGTGATGCGCTACCTGGATGCCGGAACACTCAAAGACCGCCTGGGGGCCGGGCACATGGCGTTGAGGGAGATTGACCGGCTTTTCTCGCAGCTCGCGGACGCGCTGGATTATGCCCACGCGCGGGGGGTGATCCACCGCGATTTGAAGCCTTCCAATGCGCTGCTAGACCGGCGCGGTAATTTATTCCTGGCCGATTTTGGCATTGCCAAGCTCTTGGAGAGCGACAAGCATTTCACCAGCACAGGTGCGCTGGTGGGCACGCCCGCCTATATGAGCCCTGAGCAGGCCCAGGGGCAGAAGGTGGATGCGCGCACAGATATTTATTCGCTGGGGGTCATTTTGTATGAGATGGTAACCGGGCGTGTGCCGTATGAGGCTGAGACCCCCCTGGCAGTGATTCTAAAACATATCAATGAGCCCCTGCCCCTGCCTTCGGTGGTGTACCCGGGTATCTCACCGGCGGTGGAGCGGGTGATCTTGAAAGCGCTGGCAAAGAACCCGGAAGACCGTTTTGCTTCGATGACCGATTTCCTGGCGGCCTGGAAGCAGGCCCTGGGCGAGGCTGAGACGGTGCGCGGCCCACAGGTGCTGGCGCAGTCGGCGGCAGAAACGGTCATCGGGGGGCCGTTGGGGCCGGGCGATGCGCAAGCCTCAACGGTTGTGGGGGATGAGGCCCCTTCAGGCCTACCGGCAGAAGGGCGCACGGCGCTGCCGGGCACGGTGTTGACCTCGCCCGCAAAAGCATCTGGGCCAACCGCACCCCCTGTAGAAAAGCCAGCCCGTGCGGCCCGTCCCATGCGCAAGCCCAAGAGCAAGCTGTTTTGGGTGTTGGGCGGGGTTGGGCTATTGATGGTGCTGGCGGCCCTGGTTGTGGGGTTGATCATGGTGCGGCGTTTCTTGATCTTCAGGGCGCGCGTGCTTGCTGGTTCCACGCCGGCGGCTCAGGTCTCCACCGGCGAGCCCTCCGCCTGGCGCTCGTGGGGGGCATGGAATTGGGCTGCCACGATCGTGGTGGATGATGACCAGGTCTACAGCGGCGATTGGCATGGACTGACGGTTAGGGAACGCTCAGGCGGGAATCTTGTTGGGCATTATACGGCGGCAGATGGCCTGCCGGGTACGTATATTAATGACCTTCTGCTGCACCCAGATGATTACCACATTTGGGCGGCGACGAATAATGGGCTGGCTCAGCGAACAGAAGATGAACTGATCGTCTACGATATGTCAGACGGGCTGGACAGCCCGGTTGTGATGGCGATTGAATCAACCCCGTTGGGATTGCTCGCTGGTACCGCCTACAGCGGCCAAACCGGGGGTGGGTTGAACCAACTGGGGGGCAACGGCTGGCAGCCATTTGCGCCATTTCCATCGGGAGAAGGGCCGGGGCAGCTATCTTGGAACGTGTATGTGATCCGCTCGTGGGAAGATGGCGAACTGTGGGTGGGCACCATGCACGGGCTGGGGCATTATGATCCGGATGCAGGCACCTGGGAAACCTATTTTGTGGAAGATGGCTTGCCTGATAACGAGGTCATTGCACTGTTGGTGGATGGCCCTGGGCAAGCCTGGGTGGCGACCAGGGGCGGGGTGGTGCGCTTTGTGGATAGCGCCTTTGAGCCCGTGCCCCAGATGCAGGGCCAGGGCATTGAATATGCCGATGGTATGCAGCGTGATGAGCGGGGTTGGTATTGGTTTGCCACCTATGATGGCATTTACCGTTTTAACCCCGATAATGCCGATTGGACCATGTTCTCAAACGAAGAGCTGGGGGTGCGGTATGTCACCGGCATAGGCCAGGACGATGACGGCGTCTTGTATTTTGGCAGTGATCAGGGGTTGATTGTTTACGACTCGGATGACACTCAGTTGACGGATACTTTCAACACCTGGCAAGTGCCGGGCCTGCCGCAGGTGTGGCATGGGTATGAACGCATCTTGCCGGCGACAGACGGGAGCCTGTGGTTTGTGGGCAGGAGCGTTCCCGAGACGGACCGTTTTGACCCGGGAAATGAGACCTGGTCTCAGCCGGGTGACCTGCCGCGTGATTACGTGCCCCTGGTTGTGGATGTACAGGGCAATACCTGGTGCCTGGAATATGGAGAAGGGCTGCACCGCCTGGGGGCAGATCGCGTGGTAACGAGCTGGACGACGGCCAATGGCCTGCCGTCCAACGAAATCTATGGGCTGGCAGTGACACCCGATGGCACGGCCTGGGTGGGCACGCTGGGTGGCCTGGCACAGATCGAGAATGACCAGGTGGTGCAGGTGTACGATCGCACAAACGGCCTGTCGCAAAACGCCGTCTTCTTGGTGTTCGCCGCCTCTGACGGCTCGGTGTGGGTTTCTACGGTAGATGAAGAAGGTTACAACCCTGGCTTAAGCCGGCGGAGCCCTGATGGGCAGTGGGCGCATTATGGGGGCGGAAAATCCTTCGCGGCCGAGTGGGACGGTGTTTCTGCCATTGCCGAAGATACCAACGGCGCGATCTGGGTAGCGGCGAACGGCGATGCCCTGTTCAAGTTCGAGCAGGAACAGTGGTCGCGTTACACCTTGCCCGATGAGAACAACTGGTTCACGGCGCTGGCGTTTGCGCCTGATGGCGGCCTGTGGGTGGGCACTGGCGATAGCGGGGTTTACCGCTGGGATGGCGCCTCCGGAACAGGCGGCACGAACTGGCAGCAGTACGGCGTCAAAGATGGATTGATCGAGGCCGAGATCCGGGCGATCTATGTGGACGCGCAGGGGGTGGTGTGGTTTGCGACCCAGGCCGGGGCGACGAGGTATATCCCCTAAAAATAATGTGGGGCGCCCCACATTATTTTTAGGGGATGTATTCGTTTGGAAGTGCCTGTACCTGGACGGTGAAGATGCGCCCATCCTCGAAGTGCCCGGTGAAGACCCAGATGGGCTGGACCACCAGGTAAGCGGCTGTGCTGGGGTCGGTATCTTGCCCGGCGGTGCAGTGCTGGAGCGTTGTCGAGGCATAAGCCAGCTCGATGCTGTCAATGGTCACCTGGCCGCTCAGCGCCCCAGCGGGGAAAGCACCCAGGTCAGAAGCGTGGTCATATTCGTTTGGCTGGTTGCTGGTGATGACACCGTCTGGAGGCGTTCCACCGCTCAGCTCTTTGATGACAGGGTAACCACCGAATTGTTGACCGGGGATGACATAGCCCTCGATCTCGATCAGGTCGCCGGGCATGCCGATCAGGCTGGCGGCAGCATCCCAGATGAGTGAACTGTTGGTCACGAAAGATTGACCGTCGCTGGTGGTGAGCAAGACCACCTCCCGGTCTTCGAGGGTCACGATCTGTTCGGTTCCGGTCCATTCCTGGATGCGCAGATCAGGATCAAGCAGTTCATAGCGCTCGACGTTGAGGATGGGGGTATCGTTTTTGAGACTGGTGACACTGCCCCAGACGCGTATTGGCAGGTTGTGGTACTGCTCCATGCCTGTCAAGGCCTCGCCTTCTAGGAAGAAGAAGACGCCTCCGGAAGCCTTATCGGTCGATTCGGCGTAAAGCCCCAATTCCAGGCTGGTAGAGCCATCGAGATAGCGGTGGATGGTGACCTGCACCGTGCCGGTCAGCCCATCCAGACGCTCATCAACGGCGTAGGGCCCTAAAGCGGGCGCTGGCGTGGGGGTGGGCAGGATCGAAGGGTCTACATTGGGCACTGACAGCATGCCGCCGCCGAAATTGGCATTTTCAGAGCCGCCGCCACCACCGCCCCAGCCGCCGCAGGACATGGACATGTAATAGGCGGTAATATACTCGCCGGTGCTGATATAACCCCAATTCATGGTGGCTGGATCACCAGGCAAAATATACCCGGTTAACTCGACCGTGACCCCGGCAGGTACCTCAGCCGGCAGGTCGGGCAAGGCCAGGGTACGGCCATCGCCGGCGGCCAGGAAAGCCTGGTCGCCCTGGCGCTGGATGGTGCCGGTGAGATATTCACTTTCTTGGGTAGAGATTTCCCAACCCTCCAGGTTGAAGACCAGGTTGCCATCTTCATTCGGATTGAACTGCCCCCAGCCGTGGACGCTTGTCCAGGGATCATTGGCAGCGAGCCCCTCGCCGTTGGCAACCAGGTATTCGTTGAGCGTGATGAGGGTGGGGTCGCCGGGGGTAGTGGGTTGGCGCACCTGAACAGTGCCGTAAAGATCCACCGGCTCACCGGCGGAATAGGTGCGAGACCACTGGCGGTAGGTGATGGGCCGGTCGGCTTCGAGAACGGCGTAACGGGCATGCTGGATGGCATCTTGATCGCCCAACCTGGCCCAGGCCTGTTCGGCAGTGATGATGGGGAACTGGCCCACCGCGTTGAAGGATTGGCGGCTGATCATGGCACGGCTGACCTGGCCTTTGTCGATGCTGACCGACATCCAGGCCATGTTGCCGGGGTCCTTGCCGATGCCGTAGATCACGGGCCGCTCATCCAGCAGAGGGGTGAAGACCACGGTGTTGGGCTGGACGGGAGATGGGCCGGCGCGGTAGGGCAGATCCAGCAGGCCGTACTGGTTGAGAAACTCGGTGGCGATGCGCACCTGTTCTTCGTAAGGCAGGGGCTCGCTGAAACTGTAGAAATGGCCGGAACGGTTCTCATAGACGAACTGGCCGGGGAAGCTCAAAAAGCGCAGCAGGCGGAAGCCATCGGTGGCTTCGAAGATATTTAACCAAGAGGCTTCGCTGGGCATGGCATATACGCCGCCCTGCAAGCCGAACTGGGCCGCCACCTGGCGAGCGTTCTCGCTGGTGATGGCTTCACCAAGCTGGTGGCGGTAGATGTTGACCGAATCCGGAGTGGTGGGGTAGGGTATAGTAAATGAAAAGGCAACATTGGGGAAGGCGCCGGTTGAGGAGGCCGGCAGGTTGAGTATAGGGGTGGGCGCGGCGGTCTCAGCGAGAGTTGCGGTAGGTGCAGGGGAATTCCCGTTGACTGCTTCCTCGGCAGGAGCAGTGGGGGTGGTGCTCTGGCTGGCCTGGATGATGGGGGCAGTGGTGGGGGTGGCTGGTGCAGCCGGCAGGGGCCCGGGCAGCAGAGCGCGAATGCCCCATCCCAAAGCGACGATGAACAAGATGGCAAGGGTGGCCCAACCCAGGGTGCGGGCTGAGCCGGACATGAAGTGTTTCATACGCGAGGTCCTCTGTGGATTGAGTCTTTCGAGGGCGGTGAAGACCTTGCCAGAACCCTGTTGAACGGCCTCGGCTGAGGGCGAAGGCCAACGCTCTTGCAGCGCGGCGCGCAGACCGGTTTCGAACTGACCCAGCTCGGCGGCGTAAGCCCGGCAGGCCTCGCAAGAGGCCAGGTGTTGGCCCAGGGCTTGCTGGTCGGCAGGGGTCAACAGGCCGTCGGCGGCGGCATGCAGGGCGTAATGGGCTTCGTCATGGGTGAGGGTTTGAGGTTCAACTGGATGTTCCATGGGTCTCCTCCTCTCGAAGAAGTGGCTGGGGAGGTTCTTCCCCAGGCGCCCAATTGCCACGACCTGGCGATTGCAGCAGCTTGAGACGGGCATAATGCAGGCGAGAGTGGACGGTGCCGGGGCTGATGCGCAGGGCCGCTGCAATCTGCGGCACGCTGAGCTCGTGAACGTAGCGCAAGATGAGCGGCAGGCGGTGCTTCTCGTCCAGGGCGTCCACAGCCTGCCACAGCAGGCGGCTGGCCTCATTTTGGATGGCAGACTGCTCTGGAGAAGCCGGGCGGCTGCGTAGAAGGTGCAGGGCGATGAGTGTGTTCTGCAGGCCCTGGCGCACCTTGCGCTTGCGCAGGCGGCCGCGGCAGGCGTTGACGGCAATGCTCGTCAGCCAGGTGCGGGAGGAGGCCTGGCCGCGGAAGCTATCCCAGGCGCGGTGCGCGGCGATGAAGGTCTCTTGGGCGGCATCTTCGGCCTCATCGGGGTCGTTGAGGATCGAAAGCGCCAGCCGCCGGATGTAGGCATAGTGCTCCTGCACCAGGCGCTCAAGATGCTGGGCGGCTTGGGTTGTTTGTGCGCTCTGCGCACCGTCTGCATGGCTCATAGCCAACCGGTGTTCCGAGTATTCCCTGACTGCCGTGGTGTGGTCTGGTTGGGCATATCACTTGATTAGACGCGCCCCACGGCAGAATCCTTCAAGGGAGTTTAAATTCTTGTAATTGCTTTTTTGTGGCCTGGTATCCCAACTCGATGATCGGGTCGTACTTGTCAAACTCCAACAAGCCATAGGCTTCGACCGGGATCTGGATCAGCAGGTCGGCGCAGCGCCAGGTCTCATTCAGCCGGTAGCGGATGTTGCTGTATACGATCCCGGCTACGATATCGATCAGGCTGGGCGCCTTGACCTTTTTGGAGAACGGATTCAGGCGTGCCCCAAGGGCCTGCCAGCCTGAGAGCGACGGCCCAAAATTATATTCCCCGTTGGTTGGACTGCCGGTTACCAGGTCAACACCGATCACCGTGCCGCCAGGGCAGAGCTCGCGCAGCCGGTCGATGGGCAGGTTGTTGGCGGCCCCGCCGTCGATCAACACACAGCCGTCCTCTAAGACGGGTGCAAAGACCGCCGGGAAGGCCATGCTGGCGCGCACGGCTTTCCACAGCAAGCCGCGGGTGTGGAGCTGTTCCAGGCCGCGGGTGAGGTTCGAAGAAACGCAGAAGTAAGGCCGCCAGGTATCTTCGATGCGGGTATCGCCGCATATTTTCTGCAGCAGGGCGGTGATGCGCCGGGTAGCGGTGATGGAAGCATAAGGGAAGGTGTAATCGAGCAGTTTTTTGGGGTCAGAAAATTCGGCTGCCAGTTGGCGCAGTCGCCCGGCGTCCCAATCCAGGGCCAGGCCCGCGGCAATGATGGAACCCATGCTGGCGCCGCCGACCCAATCGACTTCGATATTGGCCTCTTCCAAGGCCCGGATCGCGCCGATGTGAGCATACCCGCGCGCCCCGCCGCCGCTGAGCGCTAAGCCCACCGGGCGCCCGCCTACCCGGCGGCACAGGCGGCGAAAATCAGCCGGGTTGCCCAGGCGCACCTGGTGGTGGGCAGCAATCGGGAAATCATCTGAGCGATGCGATTCGAGCCAGGCGGCGGTGCCAGATGGCGCGGCGCAGCCGGCCGGATGGAGCAAAACCAGCTCCAGGCGGGCGCGCGTCTGGGCAGAGACCAGCGCTTTTTCCAGTGGCGCCGTATTTGACGGGGCACTGCCCTCACCAACCAACAAGATGACATCGGCGTTTTCGATACAGCGCTGAGCCCAAGGAGATAAATGCCCCGAGGTTTCCAGGGCCAGCCCGGTATCATAGATGGTGAATTGATGCTGGCGCACATGTTCGTCCATCCAGATGTTGACCAGCAGGCCGGTGGGGTGGTCCAGGGGGATGTGGGCCGCGCCGGGCTTTCCGTAACGATCTTCAAAGCGCATGGGGTCCAATAAAAGGGTAGACCCCATGCTGTTAAAGGTATCTGCCAACTGGTGAGTAAACTCTGCCAGGTTTCGACCCACCTGGGCGGGGAGCACGGCGATCACCTGGCTGCTGGCCTGGAGGGTGGATGTTTTTGAGATGGACAGCTCACGCTGGATGATCTGGTGGGCAAGCTTGAGCACAGCCTGGGGCGACCGGCAGAGCAGATTTTCGAAAATGGTGCGCGCGATGACGATCACATCCGTCAGGCGGGTAGCATAGACGGTGGCGCTGCGGGTGCTTTCGGGCGCGCCGCTTTCGGTCAGCAGGGCAAATTCGCCAATACTTTCGCCGGCTCCCACCTCTCCCAGGTCGCGCTGGCTGCCCGCCTCTTCTACCGAGAATCGCAGGCGGCCCTGGATGACGATATACATCTCATTGCCGGGTTCCCCCTGGCGGCAGAGCACCTGCCCGCAATCGAGGCGGCGCCATTCCAGCTTATCATACAGGTCTTGCAGGGTATCCTGGTCGAGCGCGCCGAAGAGACGGGTGATGGCCTGGGTGGCGATCGTTTCTTGAAAACCGGGCAGCAGGGCGGTGGTCAACTCGCTGAACAAGGGCGGGTTGTCTTCTGCCAGGTGGTCAAATTCTGCCTTAGACAGGCACAGGACCTGGCTGTCTTGTTCGACAACCAGGGTGGCATGGCGCGGCTGGCTGATGAGCAGGGATGTTTCGCCGGTGCATGCCCCCGGGCCCAAGACCTCTGCCAGGGTCTCCTGTCCGTCGACCTGGCGTTGGTAAAGAGCAAGCTTGCCAGACCTGACAACATAGAACGTATCGCCGGGGTCATCCTGGCGAAATACCACCTTGCCAGCCGCCAGCGATTTTTCTCTCATGGCAGATGAGATGGCCTGGATCACAGATGGATTGAGCCTGCTGATAACAGGGGGAGGAGTTGGCTTTGTGTTCATGATTGATATTCGGGTGTTGGGTAGGAGGCTGCCGGTGAGGCATAGGCTGCCGGGTACCTGTAAGCGCCTGCGGCGACCAGGCAAAGATGATTAAGATAGGGATATTACGGCGGGCTGCTTTCCCCAAAAAAGGCTGGGAGGATGTTTTTCATCCTCCCAGCCTGAATGCTAGCTGTGAATGGTGTGTCCGGCGGCGCCGTGAGCGGCTTCCATCAGCACCTCGCTCAAGGTGGGGTGGGCATGCACGTTGCGGGCGATCTCTGTGACGGTCAGCTCCATCATCTGTGCCAGGGTCAGCTCAGGCAGCAGCTCGGTGACCTCAGGGCCGATGAGGTGAGCGCCCAGGATCTCACCGTACCTGGCATCGGTGACGATCTTGGCCCAGCCGGCGTAATCGCCCAGGCCGAGGGCCTTGCCGTTGGCCTGGAAGTTGAAGCGACCGACCTTGACATCGTAACCGCGCTCTTTGGCTTTGGCCTCGGTGAGGCCAAAGGAGGCAATCTGCGGCTGGCAGTAGGTGCAGTGGGGCATCATCTCATAGTTGAGCGCCACTGTCTCAACTCCGCCAATGTGTTCAGCGCAGACAATGCCCTGCGCAGAGCCAGAGTGGGCCAGCATGAGCTTGCCGGTGACATCGCCAATGGCCCAAATGCCGGGCACGTTGGTTGCCATGCGCTCGTCGATCTCGATGAAGCCGCGCTCGCTGATCTTTACGCCCGCTTCTTCCAGGCCCAGGTCGCGGCTGTTGGGCGAAAAACCGATCGCCACCAGGGCCTGCTCGGCCTCGATGACTTTTTCGACCCCTTCGCTCGATACCTTGACCCTGACGCCGGCCTCGGTGGTTTCGATGGATTCGACGCGGTGGTTGGTGAGGGCTTTGATGCCGCGCTTCTTGAAGGCTTTTTCTAATTCGACGCTGACTTCCTCATCTTCCAGCGGCACCAGGTGAGGCAGCATCTCGACGATGGTCACATCTACGCCGTAAGAATTCCACACTGTGGAGAATTCGACGCCGATAGCGCCCGAGCCGATGACGATCACGGAGGCGGGCTGCTTTTCTTGCAGGATGGCTTCGAGGTAGGTGAGCACTTTCTGCCCGTCCACCGTCCAGCCGCGGGGAATGCTGGTGCGCGCACCGGTGGCGACGATGATGTTCTTGGCTTGCAGTTCAGTTACCTTGCCATCTTTGTCGGTTACAGCCACCTTATCGGGTGCAGTCAGCCTGGCTGCGCCCATGTGCACGTCGATGTTGTTCTTGCGCATCAAGAAGCCCACGCCCTTGGTCAGGCGGTCTGAAACCTGGCGGCTGCGCTTGACGGCGGCGCCAAAATCCAGTTTCAGGTTCTCGAATGAAAAGCCGAAATCTTTGCCGCGCTCGCGTAAGGTATGGGCCACCTCAGCGTTCTTGAGCAGCGATTTGGAGGGCACACAGCCCACGTTCAGGCAGACCCCACCCAGCCACTGCTTATCTACAATAGCCACTTTTTGGCCCAGTTGGGCAGCACGGATGGCACAAACATAACCGGCAGGGCCGGCGCCGATGACGATGACGTCGTAATTGCTCATGGATTCTCCTTTGTCAGGCATAGTTTTGCAGGTATTCTACCACCTTTGCCAGGAACCAGTCGGCGGTAGCGCCGTCGAGGATGCGGTGGTCGAAGGTGAACGAGAGATAGATCATGGGACGGATGGCGATGGCATCGCCCAGGGTTGGGTCGCTGATGACGACAGGGCGTTTTTGCAGCGCACCTACCCCCAAGATGCCGCACTGGGGCTGGTTGATGACGGGAGTGGCGAAGAGAGAGCCCGAGATGCCGTGATTGGTAATGGAAATGGTGCCGCCCTTGACCTCGCCGGGTTGGAGCTTGCGGGTGCGGGCGCGGCTGGCCAGGTCGTTGATGCTGCGGGCCAGGCCGAGCAGCGAGAGCCCGTCGGCATTCTTGATGACCGGGACGATCAGACCTTCTTCGCCGAGCGAGGTAGCCATGCCGATGTTGATCTGCTTATGCACCAGGATGCCGGCCTCGCTCCAAGAGGAGTTGACGGCAGGATAGGCTTTGATGCCGGCGACGATGGCGGCGATAAAGTAGGCGGTGTAGGTCAGGTTGACACCGTCGCGGGCGAAGGCGTCTTTGTTGGCGGCGCGGTGGGCCACCACGCGGCTCATATCGGCTTCCATGATGGTGGTGACGTGCGGCGAGGTGTGCTTGCTCATCACCATGTGGTCGGCAATGGCGCGGCGCACCGAGGTCATGGGGATGAGGGTCGAAAGCGAGGCATCAACGGGCGCGGGTGCTGGGGCGGGCGCAGGCGCAGCGGGCCGGCTGGCCTGTGGGGCTGTGCTGGGGGCGGCCGGGCGTGTTTCTAGATAGGCGAGGACATCTTGCTTGGTGATGCGCCCGCCCAGGCCGGTGCCGCGCACCTGGCGCAGGTCTACATTCTGTTCGGCCGCCATCCGCCGGACGACAGGAGAGAGAAAGCCCAGGTCGCGAGATGCGGGCTCTTCTGGGGGGATGGCTGCCGATTGCAACGGCATCTCGACGGGGGCCGCCGCCGGGCTGGGGGCGGGGGCAGCAGCGCGGAAATCTGCCCCGGCTTGGGGAACAGCGGGGGGCGCATCCTGGCCGGGGATGGCTTCGCCGGGCTGGCCTACCCAGCCAAGCAGGGCGCCAACCTTGACCACTTCCTCCGGTTGGGCCAGGGCCGCCAGCAGCACGCCCGTCACCGGGCTGGGGATTTCAGAATCAACCTTGTCGGTATTGACTTCTAACAAGGCCTCGTATTCCGAAACCGGATCGCCAACCGCTTTGAGCCACTTGGTGACGGTGGCTTCGGTCACGGCTTCGCCGAGAGGGGGCATGGTGATTTGTACTGCCATCGCTGTACTCCTTTTTCTCGATCATGGTTTGTTCACCGCAGAGACCGCAGAGAAGAGCAAATCATAAGATCATTCTTTTAGATTTGATACCAGGCGGTGGATGCCGTCTTTGAGTATGGGAACGTGGAAATTGATCAGCAGGCCAACTTGCCAACCTCCAAGACGGAGATAGGATAATAGCTGCGCATCATGGATGGGCAGCAGAGTCTCAACGGCTTTGATCTCCACCACAACCTGGCCTTGAACAAGGAGGTCAAGGCGATATCCACAATCAAGGGTAATACCTTTGTAGGTGACGGGAAGATTTACCTGGCGTTTAAAAGACAAGCCTTGCAGGCCTAATTCGTGACAAAGGCATTCCTCATAGGCTGACTCAAGCAGTCCGGGTCCTAATGAGCGATGCACTTCGATCGCAGCCCCAATAATACTTCCGGTGATCTCATTGACACTCTTTAACATAATTTGTTTTTCTCTGCGTCTCTGCGGTGAAAATATCAGGTTATTAACGGATATTTCTCTGGCATAGCTTCGTGCATCATCGCATAGGCGGTATCGAAGATGGTCTCGGCGTTGGGCTTGGACCAGTAGTCGCCGTCAGAGCCGTATGCAGGGCGATGGGCTTGGGCGGTGAGGGTGCGGGGGGGAGAGTCGAGGAAGGCGTAGCCGCCTTGCTGTTCGATGATCTGCTGGAGCATATAGGCGCTGGCGCCGCCGGGAACGTCCTCGTCGACGATCAAGAGGCGGCTGGTCTTGCGCAGCGATGCGCCGACCATGCCGGGCAGGTCGAAGGGCAAGAGGGATTGGGCATCCATGACTTCAGTCTGGATGCCGGTGGTGGCGAGCTGTTCGGCGGCTTCGAGGGCAATGCGGCAGCAGGCGCCGTATGTCACCAGGGTCAGGTCGGTGCCGGGGCGCAGCACCTCCGGCTGGCCGAGGGGCAGGGTGAAGTCGCCGATATTATCGGGCAGGCGTTCTCTAAGGCGGTATCCGTTGAGCACCTCGATCACAATGGCGGGCTCATCAGCCTGTAAGAGGGTGTTGTAGAATCCTGCCGCCTGGGTCATGTTGCGCGGGGTCAGCAGGTACATGCCGCGCACCAGGTTGAGGATGCCCCCCATGGGCGAGCCGGAGTGCCACACCCCCTCCAGGCGGTGGCCGCGGGTGCGCACGATGACGGGGGCTTTTTGCCCGCCGGCGGTGCGCCACTGCAGGGTGGCCAAATCGTCAGACATGAGCTGAAGGGCATAGAGTACATAATCCAGGTACTGGATCTCAGCCAGGGGGCGCAGGCCGCGCAGGGCCATGCCGATGGCCTGGCCCAGGATGGTGGCCTCGCGAATGCCGGTATCGGCCACGCGCAGCTCGCCGTATTTATCTTGCAGGCCGCGCAAGCCCTGGTTGACGTCGCCCAGGCGGCCTACATCCTCGCCAAAGGCAATCAGGCGCGGCTCACGCGCCAGGGCAGCATCGAAGCAGGCGTTGATGATCTCGAACCCTTGCAGTGTGGGAGAGGCCGGGCTGTAAAGCGGCTTGACTTCGGGCACCTTCAGGGCCGATTGGCTGTACAGGTGCGAGGAGATGCGCTGGCGGTTGGGTGGCTCTTGCTCTTGCCGCCAACGCAGCAGGTCGGTGCGGGCGGCCGATGATACGTGGGCGGGGGTGGCCTCGAGGCGCGTGGCGAGCAGCACCTGGTGGATGGCGATCATGATATCGCGGCGGTAAGGGGTTGGCAGGCCCAGCAGCTTTTCTTTGACTTGGGTGATCTCAGCCGCCTGGGGCGATGCCGCCGCCACGGCTTCGATCAGGGCAGCCGCCTGGCGGCGCTCTTGCAGGATGGGTCCGGTGTAGGCCTCCCAGGCTTGCTTGCGGGCCTGTTCGACGAAAGCCAGGTCTTCTTTTTCTAGCTCGTCCAACTGCTGGGGCGTGGCGATGCCCTGGGCAATGATCCACTGGCGGAACTGCTTCAGGCAGTCAAACTCGGCCTCCCAGGCCAGGCGCTCTTTGGTTTTGTAGCGTTCGTGGCTGCCGGAGGTCGAGTGGCCCTGGGGTTGGGTCAGCTCATCCACGTGGATGATGGAGGGCATGTGTTCTTCGCGTGCCACCTGGGCTGCCTGCTGGTAAGCAGACAGCAGGGCGGGATAATCCCAGCCGCGGATCCTGTAAATGTCGAAGCCATCACAGCAGGCCCCGTCTGGACGCTGGAAGCCCTGCACCAGCTCTGAGATGTTCTCTTTGGCGATCTGGTGCTCGTTGGCCACCGAAATGCCGTAGCCGTCATCGTAGATGGTGAGCACTGCCGGGCAGCGCAGCACGCCGATGGCGTTGACCGATTCCCAGAAGTGCCCCTCTGCGCTGGAAGCGTTGCCGATGGTGCTGAAGGCCACCTCGCTGCCTTCTTTGGAGAACTGGGTGAATTGGGCCAGTTCGGGCAGGTGGCGGTAGAGCTTGGATGCATAGGCCAGCCCCACCAGGCGCGGCATCTGCGAGGCGGTGGGCGAGACATCGGAAGAGGAATTGTATTGGGCGGTGAGGTCTTTCCAGGTGCCATCTGGCTCCAGGCTGCGCGTGCCAAAATGGCCGTTCATCATGCGCCCGGCGCTGGCCGGCTCAGCCTGCACGTCGGTGTGGGCGTAGAGCTGGGCGAAGAACTCTTGGATGGTGCTCATGCCGGTGGCGAACATGAAGGTCTGGTCGCGGTAATAACCAGAGCGGAAATCGCCCGGCCGGAAGGCGCGCGCCATGGCCAATTGGGGCAGTTCTTTGCCATCGCCAAAGATGCCAAACTTGGCTTTGCCGCTCAAGACCTCGCGGCGGCCAATGTAACTGGCCTGGCGGCTGCGGTAAGCGCTGCGGTAATCTTTAAGGATCTCTTGGGGAGGCAGATGAAGGGATTTGAGCGCTTCAGGCATGGAGCTCCTTGTAGGTCTAATTATCCGGCGCACCGGCGTTGATCCAGTCGCTGATGATCTGGATCTCGGCTTCTGAAAGCGGTGACCCGCCCTTGGGCATTCGCCCGTTGACAATGACTTGGACCAACACGCTGGCGGCGGCATCATTGGGGGTGATGACTGCCCCCTCAGAAGACCCGGCCATCAGATCAGCATAGGTGTGTACTGCCAACCCATCGCTCTGGCGGCTGCTGCCATGACAGCGGGTGCAGGAGGCCTCGAAGATGGGTAAGACATCGCCGGTGAAGCTGACCTCCGCGGCCTCTGCCACGGGGGCAGCGGTGGCGGGACTGGCTGGCTGCGTGGGCGCTTGCGTGGCTGGTTGTGTGGGGGGTGGGGCGGTGGCGGTTGGGGCGGTGGCAGCCGGGCTTTGCACACCGCATGCCGTTAACAGGATCGCGGCGAGAAGTAAAAACAGCTTTGTGGGGTGATTGGCGTTCATCTTATTTCCTGTCGAAGAAATCCAGGGCCGCCAGGACGGCGGGGTCAGTATCAACGGTATATTCATCCCAGATGACGGGGATTTCCAGGTTGGGGATGATGCCGGTTTGTTCCCAATCTTGTTCAGGGTGATTGATGGGGCGGAAGGTCTCAGAGGCGATCCACAGGCGTGAGCCGTCGTCAAAATCGTAGCCCCACAGGGTTTCAACGTTGCCGCCGGTAGTCTCGCCGATCAGGTAGGCGCGCCCGCTGTCGCTCAGCACGCCGGCAAAGACCTCGCCGTAGCTGACCGTATCGGGTCCGATGAGCACCACCAGGGGAAGGGTGGACGAGCCGCTGACATCGGTCAGCTTTTCCACGCGCAGGGCGCGCTCTTCATAGCGGCTGGTGAAATTGCCCACCACACCGGCCAAGAAATAGCCCAGGGTGGGGCGCAGCACGGTATCCGCACCGCCGCCGTTCATGCGGTTATCGACCACCAGCCCGTCCAAGGGGGCCTCGCTGGTCATGGCTTCAATGGCGGCGCCAAACTGTTCATCTACTGTGGTATCGGCGAAAGATGGCAGCAAGATGTAGCCGATGCGCTGGCCGTTGGGGCTGGTGAGCACCGTGTGCGGTACGGGGTAGCCGCCGGTGATGCGGTGGCGAGGAATCTGGATCTCGCGCGGCGCCTGGCCTGGGGTTTGCACCAGCACGTTGGCAATGGTGCCCTCTGGGCCGCGGACGATGTCGCGCAGGTAGCCTTCTTCATCCAGGATGGATTCGCCGCCGACCGAGATGATGCTGTCGCGGCTTTGCAGGCCGGCGGCCTCGGCCGGGCTGCCGGGGAATACCAGGATGATGACAGCCCGGCTGCGCTCAGGCGCAGCAGTGATCAAGACGCCGATGCCCACGTAGTCCAGGTTGCCCTTGTACTCGGCATCTTCTTCGATGACGGCCTGGGGATCGAGAAAATACGAGTGGTCATCGCCCAGCAGGGCGATCATCTCGTTGACCGTGGTATAGAATTCGTCGTTCGAGAGCCCGGCCTGAATGCGCTGGCGGTATTCATCGTGGGCAGCATCCCAATCTACGCCGTTGAAATCGGCATAGACATAACCGTCGTTGACCACGTTCCAGACATCCTCGAATACATCCAGTTGCAGGTCCAGCGACAAGGGGGTGGGGATGGGGTTGACGGTGACTTGCAGCTCGATCTCGGGGGTGGCAGAGGCCATGCCCACGGGATCAAGCGAGGCCGGGGTGCGGGTGGGGGCTGGGTTGAGCGCCCCCCCTGCCGTGGGTGCAGCGCCTGCCGTGGGGGCCGGCGGGGTGTATTGGGTGGCGGTGGGCAGCAGGGTGGGACCAATGCTCGGCCCGTTGGCGGGCCCGAGGATGGCCTGGCAGGCCAGGCTGGCCAGGATGAGGGGTAAGATGGCAAGGATCAGAATGCGGTTGCGTGACATAAGAATTCCTATGCGCCGCCGTCCCCGTAGTAGGACGGGTCGGTGGGAGTGTTCCCAGAGGGGTCCCATACATAGACCCAATCGCCTTCCTGGGCCCAATCAAAGAGCCAGTGCGAATCGCCGGGAGAGAGGTTGATACAGCCGTGAGACTGGGGGAAGCCAAACATGGTGCGCCAGTAGGCGCCGTGCAGGGCGCGCGCCTTATCGTAATACATGGTATAAGGCACGTCTTCCAGGTAATAATAATCCGAGCGGTCGGCCTCAAAGGCGCCAGACATGGGCGTGGTTTCAAGCTTCTCGTAGATGGGGAAGAGCCCAGGCCGGGTGTAGAAGGGATCCATGCCGGTGGCGATGAGGGTAGCAAACACCATCTGCCCCCCGTCGTAAACGGCCAGGCTCTGTTCGAAGAGGTTGACCTCGATCCAGCGCCCATTGGTCACACCTTCGGGCGGGGTAGTGTTGGGGATCACGCGCCCGATAAAACGCTGGTCCACCCACTCATCCGGAGCCACCATGTACCATTCAATGCCGTCGACCACCTGGGTGGCATAGATCTGCACCAGGTTATAGGTTGCCAATTGGTGACCGGTGTAATCTTCTGCGGCGTAGCCGGGGGTTTGCTTGGTCTCGAAATAGGGCACCAAAGGCAAGACCCAGCCGAAGGGGCGCACCGGGGTGCGGGTAAACGTCAGGCCGCCGGGGAAGCTGCGTGAAACGCCGACCTTGCTGGAAACGCGCAGCCAGCCGCCGGCGCGCAGTTGGTAAAAGATGCCGTTACTGGTTGATTCGTAGGTGTAGTAAGAGATGTATTTCAACCCGCCGGCTGGGATATAGTAGACGGGAGAAGTCTCGTTGACGGCGTCATCCAGCGTGGCGTAGACCGGCGTGGCGTCTTCTTTTAGAATGGCATAGAGATAGGGCAGGTTAGCCAGGGTCGGGTCAATGGGCTGGCCTTCCATGGGGCGCAGGGGGAAGGTAATGCCCATGCGGGCCATATCGGTGCGGTAAGCCGATGGGCCAATGGGCAGGCAGTCCTGCGGATCGACCATGTAAATGCCGGGCATGCACAGCACGCCGGGCGCATCTGGTTCAGCAGCAGATGGCGCGGCGGCCTCGGCAGGCAGGGCCAGGCCGGGCAGGAAGTTGGTCACCAATAGAACAAAAATGAGGGCAAGCCGTTTCATGCGTTCACTCCGAAATTAGGATGTAAATTATAGCATTAACGGCGAGGTTATGGGTTTAGTTCCTGATGAGCAGATATCTATTTCTTCCCCAGATAGGCGATGCCATCGATCTGCACCTGCAAGCCATCCGGGCCGCCAACGTGAGCAAACTCGGTGGCGATGGTCTTGCGGGCCGGGTAAGCGCCCTTGAACCTTTCTTCGAACTCCTTTTTTGTAGTTTGATCGTTTAGAACGTAGCCAGCCGCTTATCAAAATCTTCTTTCAATAGGTAGGTGTAAGACATGAGCTTCCCATCCAGGACCACACCGAAGGTGCCGTAGGCGCAAGGGGCCTGTGCCTGTGCTTCTTGTGCGCTAGACAGCTCAACCTGGCGAGCCGGGATACCCTTCTCGGCGGCTAAGTTCAATATTCCTGCTGCTGCATCTTCAATATATGGGCATTGGGGGGTGCGCACCACCGTCAGGCCGGGGCCAAAAGCTGCCAGGCGGCTTTCCCAGTCTGTGGGGAAGGATGGAGCCGGTGCATCGCCGAAACGATAGACCAGCAGTTGGAAGCAGGGCGGGGCCTGGTCAACTTCTACAAACCCATGCGCCAGGAAGAACTCTTTTTTTGGCAGCCAGGTGGAGTCGGTGGTGACGATGGCTACCCCCTGCTTGCCCTGGGCGCGGGCATCCTCCAGGCAAACCTGCAAAAGCTGTTTGCCGTACCCCTTGCCTTTGCCCTTGCCCACCACCCACAGGCAGTGGATGACCAGGTAGCCCGGCGCGTGTACGGCCCGCCAGGTGTATTCTCCGGGGACGTATTCGATGAAAGCTGTATTGCGCCCGCCGTGCTCGTGAAGGATCTTCAGCTTCAGTCCCTCGGCCAGGCGCGCTTCCATCCAGGCCCGTTTTTGCTGGTAGCCGGGCGTTTTGGGTTTGCTCATGTAGCAGAAAAAGCCGCTTTGCTTGAGGTTGTCGAGGTTGACATCGATGATATCAAAGGTGGTGTTCATATTCTCACTATTCAAGTATCCAATTCTTTTAAGGGCTTATCACCCAGGCCAAACGGTCAGGGTGAGACCATTGGAGAAGCCGTCACAAAGCGAAAATAACCGGCCAGGCGGCCGAGCGGTGTTCCGTTCTGGTCGAGCAAATAAGCGCTGGCGATGGCTGTATGATCCAGGTGCTCCACCAACTGCAAGCCGCGCTGCGCCAGGAAAGCCTCGATCTGCCCCTCATCGAGGGAGAAAGTGATGCCCTCGTTGGCATGCTGTTGGTGCATTGACCGCACAAAGGCCTGGGCACCATAGAGAAGATCCTGGTTCGCTTCGGTGATTGTTACGACGTAGTCAAAGGCCATGCGGCTGCCTGGGGCGGCCTGGCTGGCGAAGGCCAGGGTGGCATCCACCGCGGCCGGGTCAAGGTAGTAGCTGACCCCTTCCCAGAGAAACAAGGTTTTCTGGTCGTTCTGGTAGCCAGCGTTCTTCAAAGCTGTGCCGATCGACTCTCGGTTGAAATCGACCGGCACGAGTTTGACTTGGGGTGGAATGGGGATGTGCGCGGCTTTGAGACACTGCTTTTTTCGATCCTGGGTGGGGGCAATATCCAGCTCAAAAACCTGAGATGCCTGGTTCAAGCCTGAAAAACGGTAGGCACGCGAGTCATACCCTGCGCCCAAGAGGACGATTTGCGGCATTCTGTCTTGAAGGCCCTGTACGAAGAGCTGGTCAAAGTGGGCGGTGCGGGCGATGACGTATTCGTTCATGCCTGGAAAAGCCGCGGCCAACTTCTGCCAGGTGTTGGCCTGGATCTTCGTGAACTTGAGAAAAAAACGGAAATGAGGCGGCAAAAAATGGATCGCCATTCGATCCGGCCCCAATTTTTCGTCCTGGTATTCCAGGTGGGCCAGGGCGCGCCGCAGGGCAGTAAATAAGGCTGTTTCAGAGGGCTTTTTTTCTACATCCTGATTGGACATGGCGAACACTCCTTACACCAGGGGTGTCAGTTTAAAGGACATCCTTCATAACTTCTATGCGTGGGTTCTTGATCATAGAATTGTACCGCCTTTGGCCCATCCAGAATGAAAACCAAAAAGTGGCAAAATACAGTAAACTCACCACCACGCTTCCTATCCATGAACGCGGGGGTTGGAAGGTCAACCGCCAGGCAGTCAGAAAATCTGCCAGGGAAAAAACAGCGGCATGTTTTTCAATCAGATGCTGTAAGGTATTCAGGAATATCCCGAAGATGATGCCCAGCACTCCCAAGAAGCCCGCTACCAAGAAAAGGATATGAGATCTTTTAGCACCCACTTTTTTCATGACGATCACCAAGATTGCCGGCAACATGATCAAGATCAACGTGGCTATTTGCCCAGAAAATCTCCACACCAATGTGCTGAGAAAGCCAGTCAGAATGACGACGAGCAACCCAACCAGGGTTCCTTTGAGCAAGCCCGAGGGGGCCCGGTCGTATTCCGCTTGCACTCGCTTGAGGGTGGCTGGGATTTCGGTGATGCAACCGGGGCATAAGAATTGTGGAACGCCGTTTACCAAGACGAGTTGGAGAGGTTGGCCGAATTTCATCTTGCAGTCTGGGCCTTCGCAGATATGCTCTGGCGTGGGACGAATGAATCTGCTGACCTCGGAAAGGATCATGCGAATCTTGGTGGCGGTTTCGATGGCGGTTTCCTTGGTCGGTCGGTAGGGGAGGATGATCTCGATCCCATTTATCTGAATGTTAAGAATCAAGCCATTTTTAGCGAGAAGTGCCCTGAGCAGTGGTTTAAGGATTTCTGATTGGCGGATTTCTCGCTCGGTGGCTTTGAAATTTGCCAGTGGCGCACAGCGTACATGGACGCAAATCATCCCCTGTCTCGCTTGGGACATTTCTACATATTGCACGGCAATAAGATATCCATTTAACCTGCCCACTAAACGCCGCTGCCAGCGCCCTATCTCACCAGACTTGGGAAAATAACTTAAGCCCAATTCTTTTTCCAGGGCTTGCCAATAGGTGTTCTCTGCAAGAGCAGATCGTATAATGCGGCGGCTTTGCCGCCCAGTCTTTGGATGCTCGATCAATTGTTGGTCCACCAGCAGGTAATAATCAAAAAAAGTGAGGCCGTTGGTGGTAATCCCTACCTCACAGAAGTGGCCTTCAATGGAAAAAACGTGATAAAAGCCATAATTGATCAAGCTCCGTTTGGTGACCATCAACTGATCGTCTACCCATAGTTCTTGTTTGCCGGATATAGTTCCGTGAAGGATGCGGATGGTGTGGGGCTTACCCTCTAAGTTGATTTCCCAGGTGCGTGTTGCCAAGAAAGATATCCTTTCGATATGCGGTCATCAGAAATTCGTACTGTGATGCAGTGATTCTACCCGGCGAATGAATTCGCAGCAACAGGAGCACTAAGCCTGCCTGCGCAGGCTAAAAGCGCTCCTATGTAGGCGGGTAGGCCGTTAATTAAGAAGGGCGAAGCGTGACACGGATCACACAGGTGGCACTTGATGCATTGCTTTGCCCCTACAGGTAGGACAGCCCTTTTGTGGCCCGGTGTCCTACACTGGCAATCGCGGCGGATTCAACCGCCAGGCGTTTCTTGCAGCCACAACAGCAGAGCTGTGAGGGTGTAGCCATCGGAAGTGGCATGATCTTTGATCATCTGGCGGGCTTCGTCTTTGGTCAGCCAGCGCCTGCCGCTGACCTCGTTGGCATCAATATCTTCCTGAGGCTGCCCGAGGGCTTTGCAGTGCACGATGTGAAAGAATTTGTTAGCGCTGCCCGGCATCGGGTAATACGAGTAGAGCAGGCGGTGATCCTGCGAGTCGTAGCCGGTCTCTTCGCGCACTTCTCGGCGGGCGGCTTCGAAGACCGATTCGCCGTCTTCCATGCCGCCGGCGGGCAGCTCCCACTCGGTGAGGCCGGTGGTATAGCGGTGGACGCGCACAAAGATGACGTTCCCGGCATCATCCTCTACAATGGCGGCTACCGCAGCGCGGGTGAAATCGAGCATGTGGTATTGCTCGATCACGTGGCCGTTGGGGAAGCGCACCGTATCCAGGTACAGGTTGACCCAGGGGCTTTCGTAGACGATCTGTCTGGCTAAGCGTTCTGCTTTCATGGCTTCATCCATTGCGGGCTACAGCGATCATATGGGTGCCCAGGCCCCAGCAGCCCTCGTCGGCGCCGGCATCCAATTCCATGCGCAAGAGTTCGTTCCATTTTTCAGGGTCCTGGCGGATGGTGGAGAGTTTTTCGTTCCAGGTCAGCGAGATGCAGTTGGCTGCCGAGAGGTCGAGTACCTCCAGGCCGGCATTTTCCAGCCAGGTGCGCAGCTCGCGAGCGCGGAACAGGTGCATGAAATTGCCGTGCCGCCCGGGGAGGGTGGCAGCGGTGAGGTCGCCAGTGGCAGTGATCTGCTGGTTGAATTCGGGCGGCACCTGCAGGGTGCCCTCCAAGAAGCGGGCGGCACTGCCCCACAGCGACATAACACTCAACAAAAGCAGTCCGCCGGGCTTGAGCACCCGCAGGCATTCCGCCAGGGCAACATCCTTCTGGTCCAGCACATAGCTGAATGGGCCGCCGTAAGCCACCACCGCATCGAAGGCGGCGGGCGCAAAGCAGGAGAGGTCGCAGATGTCAAGCTGCTGCCAGGCCACGACGGCTTTATCAAAGCCGTATTCGGCGGCAAATTTGCGGTTCAGGTCGAGCTGGACGGGTGAAATGTCGCCCACCAGGATGCGGGCGCCCAGCCCTGCCAGCACCTGGGTGAAACGCCCTGCCCCGGCGCCCACCTCCAGCACCTGCATGCCGGGGGTGATGTGTTTGCCCAGGTAATGGGTGTGGATGTGTAAGCTGACCTCATCGGTAGGGCTGCGCACCAGGCGCTCCCATTCGCCCGAGCCAAATTCATTGAAGTATTGGGCCACAGATTGGGGTTGGTAGGAAGAAGTCATCTTATTCAAATTGGATTCCGTTGGCCGGCTTGAGCGAGACGAACCAGTTGCCCAGGGTCAGGTTGTGGTGGGCGATGATCTGGGACGCCTGGAGGTGTTCATTGTGCCAGGTGGTGTGTGCATCTTGCACCAGGGTCACCTTATAGCCCAGGCTGTAAGCGCGGCGGCAGGTGGTGTCGACGCAAAATTCGGTCTGGATGCCGGCAACAACCAGGTTTTTGATGCCCAAGGCATCCAATTCTTGCTGCAGGCTGGTTTCTTGGAACGAGTCGGGATCGTGCTTGTGGACGACCAACTCGGCGGGGCCAGGTTGGATGGCAGGGTGGATGGGCCAGCCGGGCAGGTCGGGGCGCAGGGGCTGGTCGCCCTGTCCATCATGCTGGACGAAGATGACCGGGATGCCGGCGGCACGCGCCCGGCCGATGAGATCCTGAAGGGTGTTGATCAAAGCTTCACCATTGTAGACCGGGTCGCTTTCTTCGAACATGCCGAGTTGAACATCGATGATGAGTAGGGCGGTATGGTTTTTCAAAATTGTTCCTTTTTTATAGGCCAATTGTACCTGGATTCAGTAAGGGGTTGTGAGAGGCCTGGCCCCTTGCAGGTATTACTGCTTTGCCTGGAAAAGAACTTGTGTTCCGATCATCACACTCAAGCTCACGAACAAATAAGTGTCTATCAATCCTATCCAGGCATTCAGGGCGATCACCCCCGATACGATCGCCAACAAGAGGATAAAACGCCTGATTGGGATTTGCTCATCGCTGAATAGGCGAGATATCATGATGGGCAGGAACCTGCGGTTGCGCGGCAAGATCAGGGATGAAACGATGATGAAAAAGCGGATGGCGAACAGGGCGTGGAGTAGAAAAAAGATGAACGTGGTACCCAATACAAATGCTTCTGGCAGGCTGAAGGTGTTTCGAGATATCATTTCTCCAAAGCCGCTCTGGTATAACATCAAGATCAGAGAAAACGTGTACCACAAATAAATGATTGCCTTGGTCGCCATCCCTGGCGGTTGCTTGCGCGCTACCAGGTACAGCATCACCCCGGCTGGAACGATCAATACAAAAGTTGTTGCCCAGGGATTGGGTCTGCCGCCGCTGATCACCAGCCCCAGCATGACGATCAACTGCACTCCCAATATGGTAATCTCGTTTACGCGCGGCAGCAGCCCATCCCAGATAACCCCTGCGCCAAATACAAACAGCCCAATGGCGGTATAGAGCATAAAGGGGATGGGCTGGCTGATATCGGCCGATGCGCCGCTCACCCCCAGGAATTCCAGGATGCCGATCAATGCCGCTGCTCCTAGGCCCAGGACCACAACCGCCCATTGCAGCTTGCGCATGGGGATGCGCTGCCAACCTTCAGGGGTGCGCTGCCAAGGAAAAAATTTTTTCCCCTGAGCCTGATCCCAGAGCCAGGCTACTTCTAAAAACATGCCGTAGAGAAATGCAATGAAGGTGGATACCGTCATTGATGCAGTTCCATCTTAAAGATACTGGAAAAATCCCTGGTGTATCCGATATAAAGAAACTCTGGATGGATGACCATCCAGGCCCAACAGATCAAGGCTAGGACGCCATATTCACCCGTAAATGTCCAGTGAAAACGTAATTGGCGGAAATGCTCCTCCAGGACGGGGCGATTTCCATACGGTTCTGGCAGATAGCGGATGCGTACTTCACTGCCAACGGTCAATCCTGCTACTACCCGCCTGGCGTAGTACTTTAACTCCAGGTAGCCGTGTTCTGGTTTGCCCTCGTGATTGCTAAATTGAATTAACGCCGTCTTACCGTGTATGTCTAGATGTTGAATGGTGGCGGTGGTAACCTGACCGATCTGTTCCAACTGGTCAACCAAACGAAAATGTTCTCCGCCGCGATAAAACAGCTCGAGTACGCATATAATGAACACAATGATCATCATGGGCGAAATCAATGCCATCGCGACATCGACGCCTCTCCATACATTGCGGAGAAACTTCTTTAGCTTTTGCACATTAACGTTCCCTAAAAAATTTCAACACTGCCTGGCAGGCCGGCTGTGGGTCGAGCAGCCAGCCGTAGGGATGTTCCCAGCCGGGGAGCACGGTGATCTGGCCTTGGGCGGCTAAGGCGCACAGGCTCTCTATGGCAGCCATCTCACGCGGGTTTTCTAGCTCGCCGAGCAAGATCAATAGAGGGCACTGCACTTTGGGGTAGTAATCCTCGAAGCGGCAGTGAAAATAGCTTTGCATGTAGCTCAGCATGGCTTGCTTTGCAAAGCCTTTGGTGTATTGACCGTCTGCTGCCTGGTAAGCGCCGTAGCGCACGGCGGCCTCGATATACTCATTCCACCAGCCGTACTTTTCGAAGACCTGGCGGCGATTCTCGACCAGGGACTCGATGGAGGGGAAGGTTGGCTCTGGGGCGGTCTGCATCTGCGCCAGCTCGCGAGCCACGTGGGCCTCGAATTCTTCCTGTGTGCCCTCCCAGGCGCTGTAGGGGCCGTATTCGCTGCACAGGGCGCCTTCGCAGACCAGGGAGCGTACTTTTTCGGGGTAATTGGCAGCCAGGCTGAGGCCCACTTCGGCGCCCAGCGAGCTGCCCACGATGTGGGCCTGCTCGAGGCCGAGAGACTGCATGACACCCAGCACGTCCCGCGCCATCTCGTCGATTTGGTAGCCGGCCGGCGGCCGGTCAGACTTGCCGTGCCCGCGCAGGTCAACCAGGAGCAGACGGTAGCACTCCCTGAAATAGGGCAGGGCGCGCTGCCACATCATCAAGTTGGTGCCGCTGAAATGCAGGAAGATGATGGCCTCGCCGGGGTGAGGGTAGTCCTGGACCTGCAATGCGATGTGGTTGGTTCGGATGCGCCTGGCTTGCATGGTGGTTTTTCCTTTGATCAGCCGAAGGATACGCTGTCCACATCGGCCAGGATGGTGGCCATTTTCAGCAGGTCCTTTTGATAGCCATGCAAGACCGGCTCTAACGTCTCGATGCCCTGGATCAGCACGCGGGGCAGCATCACCGGCAGAGATGCGCGCGGCATGACCTGCCGGATGCCGTATTCGATGAAACGCTTCAGGTATTCAAACTTGCCGTCTTCCGCCGGGGAGTCCGGTTGATCGCTGAACAGGGCCACTTCTTCATGTTTCTGGCGGCCCGTGGGGGGCTGTCCAATGGCGATGATCTTGGGTTTATCGCCCAGGGATACGTAGAGGCGGGTGGGCAGGCTGACCGAGTTCTCCTGCATCGAGAAGGTGAAGGCCTCGGGGGTAACATGGACTACGATTTGGGATTTTAGTTTATTGAACATAGCATTTCCTGAGCATCATTATAGCCGCTTTTAAAACTATTCTGTAATGAGGCAGATGGCGGTATAGATAGGGTGATCACAGTACGGGTTTCATGACCATCAGCCCGTCTCTTTTTTCGACCTGCATGGCAAAGTCAAAGCGGTCGATGGCGAGGCAGTGCTCTAGATCAGAGGCCGGGAAATCAGGCTCGTCTTCATTCATGAATACCTGCCCGGCAGGAGAGCTGCGCACGCGTTGGATGATGGCGGCCGTATCAGGCTGCTGGCCCTTGAGCAAGGCCTCGATATAGTCGGCGCAGGCAGCGTCCTCATCACCCCAGGCGGGCGGCCTTTGGCCGGTGATGACGAAGGTCAGGCAGGCATGTTGGGCGGCGTGCCACCTGATCCATTTGGCAGTGGCACCGGCACAGCACAGGCTGCTGGCGAGGAGGAGGCCGGCGTTCTGGCTGCGCACAATGCCTTGGGTGCCGGCGCTGGTGCGCTGGATGAGCTGCCGTGCGTGCAGATCTTGCCGGGCAATGAGGGTGGGCGAGTTGCCAAAGTCGAAGCCGGGGATGGGCAGGCCGTTCACTTCGCCCATCAGCAGGGCATGCGGGAAGCGCTGTTTGAGGGCCAGGGCTTCTTCCACGCTGCCGGTGAGCAGGATGCTCTGCGCACCGGCCCCAAAGGCGTAGGCCGCGGTGGAGAAAGCGCGCAACACGTCGATGGCAACGACGATCCCGGAGGCGGTTCCGCAGGTAGCTAAGGAGGCGCGCTCGAATTCCATGGCCGTTCAGCGCACCAGGAAATTGAGCAATCTGTGGTAGATGCCCTCGCCTAGCCGGTGCATGACCAGGATGAAGGGGATCATGGCAAGCAAGCCGATGAGGGCGTAGATCAACAGGGCGGGGTAATCCACCAGGCCGTCAGACAGGAAGCGCCCAAGAACCAGAAATCCATAGGGGATGACGATGAGGAGCGAGGTAATGACGGCAGGGATATACCTGCGCATGAAGATGGCCTGGCCGAGGTGCATGAAGCCGTGCAAGAAAAACAGGCTGACGGCGGCCAGGAAGATGGAATACTGGGCGTACTGCGCGGCCAGGAAGGAGGCAAGGCTGGTGAGGGTGAAGATGAGGCTGATGGGCAGGGCAAATTGAGGGGTGGATTTGGTGACAATGGCCTGGAGCTGCTTTTCAAAAAAGGCGGGGACCCGGTTGTGCAGGCGGCCCATGATGGTGGTGGCATTCTTCTTCAACCAGGGTTCGAAGAAGATGATCTCCTCGAAATCATGCAGGATGAAGGCGATTGGGAAAAGCCAGATGAGGGTGGTGGTATCAAAGGGCATGCCGTATTTCCTTTATCTGTTTGGCGGGCCTGGCTTCCAATCCGTCAGCCCATCTGGGGGGTGGCGGGTGAGCCAGGTTTTGAACTGCTCCAGGCTGCGCACACCGTCATCGAGCACGGCGCGGTAGATGTGGATGGATGGGCAGTGCAGGGTGGTATCCAGCAGGGCTTGTTCTTTGATCTCCAGGATGGCCTGGCGGGTTTCGGGGGTCAGGGCGCGCCGCAGCGGCTCGACCAGGGCGGCAGAAGTGGGCCCGGGGTGGTCGCTGTGTACAGACCACATATCGATCTTCCAGTTCAGCCCGTCCTCATCCAGGTAGCGTAATTGCCAATAAAGGCCCATATCGGGGCCGTGAAGTTGGTTTGAAAAGCGGGCACTGTGCACGTGCGGGTTGAGGGCACAGGCGCGCAGCACCTCAAAGCCGTCTTCGATGTGCAGCTCGTCACAGTATATCTCGAGGTCGATATCGGGGGCCACCAGCAGGCCGTAGGCGGCAGCACCCACCAGCACGGGTTTACCGAAGGCGTTCCATTGTTGGATGAGCTCAAGCTGGGTCAGGATGTGGCGGGCAACGAGCAGGCGGTCGTGGGCGCGTGTGATGAGCGTAGACATTGTTCCATCCTATCAATGGCGTTATGATTTTTGGGAAATACCTGGCAATTTTCTACCCGTCAGGATAGAAGTTTCTGTAGCCTCAAGAAATCCTCGGTCTTGGCGACGCGCAGCGCCCGCCTGATGAACGGTGGAAAGGCTTGCAGTGCGATCTCTGGATCAATGAATTCCGGCTGGGTCAGGGTATATTCCTGGTTCTTCCATCGTAATGTGCAGCCCCCATGGGCCAGTACATTGGCGCACCAATCTACCTTTTTGCCATAGGTCAGCGCAATGACAAACCCCTGCCCGCTTGGCTCGGCGATGATGGGGATCTGGTAGCGCTTGCCAGTCTTGCGCCCGGTGTGGCCCAAGATGGCAAAATGGCCAAAGCTTTTCCCTGCAATGTGGATCAGGAGCTTATTGGTAACATGCTTGTTGAAGACTCGGACACGATCGCGGATGGCTTGTTTAAGGGTCATATCATTGCTTTGCTCACAGCCAGTTGATGGCGGCTTGCCTTACCTGCTGAAGAACAGCACCCACCAGGGTGCTGCCTGGCCGTTCACCGGTGGGCATAGGAGGCTATCTAGGTCAGGGAAGCACTTAACAAATCCAATCTCGTCGCCCATCTGCCAGTAATTTTGAGTGGCGTTGACTGCCAGCACCAAGTTTGTATTCAATTATACGGCAATTAAGGGGTTTGGGGTGTGAACAGGTAGTGAAACTACCTGTTCACACCCCGCATGTTTCGCTTACACGGCTTTCCAGCCGGCGTCGGCGGGAATGATGGCGCCATTGATCATGGTCGATTCGTCTGAGGCCAGGAAGAGGGCCAGGTTGGCAATGTCACCCGCTTCCAAGAAGCCAGGAATGAGGGTGGCAAAGGCGTGGGCGCGGGCTGAACCAGCAGGAGAGATCTTCTCGGGGGGCATGGTCTCGCCGATGTTGGTCTTGGTGCCGCCGGCGGCGATGGCATTGCAGCGAATGTTCTGCTGGGCATACATCCAGGCGGTGTTCTTGGTCAGCCCCACCAGCCCATGTTTTGAGACGGTGTAGGCTGCACCGGCTGCGCCACCGCTGATGCCGGCTGTGGAGGCCACGTTGATGATCGAGCCGCCGCCTTGTTTGAGCATGTGCGGGATAGCCCGGCGGCTGGTGAACATGGGGCCATCTAAGTTGATGCCCAAAACACGCCGCCAGATTTCGTCGGGCATATCGCCCACGCCGTGCATGTAATCCATCACGCCGGCATTGTTGACCAGGATATCGATCCGTCCATAGGTCTCGATGGCCTTGTCAACCAGGCCTTCAGCAGCCGCCTGGTCGGCAATATTCCCCTCGACACCAATAATGGCGCCGCCATCTTTTTGGATCTTTTCGACCGCGATTTTCAACCGTTCTGCATTCCAATCCGCCGCTACAACCTGAGCGCCTTCGCGGGCGAATAATTCGGCGATGGCAAGTCCCATGCCAGACGCCGCACCGGTGATGACCGCAACTTTATTTTGTAAACGCATGGTAAGTCTCCTTTACAAGAGCTTTCTCTGTTCACCCCTCGCCATTCAACCGGTGAGAGGTGTTAAATTGTGAAATATCACACTAACGATTAGGATTTTACCATGTTTTGGTTAATATGCGATTAGAGATAATAATAGTCTTATTAAGAACTGGGGGAAGCTCCGCCCGCCAGGAGAAACAGCGCAGGTAGACCATGCGGCTGATAGATTGCTGTTTATAAATACAGGGCAGCTAAAACGGCCACAAAGAGGGCGATGCTGATGTAGCTATTGATGTTGAAGAAGGCCAGGTTGATCTTGGTAAGGTCATGGGGCTTGACCAGGGCGTGCTCCCAGGTGAGCAGGGCCGCGGTGATGAGCACGCCTAACCAGTAAGGCCAGGCCAGGTGCATGGCCCAGCCCAGGGCGGCGAGCAGCAAGGCGGTGGCAACGTGGCAGACGGCAGACAGGCGCAAGGCAAAGGCTGGCCCAAAGCGGGCCGGGATGGAATAGAGACGGTCGCGGCGGTCGGGCTCAATGTCCTGGCAGGCGTAGATCAGGTCAAAGCCGCCGATCCACAGGGTGACGGTGGCGGTGAGCAGCCAGGCGGGCAGGTCGGCGGGGGTGAAGAGGCTGCCGCGCACCGCGGCCCAGGCCCCAGCCGGAGCCAGGCCATCGGTAAAGCCCAGGATGAAGTGCGAGAGCCAGGTGAAGCGCTTGGTGAAGGAGTAGCCCAGCAAGAAGAGCAGCGCGCCGGGCAAGAGGCGAAAGGGCAAGGGGCCGAGCATCCAGGCAGAGAAAGCCAGCAGAAGGGCGGCGGCGAGCACCCCTGCCCAGGCGGTGCGGGTTGAAATGGCGCCGGTGACCAGTGGTCGCCCGGCGGTGCGCGGGTTGCGGGCATCGATGGCGCGGTCGGCCAGGCGGTTGAAGCCCATGGCCAGGGTGCGGGCGGCCGCCATAGCCAGGGTGATCCAGATGAACTGGGGCCAGGTGGGCCAGCCGCCAGCCGCCAACAGCATGCCCAGGTAGGCAAAGGGCAGGGCAAAGATGGTGTGTTCGAACTTGATCAATTCAAAGAAATCGCGCAGGGCTTTCATGGGGAAGGATTATAATGGAAAAGTGGAGGTAGATGCAATGAAGGCGAATGTGGGCTGTCATGTAGAGATTGAGCTGCTGGGCGCCGAGGGGAATGAGAAGATGGCATTCGACATTGTGCCAGACCAGGCGGCGGATTTTGCCGCCGGGCTGCTGGGGGTGAGCACCCCGCTGGCACAGGCACTGCTGGGGCATGCGGCAGGCAGCCAGGTGCCCTACGCCATGCATGATATCCGGGCGGTGCGCATCCTGGCGGTCAGCCCTGCCCAAGAGGTGGGTGCCGAGGCGGCTGAGAAGCGGCGGGCAGAGGCTGAACGGGCGGCGCGCCAGGCGCAGCGCGACAGCGCGATCAGTTTTGCATCCTCCTTCAGCGGCAAGTGGGGCGATTATGACCCGGCGGGGATGGAAGGGTGGGAGGAAGAGAAAGAAAGCAACGACTGAAGTTGTACCTACGATGAGGGGGGTCAGGCAGCGGCTTGCCAGGGGCAGAGGCGGCGCTCCAGCCAATCAACCGTAAAGTACAGGCCAAGGCCCAGCAGGCTCATGGCCACAATGCCGGCATACATGGCGGGGTAATCAAAGAGGGTAGAGCCGTTATAGTAGATGTAATAACCCAGGCCCTTTTGGGTGGCGAATAATTCTGCCACGTAAAGGACGGCTACCGCAGTGCCCACCGATTGGCGCAGGGCTGTGAGCACGGCGGGCAGGCTGGCGGGCAGGTAGACGAAGCGGAAGAGGGCCCGGCGGCCTGCTCCCAGCGAGCGCACGCTCTGGATCAGCTCGGGGCGCAGGGCGGCGGCCTGGTCACGCACCAAGACCAGCACCTGGAAGAAGAGAATAATGAAGATGATGACGATCTTGGGCAGGTCGCCAATGCCAAAGAGCAGCAGGACCACCGGCACGAAGACAACCTTGGGAATGGGGTAGAGCAAGTAAACCAGGGGCGAGAGTAGGCGGTTCAGCCTGGGGGATTGGCCCAAGATGAGCCCGGCAGGGGCCGCCAGGGCCACCGCCAGCAAAGTGCTGGCGGCCACGCGCCACAGGCTGACCAGAAAATGCAGGGGCAGGTCGCCGTTCAATTCTTTCACGAAGGCTATGCCAACCAAGAGCGGCGAGGGCAGGATGGGCTTATTGATGGCCCAGGCGGCAAGCTGCCACAGCACCAGCAGGGCCAGCACGGCATACAGCAGGTCGCGGCGTCTCATGCCGCCTCCATGCGCTGGCGCAGCTCGCGGCACAAGGCGGTGTAATCGGCGCTGTAGCGGTAACCAGGGCTGCCCGCAGAGGGGTTTTCGATCACCTGGGCCTGGGTATTGGGGATGCGGCTGAGCAGCAGGATGCGCTGCCCGATATAAGCAGCCTCTTCGATGGCGTGCGTGATCAACACCAGGGTCAGGTTTTGTTCGCTGTAAAGTTCTAGCGTCAGCGCTTGCAGACCCTCGCGCGTGGGGGCGTCGATGGATGAGAAGGGCTCGTCCATGAGCAAGAGATCGGGCTTGAGGGCCAGGGTGCGGGCGATGGCGGTGCGCTGCCGCTGACCGCCGGAGAGCTGGTGGGGATATTTCTCAGCCTGGTCTGAAAGGCCCAGGCGCTCCAGCCAGGGTTGGACATCTTTTTCAGGGATGTAATTGGGTGGGGCGTGTTTGCCATCTGGCCCGTAGAAGTTGCGCACGCGCAGGCCCAGGGCGGCATTTTGGCGCACCGTGGCCCAGGGCAAGAGGCCGTAATCTTGCAAGATGAGCCCGGTGCGAGGGCGCGGCCGGGCCAGGGACTGCCCATCCACCCGCACATGCCCACAGGTCGGGAAGCGCAGGCCAGCCAGCAGGTAGAGCAGGGTGGTCTTGCCGCAGCCCGATGGTCCCAGCACAGTCCAGGCCTGGCCGCGCCCAACCTGCCAGGAGTAATCCTGGAAGATGGGGGGGCTGCCAGGATAGGCGTAGGTGACCGAATCGAGCTGGAGCATACCGCTTACGGCAAGAAGGCCGGGTTGACCGAATCGGAATAGGGCAGGTCAACGGCCAGCAAGCCCTTGGCTTGCATCCAGGCTAACACATCGGCCCACTGTGCCTGGCTGGGAACCCCGGCAGCGGGGTAGGGCGGAACCTGGTAGCTGCCCATGATGGGCGCGGGAACCAACTTTTGCTCGCTGAGCAAACTGCTCCAGCGGGTGGGGTCGGCGTTGATCATCTGGGTGGCTTTTTCGACGGCTGCCAGGAAGGCGCGGATGGCCTCGGGGTGGGCGTCGATGATCTCTTTGCGAAAGGCGATGGTGCTGTAAGCATATTCGGGGTGGCTGGAGCCATCCAGAATGATCTGCGCGCCCTGTTGGGCGGCGAGGAAAGCGAGCGGGTCGGGCAGCAAGGCGGCCGAGAGCTCGCCAGAGCCAAGCAGGCTCATGCGATCTGGCATCTTGGGGATGGCGATGGTTTCAATTGCCTCAGGGTCAAGGCCCTCGGCCTGCAAGAAGCGGTCGGTGAGGTATTCAATGACCGTACCTTGCGAGATGCCAATCTGTACACCCTGCAGGCCATCCACCGTGGTGATGCCGCTCTGCCCAGAGGCCAGGATGTAGAATGCACCGTATTCTGGCGTGGCAGTGATGGCATAACGCACGATCTGCACCTGAAGCGTGTCTTTGTTGTAAAGGGCGGTGGCGACGGGGTCGTTGATCATGCCATCGGCCTGCCCGGCAATGATGAGCTGGTCGCGTTCGGCGGCGGATGCAGCAGAGATGAATGCCACCTGGACGCCTTGCTGTTCGAAGAGCCCTTCTTGCTGGGCCACGAACATGGGCAGGGCATCCATGATGGGCAAAACGGCAAAGCGCAGGGTGACCGCCTCAGCCGGTGAAGCCTGGGTGCAGGCGGTGAGGATCAGCGCCAGGATGGTAAGGAACACAAAAAATGGATACCGTCTCATAAAATATATATCTCCTAATGCGAGCTTACTTTTCAATTCCGAGCCGCTTCCAGAGGGTGTCGATGCGGGATTGGACAGCCGGGTCCATGCGGGCAGCCTCGGGCCAGCCGCGCGTGTAACCTTCTTGGGGCAGCTTGGCGGTGGCGTCGATGCCGATCTTGCCGCCGAAGGAATGTTGGTACGAGGCATGATCCAGGTGGTCTACGGGGCCATCGGCGATGACCACGTCGCGCGACCAATCTACGTTGCCCAGGGCCTGCCAGGCCGCCTGAGAGAGGTTCTGCACATCCACCCACTCGTCAAAGATGACGACGGCCTTGGTGAGCGACATGAGCGCCAGCCCCCACAGGCCAAAGATGACCTTGCGGGCATGGCCCGGGAAGCGCTTTTTGATCGAGACCAGGGCCAGGTTGTGGAAGCCCCCCTCGGCAGGCAGGTTGAAATCTACCACCTCGGGCAAGAAGATGCGCAGGAGGGGTAAGAAAAGGCGCTCGGTGGCTTTGCCCATCCAGACATCCTCCATCGGCGGGATACCGACAATGGTGGCGGGATAGATGGGGTCTTTGCGGTGGGTGATGGCGGTGACATGGAAGACCGGGAAAAGCTCCACCGGGGTGTAATAGCCGGTGTGGTCGCCAAAGGGGCCTTCGGGCAGGTGCTCGCTGGGGTCCACATAGCCTTCAATGACGATCTCGGCCTGAGCGGGCACTTCAAGAGGTTGGGTGATGCAGTCCACGAAGGAGATGGGTGCGCCGCGCAGGTAACCGGCAAGCAGATATTCATCGATGTTGGGCGGCAGGGGGGCCGAGGCACACCAGATGCTGGCTGGATCGCCCCCCAAGACGATGGCGGCAGGAATGGCTTCTTTGGACAGGCGCTGGGCGGTGCGTTGGTGCTCGGCGCCGCCTTTATGACGCTGCCAATGCACCAGCAAACGGCGCTCGTCCACCACCTGCAGGCGGTACATACCCACATTGCGGGTGCCGGTCTGGGGGTCGCGGGTGATGACCTGGGGTAATGTAATGAAGCGTCCGCCATCTTGCGGCCAGGATTTGAGGATGGGCAGTTGCTCGAGGGAGGCGTCAGTGGTGTGGATGACAGCCTGCACCGGGGCGCGGCGCACCTTGTGCGGCCTCAAGCCAATGGATTTGAAGACGCCGAAGAAATCTTGCCCGCGGCCGAGGGTTTCAGCCAGTCCAGAGGGCAAACGCATGTCCAACAGCTTGCCCAGGCGCTGGTTCAGCTCGTCCAGGTCTTGCACGCCCAGGGCCCATGCCATGCGCTGAGCCGAACCAAAGGCGTTGATCAGCAGCGGGATCTCTGAGCCGGTCACGTGCTCGAAGAGCAGGGCCTTATTCAGCTCGGGTGGGCCTTTGATCACCCGGTCAGTGATCTCAGTGATCTCAAGCTCGGCCGAAACAGGCTGTGTAATGCGAACGAGCTGGCGGCGTTCCTCGAGTAATTTTATAAAATCGCGCAGATTCTGAAATGTCATTTAGACCCTTTTGCAATAAAACCGGGCAGATTATAGCACGTTTTCGCTTGACACTTTTCATACCCTATTCTACAATAGTACAGCACAGCACTCTACTTTGAAGAGCTGGTCCTTGCACCACTGGAAGGGCTTGCGGAATTTTTTCCAATGGCCCGAATTTTACAACGAGGAGTAATGCCTTGACCAAATCACGCTCCCAAATGATGGTTGACCGGTTGCGAGACTTGCAGGCTTCTTCACCGGATATTGAGGCTTCAGCAGTTGTCAGTGTTGATGGTTTGACAATTGCTTCTGCGCTGCCGCAAGGGGTTGAAGAAGACCGCGTCGCGGCGATGTCAGCAGCCATGCTTTCCCTGGGCGAACGAATTGCGTCTGAATTGGGGCGTGGCTCGCTGGAACAGGTTTATATCAAAGGGGTAAACGGCTATGTCGTGCTCATGTCGGTCGGTGAAGAGGCGGTCTTGACCGCCCTGGCTCGTGAGCAAGCCAAGCTGGGGCTGATTTTCCTGGACATGCGCCGAGCTACCGAAGCGCTCTCCAAACTCATTTAGACTGGTGGAGAATTATGGAACCAATCCCAAAGAGCGGCTACTACTACGCAAATAAGATCGTCCTGATCACGATCAAGGCGCTTGAGGACGTGATGGGTAAGAATGGCTTGAATGCTATTCTTAACCTGGCCCACCTGCCTAACCTGATCGATAACTACCCTCCCGATAACCTGGCAAAAGAGTTTGATTTTGCCGATTTTACGGCGATCCAGATGGCTTTGGAGGAGATGTACGGCCCGCGCGGTGGGCGCGGCCTGGCGCTGCGTGCTGGGCGGGCAGCCTTTGCGGATGCTTTGCGCAATTTTGGCGCGTTGGCGGGCGCCAGCGACCTGGCGTTCAAGGTGCTGCCGATGCAGACCAAGCTGCGCATTGGTATCCCGGCCATGGCGAAGATCTTCAGCCAGATCAGCGATCAGTACTCCACCGTCGAAGAAAAAGAGAACGAGTTCATCTACACGAT
>Ga0116144_10000329_pt1 | contig 64364 bp, 61 predicted proteins | sample AD_UKC035_MetaG_FD_89746 | JGI IMG/M metagenome (GOLD analysis project Ga0116144, IMG submission 89746) | Active sludge microbial communities of municipal wastewater-treating anaerobic digesters from USA - AD_UKC035_MetaG | ecosystem: Engineered > Bioreactor > Anaerobic > Digestate | place: USA...
AGTATTGCCATCCGCTGGTGCAAGAAATCAGAAAACTGGCTCGCTTTTGTTCACATGGCCTGCGCCCAAATCTTGCTCAATATAATTTTCGGATAGGTTCTAAGTACATAAACTGTAAAAATTTCTTTATCAGAACAATCCACTAAAATTCGTTGATATAAATATTGGTGTCCTCCGTCACATGCTAACAAATCTTTAGCCTGATCCGGTTGCCACCAATCTGGATCAATTAGCTCATTTCGCGTATAGCGTGTTGGGTTGACTGAGACCATGGGTGATGTACATAGTGTTCCATCCAAAAACAAATCAATCTCATTTGCAGGAAGTTCAAATCGCACCCACGTGTCCAATTCACGAAATCCGCTTATCATTGCATGGATTTCTTTTGCACTTGAAGGGATCTTGATCTCTGCATCAGCCTCAATTGTATCAAGATCACTTCCTGGTGTAGGAGCTGGCTGGTAATATTCAGCTTCAAAGGTTTCCGAAACCGGGTCATTCTCTGCGTATCTAACCGACCAGATAAAACGCAAAACTCCAAAAAACAATAGCACCACAATCCCTACGAAAATTCCTACAACGATTTGCTTTATCTTGAACTCCCTAGGTGCTAATCTGGTCGAATTCATTTCGGTGGCCTAACTATTGAAATATTGAAGCGCCAGGCGCAGGCGTTCTTCAACGTCTTTTGCCGCGTCTCGCGGGATGGACTGAAGGGCGGCTTGCGCCTCAACCACGCTATAACCCAGGCTGGTGAGCGCCTCGAGAACTTCGGAATCTGCGTCGCCCATTCCGGCTACATCAGCCAGGCCTTCGCCGGAGATTTTTCCCTGCAGGTGAAGCAGGATTTTTTGAGCTGTCTTTTTGCCTACGCCGGGAACACGGGCAAAGACTTCGGATTGTTCGCTGAGCACTGCCCGGCGGACAGCATCTACCGAAAGGACGGAGAGCATTGTGAGGGCGGTGCGCGGACCTACCCCGTTGGCGCCGAGGAGCAGGGCAAACAGGTCGCGCTCTTCGGGTGTTTCAAAGCCATAGAGGGCCAGTAAATCTTCACGAACCACCAGGTGGGTGTGGAGCGCTAAATGCGCGCCAGGACCGGTTTGGGTGCGCAAGGTAAGCGGCACAAAGACCCGCAATCCCATGCCGCCCAGTCGAATGGTGAGATAATCTTCCCCGCCCCCCATGACGTGACCTTCCAGGTAAGCAATCATGCGGATGCCCTCCTCTGGTTGTAGATTTCATACAAAATAACGGCGGTGGCAACCGCCAGATTAAGTGAATCGCTGCGGCCCTGCATGGGGATAGCCACTACCGTCGAGCAAGCCGACAGATGATGCGGCTGCAAGCCCTGGCGTTCGCTGCCCATGAGCAAGACCAAGGGCGAGGGGTAGCGATAGGTATGATAATCGGTCTTTGAGCCGCCGGCGGCGCCAACAATTGGCAGGTTCCAGTGCTGCGCCCAGGCAATAAACTCGGCAAAGGTGGCGCGGATCAGCCTCTGGCTGAAGGCTGCCCCCATTGACGCGCGCAAGGCGGTTGGATCGTAAGGGTCGGTAGATTGATCTAATAAAATGACGCCTTGACCGCCGACTGAATCGTGGGTGCGCAGGATGGTTCCCAGGTTGCCGGGGTCGGCAACGGAATCAAGAGCGACCCAGCAATCTAAGGACTCGGGTTTTTCTTCATTTAAATTACTCCAGCGTTGATGAGCAACGGCAGCAATGCCCTGCGGGCCATCTTTGAGCGAGAAGGATCGGAAAACCTCTGCGCTGACTTCCAGCACCGGGGCACCGCGGCGAGCCTGCTCAAGCGCGGCTTGCTGCCCCACGGTGCTAACCAGGAGATCGGGGGCAATGATTAATTGCTGGAGGGTGAGGCCTTGCTGGAGCGCCTCAGTGACGATGCGCAAACCCTCCATATAGAACAGACCGGTTTCCTGGCGCGCTTTGCGGTCGCGCAGGTGGCGAATTTGTTTAATTTGCAGGTTGGATGTGCTGGTAATCAACATGGTCAGGATCCTTGATCCAGCAAGGCGTGATAGCGCCCGGTTGAGAGGTGGCAGATAGCAATGCCCAGCGCATCGGCAGCATCATCAGGGCGTGGGATGTCTGAAAGGCCCAGCAAGGCGCGGGTCATTTCCTGCATCTGGTGCTTGTCAGCTCCGCCGTAACCAGCAACGGCCTGTTTGACCTCCAGAGGGGTGTATTCAGCCACCGGCAAGCCCGCCTGAGCCAGGGCCAGCAGAATCACACCGCGGGCATGGCCCACTGCCAGGGCAGTGGTCACATTCCGTTGAAAAAAAAGCTTCTCCACGGCGGCACTTTCGGGCCGGTGGAGAAGCAGGTATTCAGTCAAGCGCTGATAGAGCAGCAATAAACGTTTTTCCAGGGATTCACCGGCGGGTGTGGTGATGACACCATAATCCACCATAGCGAGGCCGTCGGCGGTCTCACGGACCAAGCCATAGCCCGTGATGGCAGTGCCGGGGTCAATCCCCAGTGCCAACATGGCTGTTTAGGCAGACTCCAGAGCGGAGAGAGCCTCTTCAGTCACAAGCAGGTTGGAGTAGACGTTCTGAACATCATCGAGGTCTTCAACGCCTTCAATGAAGCGCATGGCCTGGATGGTCTGCTCCACGCTCAGTTCCATTTCCTGATTGGGGATCATGCGGATGCCGCCTTCCTCAATCTGGATATTGGCTTTGCGCAGGGCGTCAGAGAGGGTTTTGAAGGCCTCAACCGGGCCAACAATTTCAATGTCTTCGGCTTCCTGGGTCACATCATCGGCGCCGCCTTCGAGGGCAGCTTCAAAGACTTTATCAAAGTCGTTGGTGCCAGCCACTGTGAAGGAGACCACGCGCTTGAACTGCCAGGCCACCGAGCCGGACTCGCCAAGGTTGCCGCCCGAACGGGAGAGCAGGTGCCGGAGGTCAGCCACTGTGCGATTGCGGTTTTCGGTCACGCATTCGATGATTACAGCCACGCCGTTGGGGCCATAACCTTCGTACATGATCTGTTCGTATATGTTGCCATCTTTGCTGTCGCCGGTGCCGCGCTTGATGGCGCGTTCGATGTTATCTTTCGGCATGTTCTGAGCGCGAGCTTTTTCAACGGCAATGCGGAGCCGGGCGTTGCCGTCCGCGTCGCCGCCGCCTTCGCGCGCAGCCATAACGATTTCACGGGTTAAGCGGGTGAAGAGTTGTCCACGTTTTGCATCACCGGCGCCCTTCTTACGTTTGATTGTTGCCCAATGGGAATGACCAGACATTCTTGCCAGCTCCTTAATCAGAGGAATATACAAAGATTCGCCCCATTATACCACTATCATCTGGTTCGGACGAAATTAAACCAGGAATTTTTTCTGGATTTAAGGCTATCTAGATGACGGGACACAAACCCAATGCTACTGTTTGCAAACAGTGAAGTCTCCGAGAACTGACGGCGGCTTTGCATTTTTGTAAGTCATCATTTTTAGGTGACAAATAACGGTTAGCAGGATCGGGGGTACTTTCTATAATTTGGATAGATTTAGGTTGATTTACGGACAGGAAATTCCAATGCCCTCAAAAATTACCCTGGTATTGATTTTTGTTCTTCTGGCTGCTGGGCTACTGGCACAGTCTATGCCGTTTATCCCGGTCACCGGCGGGGATATGGTGGTGGTGGCAGAAGACATACCAGAATTATCTGAATTCATAGCAGGGGTCAAGAATGGGCAGCCCGACCAATTGGTGGGGATTTACGCCGCCGGGGCACTGGCGCAACCAATCGTTCAACAACCAGTCATAGACCCGGCTTTTGTATCCACGCAGCCGAGTGAGGTGACGCAGTTTGGATTGGCCTCCAATTACGGTACCATTGGCTTGCTGGCGCATAACTATCTGGCCGGGGCAGACTTTTTTGAGCTAGCCGCCGGGCAATTGATTATTCTGGTTTATGGCGATGGGCGATTGGCCTATTACCAGGTGCAGTCTGTCCAGCAGTATCAGGCTCTGCAGCCGAAAAGCCCCTACTCAGACTACATCAACCTGCAAACCGGGCAGCAACTGACCACGGCCGATACTTTTGCCCAGATCTATCAACCTGGTGGACGGGTGGTATTGCAGACCTGTATTGCGGCAAACGGCGAGGACTCCTGGGGGCGATTGTTTGTGGTCGCTGTGCCGGTTACCCCACCCACCCCCATAGAGATGGTGCGTGACGGCAGCAGCATGGTGATGGCTGGGCTGAGCGCGCTCAATTTCTAGTGCGCCTGTTCCAATAACCCCTCTAAAGAAACCGGGCGGGCAACCACGACCAAACGGTGGGTGTTGCTTTCATAGGGCCAGCAGGTGATAAGCGTGAGACGGGTGTCTGTTGAGGGCTCAATCCAACGGGCGTTTTCAATGCGCTGCTCAACGGGTTGGTTGCGCTCGGGCAAAATCATGAGATTGGCAACTTCATACTCATAGACTTGCCCACCCCCACTGACGATGATGCGGTCTCCAATGTTAAGATTGACCAGATCACGGAAGACTTCACCGTGGACGTTGTGATGCCCATTCAGCACAAGATTGCCGGGTTCACCCAACCGGGCTGAATTGGTGTGCCAGCCAGAAGCGAATTCATCGGGGGCGAGCCATTGGAAGTAATCAGTTTCAGCAACCGTCACGGAGCGCTGCAAGGCTGGAACAATCGGGGCATCGAGCTGAATGGCCGGGATGGTCAGGCGCTCGGGCTGTGTCGGGGTTGGAGCCGCCGCAACCGCTTCGGTGGGCGCAAGCAGCTCCAATTCAACAGATTGTGTGAATGAATTGTGCAGTATAGCGGCCTGAGAATCAAGCTCCGTCTGCCGGGGGAGAGTGGTGGGCATTACCGTAGGGATCGGCTCCAGTACAGGAACAAATCCGGCGGGGTCATCCAGGGGGGAGAGGGTATTGGTGGGGGCGATGGCAACCAGATAAGCCTGGGCATCATCCACCAACCCGGTGAAACCACCCGCAAGGATCAATAAGCCAATCACTACCACCAGCAGACGGAACTTCATTGGGTCTTCCTTACTTATTCATCCATTTGTGAGCACTCTGGAGCGAAACCGCGGCGCCCAGGAACACAAGGCCAAGGTTGACAAACAATGAGGCACTAAGGGGCAGGAGTGGAGCGCTGCCCGCATTGTCGGCACCGGTTACAGGGATGAGTACCGGGGTCGCCAGGCCACCGGTGGGCGGCGGCAGGGTGGGCACGTAAACCGTGGGAGTAGGATCGCGGTCGGGCTCATCGGTGGGATCCGGTGTGGAAGGAGTCTGGGTAACAGCCACAGTTGGCGTGGGTAAAGGCGTAGCTGTGAGGACGGCGCAGGTGATGGGACCAGTCTCCTGGCTAACGGTACGCTCGCCAAAGAGCGGATGGGCATAGGTCAGGGTGATGGTCTGAACGCCACCCGGCAGGCTGAAGGTGGTGGCACCCAGAGCCGGGGCCAGGCCAGTGCCGAAGGGGCCAGCAGTTGAAGCCCAGTTGAAAGCCTGATCAAAATCATTACCATTGGTGACGGTCCAAACCTGGATGCCCTCAACACACTGGTAAGCCATGGTCAAATCCATGAGGCAGGGTTCGCCAGCAGCAGATTCAGCGATGACCATTTCGCCAACATAGAGATAAACCACGTTGGGGCCGGCCAAAGTTGAGAAGAAAATTTCGCCATTAGCCGGTACGGTGCCGGACCCCGATTCGCTGCTGCCAATCGCTTCCCAGTTGAAGCTGACCGCATAGGGGTTAGGATTGGTGACCTTCCAATATGAAAGCTCAGCATCGGAGTAACCGCAGATATAGCTCAGGTAAAGAATCAACTGCGGAACATCGGTTGGCGTGACAGTGGGTGTGAAGGTCGGCGTAGGAGTCACGGGAGTGGATGTGGGCGTCACGGGGGTACTGGTCGGGGTAAAGGTGGCGGTGGGGGTGATCGGGGTTTTAGTTGGGGTGACAGGTGTCGCCGTGGGCGTCACGGGGGTGTTGGTGGGGGTAAAAGTCGCCGTGGGGGTTATTGGGGTTTTGGTGGGGGTAACAGGTGTCGCTGTGGGCGTCACCGGGGTGGCGGTAGGGGTCACAGGAGTAGCCGTTGGGGTTACCGGGGTTGGCGTATTGGTGGGCTGGGTGCAGCCGCTGACCGAGCAACCATCACTCCAGAGCTCGCCCTGACCTGGATGACCGGGGCGCTGCTCAACACGGAACATGTAATTACCAGCCACACCGTCCGGATTGTAGGTGAGCGTCTCACATTCGCCCGAATCCAGGGGCCCGACAGTGCCAGTGTCCACAATCACGCCGTTCTTGGGATTGCCGGCAGCGGCATAATAGACTTCATAATCCACGGTGCCAGCCATATCGCCACTGCCGCCATTGCAGACCAGGGCGGTAACCTGCTGGCAGTTCCCCGAACAGCCGCCCTGGAAAACCAGGGACGAGCGGTCCCAATCTGGCGGGTTGCCGGCCAAATCGTTTTGCGCGGGGATGGGGTTGGTAGAAGCCTGCACGGGCTGGGTGACCAGCGACAGCAGCAGGCCGATGAGCAGGAAGAATGTTCCAAAGATGTAGCCTGCTCGATAAAGTGTTTTGATGGTTTGACCTGACATGGCGCTCTCCTTCTTGAGAACAATGGTCCTTTCTGATGAGAGAAAGGTTGAAAATAGAATAAAAAAACCGACCTGGGCAGGGACTCTGCCGGGCCGGTTTCGCTACTGGGCTCCCCAACCTACCTGCACACCTTTGTGCGAGCGACCATACTGGAAGGTTGGATCTTTGCCTCCGATGAAGACATCTGGTTGTTAAACTGAGAACCCGGCCTGTGTGAAGACATTCAGCCGGGTTCGCCACTAGGCTCCCTGACCATTTGCGCCGCAGCGCCAGGCGACCAGATTGGAACGGTCAGTTCTAAGCCTCAGAATTATTTAATTCCACAAACCGATATAAATATACCAATTCAGATATTATTTGTCAAGTATTAAAATCAGTCAATATATCTCGCCAATTCATTAAAAAGAAGCAAGACGGGCTAGTTAATCAATTGACGCTGCAGGCTGTACAGATTGGGATGAACCGGTAAGCCGCGGTTTTCGAGGAAAGGGACCATCCAGGCGACCAGGATACGGGCACCCTGCTCCAGGTCACCGGAAAAGACGGGCGGGGCTAATTGATCGGTCAGGTCCTGCCAGGTGCGCAAGGGGTCGAGCATATCGGCAAAGCGCATACACCAGGTGTAACGTTCTGAAAGCGGTGGATTGTTGCCGCAGTAGCCATGACACCGGATGGCATTCAAGATGACCGGATCTGAAACACCAAGCCGGTCAGCAGCAAGATGGGCGCCCACCAGGGCGTGTAAAATCAAAGGGTGCTGCTCGCAGGTGTGTTGAAGCGGGATGGGGACTGAATCTGCCAAGTGCAACTGTTCGGCGGGCGACAGGTCGTGAGCGATATCGTGCAGCAGACCAATGGTCATAGCCTTGACGGGGTCAAGGTCATAAATAAGGGCCAACTGCTCCATCACCCGCATGACATTGACGGAATGGGTGTAGCGAGACGGCAGGAGCGTTTTTTGCAAATAGGTATGATACGGCTCAAAAAGCCGGGGGGTATCCATCAACATCAGGCGCTGACCGGGTTTTTAAGTTCGCCCAGGCCTTCAATTTCAACCGTGACGGTATCACCGGCAACCATGGGGCCCACCCCGGCGGGCGTGCCGGTGAGGATGACATCACCGGGCTCCAGGGTCATCACCGAGGAAATGAAGGTGATTAACTGGGGAATGGTGAAGACCATATCACGAATGGTAGCCATCTGGCGGATTTCGGCATTGACGCGGCAGGTCAGCAGAGCATCGGCGGGGTCAAAGTCGGTGTCGATCCAGGTGCCGAGCGGACAGAAGGTATCAAACCCTTTGCCGCGGGTCCACTGCCCATCACGGCGCTGGAGGTCGCGAGCGGTGACATCATTACCGATGGTGTAGCCCAGAACATAATCGAGAGCCTGTTCCATTGGGATCCAGCGACCGCGGCGACCAATGACCACCGCCAATTCGCCTTCGTGTTCCACCTGCTGTGACTGCGGCGGCAGGATGATCTTATCGCCGGGGCCAATTACAGATGAGGGGGGCTTAAGAAATAGGGGCGGCGTCTCGGGGACTTCGGCGTTGTGTTCACGGGCGTGCTCAACGTAGTTGCGCCCGATGCAAATGATTTTGCCGGGCATAACCGGCGCCAGAAGACGGACAGAGGACAGGGGGATGGTAGCTTCCTGACGGCGGTAGCTGTCAAAGGGAGAGCCATCCAGGGGGCCAATCCGATCTTCAATTAGCCAGCCAAAGGCGGGGGCGGACTGCCCCAGGGTGTAGCGCACAAATCGCATTTTGGGTACTCCTGTTTGCGTGAGTGTAGCATAGAATGTACGAATCGAGTATAATGAGCGGCGTCCCCGGGCGGATAGCTCAGTTGGTTAGAGCACATCTCTTACACAGATGGGGTCGCAGGTTCGAGTCCTGTTCCGCCCACAAGTTCGTTTTATAACCAATCCCGGCGGCGGAAGAGTAAGACCACGCCGACGGATAGCAGTAGAAAAATCCCAAAAACATAAACCGGCGCCAGGCCATCTTTAGCCCAGGGCAGTGGGATGTTCATGCCAAAGAAGCTGGTGACAATGGTGGGGATGCTGAGGATGATGGTGATGGAAGCCAAGAATTTCATCACCTCGTTGAGGTTGTTGGAGATGAGCGAGGCGAAGGCATCCATCATGGAGGTTAAGATGGAACTGGAGATGTTGACCATTTCGAGGGCCTGCTGGTTTTCGGTGATGACATCTTCGAGCAAGTCCTCGTCATCGGGGTACATGTGGAAGAGCTGGGAGCGCTGCAGCCGTTCCATCATCAACTGGTTGCCTTTGAGGGCCGTGGTGAAATAGACCAGGCTTTTTTGATATTTGAGCAGCTCCAGCATTTCCCGGTTGCGGATGGAGCCCTGGCATTGGTCTTCCAGCGCCTCTACGGTGCGGTTGATCTGGCGCAGGTTCTCAAGGTAGCGGCTGGCAGTGAGCAGCAGCATGCGGAGAATGAAACGGTTACGTTTGACCGTGGACAGACCGCGAATCCGCCCGGAGGTCAGCTCTTGAACGGCCTCATTGGGGCGGCGGCAAACCGTCACTATGTATTTCTCGGTGATGATGATGCCCAACGGGACGGTGGTGTAGGGCACATCGACCTTGGGGCCTTCGTAATAAGGGACGCGGAGGATGATCAGCATACTGCCATCGTCCTCGCGTTCGGTGCGCGGGCGTTCATCCAGGTCAAGGGGATAGGTGAGAAAATCGCGCGGGATGCCGAGGTGATGGATTTGCTCGATCTCGTCGGTAGTTGGCTCGATGGCGCTAATCCAGCAACCTGGGATGATATCAGACAGGGTGGCAAGGCCGGTTTCAGTGCTGCGATAAATGGTCAGCATGTTATTCTCCTGAGGTAAAAGATCTGCCCGGCACTGCTGGGACAGGAATGATTTTACTCCCAAGTTGGGAAAATGGGCTTTGATTTTGAGGGCAAAAGGCTTTATAATGAATATGTCCCGGGGATGACAGGCTTCGACGGGAGAGGCTGGTCCCGGATGGCGAGCCGAGAGGTGCCGACCTCGTAAAATCAGCACAAAACACAAGTGCCAATCGCACTACTTCCTACGCTGCTATGCCCCTCGCCGCGTAAGCGACGAAGCTAAACAGCTAATGGCCTCTTCGGAGGCCACGTCTGCCCACCCCGCTCCCTGACCGGAGGTGGAGCAGGCGACACAAAGTCAGCGGTGCCGCACAATACGCCGTGCGTTGTGCGGAAGAAGGCTCTCGGGCCTTAGCGGATGGCCGGGTCGTTATTTTGTCGGTCTCTGACGACCCCGGCGACAACCAAGACCGACTACGCTCGTAGAGGTTCGAGGGTCGATTCTTTCGGACGCGGGTTCGATTCCCGCCATCTCCACCTGATCAAAGGCGAGCCACACAAAGCTCGCCTTTGCGGTTTAACCCACCTGGCAGATAAGTCCTTTGAGGTATTCGCCCTCGGGAAAATTGAGGGCGATGGGGTGATCGGGACCGGCATGAAGGTGCTCAATAATTTGAGCTTCTACGGCGGCATCCAGGGCAGCATCGGCAACAATTTTTTGGAAGAGTTCGGCAGATATGCCGCCGGAACAGGAAAAGGTTGCCAGCAAGCCGCCAGGACGCAGCAGCTTGAATCCAAGGCGGTTGATGTCTTTGTAACCGCGGGCAGCGCGTTCTGCCTGGGCAGCAGTGGGGGCAAACTTGGGCGGGTCGAGGATGATAAGATCAAACTGACGAGCCTGGTCACGGAATTTGCGCAACAGTTGAAAGACATCGCCTTCCAGCCAGTCGGATGCGCCGGGGAAAGAGCCGTTGAGCGCCAGGTTTTTGGCGCCCTGCGCCAGCGCCTCGCCGGACGAATCAACCGAGAGAACGGAGGTGGCGCCGCCGGCCAGGGCATAGAGGCTGAATCCGCCGGTGTAACAGAAGCAGTTGAGGACATCCCGCCCGGCAGACAGAGCACCCACGCGAGCGCGATTATTGCGCTGGTCCAGATAGAAGCCGGTTTTTTGTCCGGCGGCAACATCCACCTTGAAGCGAAGACCGTTTTCGAGGATTTCAACCCCCGTAGGGCCAGGGTCACGCAGCCAGCCAGTCTGTTCGGGCAAGCCTTCCAGGCGGCGGACTTCGACATCGGAGCGTTCATAAAGGTGGGAGAGGCCAGTTTCGGCCTCCAGAACGTCAATAATCACCGAGCGCCAATGTTCTGCACCGGCTGAGAGGAATTGGACGACCAACACATCGGCGTAGCGATCCACCACCAAACCGGGCAGGCCATCGGATTCGGCGTGGATGAGGCGGCAGGCTGTTGTCTTGGGTTCTAGATTAAGGGCTGTGCGGCGCGCCAGGGCGGAGCGGATACGGCGGTGGAAAAAGCCGGCATCGATTGTATCGGCAGGATCCCAGGACCAGATGCGGGCGCGGATCTGGGACTGCGGGCTGTAGGCTGCCCAGCCCAGGGGCGTGTGGTCTGCGGCATAGACGGCAACCGTCTCGCCAGCGCCGGGGTCACCTTCCAGATGATCAATAGCGCCGGAGAAGACCCAGGGGCGGCGCTGTTGAACGGATTTTTCGCGACCGGGTTTAAGCCAGAGTGCAGCCATCAGACCTCCGCCAACTGGCGCAACTGCGCCTCATCAATCACAGGGACACCCAGCGAACGGGCTTTATCCAGCTTGGAGCCGGGATTTTCACCCAGCACCAGATAGCTGGTCTTTTTGCTGACCGAGTCAATCACTTTGCCGCCGTGGGATTCAATGAATTCTTTGACTCCTTCACGGGTAAAGCCGGGCAAGGTGCCAGTGACGACAAACGAAAGCCCGGCAAAGGGCTGCGGGCCAGATGCTTTAGGCGCAGCTGCCGTGGGCCAAAGGCCAACCGAGCGTAATTTGTGAAGCAGGTTCTGGTTGGCCGGGCGAGCAAACCAATCCACAATGGCGGCGGCAATGTTGGGGCCAACCCCTTCGATTTGCTGCAAGTCGGCAGCAGTGGCGCGGCTGAGTGCGTCCAGATCCGGGTAGTGGGTCGTCAGATCTGCGGCAAGCACCTCGCCAACAGAGCGAATGCCGAGAGCATTGATCAAGCGGGAAAGCGGCTGGCTGCGAGAAGCCTCTACAGCTGACAATAGATTTTCCGCTTTCTTTTCAGCAAAGCCTTCAAGCGTGAGAAGCTGCATGGGTGTGAGCGTGTAGAGATCTGCAACATCAGAGACCAGGCCAGCGGCAACCAGTTGTTCTACAATTTTGATACCCAGACCGGCAATATCCATGGCTGAGCGCGAGACAAAATGCTCCAGATGGCGAATCAGTTGAGCCGGGCAGGCAGCATTCACACAGTACCAGGCCACCTCTCCTTCCAGATGCTCCACCGGCTGCCCGCAAGTGGGGCAGATTTGCGGCGGATCAAAGGGACGTTCGGCTCCGCTGCGGGCCGCGGTCACGGGGCCAATGACGTAGGGGATCACATCGCCAGCGCGTTTGAGCAATACCCGGTCGCCTACGCGGATATCTTTTTCGGCGATATATTCAAAATTGTGCAGGGTGGCCTGCTTGACGATCACGCCGCCGACCTCAACGGGTTCGAGCATGGCATAGGGTGTGAGCACGCCGGTACGCCCCACGTTCACACCGATTTCACGTAGGAGGGTGGTGACCTCGCGGGCGGGGAATTTGAAAGCCAGCGCGCCGCGGGGGTCTTTGCCGACAAAACCCAGTTCATCTGCCAGGTGCAGGTCGTTAAGCTTGATGACCACGCCATCCACTTCGAAGGGCAAGGTATCACGGCGGTCAGCCCAACGCTCGCAGAGCGCAATGGCGGCTTCAATGTTGGGGCAGTATTCAGCAACATCAGTTACGGGGAAGCCATAAGCGCGCATCGACTGTAGCAAGTCCCACTGGGTGGCGGGAGCGGGGCTATCGATGGCAACGATGGCATAGGCCAGCAGCGTCAGCGGACGCTGGGCTGTCAGGGCAGGGTCAAGCTGGCGAAGCGAACCAGCAGCAGTATTGCGCGGGTTGAGGTAGGTGCGCTCTCCAGCTTCCTGGAGGCGACGGTTTAGATCTTGAAAATCTGCGATGTTCATATACACTTCGCCGCGCACCACCAGCCTGGGTGGAGGCAGGGGGCTCTCTGACGAGACCGGGATATGGAGCGGCACTGCCCGAACCGTGCGCAGATTGGCAGTGATATCTTCGCCGACCTCGCCATCACCCCGGGTGGCGCCCTGGATAAACTGACCGTTTTGATAGTGCAGAACGACCGTCAGGCCATCAATTTTAGGCTCAACCACAAAGCCGCTGGCGGCTACCCGATCATCCAGCTTGAGGATGCGCTCGTACCAGGCGCGGATATCGGCAGGGCTGAAGCCGTTTGCCAGGCTGAGGATGGGAGCAGGATGGGGTACTTTGTCAAATTTTTCAGCCGGGGTGGTTCCGGCGCGCTGAGTGGGCGAATCGGGGGTAACCCAGTCGGGATGCGCCGCCTCGATTTCGCGCAGGCGGAGCATCAGACGGTCATATTCGGCATCGCTAATTACCGGGGCATCCAAAACGTGATAGCGGTAATTGTGGAAGTTAATCTGCTGGCGCAGGGATTCTAACTCATCGCGAAGGGAGACTTCGTCCATACATGACCTCTATATCATCAAATCAAGCAAAGCCCAGGCCGCGCTCTTTGAGTGAGACGTAATTAAACCCTCCAATGACCAAATGGTCGAGGAGTTCAATATCCATTTGCTTACCGGCCGACCAGACCGTGCGCGTAAGGGCGACATCTTCCGGACTGGGGGTGGGATCGCCGCTGGGATGGTTGTGAACCAGAATAATGGAGGCAGCGCTGCGGAGGATGGCGGGCTTCAGAACTTCGGCTACGCGCACCATAGCTAAATTCAAAGAACCTTTGTACAGACGCTCGATATGCATTACTCGATTACGGGTATCCAACACAATCACCCAGAGATGTTCCTGGGTGAAAGCACTCATCTCGTATTTGACAATATCAGCCACATCCCGCGGGCTGGTAATAGCGGGGCGGTCTTCGGGTTTTTCAGAGGCCAGGCGGCGCCCCAGCTCGATGGCGGCTTTGATCTGGGTGGCTTTGGCGAGGCCCAGGCCGTGCTGATCGCGCAGTTCTTGCAGTGAAGAGCGGTGGAGACCGCTCAAACCGCCCATGTCTTTCAAGAGCCGCCCGGCAAGGGCGACCACGTTTTCGCCGGGCAAGCCGGTGCGCAGCAAAATGGCAAGCAGCTCCGCCGTGCTGAGGTTTTCGGCGCCCACTTCGGCAAGCCGCTCACGCGGGCGATCATTGGCTTCCATGTCTGACACTCGATAAGCGGCGGGGGTTTCTCGCATGGCATCACCTTTCCCAAGTCTGGAGATACTATATCGCAGGAGGGATAAAACTGCAAGCCGCCGCACGTCAGAAATGCTCATCCATGCTATAATTTCACCATTGGAGCATGTTATGAATTTTGACCCCTCGTTTATCAGCAGTTTCACATTAATTGCAGTCGCCTTTGCAGCGGCGTTCACCGTGGCACTCTGGCTCAGCCTGATTTTCTGGACGTATCGGGACATTCGGCAGCGATCGCGCGATCCGCTGGCGAAAATTCTGGCGGTGCTGGTGGTAGCAGTGCTGTTTCTGCCAGGGATTCTGGTGTACCTGATTTTGAGGCCGCCGCACACGCTGGAAGATGAATATCAACAGACGCTGGAAGAAGAAGCCCTGCTCCAATCGATTGAGGATAATCCGCTGTGCCCGGGCTGCGGGCGGCGCATTCAGGCAGACTGGGTGGCCTGTCCAAACTGTCACACCCGGCTGCGCAAGCGCTGCCATCAGTGCAATAAATTGATGGAGCTGCCCTGGAATTTGTGCCCCTACTGCGGCACCCCTGCCCCAGGAATGCGGCGCGAGAACCCCACGCTGGACGACGCCCTGCAACCGCTCAACATAGAAGAAAGCGAACCCACCGAACAGCCAACTGGCGAATAACCCATGCAAAGTTTGATGCGCCCTGAACCCATTGATTACCTGGTCATCGGTCACATTACCGAGGACCTGACCCCCGCCGGACCCACGCCCGGCGGTACGGTCTCTTATGCGGCGTTGACGGCTAAGGCGCTGGGGCTGCGGGTGGGGATTGTTTCATCCCATGCGGCGGGGGCGCCGCTACAGCCGCTGGAAGGGATACCGATTGCTTACCTGCCTGCGGAACACTCGACGACTTTTGAAAATCAGACTACGCTAGAGGGACGGGTGCAGTATCTCTATCATGCGGCGCCCATGCTGGACCTCTCGCTGGTACCCGAACCCTGGCGCCGCGCGCCCATTGTGCACCTGGGGCCCGTGGCCCAGGAAGTTGACCCCAAGATTGTGTGGGGGTTTCCGGATTCGTTTATCGGGGTGACGCCGCAGGGCTGGCTGCGCTCGTGGAACGATGAAGGACGGGTGCACCCGGTGGAATGGCCGGAAGCAGCTTTTGTGCTGGCGAAAGCCAGCGCGGCGGTGCTCAGCATTGAAGACGTGCAGCACAACGAAGATTGGATTGAGGATATGCTGGGATCCATTCGGATTCTGGTCGTGACTGAAGGCGCGGCAGGCGCCCGCCTGTACTGGAACGGCGATGTGCGTTACTTCCGGGCACCTGTGATGAAAGAAATGGACGCCACTGGCGCCGGCGATATTTTTGCCACCGCCTTTTTTGCCCGATTATTCAAAACGCGCGATCCGTGGGAGGCAACCCGCTTTGCCACCCAGCTCGCAGCGATATCCGTTACCCGCCCCGGTTTGCTGGGTATCCCCACACCGGCTGAGGTACAAACATCTCTGATGGAAATTCTTCCCAAGGTATAAACAAACATGCCCCGGATCTACACCTGTGCCAATCAAAAAGGGGGGGTCGGCAAGACCACCTGTACCATCAATTTGGGCGCCTACCTGGGCTATTACGGGCAACGGGTTCTCATTGTGGACCTGGACCCGCAGGCCAACGCCACCTCATCGCTGGGGATTGACAAACGGACTGTGCGCCAGGGAACTTATGAGGTGTTGATTGGATCGGTAACGCTGGGCCCACACATGATTTTGCACAATCCGAGACTAAAAATGTCGCTGCTGCCAGCCTCATCGGCGTTGGCGGGGGCCGAAGTTGAATTGATTGACCTGCCCCAGCGGGAGCAGCGTTTGAAGCAGGCGCTGACGCCAATTCTGGACCGGTACGATTATATTTTGATTGACTGCCCGCCGTCGTTAAGCCTCTTAACCATCAATGGGCTGGTAGCTGGAAAGCACGGCGTGATCATTCCGGTGCAGTGCGAATATCTGGCGCTGGAAGGGCTGGGGCAACTGGCGGGAACGATCCAACGCGTGCAAGCCGGGCTGATGCCCGAGTTAACAATCCGAGGGGTGATTATGACAATGTATGATGGCCGGACGCACCTGTCGAATGATGTGGTGCAGGAAGTCAGACGAGTTTTCCCAAATCAGGTTTTTCAAAGCGTGATTCCACGGAGTGTGCGGCTGGCCGAGGCGCCATCGCACGGGCTGCCGATTTCAGCCTATGCGCCCGATTCGAGCGCGGCGCAGTCTTTTGCGGCGCTGGCCCGGGAAATTTTAGAACAAGATGGAATTCATATCCCGGATTTAAAGGAGTAGGATCACATGGCGCGAAAATCTGGTCTGGGTAAAGGTTTGGATGCATTAATCCCCGGGGGCGATGACAACCCGGCGCCGGAAGGCAGCGCGGTTTTTATCCCAATTGCGCAGATTATCCCCAATCCACGGCAGCCACGCGGTGAGATGAACAGTGAAGCGTTGGCTGAGTTAGCGGCATCGATCCGGGAACATGGAATTTTGCAGCCGCTGATGGTGACCTACGATCCGGACACCAATCAGTATATTTTGATTGCGGGCGAACGCCGGCTGCGCGCAGCCCGCATGGTGGGGCTGCAATCGGTGCCGGTTTTGGTGCGGCAGATCACGGAACGGGAGCGGCTGGAACTGGCTCTGATTGAGAATATTCAGCGGGCGGATTTGACGCCGCTGGACTTGGCTGAAGCCTACCGCCAGCTTCAAGATGAATTTGGCCTTTCGCACGAAGAAATTTCGGTGCGGGTGGGCAAGAGCCGTGAGGCCGTGACCAACACCCTGCGACTGCTCAAACTGCCCGAGGCTGTGCGGCAGGCGCTATCGGTGGGACAGATCAGCGAGGGGCACGCCCGCGCGCTGCTGGGGTTGAACACACCGCAGTCACAAATCTCGGCTCTGCAGACGATTATCCACCTGGATCTGAATGTGCGGCAGACCGAGAATCTGGTCCGGCAGTTGAAGGGCGAGCGGTTGACGCTGCCTTCCCGCAAGGTGAATCCACCAGAGATTACGGCGCTGGAAGAACGCTTGCAGCATGCGCTGGGCGAACGTGTGATTTTACGACACGGTAAAAAAGGCGGCAGTGTGGTGATCCGCTATTATTCTGACGAGGAACTTAACGCACTGGTTGAACGAATGACGCGAGGCTGACAATGCAGATACTCTATAACGCCAAAATTCGAACTCAAAATTCCAAGCAGTCCACTGCAACGGCGCTGGCAATTGAAGGGGGAAGAATTGTCGCGGTGGGCAGTGATTATGAATTACTGGCAATGAGCGACCGAAAGGCGAAAAAAGAGGATCTGGGCGGCAGGACTATCTGGCCGGGTTTGACCGATGGCCATTTTCACCTGGAGTATTATGCTCTGGGGCTGCAAAAGGTTGATGTGGAGACAGAAACCTATGCCGAGTGCTTGCGCCGCGTGAGCGAGCGCACTCAAAAGACACCCGCCGGGCGCTGGGTGCTGGGGCATGGGTGGAATCAAAACCTGTGGCCAGAAGGCTTTGGCACGGCCAAAGACCTGGACCGTGCGGCGCCAAATCACCCGGTGTACCTGACCGCTAAATCACTCCATGCGGGCTGGGCAAATACCGCCGCACTCCGGCTGGCAGGCATTACAGCCAATACCCCCAACCCGGAAGGGGGAGAAATTCAACGCGATGCCCAGGGAGAGCCGACAGGCATTCTACTGGAAAACGCCATGGATCTCTTGAGCCGGGCCATTCCAACGCCGACTATTACAGATGTGATTGAAGCTATCCGGCAGGCGCAGCCCAGGCTCTGGCAAATGGGACTGACCGGGGGACACGATTTTGACGGCCCGCGCTGCTTTGCTGCTCTGGGGCACCTCGAAGCTGAAAATGCGCTGGGTTTGCGGATCCTTAAGGGCATCCGGCAAAGCAGCCTGGATGCCGCCTGCGATCTGCGGCTGCGGGGCGGTTATGGCAGCGAGATGCTCTGGTTTGGGGCGGTGAAATTATTTGCAGACGGGGCGCTGGGGCCGCAAACGGCGGCGATGCTGACCCCCTACGAAGGCACCGAACACAGTCTGGGGATGGCCTTGCTAACGGCAGAGGAAATCTTTGAGATTGGCAAGCAGGCAGCCCAGAGCCGGCTGGGGTTAGCCATCCATGCGATTGGCGACAACGCCAACCGGATTGTGCTTGATGGATATGCGAAATTAAGGCAATGGGAAAAAGAAACCGGGCACCCGCATTTGCGGCACCGGATTGAGCATGTGCAGGTACTGCACCCTGAAGACCTGGGGCGGCTGGCTGAACTGGAGATTATTGCCTCCATGCAGCCGATCCACGCAACATCTGACATGGAGATTGCTGACCGGTACTGGGGAAACCGGGCGGCGCTGGCGTATGCTTTCCAAAGCCTGCTACAAAGCGGGGCACGGCTGTCATTTGGGTCGGATGCGCCGGTGGAGTCGCCCAACCCGTTCTGGGGAATCCATGCCGCTGTAACCCGGCGGCGGATGAATGGCAAACCAGGGCCTGGCGGCTGGCGCGGCGAACAACGGCTAAATTTGCAAGATGCATTAGATGCTTACACAACGGGTCCGGCCTTTGCCGCCGGACGCGAAAACTGGCTCGGACAATTATCACCGGGTTTTGCTGCCGATCTCATCGTTCTGCCGATTGATCCAACGACCATGCCGCCGGAAAACCTGTATACCGTGCAGCCGGATGCGACTATGGTCAATGGAAACTGGGTATGGAGCCGCTGATGACCATTGAACTTTTTCCCCATATTCCACCTTTCCCCGAATCACCAGTGCCATTGAAACCGGAAGTGCTGGTGCCTCGCCTGGGCGATGCCCTGATTGAAAAGGGATTAATTACGCAGGCGGATCTTGACCGGGCACTGGAATACCAATCCAAACAGCGATATGATGGACAAACACCGCTGTTAGGGCAGGTGCTGGTTGAACTGGGCATGATTGATCAGAGCGACCTGGACCAGGCTGTAACCGAACAAATTATGCTGCTGCGGGCAGCGCTGGAAGACAGCAACCGCCAACTGGAACGGCGGGTTGAACAGCGAACGGCTGAGTTAAAAAATGCGCTGGATAAGCTGGCCGAAATGAGCCAGTTGAAAAGCAATTTTATTGCCAATATTTCGCATGAGCTGCGAACACCGCTAACCCACCTGACTGGCTACCTGGATTTGCTGGTTTCCGGCGAACTGGGGGGCGTTACACCGGAACAAAATCATGCGCTGGTCATCATTCAACGTGCGGGGTATCGGCTGCACCGCTTGATTGAGGATTTGATTTTGTTCTCACTCAGCGAGCGCGGCGAGGTAAAGATTTTGCTGGAGCCGGTCAACCTTTCGACTGTTTGCCAGACGGTGGTAGAGCGCAACCGGGCGCTGGCGGCAGAGCGCAATATCAGCCTGCTGCTGCACTGCCCGACTATTATGCCGCCGGCGATGGCTGACCAGGAAATGATCACCTGGGTAATTGCCCAATTGGTGGATAATGCCATCAAATTCTCCAACCCTAACGGACGGGTAAAGCTCGAGGTGATGGTTGAGGTGGCGGAAATCCGGGTCTCGGTCAGCGACGAGGGCATTGGCATTCCGGCAGACCGGATTGAGGAAATTTTCCAGCCGTTCCATCAGTTGGACGGCTCGTCTACCCGCCGATACGGCGGGACTGGATTGGGCCTGGCACTGGCGCGCAAGATCATCGAATCGCACGGGAGCAATATTGAGGTCGAATCTCATTTAGGCGAGGGCAGCCGGTTCTCTTTCCTGCTTACCGCAGCCCCGGAAGGTGTATAATTTTAAAATGAGCAAAGATACAGCGGAATTATTTCCTACGATCCAGCTTGATGACATTTATGCCATCTGTCAGTTAGCCAAACAGGCACGCAGTTGGCGCCCGGCGCTGGTGCAAATACTCAAGCAGGTGCGCAAAACCATCATTTATGACAATGTGGCTGTGTATTTGCTGGACCGCAACACCGGCAGCCTGGAGGTCAGCTACGCCAAGTCGGTGGGGCGCGGGCGCTCGTCTGAGGCCGATGTGGCCTGGGGGGAAGTGGCGGCCGGGCTGGTTTTTCAGACCGGGGATAAGGTGCTGCAAGAGCCCGAACCCAACCCCAACCTTGACCGGCTGGAGCAGCCCTTTATTTTAGGCATGCCGCTGAAACTGGAGCAGGAGATTCTGGGAGCGATGGTGTTCATCCGCTTTGGCGGGCCGCACTATACGCCGGAGCAAATTGAATACGCCAGCTTTACGGCGCAGCTGGCTGGCTGTATGATTGGCGTGCAGGAACTAAAGCAGCAGCTCAGCACGGTTGAAACCCTGAAGCAGATGCTGGATATTCAGGGTGATTTGATCTCCATTCTTTCGCATGAAATTCGCAACCCACTGGGCTTTATCAAAGGGTACACCTCCACCCTGCTGCGTTCTGATACGGAATGGGATGCCCAGACCCAGCGCGAGTTTTTGACAATTATTGAGAGTGAAACAGACCGGCTGGAACGCCTGCTGGAGAATTTGCTGGACTCTGCCCGGCTTGAATCGGGACAGACGATTATCAAATTCCTGCCGGTGCGGCTGGAAGCGCTGTTTAATGACATGAAGGAACGCGCCAAACTGCAGTACCCGGACATGCAGATAGAGGTGCAGATTGAAACCTCGCCGGCAACTGTGCTGGGAGATCCCCGGCGGTTGACCCAGGTGTTTGAAAACCTGTTGAGCAACTCGGCCAAGTATGCGCCGGGATCGCCGGTGCATATCAACGTGCAGCAAATGGATCAGCCTAAAGGGATTCTGATCCGCTTTTCGGACAGCGGGCCAGGCATTCCGGAGAAGCATTTGCCCTTCATTTTTGAGCGGTTCTTCCGAAACCCGGAACAGAATTTACAGATTTACGGGACAGGGCTGGGATTGTATATTGCGCGGCAGATTGTGCTGGCGCATCACGGACGGATCACGGCGACATCTGATGCAGGCAAGGGTGTTACTTTTCACATCTTCCTGCCCGAACAAACCTTTGAACCCCCGGTGGCTTAAGCATGAGCGCATTAATTCTGGTTGTTGATGACGAAGCCCTGTACCAACGGCTGATCCGCGTCAATCTGGAGGCCGAAGGGTATCAGGTGAATACCGCTGGCGATGGGGAAGCGGGTTTGGAAGCCATTGCCCAAAAGATGCCCGACCTGGTGATTCTGGACGTGATGATGCCAAAGCTGGATGGCTTTACCACCTGCGAGCGTATTCGCCAGTTTTCGAGTGTGCCAATTATTATGCTGACGGCTAAAGCCGAAGAGGAAGACCGGGTGCGAGGGCTGAATGCAGGTGCAGATGATTACATTGCCAAACCTTTCTCGGCGACCGAACTGGTGGCGCGGGTGCGGGCGGTGCTGCGCCGGGCGCAAAGAGCGGATCAATTTACACAGAATCGGTATTTCACTCATGGCAACCTGCGGATTGATTTTGCCAGGGCTGAAATCTGGAAAGATGATAAAGCGATCTATCTGTCGGCAACAGAATATCGGTTGTTGATTCAATTTGCCCAGCATGTTGGGCAGGTGCTGACGGCGGAGGACTTGCTGCTTTCGGTGTGGGGCGAGCAATACCGCGAAGATAAAGAGATTTTATGGGTGAGTATAGCCCGACTGCGGCAGAAGCTGGAAGATAATCCGCACAGCCCGCAGCATATTGTAACCCGGGCTGGTCTGGGCTATTTGATGCCCCCTTCAGACAGTAACGCCTGATTTCAAGTGAGGAGTAAACCATGGTGACTTCTTTTGACGAGAAGGGCAAGATTTTTACCCAGGTAGTGCGCAAGCAGCCAACGCAGGTCACAATCCAGACCCTGGATTATCAGATCCGGGGGCAGGTGCATGTGCATCCGGACAGCCGGTTGAAAGACGAGATTGAACGCGAGGAGCATTTTGTGGCGCTCACGGATGTAAACATCCACGATAAAAGTGGAGCGCTGGTTATGCGCACAGCCTTTATTGCTGTTAATAAGGCGCAAATCATCTGGATTGTGCCGGATGAAGATATTGCCAAGGAAAAATAAGAATGAGCCCACTGCAAACCACTCAAACACCCCAGGCTGCCAAACCGCCTGAACTGCTCCGGCTGAAAGAGCATCTGATCAGCCTGATTTCTCGCGAGCTGGAAATGCGCAGCCCGCCGATGAATGAACGCCGGGAGGCGATTCAACAAATCATGGCTTCGGCATATCAAGGGCTGCGATTATCGCTGCCTAATACGCTGCGAGATCAGCTCTTCCATGAGATTATGGATGACTTGATGGGTTTTGGGCCGTTACAACCCCTGCTGGACGACCCGGATATCACCGAAGTGATGGTGAATGGGCCGAAGAAGGTCTATGTTGAGCGGAAGGGCAAGATTACCAAGACCAATGTGACATTTGATGACGACAACGCGGTCATCCGGGTGATTGAGAAGATCATCCTGCCGTTGGGGCGTCGAATTGATGGCGACAGCCCAACCGTGGATGCCCGCCTGCCCGACGGGTCGCGCGTGAATGCAGTCATTGCGCCGGTAGCGATTGATGGGCCATCAATTACCATCCGAAAATTCCAAAAGGGCAAGCTTTCGGTTGAGCAATTGATTCAGTTTGGGTCAATCACCCGCCCGATGGCGGATTTTGTGCGGGCATGCGTAGTCTCGCGGTTGAATATTGTCATCTCCGGTGGTACGGGCTCTGGTAAAACAACGCTGCTCAATGTGCTTTCGTCGTTCATTCCGGAAGACGAACGCATTGTGACGATTGAAGACGCGGCAGAGCTGCGGCTGCAGCAGGATCATGTGCTGCGGATGGAGACCAAGCCGCCGAACTCAGAAGGCAAACATGCGGTCACCATTCGCGATCTGGTGCGCAACTCCTTGCGTATGCGCCCTGACCGGATTGTGGTCGGCGAGGTGCGCGGTGGCGAAGCGCTGGATATGCTCCAGGCGATGAACACGGGACATGATGGTTCGCTGACGACGCTGCACGCAAATACCGCGCGTGATGCCATCTCGCGGTTGGAAACGATGTGTATGATGGCCGGGATGGACCTGCCGCTGAAAGTTTTGCGCGAGCAGATTGCGGCAGCAATTGACTTGATTGTTCAACAGTCACGGCTCAAAGATGGCAGCCGCAAGGTGACTTCGATCACCGAGGTATCGGGGATGGAAGGCGACACGGTTACCATGACGGATATTTTCAAGTTTGAGCAAACCGGGATGAGTTCTGATGGCAAGGTGCTGGGGGAACTGCGCCCGACGGGGATTCGCCCGCTCTTTGGCCCGCGGCTGGAAGCGGCGGGCTTCAAGCTGGGGCCAGAAGTGTTTGGCGCCAATCTCAGCGGAATGATGGGGCGGCGGTAGCCAGGCGCGGCCAAAACTTTGCTATAATAGGTTAACGGAGACGGAAAACCATGAGCGCAAACGACAAAGTCTTACAAATCCGAACACGCAAGCTGGGGGTCTTGATCAAGGATGCCCGGATGGCGGCCAAACGCAGCGTGGAAGAATGTGCCCGCGCCATGGGAATCCAGCCAGAAACCCTGCGTCAATATGAAGCTGGTGCCAAACCGCCCTCACTGCCCGACCTGGAGGCGCTGGCGTATTACCTGGATATTCCGCTGGAACATTTTTGGAGTGCGCAGACCCTGTCTGGGGTGGATAATGCGGCAAAGGTGGAGCAGATACGGCAGTTGAACAAAATCCGCAACCGGATTATTGGCACTACGCTGCGAGCCAACCGCACCCGGCGCAATGTGGCGGTGAAAGACCTGGCTGAGCAAACCGATATTCCGGAGCCCCAACTGCGGCGCTATGAAGCCGGGGAAATTCCCATCCCACTGCCTGAACTGGAAATTCTGGCGGCGGCATTGGATACGCGCGTAGAAGATTTCTTTGATTCATGCGGACCGATTGGCAACTGGCGCGCACAGCAGCAGGCGGTGGATAAGTTTATGGAGCTGCCCGGCGACCTGCGCGATTTTGTCTGCCGACCGGTCAACCGACCTTATTTAGATTTAGCCATGCGGCTCAGCGCGCTGTCGGTTGATAGGTTGCGCTCGGTAGCTGAAGGCTTACTCGAAATCACTTACTAAGATGGAATCATATGGCTGAAAATTACGATTTACAAACGCTCATCAAACAGGCCAAAGAGGCCTATGAAGCAGAAGAATATATGCAGGCCGCTCAAGGTTTTGAGGCGGCAGCCCATGCCAGCGAACTTTCGGGCGATGCACTTAACGCGGCGGAAATGCAAAATAACCGCAGTGTGGCGCTGCTAAAAGCCCGCAATCCCGAGGCTGCGCTGGAAGCCGCACGCGGGACCGACCTGATTTTTGCGCAGGCAGGTGATTTACGCCGGCAAGGTATGGCGCTGGGCAATCAGGCGGCGGCGCTGGATGATCTGCGCCGGGATGAGGAATCAATTGCTGCGTATCAACAATCGGCGGCGCTGTTTGAGCAGGCTGGCGAAAAAGATATGCGGGCGTTGGTGCTGCGGCGAGTTTCGGCAATTCATTACCGCCAGAAAAACACGCCTGCGGCGCTCTCCACCATGCTGGATGCACTGAACTGCCAGACCCGTTTGAGCCTGCAGGATCGAATTCTCAAAGGGTTATTGAAAATTGTTGCCCGGTTGAGCACCCGGGGATAAACGCGGCGGCCATGATTTTTCGCCGCCCCATTTCCATTGTGCGACCCGCAGCCGCCAAAGACCGGGCTGCGCTGTCTGAATTGATCAGCCTGAGCGCACATGTGCATCGGCATCTGGATTGGCGCCCCCCGCTGGATTGGCTGGACAGCCAGCCGTTTCTGGTTTTGGAACGCGACGAGACCTTGCTGGCGGCGCTGGCCTGCCCGGCAGAACCACCGCAGGTGGCCTGGCTGAGGCTGTTTGTGGTTCACCCGCGCATGCAGCCCAATCAGGCCTGGGAAGTGCTGCATGCAGAGGCCGTGCGGGCGCTGCCGCTGCCCCGCCCCCAAATCTGCGCGGTGGCGCTGCAGACCTGGATCAGTGAGCTGCTACACCGGCAGGGATTTATCCATCACCAGGACATTGTGACCCTGGAATGGTCCTGCCAGCTAAAACCCCTGCACCTGCCAGAGGGCATCCATATTCGCCCGATGGTGTATGAAGACCTGGGAGACGTGGCGGAGATTGATCAAAGTGCGTTTGAGGAAATCTGGCGCAACCGGCTGGTAGATGTGACTCGGGCCTATTATCAAAGCGCCTATGCCACGGTGGCAGTTGACGCCAATGGCGCCATTTTGGGTTTTCAAATCAGCACCAGCAACGGGCCTCAGGCACACCTGGCGCGGCTGGCGGCGCGGCCCCATTGTCAGCGGCGCGGGATTGGTGTAGCACTGGTGGCGGAGCTTCAACAGCATTTTGCTCGTGAAGGCTTTTATATTGTCAGCGTCAATACCCAGAGCACCAATCAGGCTTCGCTGGCGTTATATCAAAAGGTTGGTTTTGTACAAACCGGTGAGCGTTTTCCGGTATGGATCGATTCAACCCCTGCGGAGGAAACGAAATGAGCACACGATTGGATGAATTTGAAGCTTACCGCACCCGGATGAATGAGCGGGTGATGCAGATCGACCACCTGGGCATTAAGCGCTTCTTCAATCTGGATACGGCAGCGTACCATGACGGTGCGCTGAGCGGAAAAGAAAAAGAGCTGCTGGGGCTGGTGGCATCCATGGTGCTGCGCTGCAATGACTGCATTGATTATCATATCTTGCAGTGCGTGAAGGCGGGCTACCGCGACGCAGAGCTTTACGAGGCCTTCAATGTCGCGCTGATTGTGGGCGGCAGTATTGTCATTCCGCATTTACGCCATGCGGTTGAATCGCTGGATTTATGCCGGGAGCGGGAAGGCTAGCCGAGCGCAGCGGTTAAAGAAAAATTGCAGCAAGAATAGGTGCAATGATCAGAGCGGGCAGGAAGTTGCCAGCCCTGATTTGGCGAATTTCAAGCAGGCTGCTGACGGCAACCCCCATCAGAATGATGCCGCCAGTGGCGGTCATTTCGGTCATCATGGCGGGGGTGACGACGGCCTGAACCTGAGCCGCCAGCAGGGTGATTGAGCCTTGATAGACCAAGATGGGCAGTGCAGAAAACAGCACCCCCACCCCCAGGCTGGAGGCAAAGGCCAGAGCAATAAAACCATCCAGAATTGATTTGATTGCCAGAGTTGAGAAATCTCCGGTGACGCCATCTTGAATGGAGCCCAGGATCGCCATGGGGCCGATGCAAAAAATCAACGAGGCAGAGAGGAAGCCGCGAACAAACCGGCTACTGGCGGCCTGACCATCGACAGAGCCGGGCGAGAATTTGCGCTCCAACCAGGCACCCAGACGGGCCATACCGGCCTCAATTTGCCACCATTCGCCCAGCAAGGCGCCAATCAGAATAGCGCCCAGGACCAGCAGGGCATTGGCGGTGGTGAAGAATTGTTTGAGGGCATAAGCCAGGGTAAAGAGGCCCATGCCAGCAACAACCGTTTGACGGACGCGGTCGGGCAGGCGCGGCCCTAAAAGCAGTCCCAGAGCGCCGCCAACCAGGATGGCAATCACATTGAGAGCAGTACCCATCAACCCGCCTTATTCTTTGCCAGGGTTGGTGCGGCACCAGCGGATTGGTTGGCATACAGCTCCAGCACGAAGCAGAGCGAAGAAAGCCGATTGAGATAAGCCAGCAAGTTGGCATTGGCGATATCGCCGCGAGCCAGCAGTTCGGCAACCCGGCGCTCTGCCCGGCGGACGACGGTGCGCGAAAGGGCTAAAGCAGCTCCAAGCGGGGTGTCGCCGGGGACGATAAATTCACGGGGCAAATTGACCTGAGCGGCCCATTCATCTGTGCGGGCCTCGAGCCACTGGACCTGAGCCGCGTCAATGGATAAAAAGCGCTCGGCGTTCTCAGGCGTGGCAGCAACCTCAGCCATCAGCCGGTAAAGGGCGCGCTGCAAGTGCAGCAACAAATCGGCCAGCTGCAAGTTAGATTGGGCGCGGGCCGTTCCCAGGGCGGCGGTTGCTTCGTCAATGGCGCCCAGGGCCTCCATACGTAGATCATATTTAGGGACGCGGCCCTCGCCAAGAACACCGGTTGTGCCGTCATCACCGCGACGGGTATAAAATTGACTCATGGGTTACCATCCTCGATAAAGATACCAAAATTTATCCGGCGGGAAACCGGGTTCCAATTCTGCCCCCCAGACAAATGGTGCCGGGCGGGTCACAGTCTGCAAATGCACATCCAGGGCCTCCAACTGGCGCGGCCAGGCGGGCTGAATGGTGGGGGGTTCTGCCAGCAAGAGATCAAGCATCAGGCGCAGGTGAACCTGGGCGGCATATTCTGCCCGAGAAACGCCTTCTTCTTTGAGATCGGACAGGAAAGCCGACCAAAGGGTGAGGCGCTGGGGAAATTCCAGGGCTGCTTTGCGCTGCCAGAGCGCCTGCCAATGTGAGCGAATTGACGACACATCTGCCAGCATGGCCGATACACGGGCAGGCTCCACCTCAGTAATGGCATGGGCTTCCAGGCGAGCCAGCGAGACCAACAGGCTGCCCAGAGTCAGGCGCGGCAAACTGGCCGGTCCGGAGAGCGGCCAGTAAACCTGTTTTGACTTGAGATAGGCTTCCAGTTCTTCAAGGGAAGCCGAGATAAACGCCCAATCGGTTTCCAGCAGCATGAGCCCTCCTCTGGCAACCGGCAGCGCCAGAACTACGGGGTAGCGGTGGCCGCGGGAAGTTGTTCCTGCGGCGCGAGCAGATACCAATCCAGTACGGAGGCAAAGCGGTCGCATGAGTCAAAGAGCGGACCCATGCGCACACCCTGCACATCATTGCGCACGGCGTAGGTATAGACGGGATAATACAACGGCAGTGCGGGCAGTTCGTCGGCAAAGATTGCCTGGAAGTTGTTATAGAGGCGCATCCGTTCGCTGATATCTACGGCAACGCGGGCGTTTTCCAGATGCTCACTGGCCATGTTGTTATTCCATTGGGAATAATTTTGGCCGCCAGTCGCCTGAACCTGATCCCAGAACGGGTAAGGGTCAGGGTCGGGTGAGCGGGACAAGTTCAAATCGACCAGGGCGGCTTGATAATTGTGGCTGGCAAGGCGATCCTGGATGAGCTGGTCGTAGGGGACGGCTTCGAGGATAACGCCGACATTCAGGCTTTCCCAGTCGGCCTGGATGCGCTCGGCAATGGCGCGGTGCTGGACAGTGTCGGGATAGATCAGGGTGAACTGGAGGAGCTTGTCTTCCTTGGATCGAACGGTGGCGTTCTCGTCTGCCAGGATATAGTCTTCTTCTTTCAACATCTGAAGGGCGGTGTTGGGGTCGTAGGCTACCTGTCCCAGACCTTCGTGATAGGCCCAGGTTCCCGGCAGGATCACCCCATCGGCCAGAATGGCCTGACCATTAAGCACACGGTCAACCATAAACTGCCGATTGAGGCCCGCATATAACGCTTGCCGGACAACCGCATTCTGGAAGAAATCGACCTCTGAGTTGTTGAGGTTGAAAAGTACCAGCGCCAGTTCCGGCTTGCGGCCAGTGTAAAGGGCCAGGTCGGGCTCGGCCAGGGCGGCGTTGAGCGCATCGGCAGAGATCGAGGCAACACCCTGAACAACATCATCCTGGTAGGCCTGCAAGGCGGAAGCAGAGTCGGGGTAATAGCGGAAGATGAATTCGGCTATGTTCGGCAGGTCAAGGTAATAGTCTTCGTTCACCCGAAGGGCAACGCCCATGATCTGGCCGTTTTCAACAATCAAACGGTCAAATTGGTAGGGACCGCTGCCGATGGGGGCCAGATTGGCGGGCGAATCGATCATCTCGGCAAATGAGAATTGACCGAAGATGTGCTGGGGCAAGATGCCGAAGGAGAGATAGTCTACAAAGGGGGCAAAGGGTTCTGGCAGACGGAACTGCACAGCGGTATCGCTGAGGGCTTCGACTTCGACCTCAGACCAGAAGGACACCAGGTCTGCGGGGATAACATCGGCGCCATTGCGCATCATATCAACGGTGAAGACCACATCAGCAGCGGTGAGAGGTTCGCCGTCATGCCATTTGACATCGGGACGCAGGGCAAGGTTATAAACCGTGCCATCCTGAGAAACACCCCAGGATTCGGCCAGATCGCCTTGCGGCAAACCGGAGTCATCAAAGGTGACCAGGCGGCTGTAGACCAGGCGGTCAATGTCTCGATCTGCAGAATTGTAGTAATCCAGTAGAGGGTTAAGGCGCTGCAATGAGCCAATGAGGGCTTCTGTGTAGCTGCCGCCCTGCGGTGGATTGTTTGGTGAAAGCAGGCCGCCAGGGTTGCGAGAGCCGGGCTGCTCACTGAGGAGCAAAATGCCTACCACCAAACCAGTGATACAGATGATGATCAGTTGCCAGCGGAGTTTTTTCATAGGCTAAACAAAAATGGGCGATCTCCCTAATTTACGCGAGTCGCCCAATAGAAAAGGCGGATCGGGACAGATTGCCTGCCCATCCGTTTAAATTTAGTTGCCCAGGATAACGGTAACCAGGGTCAAGATGAAGAACACAACGCTTAAGCCAATGGTGACAAAGAAAAGCGTTCTCTCGATACCCCGGCGGGCAGTGAACACGGTATCAGCATCGTAGCCGCCGCCTGTAAGGCCGCCAAGGCCGACGCCCTTGTTTTGTAAAATGACGCTCGCGATGAGCGCAATTGACGTTATAATCAAAGCAATGTCAAAGAAAGTAGTCACGCGGATCCTCCTGTAATTTCAAAAGCCTTCCGATTATACCGTTCAATCTATCAAATCGTCAATGACATGGAAGAACTCATTACAAGCCTGCACCTGCATACACGTTACTCTGATGGCCATGCCACACATCAGCAACTGGCGCAAATTGCGCTCAAAAACGGCATTGATGTTTTACTGACTACCGATCACAATGTCTATGTTCAAGGGGTGGATGGGTATTATGAAGGTGCCAACAGAAAGCTGCTGCTGCTGGCGGGGGAAGAAATTCACGACCAGGGGCGCAATCCACAGAAGAGCCATTTGCTGGTATTTGGAGCCGGGCGGGAACTGGCAACGTTTGCGCCTGAGCCGCAGAATTTAATCAATCAGGTGAACCGGTATGGGGGGCTGCCAATTCTGGCGCATCCCTACGAGCGGGCGCTGCCGGCTTTTCACAAGCCTGATATTTCGTGGGATGATTGGGATGTGGATGGTTATGCCGGGCTGGAATTGTGGAATGGATTGAGTGAATTCAAGACCGCCAGCAAGACGGTACTGCACGCCCTGTTTTATGCGCTTTTCCCAAGCTACCTGGCGCATGGGCCCGATGAGCGGGCGCTTGAAAAGTGGGACAGCCTGCTGGCACAGGGCAAGCGGCTGACGGCTGTTGGCGGAGCAGATGCTCACGCGCTGCCTGTCCGGCTGGGACCCATACGACGTACATTGTATCCATATGCCTATCATTTTCAGGCCGTTACCACCCACCTGCTAACGACCAGCGGGTTAAGCGGAAATTTGCTTGAAGACCGCCGGATGGTGATGGAGGCGCTGCGCCAGGGTCATGCTTTCATTGGATATGACCTGCCTGCGGCTACATCCGGTTTCCGGTTTAGTGGACAGGGGCGAAGCCTGACTGCCATCCCAGGGGATGAGATTGCGCTGGAGGGCGGGGTGACGTTTCAAATTCGGCTGCCGCAACCTGCCGAGTGCCAGCTGATCAAGGATGGCGCGGTAATCAAAGTGTGGCGGCGAAATGAGTTTTGCACTTATATGGCAAGCCAGCCGGGGGTGTATCGGGTAGCATGCTATATTCAATATCGTGGGCGGCGGCGAACCTGGATTTTGAGCAATCCCATCTATGTGAGGGCGGCATGATTACCAATAATGTGACCCGACTGCTGGATGCGAAGAAAATTCAGTACACAGCCTTTGAACTGCCCGTTGAGAAGCTGGGTGCGGTTGAAACCGCGGCTTACCTTGGCGTTTCGGCAGCCATCATCTATAAAACAATTGTGGTGGTGCGTGAAAAGCCTGGAAAACCCGTGCTGGCGGTGGTGCCGGGCGACCGCGAAGTGGATGTGAAAGCAGTGGCGGCCTTTTTGGGAGAGAAAAAGGTGCACGTGCCGCCCCAGCGTGAGGCTGAACAATTGACCGGGCTGCAAGCCGGAGGCATTTCGCCGCTGGCGCTGGTGAATAAGGGTTTTCAAATTCTGGTGGACAGTCTGGCGCAGGGGCTGGAATACATTCATGTGTCTGGCGGGCAGCGGGGATTGAATATTCGCCTGCCAGTGAAGGCACTGATGGACTTAACCCGGGGTCGGTTTGCGGCGATCAGCCAACCTGGCGGCGGTGAAGAAAACGGGTAAGCCATCCCCCTGCTGTAGGCGTAAATTCAGCCTTTGATTACGGCAACCGGGCGCAGGCGAGCCACCTGACGGGCAATGCCAGCGCCGACAACGGTTTCGACCACCATCTGCACATCCTTATAGGCCTGGGGAGCCTCTTCAGCCAGGCCCGATAAGGAGCCGGCGCGAATCTGGATACCGCTGTCTTCAAGCTGGCGTTTGAGCGCGTCGCCGCGCACAGTGCGCTTGGCCTGGCTGCGGCTCATCACGCGACCGGCACCGTGGCAACACGAGCCATAGGTCAAATCCATGCTGGCAGACTGGCCGACCAACACCCAGGATTCGGTGCCCATACTGCCGGGCACAAGCACGGGCTGCCCCAGCGATTGATACTCTGGCGGCAAGCCCGGAGCACCGGGACCAAAGGCGCGGGTAGCGCCTTTGCGGTGCACACAGACTTTGACATTTTGGCCGTCGATGAGATGAGTTTCAATTTTACCCATGTTGTGGGTGATGTCATAGACGGGCTGAAGTTCGGCATGGCGAACCCGCCCGGCAAAGACCTGTTCAAAAGCCTGGCGGGCATTGTGAGCCAAAATCTGGCGGTTGCAGAAGGCATAATTGGCGGCAGCGCGCATGGCTGCCAGGTAAGCCTGACCTTCGGGTGAATTCAAGGGCGCGCAGACCAGCTCACGGTCTGGAAGCTGGATGCCATAGCGCTGGACGGCGGATTGGAAATCGTGGACGTAATCGGTGCAAACCTGGTGGCCCAGGCCGCGGGAGCCGCAGTGGATCATCAGCGTCAAACAGCCGGGGAATAGGCCCAGCGTTTGAGCAGCTGCGGGATCCAGAATGTCGGAAACTACGGCTACTTCTACAAAGTGATTACCAGAGCCCACGGTGCCCAGTTGTTCCCGGCCGCGCTCACGCGCCCGGGCAGAGAGGCGCGTCGGGTCGGCGCCATCCAGCGCGCCGCCATCTTCGGCACGGCGAAGGTCTGCCGCAGAGCCGAGGCCTTTTTTGACCGCCCAGGCAGCTCCCTGACGACAGACCGCTGAAAGGTCAGCATCGGTGAGGTGGAGGGCACCCTTTGCACCAACACCGCTGGGGCAAGCTGAGTCGAGAGCGGCGGAGAGTTTGTCCAGCAGCGGGGCAGCAGCCTCAAATGGGACCGCCGAGGCCAGCAGACGCACGCCGCAGTTGATGTCGTATCCAATGGCGCCGGGAGAAATAACACCCTGCGGGTAGAGCATGGCAGCTACGCCGCCAATGGGAAACCCATACCCCTGGTGCATGTCGGGCATGATGACCACAGGGCCCGCCAACCCCGGCAGCGTGGCAACATTGAGCGCCTGCTCAACGGATAAATCGTCCAGAGCGGCCTCAAGCACTTTGCGGGTGGCCAAAAAGCGCACCGGCACGCGCAGGTCATGGCGATAGGAGGCAGGAATTTCCCACTGGTAATCACTGATTTTGTGAAAAATGGATAGTGAAAAGCCCATGGCAGATCCTATACATCAAAAACCAGGGTTGTTTCCAATCCATGGGGGGTGGTCTGGATGGCAAGCTGGTGATAGGTGACGGCTTTGATTTCTTTACGCTGAGTTGTCACGGGCGCGCCCCAGAGACGGGCTTCGAGGTGAAGGCCATCCAAGGAAACCTGAAAGGCATCAAAACCGAGATGCTCTTGTTCGTTGATATAGAGAATCTCGGTCAGGAAAGAAACCAGCAGGCTTTCGGGGTCGGCAGCGTCCAGGGTCAGCAAATGCTCCAGGCGGGGTGCTTCGGCCAATTGCAGATCGAGCAGGGCGGTCATGCCGCGGGCAGCTTGAACAAGCAAGCCAGACAGGTCAGGCGCCCAAACATGCAAGGCCCAATCGGCAGTGTGAGAAATTTCACGGTATCCAGCAGTTGTCTTTTTCATAAGTCCTCTACCAACCTGTTATAATTATATCCGATGAAACTCCCCTTTGATCAAATTGAAGCAAAACTGCAGGCCCTGGTCGAGCGCCGCCTGACGCTGTTCAAGCGAGTGGAGCCCCAACATCAGCTCATTCATGCACTGGCTGAGGCGTTAAATGCGGTGGATAATTGCCAGAATGCGCCGGAACTATTTACAATTCATCTACACCCAGAGGGCGCGGCTTACTGGCAATCTCACCCAGAGGCGCTGGCAGAACTGGGGCGGGCGCTCCAGGCTACCTCGCAGGGGACGCAGTGCCCACTGGTTACGGCACCTTTGATTCGGGTTCTGGCTGACCCAACCCTGGCGCCAGGCGAGGTGCGGGTTGAAACCGGACAGCGGCAGGTGAGCAGCAGTGAGACGGCTGTACTGCGGATTCCGGCTGATGAACTTCCACCCCCGCCGCAGCCCTCCCCGCGCAAAGCGTATTTGATTTTACCGGGCGACCAAGTGTACTGGTTGGCACTACCGGTTGTCAATATTGGTCGACGGGGCGATAATCAACTGGTGCTCAGTGACCTGCAGATCTCCCGCAATCATGCCCAGGTGCGTCTAGTTCATGGTCAATTTATCATTTTTGACCTTGATTCGACCAGCGGCACGTTTGTGAACGGCAACCCGGTGCGCGAACACGCGCTCCGTCCGGGAGATGTTATCACACTGGGCAGTATTGCCCTGATTTACGGGGAAGATGTGCCGGACACACCCACGGCGGGAAATCAAACCGCAGCGATGATTGACAAATGACCGCAATTCTCACCCTTATCTTTCGCATTTTACTGGCTGCTGCACTATATGGCTTTCTGGCATGGGCGCTGATTACCCTGTGGCGCGATTTGCAGATGCAAACCCAGATTTTGCAGCCGCGCAAACCCCCGGCGCTGCATCTGGCGGTGGACCTGGGCGGCGAACTGATTGAAAGCGACCTGGAACAGCCAGAAATTATACTGGGGCGCGACCCGGGCTGCGACTTACAGGTGCCCCATGAAACTGTATCGGGGCGGCATGCGCGCCTGAGTTATCATCACAAGCAGTGGTGGGTTGAAGACTTGCAATCTACAAACGGCACTTACTTAAATGAAGACCGGATTTTGACCCCCACCGTCTTAACCATCGGCGATGAACTGCTACTGGGGCAAGTCAGCATCCAGATCAGCAGCGGCAAAACCAACGGGAACTGAGAAACTGATTTTTTCAAGGAGATTGACATGAATCACGCGGAACCTGTGCTTGGCATCATTGGCGGTTCAGGGCTGTATCAATTTAAGGGCTTGACCCAGGTTGAAACGCTGGAACTGGAAACACCTTTTGGTAAACCGAGCTCGCCGATTGTGATTGGCAATATTGCCGGAAAGCGGGTGGCATTTCTGGCGCGGCACGGGATTGGGCACTTCATCTCGCCCACCGAAGTTAATTACCGCGCGAATATCTACGCGTTCAAAGCACTGGGGGTGCCGCGGATTGTGAGCATCAGCGCATGTGGGTCGCTGCGCGATGACTATGCACCCGGAGAGATTGTCATCCCGGATCAATTGGTTGATTTTACCCGGATGCGCGCCCGGTCGTTCTTTGGCGAAGGGTTGGTGGCGCATATCGGCGTGGCAGACCCCTTCTGCCCGGATCTTTCGGCCAAGTTGTTTTCGGCAGTGAATCAGGCCGGGGTTCTGGCACACAAGGGCGGCACCCTGATTACAATTGAGGGACCGCGGTTTTCAACCCGGGCCGAGTCCAATCTCTTCCGTTCGTGGGGGATGTCAATCATCGGCATGACCGCCTGCCCAGAGGCTTTTCTGGCACGCGAGGCAGAAATCTGTTACGCGACGATGGCGCATGTCACCGATTACGACGTTTGGCACGTCAGCGAGGAAGCGGTCAGCGTGGAGATGGTTGTTCGGACGCTGCTTAAAAACACCGAAGGCGCTCAAAAAGCAGTCATCAGCCTGGTGAAGGGTCTGTTTGATACTGAACCAACCTGCGGCTGCGGGCATGCTCTTGAAACGGCCATCATCACCAACCCGGCGCATGTGCCAGGGGAAACCCGGCATAAATTGACATTGCTGACGGAGAAATATATCCAGCCGTGAAATTGTTTCCAATCTCGGGAGCGCGCCAAGGACAAATTCGCAGCCGCCTGATGACTCTGGCGGCCGGGTTTGTGCTGCTCTACGGGTTGATTTTGACGCTTGCTCCAGCAGTGCGGCTGCAGTCTTGGCTGGTGGATTACCGCTGGCAGCACTGGCTGGGGGTAATCGTCTGGCTGGTGGGCTTTGCCTGGCTCCATCGCCAGATTAATGAGCGGCTGCCGGAATCTGATCCTTACCTGTTACCTGCGGCAGCATTATTGACCGGCTGGGGGTTGCTGACCATCTGGCGACTCAATGAAGCATATGGACTGCGTCAGACCATCTGGCTGGCGGTGAGCCTGGGCGTATTTGGGGGCGGGCTGCGGCTCAAGTCATTGTTTGAGATTTTGCGGCGGTATAAGTACCTGTGGGTTACAGGGATGCTGGTACTGGTGACATTAACGCTGGTACTGGGTGTATACCCCGGAGGCAGCGGACCCGGATTATGGCTGGGCTGTTGCGGGGTGTATTTTCAGCCCTCCGAACTGCTCAAGCTGCTGTTAATTGCTTATCTGGCGGCCTATTTAGGTGATGGACTGAGAGGTCAGCATCAGTTACTGCGGCTGCTTCAACCGACACTGCTGGTGGTAGGGGCCACACTGCTGGTGCTGGTTTTACAGCGCGACCTGGGGACGGCAACGCTGTTCATTCTGCTTTATGCTTTGATTGTCTACCTGGCAACCGGGCGGCGGAGCGTGATCTTGCTCAGCGTGGGGGCAATGGCGGCGGCCGCGCTGGCCGGGTATTATTTCTTTGGGGTTATTCAAGCGCGGGTCAATACCTGGTTAAATCCATGGGGCGACCCGGCAGGTACTTCTTACCAGATTATTCAGTCCCTGATGGCAATTGCCGCCGGGGGCGCCATGGGAACCGGTCCCGGGCTGGGCAGTCCGGGGTTGGTGCCGGTGGCGATTTCGGATTTTGTATTTGCTGCCATTGTTGAAGAGACCGGCTGGCTGGGGGCCATTGGTCTGCTGCTGTTGATTGGGCTGATGCTCACGCGTGGGCTGCGAGCCGCGCTGCAAGCGGGCAGCACTTATGCCAGGCTGCTGGCGGCGGGGATCAGCGTCTATTTCTGCGTTCAGAGCGTGCTGATTCTGGCTGGAAATTTAAGCCTGGCACCGCTGACCGGGATTACGCTGCCGTTTGTGTCTTACGGTGGGTCGTCTATGCTGACGGCTTTTATCATGCTGCTGCTATTGATCCGAATCAGCGGCGAAAACGAGGGGGATCCCCTGCCAATCCATGCGCCGCGGCCCTACCTGCTGACCGCCGGAGCAATGCTGGTAGCGCTGGCGGTGGTGGCGGGCGGCGTTATCTGGTGGAATGTGTTCCAGGCAGATGCGTTGTTTACGCGGAATGATAACTTCCGGCGCTCGATTGCTGACCGTTATGTGGAGCGTGGCGCATTACTGGATCGTAACAATAATACGCTGGCAATGAGTGAGGGGAAGCGCGGCAATTTTCAACGGAATGTGCTTTATCCGGACCTGAGCGCCACACTAGGCTACACGCATCCCAGTTTCGGCCAAAGCGGATTGGAGGCCAGCCAGGATGATTATCTGCGCGGGCTGCGTGGCAACCCGGCATCGGATATCTGGCTGACGCAACTGCTTTATAATCACCCGCCGCAAGGTCTGGATGTGCGGCTGAGTCTGGATGTGAGCATCCAACGCGAGGCAGATGCCTTGATGGAAGGACTGACCGGCGCGCTGGTGCTCATGAATGCTGAAACCGGGGAAATTCTGGCCCTCTCGACGACGCCGACATTTGATGCCAATCAACTGGATGAGTTGGAAGAATCCTGGTCAGATGATGAGCGCGCTCCGCTGGTAAACCGGGTGACACAGGGGTTATACCCGCCGGGAGCGGCGCTGGGGCCGTTCTTACTGGCGGCACGACTGGGACAAAACCCCATATTATCGGATACCCCGCCAACAGATTATTATGCGGCAGGTCAGCGCTATGCCTGCGCAGAAATGGTGGGACTGGATGCAAGTTGGGGCGAATCCATTGCCAGTGGCTGCCCGGCTGCCGGAATTGCATTATTCGAAAACGCTGACCTGGAGGCAATGCAGGTGCTGTATGAGCGCCTGGGTTTGCTGCAGGCCCCCGATTTTGATCTGGTGATGGCCGGGCCACAGCCTCCAGAGGCGAATGCATCAGCGGCTGAAATCATCACGGCTCAGGATGGCATGAAAGTGACGCCTTTGCAAATGGCACTGGCGGCAGCCGCCCTGACAAATGATGGTAAACGCCCGGGGCCACGATTAGCCATGTCGGTTTTGACGCCGCATCAGGGGTGGGTGGCGCTGCCCGTGGTCGCGGCCGAACAGGCGCTGCCTACCAGCGGGGCCTCGGCAGCGGTGACGAAGCTAAAAATCAGCGAAATGCCGGCCTGGGAAACGGTGGCGGTGGTGAAGGGGACATCGCAAGAGGTGACCTGGTATCTGGCGGGCACAACGCCCACCTGGCAAGGAGTGCCATTGACGGTTGTGGTACTATTAGAAGAGAACAACGCAGCGCGCGCGATAGAAATTGGACAAAGTCTCCTGCTGGCAGTGATGGAGGGTAAATGAGGTGTCCAACAAACGCGGATTACCGGATCTGGCGCAGGCCATAACCAGCGGCTGCCTGCTGCCAGCGTTTCTGTGGCTCTGGATTGCTGTGGCGTTAGCGGGGATTGTGGCGGCGGTCATTGCATTGACAAAACAGCCAGTGGATAGGAATGCAATTGCGCCAGACTGGGCGTATATTGCCACAATTCTCGTCTTTGGCTTATATCTGATTTCGATTATTGGCATCTTGCTTGAAAAGGAAGCGGGAGTATCCGGTTTTCTCCTGGCATCGGTGCTGTTATATGGGTTGAATGTGCTGACCGGCGCTTTGCCGGGCGAATCCATGGGGATTTTCGGCGGGGTGATTTTACTGCTGTTTCTCTTGAGGCTGGATGAATGGCAACGACCCGAGGCTCATTTACTGAGTAGAGGATACCGAGAGGCACTGGATGCGGAATATCTCAGCCCCAAAGCCGCCTTGAAAATGTATGAAAAATTAGGACGGGTCAATCGAGATGTGTACCCAGGAATGGTACTGCTGGGCGCCATCACAATGCCGGGGGCGTACTTGCTGGCACAATGGCTGATACGGCAGATCTCATTGAACCCGGACCTCATTGAAACGGTCCTGCTGATGGTGGTCGGCGTGGGACCCATTATCTGGATGATGGGAAGGATACACGCACGCCGGAAACATCACCATGCCATTTATGAGCGTTCCGAGGAAGACCGGGCCACAAAAGTGATTATGGGGATTGGGATGATCTGGGGAATGATCGTGATCCTGTTCGCGGTTTTATTCAATGACCTGCTGGTATTGGTGATCAGCGCGATCGTTGCCAGTTTGCTGGCCCTGGTATTACTGCAGCCCTACAGTCTGTACCTACTCATCACACAAGGTTCACCCTACCAGTTCATTCCTGATATGCCAGATGTGGCCCGATATGCAATCAGCCTGCCAATCTTTGTCCTGGTCTTGTTGATTATTCTAGCAGAAGTGCGGTTAAAACCGCTGAGTCGAACCCTGCCTGAGCTGCCTGTCGCGTTGAAGACCAACTTTGAGAAACTGGTTGGTTTTCTGGCTGGTTTTGTTATGCTGCTGGCTTTTTCGAGCATTTATGTGCAAAGCGGGCCATTTGCGTTGGATATACGCAGTACGGTGGTTCTGCAAGCGTTGTCGGGCGCGCTGTTGGGTTATGCCTATGCAGAACAAAAGCACCTGCCAGCTTTGGATGTGCTGACACAAATTGGACAGGCTCGCTGCCTGCGGCGAACCGGGAAGCGGTTGGAAGGGTTTTACATTCTCTTCAGGTTGGTGGATGCCACGAAATACGATTCCGAGATTCCCGAGGCGTATCAGTGGCTGGCGAAAGCTATGCAGGAAAGCCTGGAGGAGCATCCAGACCGAGAGGGAGTGCAGTATTGCATTGAAACAGCCCGGGAAGATGCTTCACCCGGGCTGCCGTATGTGGATTTATTTATGGATGCCCTGAGGCGGTGCGATCAGACGATGCGCAGATAGTGACGCCGGCCAACCTGCAGGACGCCAGCGTGCGGGAAGGGAGCCAGCGGATCTTCCAGGACAGCACCATCCAGACGGACGCCTTTTTGCTGTACCAGGCGGCGGGCTTCGCTCTTGCTGGCAGCCAAACCGGCAGCGACAATTACATCAACGACGGATTGGCCGGGCTGCAGAGCGAAAGTATCCATTTCGGTGGGGACTTCACGCTGCTGGAACATACGCACAAAGACCTGCTGAGCCTGTTCAGCTTCGGCTTCGCCATAGAATGACGCAGTGACTTCCTGGGCAAGCTGCATTTTGGCATCGCGGGGGTGCAAGCTGCCGGACTGCACACCGGTCTCCCAGGCTTTGATTTGTTCGGGGGTCCAGCGGGTGACCAGGCGGGCAAAGGATGGCATGGCCATGTCGGGGATGCTCATCATTTTGCCGTACATATCGGCAGCATCCGTATTGATGGGGATGTGGTTGCCGAGGGATTTACTCATCTTCACCACGCCATCGGTGCCGGGCAAAATCGCCAGGATGATGCCGATATTGGGTTTGGCGCCGAGGTAGGTCATCAGCTTGCGCGAGGCAGTGACGATGTTGAACATCTGATCGGTGCCGCCCACCTGCACATCAGCCTTGAGGGTGTATGCATCATAAGCCTGCATAATGGAGTAGAAGAACTCATGCAGGTAGATGGGGTCGTTGCGATCCCAGCGGTTGCGGAAGGCTTCGCGGGTGAGGAACTGCTGAATGGTGAAATTAGATGCCAGATGAATGAGTTGTTCGAAGGTAATACCAGCCAGCCATTCGGCGTTGTAACGAATGATGGTGCGCTCACGATCCAGGATGCGGAAAGCCTGCTCAGCATAGGTGCGAGCGTTTTCTTCCACTTCTTCCTGAACGAGGCGCGGGCGCAAAACGTCTTTGTCGGAAGGATCGCCGATCAAAGAAGTGTAGGTGCCAACCACAAAGGTCACTTCGTGGCCCAGTTCCTGGAACTGGCGGAGCTTGCGCATGGTGACGGTGTGGCCCAGGTGGAGGTCGGCTTTGCGAGGATCATAGCCGCAATAAACGCGCAATGGGCGGCCTTCTTTCTGAGCTTCGATCAAACGCTCACGCAGCTCCTGCTCCATCGTGCGGCGCAGGGATTCGTCACCATATTCGGTGCCCTGCATTAAGTATGCGACTTGTTCTTCAATGTTCATAACAGCCTCCTGAACGGCGATTATATCATCAGGATTGCTGTTTTGGGGAACGGGGATTTTCAGGTTTTCAGGATATGGTTGAGGGCGGGTTCGAGATCGGGATAGGCAAAGCTGTAGCCGAGCTCAAGCAGGCGAGATGGGACGGCGCGCTGACCATCAAGGACGAGGGTGCTCATCTCACCGAGGGCAAGGTGCAGGGCAAAGGCAGGGGCAGGCAACCAGTAGGGGCGCCGCAAGACGCGCCCCAGCACCCGGCCAAAATCAGACTGAGACAGCGGCTGGGGAGCGGCAAGGTTATAAGGACCATTCGCTGACGGATTTTCCAGGAGGAATTGAATTGCATTGACCTCGTCTGTAAGATGAATCCAGGGGAGGTACTGGCGCCCACTGCCCAGCGGGCCGCCTGCCATGAGGCGGAAAGGCAGGACAAGCCGTGGTAAGGCACCTTCATGAGCATCTAAAACAATGCCGGTACGCACAACCACCCGGCGAAGACCCAGGGTTTCCGCTTCTGCGGTTGATTTTTCCCAGGCAACCGCAACCTGGGCCAAATAATCCTGCCCGGCGGGTGAGGATTCGGTTAGCAAGGTATTGTCACCGGGGCCATAATAGCCGACCGCCGAGGCCTGAATCAGTGTATGAGGGCGGTGGGTTGCTGCCTGAAGCGCCTGAACGACAGCCCGACCCGCATTCAGGCGGCTGTTGAGGATGCGGGCTTTGCGCTCCAGCGACCAGCGCCCGGCACCGATATTTTCACCGGCGAGGTTAATCACGGCATCGGCCTGCTCGACAAGCGGCTGCCAGCCACGCGGCGTTTCACCATCCCAGCCAACGGGTTCTATACCGGAAGGTAAATGGGCGGATTGCGGCGAACGAGTCAGCGCCCAGACCTGATGCCCACGGGCAACCAGACTTTGACCCAGAGCTCGACCGATTAAACCTGTGCCGCCGGTGATGATGACTTTCATATTCGCCTCCAGTACTGATAATTGAATTATACGGGATTTGAGCCTGAAGCGTTTGTCTATTCCACAGAAATCATTATACAGAGGCGTGCTATAATGTTCAGAGGGTATTCACGATGAACGGGAGTGTGCTGGTACTCAACGCCAATTATGAGCCGATCAACATCTGCTCGCTGCAGCGCGCCCTGGGGATGATTTTGATGGAGAAAGCCAGCCTGGTGGCCAATGGGCGCGGCGTGGTCCACACGCCGGGACGGAACTACCCCTGCCCTTCGGTGATTCGATTGGATTACATGATTCACAGACCACGACCACACCTCAAATTAACCCGCCAGGAGGTGTTCCGGCGTGACCACGAAACCTGCCAATACTGCGGCAAGCATACCCACAACCTGACGATCGATCATATTGTGCCGCGGCACCTGGGCGGCAAGCATATTTGGACCAATGTGGCGGCGGCCTGCCCGGCCTGCAATCATCGCAAGGGCGGACGGACGTTGACCGAAGCCGGGATGCGGCTGCTGCATGTTCCGCAAGAGCCGCCGTCATCAGTCAGTTATATTTTTGGGCGCTACCTGCCCGAGAACATCGAGTGGGAGCCGTATTTATCCGGGTGGTAACTATTCAATATGTTTGCCATTTTGCTTAATAGCAAGGGGTGCTAAACCAGCGTGATTTCCATTAGATCGGTCGCAAGATGGATGGGACCCTGGAAGCCGGTGCGAGCTGCGGAAACAAGGGCTTCTGGCTTGGCTTCGGGGGGATAGTGAACCAGGTAAAGCTGCTGCGCGCCAGCACGCTGGGCAACCTCACCCGCTTGAGCCGCTGATGAATGTCCCACAGAGGCGCCACTGGCCTCATGAATGAGGACATCTACATTTTCGGCAAGGCGGGCAATGGCGTCGCATGGTTCGGTATCTGAGGAATAAGCCACGGAGCGGGCAATATTTGGAAATTCAATGCGAATGCCAATGGTGGGGATGTGATGATCGCCGGGGGAAGCGAAAACTCGCACCTCGGGTTCATCAAGGATGGTGGCTCTTTCTTCATCCGGCAGGCGATGAAAAATGACGGGGAAAAAGTTGGGCCAGGTTTCCCACTCGTAGAGTGTCATGGTGGTAATGGCGCGGTCGATGGTATGTTTGAGGCCATAGATATGCAGCGGGCGCTTGCGCTGCATGAGCCACATATCCATCAATAAAAGGGGCATCCCTGAAACATGATCAGGGTGGAAGTGGGTTAAGATGAGATCGGTCACCTGGTTGAAGTCAATGCCAACCTGGCGTAAACGGATTACGGGGTTGCCCACGCAGTCCACCATAATTGCGCGTTCGCCAACCAGCAGCACGAAGTGAGTGTTTTCGTGGTGTTCATTGGCAACTGCGTTAGCTGTGCCTAAAACAATCAAGCGCCCCATAGGATCGCGTCTCCTCGATCTTTATTTTAACGCAAAATTAAAGATGCGAGGTGCGGAGTTATCCAAACTTCGATCATTGCGGCAATAAACAGGGCGGGAATCACGATTCCGATCATTATTTGCGCCCAGACTGCCACCGATTCGAGCCAGACCTGGCCGATCTTTTTGCCCTGGGCCGGGGTCGCCAGTAAGGCGCCTAAACGCAATACGGCTGCGGTTGCCAGGAGCGCAGCAGGGATTTCGAGCCAGGCGTGGGGCAAAATGAGGGCGGCGAAGAAAGAGCCTGCGGGCAGGCCGTTCAATCCAAGGATGCCCAGAATGTAGCCGACCACAGCCAGCGTGACAATAATGGGCAAGACACCCAAGACTGCGAATGAGAAAATGCCCAGCAGCAAAGCCAGCGCCATGACCCGCAAGTTGTTGCCAAAAACCATCAGTACCGGGCCGAAAGTGCCGGGCTTGAAGGCTTCAGTAAGCAGGCCGAGGCGTTCTTCGAGATTGGTGAACATTTCAGGCGGGGCGGTAATGGGGAACTGGCGCACCAGGGAGAAACCAATGGCAACGCCCGCAGCGCCCATGAGAAAGACGATCACAAACGGCAGGCGCAAAGCGGCCAGCGTTTTTGGGATGACCCGGCGATACCACTGCCAGACGTTTTTGGCGCCGCCCGTGAAGGCCTGCCAGAAAGTCATCCAACCCCAGCGCAGATTGAGGACATCAATTTCACGGCCCAGCAGCTCTTCACGGCGGAAGTAAGCCAGGCCCATGCGCATCAGCAGGAAGGTGAGCAAAATGACGCCAAAGAAGGCCATCCACAGGGTGCCATAATTGCCCCAGAACATTAACATGGATTCGCCCTGGATCAGCAGGGTAACGGGGATGATAATGAAGCTGGACAACAGGTTGGCAGCCCGCACAGAGGTGGCCTGACAGGAAACAACCACGGCGCCCGAAACCATCATGACAGCCTGGACGATGGTCAATAAAATGATGAGGGTCATCATTTCGCCATCGGGCAAGGGGGCGCGGCCAATTGCCAGTCCAGTCAGATAGACCGTCATGCCGAGGAAGCTGCCAAAGAGCGGAGGAACCACCGCCGAGGAAAGCTTGCCGAGATACAACTGCCAGTCTTCCAGTGGGGTGCTGAGCAGCGGTTCGATGGAGCCGCGTTCTTTTTCACCAACAAAGGTTTCCAGGGCAATAATCAGCGAGAAGGAGCTGGGGAAAAAGCCCACAATCATCAGCAGGAAGGGGATCAAACGCTCCCCGACAATTTCACCGCCGTACTTGCCGACAAAGCCCAGCATTTCCTGGGCGGTGTAATTCATCAGGAATGGGAAGAGGATGGTGAGGATGATGATGGGAAAGACAATGCGCCAGTCACGGAACTGGTCACGGATTTCACGGTGGGCAATGACATAAACCGGGTAGAGGGATTTAAGCATGGGGCACCTCGGCGGCGGCCTGACGAACGGCCTCAAGGTAGGCATCTTCGAGGCTGCGGTGAACCTCATGGAAAGAGACAACGGGCAGGCGATGGGCGATCATTTGCTCGAGAAGCAGTGGGTTGGCTGATTGGGGGTCTTCAACCCGAAATCTGAGGACATCGCTTGTGCGCTGAACGATGGAGACGCCCGGAATATTGGTGGGTTCCCAACCATTGACTATGCCAGCCAGGCGGGCCTCGTATTCGGGAGCGCCCAGCAGGCGCCGTTTGAGATTGGCGGATGTATCGTTAAAGATAATGCGCCCGCGCTGGATGATGGCAATTTGATCTGCCAGATCTTCGGCTTCGGTGAGGTTATGCGTACATAACACAATGGTGCGGTGGGTAGAGCGCATGCTGCGAATGGCATTGCGCACCATGAAGGCGCTTTCAGGGTCCATGGCTGAGGTGGGCTCATCCAACAGCAAGACAGGGGGCTCGTGCAGAAGCGCCCGGGCAAGCGCCAATTTTTGACGCATGCCTTTCGAAAACTGACCGCAACGCCGATTGCGGGCTTCGGCCAGGCCAAACTGTTCCAGCATGTTATTGATGCGGGGAAGCCGGATGGAGGCATCCATGCCGTACAGCCGGGCGTAAAATTCCAGATATTCCAGGGCACTGAGGCGAGAGTAGAGGCCGTGGTGTTCTGTGAGGACGCCAACCGAAGCGCGGACTTTGTCGGGATGGGTGACCACGTCATACCCGGCGACTTTAGCCTGACCGCGGGTTGGAATCAGGATTGAGGTCAACATGCGGACGGTAGTTGTCTTGCCGGCGCCATTAGGGCCCAGCAAGACCAGAACCTGGCCGGGCTGAACATCCAAATGTACACTATTGACGGCAGTGAAATCATCAAACACTTTAGTCAAATCTTCAGCCCAGATCATATTGGCCTCGCTTTCTCTAAAAAACAGTAAATCAGGCCGCCGAAGGCTCGGCGGGAGCAGGTGATTTGCGGTGCCGGATGATCAACATGGCGGCGGCAAAAGCAATCACGATCACCATGAGCCACTGATTGGCGTTAATTCCGGCAAGCAGCGACGCATCCAGCCGGAGGAATTCCAGCGTGAAGCGAGTGATGGGATACAGAATTAAGTAAATGAAGAAGGAGTCACCGGGCTTAAAAACGTGTTTAAAGCGTTTTTCGAGCCAGAACAAGATACCCATTGAGAGCAAATTCCACAGCGATTCGTACAGGAAAAGCGGGTGGTAGTATTCCACTGAAGCGTACTCAGGGAGACGATTCGTCGGCTCAATGAACAGCTTCCAGGGTAAGTTGGTGGGGGCGCCATAGAGTTCCTGATTAATGAAATTGCCCCAGCGCCCGACCGCCTGAGCCAGCAGCAGACCCGGAGCGGCGATATCCGCCCAGGAGAGCAGGCTGAGTTTTTTGATGCGGGTGTAGATGAACAGAGCCAGGAAGCCGCCAGCGATGCCACCTGGAATTCCCAGGCCGCCCCGCCAGATCATCAGCATTTCCAGGGGATGTTGAAAGTACCACTGCGTAGTTATGCCCGCTTCGACCATGGAGGGCGGCGGGGTGAGCACATGCCAGAGACGGGCGCCCAACACGCCACCGACCAGGAGCCAGATGATCATATCCCAGACGGTATCGGGGTTTTGCCCAAAGCGCGGGGCGCGATGTGCTGCCAGTAAGGCAGCGCCAACAACGCCCGACATGATGATGACACCATAAAAGCGGATGTTCACTTTATCGACACCAAATTTTTTGAAGGCAAACCAACCAGCAACAATAACCAACAGGGTAATGCCGGTTGAAAACCAATCAATGCTCAGTTTGGCGGCGGGGTTGGTTTTGCGCTCCTGCAAATAAGGCAGCACCACTGTGAAAAAGATGCCGATCAGGAACAAACCCAGCAGAAACCCCATAAGAAGATCAGGGGCAATGGAAATGCCATAACGATCTGCAGTAATCATCTAGTCAGAACCTCCACCCAGATTGGGCTTCTTTGATTATAAGGTAGTCGGACTCGAAAAACGAGTCAAAGCAAGGCAGCTTACAAAAATGTAATAAGCTGTTTAGGATTACTCGGCTTGACCTTGTGGGTTTACAAAAACTATAAGGCGAATAACCTAGATTTGCGATGGTTGGATAAACCCCCCCATCACAAAGAAGTAAATCAATTCACCAATCAATATAGCCAAAATTACAATAACAACAAATCTTGCAAGCGGTCGTTTGTGTAAAATCTCAATAAGGTTTTCTCGGTGTGTTATTAAACGAATTACCAAGATAGTAGTTAAAAATACCAATGCCACTAATCCTAACCAAGGATGGCTACTCTCAATGATAGAAATTGATTGAAATAAGCCGATTATTATGGCAGGCATTGCTGTTAGCCAAAAACGTTTATCTTCAAGAGCGTCTTCAAACAACCAGATACCCATCAAGCCGAACAGCCCCGCAAAAATTAACCAGTGTCCCAAATTTTCATCAAAAAAATATATTAGTTCATAAGTATCTATCGGTATCTGCATACGATAATCATGAATTTCAGTGCTGTATGTATTAATTGCATTTCCGGTTAAATGCATTGCATGCCCATAAATGAACACACTTAATACGCCTAAACCAAGCCAAAAAGCGAACGTTTTCTTGTTATAAAAAACCTCTGATTGTATCTTCAATAGAACAAATAAATAGAAAGGGGCTAAAAATACTAAATCAACAAAATCCACAATTCTGATATGCCAAATTAAAATTGTCTTATTTAATTCAACAACAGCAATAGTTAACGGAGGAACCAAAGCTAGTAGCCATATTGCAATATATAAGCTATTGGATTTTTTAATCAAAATATTTCTCCTATAACAATTTGTAAAAAATATATTATCTTATCAGTGAACGGGAGGAAACTTATTAAACTTGTAGTTGCATATTGTACACCTAGAATGCCCAATTTTTTTCGTAAATCTGCTGTTGCGCTTGGAATTAATCGCTGATCGGGCAATTTTTCAAGAGACTTTCGTATCAACTCTATATCTTGCCGCGAAAAGGGGCCGGAAATTGGAGGAACCCCTGCCAAGGTATCTATACCTTGGGCCAAATCTACATCCCAAAATGAAATCCTTGGGAAATATAATCGAGACATAAACCTACTAACGACATCTAATCCTGATTCCTTTTGCATTAGTTGTAATAGTCGATTATAAGTCTCGCTTGCATATATTTCAGCCTCAACTGTAGCATATTCTTTTGTTGAAGTGTATTCACATGTTAATCCCACAATAGTAAGTGTATCTGTTTCACTCCCATAAATGAATATATCGGTTCGAAAAGTTCCTTTTTTTGTTACAAGTTGATCAAATAATTCCCCGTATGTTTTATATAGACTATAGTAATATGGAGCTCCCCCCTGAGAAACTGATGGGTCAACGGCACTTGGTAATTCAATTTCATTTTTATTTTTTACCCAACGATATACATTTCCATCTAAATACATATCACCTTTACTGATATCCGAATCCATCCGTCGTTGTCGCGGCATGGCTGATATAAAACCATAGTCCCCAATTTTTTGACTAGTGGAAGTTAACCGATTATCACATAAAACATAACATAACTCTTGAAAAATTGGAACATAATAATCTTGTGCTTGGAGATGAAGAACTTCTTCCCCCAAGATAGGGCTACCTTGATAAGGGGTAACAACTAAGTTAGACGGCAGATCAATTAGGAATTTTTGCCTCTGACGAACCCCATACAGCTGTTTTTGTGCTCTAGAGTAACCGAAATTTAGACTTTCGCGCACAATATTTAACAGGTTTCCTGACCAACAACCATTTTCTTCGGTGCACTTCATTTGTATAGCAAATACAATTTGGGACATACGTGTTTGCCCCTTCAAAACAATACCACCCGATAGTCCCATAACCCATGCAACAAGTGCAGCTATAAATAGTTGGTATCCTAAACGCACATCCCATAGATTTTGCAGGTTCCAACAACTCAACAAATAATTGAGTATCCAAGCAATAAATACTCCCCACACTCCGCCAAACTCGCCGACTGTAGTGTGTAACATAGTACCAAAAAGAAGCGCTAGAAATATAGGTGTGACCAGGAAAACTACGTGAGTTGTTTCACCCCACAAGTAGGAAGGTCCAAATATCCAAGTCATCGCCATCAATACTATTACAATTAGTGAAGTTAAAAATACTATCCAAGGGCCTTGATCTGCTTGCATTCTTAGATAAACATTCTCAAAACTTTTTCGTTTCCCGAATAAAAATAGAAAAAATTCCCTCATGCTGCCAATAGAAAAAGGCACAGATCCGATCTTTCCACCTAATTCCCTACGATATTTTTGCGCTGCCGCAAGTGAAATTGCAACAATATTTAGATGATAAAAGAATAAAATAATCAGAGGAATATACGATATATTTCCCCACGAAAAAGCACTTAGGTCTTGAACTAAAGAATAAGATTTCATTTCCCAAAAAGCATTGCTAATTGTTGTTGCATAATGCAATTGCCATGCCCAACGGAAACTAACAGAGAACAAACTAATCTGAATAATTACACCGAAAAGAATTATGATAAATATCAGTTTTTGTCCGATACGTCCACAAATATCAATAACCTTTTGAGGCAATACGCAAAGCCAATTATCTATATGTCCAAGGATTAAATAATCTCCAATCGTATCGCTAATCATATGCAATAAGAACGCCCCCGCTCCAACAAATAAATAAATTGGTCCAGGTAGAAATAAGGCCAGAACAATACATAATAATGAAAAAATAAATAATGCATATATATTGTGTAGGAGTAGCCCTTTTATTTCCCGTTTGTCTTCTATGGATTTATAGTGCTTAATTAGCCCTTGAAGTCCTTCTTGTTGAAAAACGCGGCGTGTGTTGATAGCAACACTGTTTTGCTTTTGGTACACTAAGTGATACAGGGGATGATCAATAATATCTATTAGTTCACCCCCTATGATTGCAGAAACATAGATTAAGGGATCAGTTAAACCTTGCCCAATTTTCATCGGTCCAATTAACAACGCTACACCGGCAGCGTATCCAATGCTAATTAATGCATGAGTACTAGTTTTCAAGTCATTCACCAATCTAATTATTATCGGATAGTTCTTTTTCTTCAACCAATATCTTGCGAACATATAAAATTCGTTGAAGAGCTGTTATATTAGTTAGCAAAGCTAGAATTATTATACCTAACCACGGTAAATTTGCGAGGGAGAGTACACTCATTATCAATATGCGTACAGGCCGAGGCGCTATTCCTATTTTTAGATGACAATTAAGTGATTCCGCCCTTGCTCTTGTATACGACACCATCACAGATCCAATCGCTGCTAAGTAAATAAATATACATGTAATCGGTTCATTATTTTCCAGATAGAACATCAATAATCCGCCAAAAACCATAGATTCAGAAAATCGATCTAACACTGAATCAAGAAAAGCACCAAATTTTGTTGGATTTCCTGACAAACGAGCCATTGCACCATCCAACGCGTCCATAGGGCTAAATATGAGTAATAGTAATCCAGCTAAAAAGAAATTTCCCACACTCAAAAAATACGCAGGGAAAATCATTACAAGGCAGCCTAATACTGAAACAACATTTGGTTTTAATCCCAGTTGAATCAATAATGAAGCTACTTTAATTAATATGTCATTAAAGATTTTTCGAAGCCACAATTCAAATTTCATATTTCGTCTCCATCTTTGTCGATAATGTCATCTTCGTAATCGCCCTCTTCGGGGTCCAGGAGGACCTCACGATCTCGACCGCTGCCCTGCGAGGGACCGATGACGCCAGCCGCTTCAAGCTGGTCAATGAGGCGGGCGGCGCGAGGGTAGCCAATGTGCAGGCGGCGCTGCAGTAGAGAGGCGCTGGCACGCTGCATCTTGCGCACCAGGGCAGTGGCTTCTTTGACCAAAGAATCTGAATCACCGTCTTCCAGGCCAATCAGCTCTTCCCAGGGGGCATCTCCGGCAGGCGGGGGCGCCATTTTTTGCCAGAAATTGAGGACTTTTTGAACTTCCTGATCTGTGACCAGCGCACCCTGCAGGCGCGTGGGGGAGCCGACTTCAGGGTTGAGGAAAAGCATATCGCCCTTGCCGAGCAGGGCTTCGGCGCCGTTGGTATCGAGAATGACGCGAGAGTCAATGGAGGAAGCCACACTGAACGAAATACGAGCGGGGAAGTTGGCCTTGATCAGGCCGGTGATGACCTCGACTGAGGGGCGCTGGGTGGCGACAACCAGGTGAATGCCGGTGGCGCGAGCCAACTGGGCCAGGCGGATGAGGCTGGATTCGACGGGTTCAGGGGCGTGCATCATCAGATCTGCGAGTTCGTCAATGAGAATGACAATGCGCGGCAAGCCAGGCTGCTTCTTGCGCTGCATCTTGCGATTATAAATTTCAAGATTGCGGACTTTCTCGATTTCAAAGATCTTGTAGCGTTGATCCATTTCTTGAAGCGCCCAGCGAAGCACACCCGTCATGCGGTCCACGTTGGTTTCTACTTTGCCCAGAAGGTGCGGCAGCCCATTGAAGCGGGCCAGCTCCACCATCTTGGGGTCCATCATCACCAGGCGGAGATTGGCAGGGGTGTTATTCATCACAAGGCAGGTGGTGAGGGCGGCGATGCAGACTGATTTACCGGAGCCGGTGGTACCAGCGATCAAGAGATGCGGCATCCGGGCAAGATCGGCAACAACCGGCTCGCCAGAAACCCCCTGCCCCAGCGCCATTGCCAGTGGGGACTGCAAATGTTGAAAAGCCTCATCTTCCAGGACGGGGCGTAAACGAACCACCGAACTGCGGCTGTTGGGAACCTCGATGCCGATATAGGATTGCCCGGGGACGGGCGCCTGAATGCGCAGACGCTCAGCCGAGAGTGCCAGAGCCAGGTCACGGGCCAGCGCAGAAACCTGCGAAACCCGAACTTTTTGCTTCATCATCTCGCCATCGGGGCCTTCACGCTCGACATAGCCCGGTTCGAGGGCAAACTGGGTGATGGTGGGGCCAATGCGATAGCCAACCACGCGGCCGGGGATGCCAAAATCGGCCAGGGTGGTTTGAATTTGATGCGCCGTGGCGCGGATTTCAGCCTGGTCTGGTGGGGCGGTATGGGCATTGAGCAGCAGGTTGAGGGGAGGCAATTGTTCATCCCGCACCAGAGATGGCGGGGATGCAGGCTCATCTTCCTCTGATGGCGCGGCGGGTTCTGCAGCAGCCGGGGCAGGCGCAACTGTCGCGGCCGGAGATGCTTCCAGGCTTTCCTCCAGGCGGTGATAGAACCAGCGCGCCAGGCCTGAGCCAAAGAATATGAAGATGCTGAGGAGCAGGGTTAAGATTAACGTACTCCAGGGGAGCGGCGCAAGATTATCAATAAGCTCAGCAATACCCCAGCCAACAATACCGCCATCCTGACCGGCTTCGGCACGATCCAGGGAGAGGCCGCTGATCAGAGCCAGCAGAGCGAGAAGGACGAAGTAGACGCCTTCCAGAGCGAGGGCTTGCCCAAGCGGGAAGCGGAAGGGTTGATCGGCGCGCTGCCGGATAATCAAGACGCCAACCCAGCCGAGGATGAAGGGGATCAGGTAACTGCCCCAGCCCAAACCGCGCTGCAGCAGCCGGATCCAGGGAGAAATCAAGGCACCCTGGCTGAGGCCTACCAGTCCCAACAGGGTGAGCAGCCCCCAGGCTAGCAGCGCAAGCCCCAAAAGATCTACACCAAAGCGGTCAAAGTGACCCCAGATGCCGTTGAGACGATCCAGCAGGGAGGGCGGCGGGGGCGCTTCGGGTTCGGGGACTGGCGCCGTGGGCTTGGAGGATTTTGTGCGGCTCATTCTGGCTGCACCAAACCCAGGCCCAGGCGGCGGCGGTCAGCATCAAGATGCAGGATGCGGACATGCACCTGCCGTCCGGGGACAAGCAAAGATCGCAGATTGACCGCACCAGAGCTGGAAATTGAGGAGATGTGAATTAGACCCTCGATGCCTTCTTCCAGGCGGGCGAAGGCGCCAAAACGCGTGGTGGTGGTAATTTCAGCGGGGACGACATCGCCGGGCTGATAGCGCTCTATGGCGGTTTCCCAGGGGTTGGGGCAAAGGCGCTTGATGCTGAGGGCAATGCGGCAGTTTTCGCAGTTGATTTGCAAGACCAGAACCCGGACCCGCTGACCCAGGGTCAACAGGTCGGTGGGATGCTGAACCCGCCCCCATGAGAGTTCGGAAACGTGCACCAGGCCTTCAACTCCGCCCAGATCGACAAAGGCACCGAACTCGGTGATGTTTGTGACCGTGCCGACAACGATGGCGCCGGGCTGCAAAGATTCAAAGAGCATTTTGCGGCGGCCTTCGCCGGCCTGAGCGGCGCGCTCAGAGAAGATAACGCGTTCCTGTTCGGGTTCACATTCAATGACTTTGAGCTGTAAGACGCGCCCCAGATAAGCCGCCAGCAATTCACGGCGCTCGGTTTCGCTGGCGGTGTTGGGCACATCTACCAAATGGGACAGCGGCACAAAGCCCTGAACGCTATCGGCCTGAACAAGCAACCCACCCCGGTTGTAACCATGAACTGTCAGGCAGACGATTTGATCGGCAGCATAGGCTCGCTGGACTGTTGCCCAGTTGACCGATTCTGATAAAGGGGCAGCTGACAATGCAACCCCACGGACGCGGTTAGTGGCAAGATTATCTTCAGATAATAGTGCTGTCCACCAGCCCTCATCCAAGTTTTCAGGGCCCGGGGTTTCGTTTCCCTGAGCCTTTGGCATGGGTACCATGTTCCCTCCGTACAACAATGAACAATAAGTGCATTATTAACAATATCCAGAGATCAATCCAATATTTCTCCCTGGCCCTCCCCGTTTTCACGCCGCGCCTGGGCTTCCATATCTAAAATAGCCTGAGCCACTGCTTCAATCGCAACGCGCTGTTTGCGATACAAATCGGCCTCAGACATGGCTAGCCGCGCAGCTATTTCACGTACTTTTTTGCCTTCCAGGAATTTCATTTCCAAGATATTATACAATATCCACTCGCCTGTGAAGCGTCGTTCGCCTTCTGGACGAACGCGGTCAATGGCATCACGTAGAATCGAACGCAGGGCATTGGTGGGGTTACCGTCATGAGCATCCAGGGCGTTTTGAACCAGTTGAAGCTGTAAGAGCGGGCTTTCCGTCAGGCGGGGACCGCCCCAATAATGTGTGAGCGCGTCACGAACCCACAAAGATAGATCGTCGGGGGTATAGGGTAAATCTTCGTTGGACAAGATGTCGGCGCGGTCATAGCGACCGGCAGCGCGCAAGCGCTGGATAAATTCAACCTGGGGAGCAAGGGCCTGTAAGGCACTGAAGACCTGGGTTTGCATCTGGCGGTCGCGTAAGGCAAGGGCTGCGCGGCGCGCCAGCAGAGAAAGCTGCCGCCGGGGTTCATCATCCAAAACCAGAGCAGCGGACTCGCTAATGCCTAGAATGCCAAGCAGGGCTACCGAGCCATCTTCAGTTGTGGCTTGCAGCGGGATCAGCAAATCATTGCCCCAGCGAAAAGTGCCCTGATGGATGGTATCTTCCTCGGAGATGGCTTCCAGCAGGTTGGAGGCCGATTCCTGCTGAAAGCGGGTGCGGCCAATCGTCACAATCCGTTCAAGGCCCTCGCCATTGAAGCCGGCAATATAGGCGCCAGGCGCCTGAAGGCGGTCACAAACCACAGCCAGGATCATTTCTAAAAACTGCTGGAGGTCATTGCGCGTCAGGAGGCGGCCTTCCAGCAGGCGAAGCATCTGGAGATCCTGGGCGTCGCCATCCCAAAAGAGCGCCCGTTCTGCCACCGGCGCAAAAGTGGAAATGAAATGTTCAGCGATCAGAATGGTGGACACCATGATAATGGGCACCAGAGCCGTGTAACTGAAGCCAAAGGTTTCGCCAATGCGGCGCACAATAGTTACCAGGGCCAAGACCAGACTGGCGGTTACCGGGCCGCGCATAATCCACTTGAGCAGACGGGCCTTGACCACCCGGTCAGACCAGAAGGCATCAAAAAAGGCGACGGCATACGCCATAATAATAATCATGGCGCCTAAAAGGAGGTTGGTCAGTAAGGCCAGCCACCAGAAGACGATTGGGTGAAGGGCAGCGAAATCTGAGCCAAACAGCAGGAAGGGGAACGAACCAATTGGCGGTGCCACGGCGCCGATCAGCAAATAGCCCATCCGGCGGCGGCTGGTGGGCGTGACTGTGCGACGGTAGGCGCGGATAAAGTTGAAGGCCGAGAAGGCCATCATGGCCAGATAATAGACCACAAAAATGTCGGTCAGCAAGGTGGGCTGCAGGTGGGGCGCTGGCGGGCCGGAGGTGATCAATGGGCCAATCAGCCAGGACATGGCCAGGGAGATCAGAAATGCCAGTGAGGCCAGGTAGGACAGCGCCAGAATCCATTTGCGGCGGCGGCTGGGTTTGCCGGTTGTGGCAAGCAGGGCATCGGAGAATTGGAAGTAGGCCGCCGGGAGCAGGATGATGCCAACCCACTGCAGGCGAAGCCAGAATTCAATCTGCCAGACCTCGATGGCCGTGCTGCCAATGGCTTCAGCGGTGAAGGCGACAACGATACAGGCCAGAATGACCGCAAACGCGCGGACGACGCCTTCGCGGAGGTTGAAGGTGAGGGCGTAAAGCAGCAGCGAAAATGCCATAATGGCAATTCCAGCCGTTAGAATCTGGCTGATGGTGATAAGGGCGGTAAGCCCGCCTGACTGCCAGCCGCTGATCACAATTGCGCCCTTTCCAATAAAAACAACAAACTCATTTCAAAAAACGGGTAAAGAAGAGGCCAGTTTCTTGATTGGCATAATAATGTTCGTGATGGCCGCTGAAGGTATAGCCCAGTTTTTGCGCCATGCGGATCATGGGCGCGTTTTTGGTCTGCATTTCTGCCAACATGCAGCGCAGGTTGCGCTGCGCCGCCCAGCCTTGAGAAGCCAGCAACAGGGCGCTGCCAATGCCCTGCCGCCGGACCGAGGGGGCAATTACCAGATCAGTTACCCAGGCGGCGTTTGGCGCCTGACGATCACTGAGTGTCAGATAGCCCACTGGCTCACCAGATAGAACGGCAACGATCATCAAATCGTGGCGCTGCCAGGTGTTGACCAGGGTTTGCGGCGTACGCGGATAAGCTACACGCATCGGGCGCGGCAGGCGAACCTCACGGAAGCCCACGGCAGTAAGATCATCCTCGGTCAGGGGTTCCAGGCGCCAGACCTGGGTGGTTTCATAGTCATGATCAAGGGCTACCAGTAAGGGGATATCTTCGGCTACAGCCGGGCGGATTTCAATTTGAGGCATACTGTAAAACTCCGTTATTCGGGGGGTGCAAGGACGCGAACCGGAACGATGCACGCCGGGAAGGGATTGTTCTGATTGTCGTAGACAACCAGACGTAATAGATAGTCACCAGGGATAAGCTGGGAAGTGTTCCAGACGCCAAAGTCAGGGGCTTCGGTCGAGGTGGGGGCGTTACCCGCTGCAATGGGCAGCCAGTTATCCAGACCGGGCTGGCCGTATTCATATTTGAAGAAGCCCAGGTTGGCCACATTGACGATGCCCTGAAGCATGACGGTTTCCTGCACCTCGGCGCCAGCGGTGGGGAAAATCCATTCAATCTGGCCGGGCAGGCAGCCCTCGGCAATTGCAACTGTGGGGATAACGACGCCTGTCTGGGTTAGTTGAGGCTCAACAGCAACCGGCAGTGTGGCCGTAGGCTGTGCGCCGATATCCATGGTGGGGGTTGGCAGGCCTGATGCCGGCAGGTTGGGCCAGACAAAAGACACAAGCGCCAGATTGGCCACCGCCAGCAAGACGGACAGCAGCAGAACGGATAACGCGCTGCGATAGACCCGGCGGGCTTTTTCGCGTTCCAGGCCAAAGAGCGCATTGCGGTAGTCATGGGAGGCTTTCAGTGTTTTTTGCAAATAAACCAGGGCTACCCCGCCCAGGATGAGGTAGATCCAGATTTCATATTGCTGCAAAAAAGCCAGAAAGTCTGCCATAAATTAGATGCGACGCAGGACGCTGCGAATGATGGTCTCCATTTTGGGGGCAATGACTTTGCCCGCTTCAAGAACCTCAGCGTGCGTGGTCATGGTGCTGCCATCCAGATTAGCCTTGTTGCTGATGCCCGAAATGCCCAGAACCCGAGTGCCGCCATGGCGGGCAATGGTTACTTCGGGGACGGTGGACATGCCAACAGCATCGGCGCCAATCACTTGCAAGAAACGCAGATCGGCGGGGGTTTCAAAAGAGGGGCCGCTGAGGCCGATATAGACTCCCGTGTGGACCTTGATATTTGCTTCAGCCGCAACTTTTTGGGCCAGTGCCAACAAATCGTGGTCATAGGCCTGGCTCATATCGGGGAAGCGCGGGCCGAAGGTGTCCAGGTTGGGGCCACGGAGCGGGTTCGGTCCAGTCATTCCCATCAAGCCGATATGATCGGAGATGAGCATCAGGTCGCCGGGGAGATAGTCGGGATGGATGGCGCCGGCAGCGTTGGTCACCACAAGGGTCTGAACACCCAGCCGCTGCATCACGCGCACAGGCAAGGTGACCTGCTGCATAGAGTAGCCTTCATAATAATGGATGCGCCCCTGCATCATGAAAACGGTCTGCCCTTCCAGCTTGCCAATGAGCACGCGGCCCGAGTGACCGGCGATTGTAGAGACCGGCCAATAGGTAATCTCGCTGAAGGGGATGCTGTCTGCAGCTTCAACAGCATCAGCCAGGCCGCCCAGACCAGAGCCCAGGATGATGCCAACGGTAGGTTGATAATGGGTGCGCCGGGTAATTGAGGCGACAGATTCGTCAATTTCTTCTAAAGTGAACCATTCACGCATGGGATTTTTCTCCAGATTAAGGGGATATTAAGATTATACCAAATTCGCCCGGAAAGCCGCGATCGTTCGGTCAACTGATTCGTCATCAATCCAGTAGTGGGTTACCAGGCGGAAACGCCGGGGAGCAACCATACCAATGAGGATATCCTGCCGGGCAAGCCGGGCGGCAAATTCAGCCGCGGTCAAGGGTACATCCTCTGTCAGAGAGGGGAAAACCATGTTGGTCTGAGGCAGACCCAGTTCGAAATGAATGCCAGGCAGGGCTGCCAGTCCGGCAGCCAGCCGTCCGGCGCGGGCGTGATCTTCGGCGAGGCGGGTGGTCATTTGCTCCAGGGCAATGATGCCAGCCGCTGCAAGTACGCCCACCTGCCGCATGCCGCCGCCGAGCATCTTGCGGATTCGGCGGGCGCGGTGGATAAATTCTGCAGAGCCACAGAGAACAGATCCCACGGGGGCGCAAAGGCCTTTACTGAGGCAGTATGTGACCGAGTCGGCGGGGCGGGTCAATTCATCTACAGGGATATTCAGGGCTGCTGCTGCGTTGAAGATGCGGGCGCCATCAAGATGCAGTTTGAGGCCGCGGGCATGGGCCAGATCGGCTGCCTGACGGGTATATTCCGGCGAAAGCACCACGCCGCCGCAGCGATTGTGGGTGTTCTCCAGAATGAGGAGGCGTGAGATGGGATGGTGAATATCATCCGGGCGAATGGCGGCTTTGACGTCTTCCAGGTTCAATGTGCCATCGGGTTGATTGGGGAGCGTATGGGGGAAAATGCCGCCCAGGGCAGCAATACCGCCGCCTTCAAACAAGAATGTGTGACCCAGGTGCCCCATGATGACCTCATCGCCGCGCTGGCAGTGGGCCAGGGTCGCAATCAGATTGCCCATGGTGCCCGAGGGAATAAACAGACCCGCCGCGTGGCCGAGGCGGGCGGCAGAAAGTTCCTCAAGCCGCTTAACGGTTGGATCTTCGCCATAAACATCATCGCCGACAACGGCGCCAGCCATGGCGGCGCGCATTTCGGGCGTAGGAACGGTAACTGTATCAGAGCGCAAGTCAATGAGCTTCATGGTAAACCTCTTATATCGGCAAACAGGTTAGTGGGTTTTGTGGCGCAAATCAACGAGAATGGACTGAAGTTCGGGTGGCAGCGGCGCCTCAAAGGTGTGCGGAGATGATTCTCCGGGCAGGTGGATGGTGAGTCGGGCGGCATGCAGGAAATGGCGCTCCAGCGGCAGACTGGAATGTTTGTGCCCGTAAATTGTGTCCCCAACAATCGGGCAGCCCAAAAAGGCCAGGTGAAGGCGGATCTGGTGAGTTCGTCCAGTTAATGGGTGGGCTTCAATGAGGGTATACCCCGAAAACGATTCCAAAACACGGTACTCGGTTACGGCCTCGCGGCCTTTTTGCGGGGTGGTAATGGCCATCTTTTTGCGGTGGGAGGGGTCACGGCCAATGGGGGCTTCAACCCGACCAATTGGCGTGGGGGGGGCGCCATCGGTGAGGGCGAGATAGATTTTGCTGACTGTGCGCTGGCGAAATTGATCCTGGAGCCAGCGGTGGGCGCGATCGTTTTTGGCCATGAGAATGAGGCCCGAGGTATCTTTATCCAGCCGATGAACGACACCGGGGCGAAGCTCGCCGCCAATGCCTTCCAGGTCGGGAATGTGCGCCAGGGCGGCATGAACCAGTGTACCGGTAGAATGTCCGGCAGCCGGGTGCACCACCATGCCAGCGGGTTTGTTAATCACCAGCAGGTCAGCATTTTCAAACACCACTTCCAGCGGGATTGCTTCGGGCTCAAGTTTGGTTGCCTCTGGAGCAGGAAGGTTCAGGGTAACCTGTTGGCCGGGCATCAAAATCAGACTGGATTTTGTGACTGGGTGGCCATCTACGCTGACCTGCCCTTCTTTTATAAGTGTTTGAAGACGGACTCGCGACAGATCGGGCAGGCAGGCAACCAGGAATTTATCCAGCCGTTGAGATTCGCCTTCAGCTACGCGGAACAGGCAGGTCTGGGCGCTCATGCGTGATCTTCTTCAACGGGCAAATCTTCTGAACGGAGTGATGCAGCGGCCTCGGCCTGGGCTTTGCGCTCACGGCGCTCTTGAAGCCAGACTGCCAGCAAGAGCACCCCCACTCCAAGGGTGATGGAAGCATCGGCCACGTTGAATACGGCAAACGTGCCCACTGAAACAAAGTCTGTGACCCGGCCCTGCTGGGTGAGACGGTCAATCAGGTTGCCCATGGCGCCAGCCATTTGCATTGCCAGAGCCAGGCGGGTCAGCCAATCAGAACGGGGGATGCGTGGGAAGTAGATGGCGATGACCACAATCACAACTGCAGCCAGGGCAGCAAAAACCATGCCCAATCCCTGGAACATGCCAAAGGCAACGCCGGTATTGTACCAATGTACAAAGCGGAAGTATGGCGCCAGCCAGACCCAGGGCATCCAGGTTTCTCCTACAGACAGATTTGCCCGGACAATGGCCTTGGTCACCTGATCGAGGGTTACAATGATGGCCACAATTGTAAAAAGCCAGAGATAGTCACGCCAGCGCTGTTTCAAACGATCCTCCAATAATAAAAGCTATCTTCTAATTTTACCGCATAAAGATACCCGATTACGAAAGAAAAGGCGATCATAATACATGAAGGCCTTGCTGTGCAGGCTTAATTTTCTAATCTTGATTGCGAGTAACCGGATTATAATTGTTTCGTTCGGGCAACAAAAAATTCCTTTCAGTTGAGGCAAAAATGAATAGACGTTAGCTCAATGTCCTTGTGCTTTTAGCACTGTTGTTTGCCGCATTTACACCCCTTGGGGTGCAACCTGCGTCAGCATCATCGGAACCGGGTTTGCGCGTACTGGCTATGCCACAGACCGCCGGGCTGCTTTCATCCAATGGGGCGACCGCATTGGCGCATTATGGGGCGTTCTCGCTCTGGGAGCTCCCCAGCGGCGTAGGCACACCGGAAGGCGTGATGGTGGTCGATCCTACCATCTATCTGCGCGAAGTGCAGATTAATACCAATAATGCGGATGATGCTGTAAAAATGCCGGCCGCATTGCAGGCGCAGGCAGAGCCAGAAATTGGTTTCTGGATGGTGCAGTTTGCAGGCCCCATTCAGGATACCTGGCTGGATGGTTTGAAAGCCCAGGGCCTGGAAATTGTGGCTTACATTCCTGAAAACGCCTATGTGGTCTGGGGTAAACAACCCAAAGACAGCGTCTTGAAGGCTGCGGCAGAAAATCCACTGCTGGTGTGGAATGGGGCTTATGAACCCTACTATCGGTTAGACCCCACCTTGCGGACGGCTGCCATGGCACCGGAGGGCGAAGTGGATGTTACAGTGCAATATTACCGCACCGATCAGACAACGATGGCCGTTGAGAGTTTGCTTCAAAAAGCAACGGCCTGGTATGAAGGGCCCTACAACGTCTTAAATTACACCAACATCCGGGTGCGCCTGGCCGAGGGAGACCTGGCAGCACTGGCTGCGCAACCCGATGTATTCGATATTGAAATTTATGTTCAGCCCGAGATGAATGATGAAGTCCAGAATCAGATTCTGGCAGGCAATATTACCGTTTCGGGCGGCAACACCGTACCAAGCTCACCGGGTTACCTGGCCTGGCTGGCGACTAAGGGTTTCCCGACTACCCCGAGTTCCTACCCGATTGTAGATATTGTGGATGATGGACTTGATCAGGGCAACGCATCCAACGTACTACATCCAGACTTTCATGAGCTGGGTGTACTGGCCAACCCGGATCGGGTTACTTACGTCACCAACTGCACGACCGATCCCGCGGGCGATGCCATTGCCGGACATGGAAATTTAAATGCAGGTATTGTTGGCGGCTATAACAACACCACCGGAACCCCCTATGAAGATGCCAATGGATATCAACTCGGGTTGGGTATATCACCTTATGGGCGGATTGCTGGGACCAAGGTTTTCAGCACCACATCATGGGATACAGCTAATTGCGGTGATGGGAGCAATCAGGCGCTGGTGTACAGTACCTATACCAACGGTGCACGGATTACATCCAACAGTTGGGGGGCTCCAGTAGGCGGCGCCTATACCACCGATTCACAGGAATATGATACTCTGACCCGAGATGCTTCGGCAACAGCCGGCAATCAGGAAATGCTGCATGTTTTTTCAGCCGGCAACAGCGGCTCGAGCGCCAATACAATTGGTTCGCCGGCCACAGCCAAGAACGTGCTGACAGTAGGCGCCACAGAAAATGTGCGCGAACAGGGCACAATGGATGGCTGCAGCGTGAACTATGCCAACAATGCAGATGATACGGCTACATTCTCTTCGCGCGGTCCAACCGATGATGGACGCATCAAACCCGACATCACTGCACCGGGCACCCATGTTCAAGGGCCAGCCTCACAGGATTCCGGTTATGATGGCAGCGGTGTTTGCGACCAGTATCACCCTAGCGGTCAAACACTCTACGCCTGGTCATCAGGAACGAGTCATTCGTGCCCGGCCATATCGGGTGTGGCACAACTGGTGTATGAATACTATGGGCGTGTGCTGACCAGCGGCGCCATTCCGAGCCCGGCCATGCTGAAGGCGCTGATTGTAAATACACCACGCTACCTGACGGGTGTATCCAACAATGACACTCTGCCCAGCAACAACCAGGGGTGGGGCGACGCCAATATGGGGCTCATTTTTGATGGCAGCCCGCGGTTCTTGAAGGATCAAACCACAACCTTTGGCGCAACCGGAGAAGCCTACACCGCCTATATGCTGGTATCGGATACGGGCAAACCGGTGAACATCTCACTGGTGTGGTCAGATGCGCCCGGCCCAACTACGGGTAATGCTTACGTCAACAATCTGGATCTAGAAGTGACCACTGCGGGAACCACCTATAGAGGTAATGTGTTCAGTGGCAGCCAGTCCATCTCTGGTGGAACTGCTGACGCCAGAAATAATATCGAAAACGTTTTCCTGCCTGCCGGAACCAGTGGCGTGGTGCGCGTGCGCGTCATTGCGACAAATATTGCCGGCGACGGCCTGCCCGCTAATGCCGATACAACTGACCAGGATTTTGCCCTAGTCGGCTACAACGTCACCGAAACCACTGCTCCACTGGTTGTACTTGAAAAAGCATCTCAAACTTGGAGCGATGCGGTCTGGGGCAACAACAACGGCTCATTGGAACTGGGCGAAAATTTCACTGTTAATGTGGGGTTGACCAATACAGGCTCTGGCACGGCGGCCAATGTTGTCGGAACGCTTTCGGTTACCGGCGGAGATGTATCTGTGATCCAGGCCAGTTCAGCATATGCTGATATCGCCAGCGGTGGAACACAGACCAATCAAACTGCTTATGTGCTCAAGGTTAATTCAACTCACGCCTGCGCCACCCCGATTCAACTATCACTCAATGTAACCTACACGGGTGGGTCGGCAACAATCCCGCTTACGGCGCTGGCGGCTGGATCAAGCACGACCAACACCTATACCTACAGTGGGAGTGCGGTTGCAATTCCAGATAATAATCCAACCGGGGTTCAGGTTCCAATCACCATCACCGATTCGGCTTTGATACAAGATGTTAACGTCAAGATCAATGCCACTCATACTTATGATGGAGATTTGACCTTTAGCCTGATCTCCCCCAACTCGACAACAGTTTCATTGATCAGTGGACGCGGCGGCAGTGCTAATAATTTTACCAATACAGTTCTAGACGATGAGGCCGCCACGCCCATATCCGGTGGGACAGCCCCGTTTACGGGTAGTTACCGGCCCGAATCTGTCCTGAGTGTGCTCGACGGGACCAACCTGAATGGCACCTGGAATTTAAAGGCTGTGGATGGTTACCGTTACGATACAGGCAGCGTCACAGGATTTGAGCTGACGATCCAACGGGCGGTATGCACGGCGCTAGGCGTCGGCCTATCGCCAATCGATAATGCAGGAAGCGGGCCAGCCAATAGTCCGGTGAACTATACTTTGACCGTGACCAATACAGGCTCATCCAGCGCCAGTTTTGCCCTGACTACCAGCGGCAATGCCTGGGGAACCACCATCAGCCCAAGCACAGTGGGTCCACTGGCGGCAGGAGCCAGCCAGAGCGTCACCGTAACCGTCAATATTCCCGCTGGACAAAGTAACGGGAGCACAGATACGGTGATGGTCTATGCCACACAAACAGGCAGCCCGACTGTACGGGATGCGGCTCGTGTGGTTACAACAGTTGCAAACGCGACACCCGTCTATGACGTGACACTGACCCCGGCAACCGATGCCAAATCAGGAAACCCGGGGACGGATGTGAGCTATACGCTGACCGTGACCAATACGGGCAACGCCAGCGACAGCTTCACCCTGGGTGTGAGTGGCACCGCCTGGACAACCGGCGTGGCGCCCACAACGGTGGGGCCGCTGGCGGCAGGAGCAACGGCGAATGTGACGGTGACCGTTTCGATCCCGGCAGGAGCGGCGGGCGGCGCAACCGATGCTGCGACCATTACCGCCACATCGGTGGGAGATGGCGCAGTCAGCGACTCATCCGTACTGACCACGACTGCCAATACGGGGTATGGCGTGACGCTGACCCCGGCAACCGATGCCAAATCCGGCAATCCGGGGACGGATGTGAGCTACACGCTGACCGTGACCAACACGGGCAATGTCAGCGACAGCTTCACCCTGGGAGCGAGCGGTGCCACCTGGACAACTGGCGTAGCACCTACAACGGTAGGTCCGCTTGCAGCAGGTGCGACGGCGAATGTGACAGTGACTGTCTCGATCCCGGCAGGAGCGGCAGGCGGGGCAACCGATGCTGCGACCATTACCGCCACATCGGTGGGAAATGGCGCAGTCAGCGATTCATCCGTTCTGACCACGACTGCCAATACAGGGTACGGCGTAACGCTGACACCA
>Ga0116144_10000330_pt1 | contig 64324 bp, 36 predicted proteins | sample AD_UKC035_MetaG_FD_89746 | JGI IMG/M metagenome (GOLD analysis project Ga0116144, IMG submission 89746) | Active sludge microbial communities of municipal wastewater-treating anaerobic digesters from USA - AD_UKC035_MetaG | ecosystem: Engineered > Bioreactor > Anaerobic > Digestate | place: USA...
GATTGCAAGCCTGTCTTCAGGTGTGAATTTTCTTTTGTTTCCCATTTTGATGTAAAGCTATTTAAACTGTTTTGACCTAATTTGTTTTCCAATTTCTGTCCAGCTTTACAGGGGGTTAATACATTATGATAACAGCACCAGTCTCTGGACAACCGAAAATCTCAGCAGCAAGAGGTTATTTATGTGCAACCGCTGTTAGTACTAAAGCTCTTTTTGCGGGAGGTGGATATTTAAGTAGTGGTGGGTTTATTTATTATTCTGTAGTTGATATTTATGATAATGCAAGTACAGGTATTAATGCTAATAACGACAATAAGGGCATTACTATAAACCCCAATCCAACAACAGGAGTAATAAACATAAATGGAATCAGCAACCAAAAAATTATTGTTTACAGTTCTTTTGGGACAAAGGTGAAAGAATTAACAGGTGATAATAAATCAAATAGTTATCGGATTGACTTGTCCTTATTGGATGCAGGGCTTTACTGCGTTCAGGTACTTAATAGCAGCGGAAATATTGTTTCTAACTCAAAAGTTTTGCGGGAATAGATAAAGCAAAGCTATGTGAGAAGGAATGGAAACGAACATCAAAAAACCTAAAGTGCAGACTTCAACAGTTGTACCTTGAACATGCAGTGGCACGAGCGCATTACATTAGTATTAAACAGGGTAAATCTCCGGTGGAGATTAGAGCCAGCATGTTAGTAAGCAAAAATAATTGTGCATTGAGAACAAGTACAACCGAGTCAAAGCGAGCTCATGAGTGGCGTTAAAAGAAATAATGACACTAATAAACATTGGTGTTTCAAACAAAGAGTTGAACAAGTACGAGCAGCCCGGTTTCAAACCCCAATTAATTTTTTACCTCGTTAATTCTTGAAAGTGTTCTCAGCAACTCTTTAACTCAAAACAAAGGCAATGCTACTTTTCATTTTAAAATAAAGTTAATGTAGAAATTATTGTTTTTATAAATTCCGCAATAGTTCTCCCCCAAAATTAATAGGCAACAAGCTTTGGTTTCTAACAACCGCAATGGTGAAAATATTTTCCGACTTAAAACTCAGCAGTAAAATCAGTATTTAATTTTACGCCATGAAGTTTTGGGAAAAAGCAAAAACCATTACGCTTAAAATTACCAAGTGGTTTTTTATTTTAAGCATAGGCGGTGTAATTATTTTCAGATTTGTTCCTATACCGTTTACTCCTTTGATGCTTATACGTTGCGCAGAGCAGGCGTTTGATGATAAAAGAGAGGTAAGACTCAAAAAAGATTGGACATCATTGGATGAAATATCGCCATCAATGCCGCTGGCAGTTATTACATCAGAAGACCAGCGTTTTGAAGACCACTTTGGTATAGATATGGAAGCCATACAAAAAGCGCAGAACTATAATGAAAGACATAAAGGAAAAAGGTTAAAAGGCGCAAGTACTATTTCGCAACAGGTTGCCAAAAATGTTTTTCTTTTTCCAACCCGCAACTATATACGTAAAGCATTTGAGTTGTACTTTACTTTTTTAATTGAAGTTTTTTGGAGTAAGGAAAGGATAATGGAAGTATACCTAAACATTATCGAATTGGGCGATGGTATTTATGGAGTGGAGGCAGCATCGCAACATTATTTTAAGAAGCCTGCTGCAAAATTAGATGTGAGAGAAGCAGCAATGTTTGCTGCTATATTACCACTGCCATTAAAATGGTCGCCAGTAAAACCAAATGCCCGTGTGCAAAAGCGGCAGCAGTGGATTTTAAGACACATGCGGTATGTAGATGTAAAAGATTTTTAATGGAGTAGATTAAAATGGATCAACATCACAAATAATAATCACATTTTTAAATTCCGTGTCTAACCTGAATTTTTCTATTGACTGCACCATTAAATGTTTTGCTTTTTGAAATGGCAATTGCTTTTCTGTTTTAACCAGAATAGATTTAATAAACATATTTTTTACCTTGCTTACATAAGGTGAAGTAGGACCCAACACCCTGCTGCCAAAAGATTTTTTTAGCTCTTTAGCAAAAGCAGTTGCAGCATTTTCAATCAGGCGCTCGTCTCTGTGTTTTAAAGTAATTTCAATCAATCTGTAAAAAGGCGGATACTGAAAACGTTTTCTCTCCTGGATTTCTTCTGCATAAAATCCCCTATAGTCATTTTGAATTAAATACTTTAAAACCATTAGCTCAGGATTGTAGGTTTGAATAATAACCTTGCCCTGTTCTCCTTTTCTTCCGGCTCTTCCGCTTACCTGCAACATCAACTGAAAACTGCGTTCAAAAGATCTGAAGTCAGGAAAATTAATTAAGCTGTCGGCATTTAAAATACCAACCAAACTTACATTGCCAAAATCAAGCCCTTTGGTAATCATTTGTGTTCCTACCAAAATATGTGTTTCGTGGTTTTCAAAACTTTCTATTATTTGCCGGTATGCATGTTTGGCGCGTGTTGCATCCAAATCAAGCCTTGCAATTTTCTTATCAGGAAAAAAAATCTGCAACTCATCTTCAATTTTTTCTGTACCAAAACCACGCTGGCGTAAATCAGTATCGCCACAATTATTGCAGTGCGATGGGTTTTGCGTAGAGTAACCGCAATAATGACAGCGCAATAAATCAGCACGCTTGTAGTAGGTGAGGGCTACATCGCAATTAACACAATGTGGCACCCACGAACACTGGTTGCATTCAATAATAGGAGCAAAGCCTCTCCGGTTTTGAAACAAAATAATTTGTTTGCCCTTGTCCAATTCAGTTTTTATTTCAGCAAGTAGTGCAGGGCTGAAATGAGATTTCATCAGTTTTCTGATGGAAAGTTCTTTTATGTTTACAAGAGAAATATCGGGCATATCAATATTGCCATGCCTAAGGTTGATTTCCACCAAACCGTATTTATCTTCTTTGACATTGTTGTACGATTCAAACGATGGTGTAGCAGAGCCTAACAAAGTTCGGGCGCCAAATTTTTGTGCAAGCACCATAGCCGTATCGCGTGCATGGTAGCGTGGCGCAGGTTCATGCTGTTTGTACGATTGCTCGTGCTCTTCGTCAACAATTACCAAACCTAAATTGCTGAATGGTAAAAAAACTGCCGAGCGGGCGCCAATTATTACTGGTGCCTTTGCATGAGGTTGCAACGAAATTTCTAAAAGTTTATTCCATGTTGCTGCCCTTTCGGTTTCATTAAAGCGCGAATGGTAAACCAATAAATTATCGCCAAAAAATTTTCTGAGCCTCGAAATTATTTGTGTGGTTAATGCAATTTCGGGCAAGAGATAAAGTACTTGTTTGCCTTGCGAAATATATTCCTCAATCAGCTTTATATAAACTTCTGTCTTACCCGATGAGGTAATACCATGCAAGAGAACAGTTTGTTTTTTAGCAAATAACGCTTTGGTTTTTTGCAGTGCTTCCTGTTGTACTAAAGATAACTCGTTGCTGTCTGTTACAGCACCTGTGTAATTATTTTCTTTTTTTTCCTTTACTAACTGAAGTATGTTTTTTTTAATAAGTCCGTTTAATACAGCATCAGTTAACCCCGAAGCTTTTAGCAATTTTCCCTTTTCAATTTTTTTATCGGCACTTTGCATTTCTAATTTTAAAAAGTGCATGAGCAAATCCAGTTGCTTAGGCGATTTTTTTTCGAGCACATTCATCTGCTCATGCAAGAAAGATTCTTCGTTTGCATTTTCACTTCTGATTAAAAAAGTAGCCAGCTTAGGCTTGAACTTCTCTACCACATCTTCTTTAACATAAACAAGATTTTTATTTAACAGGGATTGTACAATATGAAATACATTTTTTCTGTCAACCAATCTGCTTATCTCTTTTAATGTTAGTGCTTTTTTATCCTGTAATGTTTCGGTAATAATGTATTCCTGTTCGGTAAGGTGTAAAAAGTTCTCGTTCAGTTCGGTGTTAAGTACTATAGTTGTTTCGCTGTGTAACTTAAGTGCTGATGGTAATGCAGCCGCCATTGTTTCACCTAAAGTGCATAGATAGTACTGGCTAATCCATTGCCACAGTTCTATTTGAAGTGGGGTAACAACAGGGTAATCGTCTATTACTGAAATAATATTTTTTATTTCGTTAAGCCCTGGGTTGTTGTTATGAAGTTGGAGCACAATTCCCGAATAAATTTTTTGCTTGCCTAATTGCACTAAAACTCTTCTGCCTTTTTCAATGGTGGCTACACACTCATCAGGCACAGCATAGGTTAGCGTTTGATGTAAGTAAAGAGGTAAAATAATATCGGCAAAAAGCCCCGTGCCAGCCATGTTTAATTATTCTTAAAACTAAGCCAGCCTTTTTTGTAAAAGAAATACAATTGAAAAATAACCAACACAAGCATAATAGTAACTATACTAGGGTAACCATAAGGGTGATACAATTCAGGCATGTTCCATTTTAATATTTCACCTGTGTCAGGATCGGTGTAAGAAAAATTCATTCCGTAAACCCCAACAATAAAAGTAAGCGGAATAAATATAGTACTGATAATGGTAAGCACTTTCATTACACCGTTTAGCTTGTTACTTACACTTGACAGATACACATCCATTAAACTTGCAGTTATCTCCTTGTAAGAATCAATTATATCAAGCAATTGAACGCAGTGGTCGTAAGAATCTCTGAAGTAAACTTTAGAATTTTGAGTTATGTGTTTAAAATCTGACCTTAAAATGTCATTCACTTTATCACGTTCGCTCCATACAGTTCTTCTAAAAATAATAAGCTCTCTTTTTATCTGCAGAATTTTATTCATTGATTCGCGTGTTGGGTTTGATAATAGTTCATCTTCCAACTCATCCATTCTATCGCCAATTTTTTCAAGTGCCGGGTAGTAATAATCAATTACGGCATCCATTATTGCATAAGCAAGATAATCGGCAAGCGCGTGGCGTAAATTTCCTTTAGAGTTTTTTATTCTGAATCTTATCGGGTCTAACTTATCCTCGTATTTTTCCTGTACGGTAATAACATAATTGTTACCCAAAAAAACATTTAGCTGGTCATTTATCAAGCCTTCTTCGGATAATTGCAAATGGCGCGATGTAAAAAATAAATGCCCCTCGTATTCTTCGGCTTTTGGCCGCTGGTAAACATTAAAAACATCTTCCATCTCAAGCCTGTGAAAGTTAAAATGCATAGCCAGCTTTTCAAAAAAAATACGATCGCCAAATCCACGAATATCAATCCATTTAACTTTATCGGTGTTTGTATTGTACCATTTCAATAATTCATCAATTGTATGAAATGTTTTCTCCTCATAAGAGTCAGGATTATACGTAATGCATTTTAGCTGAGGTTTTAAAGCATCGGTAGGTATATTAATGCTTCCTGGCTGGGCTCCGGGGCTTGTATGCTTTTTTTTTCTTATTCGCACATTAATGCGAGGCATCTTAGCCATATATTTTCGTTCAATCTGTTTTATCTTTGGTAAAAATAGGCAGAATAAAGAAATTAGCGCCCGCAAAGATTTTATGAAGCCCTGGTATCAGTCGTGGTTTAATTCTCCTTACTATCATTTGTTGTACAAAGAACGAGACAGCAAGGAAGCAGAATTTTTTCTTGATAAACTGATTGACAAGCTTAATTTAAAAACCGGCTGCAGCATAGTTGATATTGCTTGCGGCAGAGGGAGGCATTCTGTTTATTTAAATAAAAAAGGTTTTAATGTTACTGGCATAGACCTTTCGCGCGAAAGCATAAAGTATTGCAGGCAATTTGAGAACGAAAAGCTTGAATTTTTTGAGCACGATATGCGTGCGATTTTCAGGGTTAATTATTTTGAGGTTGCACTAAACCTGTTTACCAGTTTTGGGTATTTTGAGAAACCACATGATAATTTACTCGCATTAGAGTCGGCATCATCATCATTAAAGAAGAACGGAATATTTGTACTCGACTATTTTAACTCTGAAAAGGTTATGTCAGCCTTGCCATCGTTGTTCAGTAAAGAGCGCAATAACATTCAATTTTCTTTTCAAAAAAAAGTGGTTGATGGAAAAGTGATCAAGTCAATTAATGTAACTGACAACGGACGTGAGTTTTTATTTGTAGAATCTGTTTGGCTTTACAACAAAGAAGATTTTGAAAAGATGCTTGAAAGTTGCGGGCTAAAATTGAAGTTTACTTTTGGCGATTACAACCTCAATGCCTTTGATAAAATAAAATCAGACAGGTTGATTTTAGTAACAGAAAAAATTTAATCAGCCCACCCAATTCCCCACAGGTAACCAATGTTAAAAGCCAGGTCACGCATTGGTCTTTCGTCAAAAAGGTTTTTTAGTTCCTTGGATTCAGGGAGGTTGCCTGCTCCAAAATTGAACGATACTCCAAAAAAATACTCGCCAAATCCTCCTTCAATACTTCCCCGGGCTCCATACCTTAGTGAAATAGGTATTACCAATAGTTTTTCTTCAATAGGTTTGGTAAGTATCAAAGATGCGATTTCAGGAGGCGTGTTGTAGTTTCCACTTAAAGGCTCAAATGTCCAATTAACAAACTTTAATCCTATACCTGATGAAACATAATTTGAACAAACTGCGGTTGAAATTTCACACAATTAACAATATTTGATTTTTGAAACCCTATACCTTCGTAATCGTATAATTAATATTTATTACACGCTTTTTAGCCACCGCATTTAATGAAGCAACATAACTATAAGTTTCCAAAATCTCCTTTTCCGGAGCAGTTACTCCTGCCCCAATTTTTTGAAAAGCAGGTTGCAAAAACTCCTGATTCTATTGCCGTTTATTTTCATCAGGATAAATTAACGTATTCTCAACTCAATGAAAAAGCAAACACGCTTGCTCAGCATTTAATTTCTAAAGGAGTAAAGCCGGGAAGTTTGGTGGGTTTGTGCATTGAGCGTAGTTGTAATTTAATTGTTGGCGTACTTGGAATTTTAAAAGCAGGAGCAGGTTATGTTCCGCTTGACCCTGAGTATCCGCAAGAGCGATTGCAGTACATGATTGAAACGGCAAAAATGCCGGTGTTGATTACAAACAAAAATCTTGAATCAAAACTTCCTTCAAATAAAACAGAAAAAGTTTTAATTGAAGAAATTTCAAAGCAAGATGTTAGCAGCAAGCGCTCCCTCTCCTTCGGAGAGGGCAGGGGAGAGGAGATTGCTTACGTTCTCTTTACTTCAGGCAGCACAGGTTTACCCAAAGGCGTAGCAATGCCTCACAAGCCTTTGGTAAATCTTATCACTTGGCAACTAAAAAACACTACCGTTCTTGAAGTCGGAAAAACATTACAATTTGCTCCAATTAGTTTTGATGTTTCCTTTCAGGAAATATTTTCAACGCTAAGTTGCGGAGGAACTTTGGTGATGATTGAAGATGATATGCGCCTGAATGCAGTTAATCTTTTAAATTTTGTTGCCAAAGAAAAAATCAATCGTTTGTTTTTGCCGTTTATTGCTTTACAACATTTATGCGAAGTGGCTGAAAATTTTAGTGGCGATTTAAGTTCTCTTAAAGAAATAATTACTGCAGGCGAGCAATTGCAGTCAACTCAATATATCCGAAACTTCTTTAAAAAAAATAAGCAGTGTGTATTGTGGAATCATTACGGACCTACAGAAGGGCATGTGGTTACTGCATATCAACTTCCTGCAAATCCTGATGAGTGGAGCGCGCTTCCATCTATAGGAAAACCTATAGACAATGCGGAGATTTATATTTTAGATGATAACGGAAATCCACTTGGCACAAACCAAGAAGGAGAATTATTTATTGGCGGAGTAAGTGTTGCCAAAGGATATTTAAACCGTGATGATTTAACAAAAGAAAAATTTTTAGAGAATCCGTTTGCAAATTCACAAGGAAAACATTTTTACAAAACAGGCGACCTGGCAAAATATTTACCCGATGGAAATATTGAATACTTAGGAAGAATTGACGGGCAGGTAAAAGTTCGGGGGTATAGAATTGAGTTAGGTGAAATAGAATTAACGCTTGATAAACATGCATCCGTAAAGCAAGCCGTTGTTGTTGCACGAGAAGATGAGCCGGGTGATAAGCGTTTGGTTGCATATTGTCTTCCTCATGATGGAAAAAATATGAATGCAGGCGAGCTGAGAAAATTTTTAGCAGACAAATTACCTGAGTACATGATGCCATCGGCTTTTGTACAAATGGAAAATTTTCCACGTACGCCATCGGGTAAAATAGACAGGAGAAATTTACCTGCTCCATCAAACAAGCGGCCTGAACTTGGAAATATTTTTGTTGCACCCGAAACTGATTTGCAAAAAACGTTTGCAACCGCTTGGAGCAAATTGTTAAAAGTAGAAGGTATTGGCATTAACGATAACTTTTTTGATTTAGGAGGAAACTCTTTACTCGCTTTAAAATTTATTGCAGAACTTAGACAAGAACATAATTTGGATTTGCCGGTGGTAAAAATGTATCAGCATCCTGATATTTTATCGCTCACCAAGTTTTTATCTAATGACAGTTCAGAAAAAGATAATTTTAAAATGATTGAAGAACGTTTTTCTTATAACGTGAAGGGAAAAGTAGAAAGTGTTGAAGACGGCATTGCAGTAATTGGAATGAGTGGGCGGTTTCCAGGAGCTAAAAATGTAGATGAGCTTTGGCAAAATTTATTGGATGGAAAAGAATCGGTTTCGTTTTTTAAGAAAGAAGAATTGGATGCAAGCATTTCTTCAGAAGAAAAAAATGATGCAAGCTATGTAGCTGTTCGTGGTGTGATTGAAGATGCTGATAAGTTTGATGCAGCGTTTTTCAATATGAATCCACGACTTGCTGAAGTTACCGACCCGCAGCAGCGTATTTTTTTAGAAGTTGCATGGGAAGCCATTGAAAATGCAGGGTACTCTCCTGATAAATATGATGGACTTATAGGTGTGTTTGCCGGAATGGGCAACAACACATACTATCCTAACAATGTATTTCACAACAAGGAAGCAATAAACCGTGTTGGAACTTTCCAGACAATGACTGCTAATGAAAAAGATTACATAGCAACTCGTGTGGCTTTTGAATTTAACACAAAAGGACCTGGGCTTAGTATTCACACTGCATGTTCCACTTCGTTAACTGCTGTTACACTTGCTTGCGAAAGTTTACTCAACAAAGAATGTGACATGGCACTTGCGGGTGGGATTGCAATTACAGTTCCAATCAACAGTGGGCATATTTACAACGAAGGTGGAATGTTTAGTAAGGACGGGCATACGCGCACCTTTGATGCCGATGCAAACGGAACTGTATTTAGTGATGGAGTAGGAGTGGTGATGTTGAAACGATATAAAGATGCAGTTAAAAATGGCGATGAAATTTACGCTGTCATTCGTGGCGCAGCCCTGAACAATGATGGAAATGACAAAGCAAGTTTTACCGCACCAAGTGTAGAAGGACAAGCTGCTGTGGTTGCAATGGCACAGGCAAAGGCAGGAATAAATCCCGAAACAATTTCATACATAGAAACGCATGGCACTGCAACACCTCTTGGCGACCCTATAGAAATTGAAGCACTCACACAAGCGTTCAGAAGCAAGACAGATAAAAAACAATTCTGTGCAGTTGGTTCTATTAAATCAAACATCGGACATTTAACTCCTGCTGCAGGTGTGGTAGGATTAATTAAAACATGTCTTGCTTTAAAGCATAAAATACTTCCTGCATCACTCAACTATAAAAAAGCAAATCCTGCAATTGATTTTGAAAACTCACCATTTTTTGTAAACGCAGAAAAGCGTGAATGGAAGAATACAGATGGAAATCCTTTACGTGCCGGTGTAAGTTCGTTTGGTGTTGGCGGAACCAATGCACACGTTGTAGTTGAAGAAGCACCACAAAGAATTGAATCCGGAATTGCCCGGAAAAGACATTTGTTTGTTCTCTCTGCAAAAACAAAAGAGTTGCTTGAATCTCAAGCACAAAATCTTAAATCTTTCTTAGAAAAAAATCCGCAAACAAATCTTGCTGATGCTGCTTATACCTTGCAAACAGGAAGAAAATATTTTAATCACCGCAGAATAATTGTAGGCGGTGATGTTGCAGATATTAATTTAACCATTCAACAATCAAATCCTAAAAAAACTTCTTCGCGTGAATTAACATCAGGCAATCCTGAAATAATTTTTATGTTCCCCGGACAAGGTTCACAGTATGTGAACATGGGAAAAAATTTATATGATGATGAAATTGTTTTTAAAGATGCTGTTGATACTTGTTGCAAAATTTTGCAACCACATTTAGGCATTGACTTAAAAACAATTCTCTATCCGAAAGATTCTGAAAAAGAAAAGGCGGAGAAGCAGTTGAAGGAAACAATGTACACGCAACCATCGCTTTTTACAATTGGCTACGCACTTTCAAAATTGTGGATGAGTTGGGGGATACAACCAAAAGGATTTATAGGGCACAGCATTGGCGAATTTGTAGGAGCGCACTTAGCAGGAGTATTTTCATTGGAAGATGCATTGATGTTAGTTGCAAATCGTGGACGCATAATGCAGGAACTTCCGCATGGAAGTATGTTGAGTGTACGCATGACTGCAGATGAATTGGAAAAAGAAATTGATAAATCGTGTTCCATTGCGGCTATCAACGGACCATCATTGTGTGTGGTTGCTGGACCAACAGATAAAATTGAAAAGCTGCAAAAGGATTTAGAGGTTAGGGAAGTAGTAGCGAAAATGTTGGTTACATCTCATGCATTCCATTCGCCAATGATGGAGCCTATGATGAAACCATTTTTAGTAAAAGTAAAATCTGTTAAACTTAACAAGCCAACAATTCCGTTTGTTTCAACAGCAACTGCAAAATGGATTGCTGACGAAGAAGCAACTAATCCCGAATACTGGAGCAACCATGTTCGTGCAACAGTTCGGTTTGCAGAAGGAATACAAACATTGTGGAATGAAAAGCCACAACGCATTTTATTGGAATGCGGACCGCGTAACACAGCATCAACATTAGCTAAACAACAAGCAAAAGAGCCGACAAAACAAGTTGCCATTTCATCATTAAATGATACTGCCGAAAATTTTGCAGAGTGGGAACAAATTCTTTTTGCACTCGGGCAATTATGGATGAGTGGTGCAACTATTGACTGGAAAAACTTTTATGCACTTGAAAAAAGAAGAAAAGTTACATTACCTACATATCCTTTTGAGAAAAAGAGATATTGGCTTGAACCTTTAATCACACAACAACCCATTTTTAATTCTCAAACATCAGTTCCTGATTTTAATTATCAATTACCAATATCAGAACCGCAAACAACGAATAATTCAACTATGAATAGAAAAGATATTATCAACTCTGAACTTAAATCCATTTTAGAAGAATCTTCCGGAATGGAATTGGGAAACGATTCAAACGCAACCTTTGTTGAGTTGGGGTTAGATTCACTCTTCCTTACCCAGGCTGCGTTAACTATCTCTAAGAAGTACGGAATAAAAATTACGTTCCGTCAATTGAACGAAGAGTTTTCGTCACTCAGTGCATTGTCTTCTCATTTGGATGCAAATTTACCGGCAGATGCTATGCCGGTCGCCAAAACAGCCCAGCCGACTCCTCAGCAAATAGCTATGCCAGCCATGCAGCAACCTGCAACGCCAGCGCAAGGAATGAACCCAATGCAAATGATGATGATGCAGCAAATGCAAATGATGCAGATGATGATGCAGAATATGAATCAGCCGCAGCAACAAGTCGCCCCTTCGGTACAGGCGCATATGGAAAAAGCGGTTGAAATTAAAGCTCACACCAAAAAAGAAGACATCAGTGAAAACGAAAAAGCAGAATTGGCAAAACCATTTGGTGCCATTGCGCGAATTGAAAAAACTTCGGCAACAGATTTTACTGATGCACAAAATAAATGGTTGAAGAAATTTATTTCTGATTACAACAGCAAAACAAAAAGTTCAAAAAAATATTGTCAGGATTACCGCAGTGTGCTTGCCGACCCACGTGTGGTTACAGGATTTAAGCCAACACTGAAAGAAATTATTTATCAGATTGTCATCAATAAATCCAAGGGAGTAAAAATGTGGGATTTGGATGGCAATGAATATGTGGATGTGTTGAATGGTTTTGGTTCCAACTTTTTTGGTTGGGGTAACGATATGCTGATGAACGTGTGGAAAAAACAATTGGAGGAAGGTATTGAACTTGGTCCACAAACTCCGCTTGCAGGTGAGTGCGCAAAGCTGATGTGTGAGTTGACAGGTTACGACCGTGCAGGATTTTGCAACACAGGCAGCGAGGCTGTACTTGGCGCGATGCGCATTGCACGTACCGTTACAGGAAAAAATTTAATTGTGTGTTTCAACGGTTCGTATCACGGTATCAACGATGAAGTGATTGTGCGCGGAACAAAAAAATTAAAATCGTTTCCTGCAGCAGCAGGAATTATGCCGGAAGCAGTTGAGAATATACTGGTACTTGATTATGGTACGGAAGAAAGTTTGCAGATAATACGCGAACGTATAGACGAACTGGCTGCCGTGATGATTGAACCAATACAAAGCCGCAGAGCGGATTTTCACCCAAAGGAATTTATTCATGAGGTAAGAAAAATTACGCAACAGAATAATGTACTCATGATTTTGGATGAAGTGATAACCGGTTTCCGTTTACGATTGGGCGGTGCGCAGGAGTATTATGATGTGAAAGCAGATTTGAGTACGTACGGAAAAGTTATTGGCGGTAATATGCCAATTGGTGCCATTGCAGGACGAAAAGAATTTATGGATGCATTGGACGGAGGGCATTGGCAATTTGGAGACAACTCTGTGCCTGAAGTGGGCGTAACCTATTTTGCAGGAACGTTTGTCCGCCATCCGTTAGCCATGGCTGCTATGAAAGAGGTGTTAACCTATTTGAAAAAGGAAGGCAAGCCGCTTTACGAAAAGTTAAACGCAAAAACACAACGTTTGGTTGACGAAGTAAATGCACACAGCAAAAAACTTTGTTCACCATTTAAACTCGTAACATTTGGCTCACTCTTTAAAGGCAAATGGGAAACCGAACCGCAGTACACCGAATTGTTATTTGCATTGATGCGCAACAAAGGCGTTCATATCATGGATGGCTTCCCCTGTTTTTTAACGCTTGCATTTACCGATGCTGATGTTGATTTTGTAATTAGCAAGTACAAAGAAAGTTTGAATGAGTTGTGTGAACTTGGTTTTATTCCAGTGGTGAATCATGAGTCGTCAGTCGTGAGTGAAAAAATTGCTACATCACAAAACGGAAAATCAAACGGACAACATCCGCCAGTTGCAGGAGCAAAATTGGGTAAAGACCAAAATGGAAATCCTGCATGGTTTGTTGCAGACCCGGAGAGGCCGGGGAAGTTTTTGATGGTGAAATAGCAGAAATTCTTCAACAAGAAGAATAGAGTTTTACGATACCACATCCGAAACGTTTACATGTTACGTATCAAGGGCACAACTAACTGGGCAATTTTTGAACTTTGCTACTACTTAGCTCAGTAACTAAAATCAAGTCCAATAAAAAAAGGCTGTCCCAATAGGAGGGACAGCCTTTTTTGTAAAGAAAAACTATAATTATTCAACCACAATTCTAACCACTGAAGTTGTGTTGCTTGAATTAGCTTTAAATGTATATACACCTTTAGCTAAATGGCTAACGTCAAGTTTTCCTGTGTTTAATCCTTCTGTTGTTGAAATAGTTTCAGATATAACTACCCTGCCGCTTAAATCCATCATGCTTACTTCTAAGTTTTCTGACACAAGAGAGTTAAACTCAAAATTCAGAATACTTTGAGCAGGATTTGGATATACGGTAAACTTACTGTCAACTGTAGTAACAATATTGCTTGCACTAATTCTTGAACAAGCAGCTACGTTAAGTGAAAGAGACCGTGAAGCATTTCCGCAAGCATTAGAAGCTGTTAAAATTACCGATGCAGGACCAGCGTTATCCCAATCTACCGTATAAGTATTGGTAGCCTGACCTGATACGTATGTAGCAGTACCGGCAGGTGTTACACTCCAGCTAAGTGAATAAACACCGGTTAAGCTCGATAAGTCTGCACTAAACTGAATACCGGAAGAAGGAGCGCACCATGTACCGGGAACAGATGAAATTAATCCTGGAGTTAATGGAGCACCCTTAACCGTAATGCAACGTGGGCCGCTTGTGCCACAACCATTGGAAGCTGTTACACAAACTTGACCCGTGCTAAATGGAGCACCTGGCATAGTTGAGCCTACGCTGTTAGAACCTCCTGTAATGCTGCCGGGTGTTGATCCCGCTGGGAATGTCCAGTTAAACGTTGCACCTGCTTGTGGTGGGCATGAGAAGGATGCTGCCTGACCGCATAATCCGTTTGTAGTAGTAGTAGTAATTGAAGCAGGAACAGATGGTGTACCAATAGAGATTGATTTGGTGCGGGCTGCTGAAGTTACACCACAAACATTGGTATAAGTAACGGATATGTTACCACCGGTAAAACCTGAAGCAAACGAAACATTTATATTATCTGATGTAGATGTGCCTGAAGCATTCGCAGGCAATGTCCAGTTATATGTTCCGCCAACAACACCCGGATTACTTACAGTATAGGTTTGAGATGCTGGGGGACAAACGCTAAACACTCCGCTCATTGGTCCTAATGCTGATGGAGCTGTGCTTACACTTATGCACTTTGTAGCAGAACTTATGCAAGCCGCATTGGCAGTTACACAAATAGAACCTGAAGTAAAGCCAATTGGCAATACTGCAGTAACAGAAGTACTTGCCGAAGTATAAGGAGTTGGGTTACCATCAAAAGTTGTTCCGGTAGGACCTGTCCATGTATAAGATATTGCTCCTGTTATAGGTGCATTGGTTACCGAATAAATTGCTGAGCCGCCAGCACAAACAACCGTTGGGCCAGATGTTGTTGGTACGCTTAAGGTTCCTCTTACCCATTGTACTTTTCTTACCGAAGTACCACATGCATTTGCTGCCTGTACACCTATGTAGTAACCCGAAGCACCGCCTGCCAAAGCACCAAATGTAATATTAGCATTAGGTGTGGTATTAGTATAAGTACTTCCGGCACCATTAAAGTCTGTTCCGGCAGGGCCATCCCAATTATACTTTGTAGCTCCTGAAACTGAAGGCACATTTATGTTATTTACCAATGTACCGTTACATGCAAACGCAGGTAAATTAATAATTGGAGGAACTACCACTGAAGCAGATGGAGGACCAGTGCTTATTGCGCCAATGTTAAATGGAACAGTGCCTACACATCCTTTGTCGTCAGTTACTGAGGCGGTACCTGCACCAAAACACATAACACCATTAAAATTACCATCCAAATTAAAGTTAGTACCATCATCATATTGCTGGTAAGGAGTAGTTCCGCCAGAGGCAACCACCACCATTGAACCATCGCAAATTGGTAGGGTAGAACAGCCAACTGGAGATGTGCTTTGTACCACCAATGTTGGGTTAGGATTAACAGTAGCAGCTACTGATGCAGATGCAGTACATAAAAACTGGTTAGTAATAACCACTGTGTATGTACCATTATCCTGTGCCGGACTTGCCGATGCAGTAACACTTACATTTTGTTGTGCGCTTGTAAAGCCATTGGCAGCAGTACTGCTCCAGCTATACGTTGATGTTTGACCACCGGCTAAGTTGTTTGAGCTAAATGCAAGAGGTAAACCTTCACACACCTCTTCGGTAGGGCTTCCGCCACCAATCTGAGGTTGCGGAGCAGGGTTTACTGCTACTGTAACATCTGCAGTTGAAGTGCATCCATTGTTATCAGTAATTACAACCGTATAAACTCCATCATCATTAGCGGCACTGGCACTTGCAGCAACCGTTGGGTTTGTAGTACTTGCAGTAAAACCATTTGTCGCAGTGGTTGTCCAACTGTATGATACAGGCGTGCCAGCCCCTAAGTAAGTGGCATTTACTTCCAGAGAAGCACCTTCACATGCCGGGTTTGTAGCAGAAGCCAGTGCACCACAAGTTATATTCACTATATAATCCTCTACCTCACCATATTGGAACCCTACTTGACAAGGACTGTTATTCATTGCAGTTGTACTTACCTCATCTCCAAGTTTTATTCTAAATGCAGTATTTCCGGGTAAAGCTGATATAGGAATTGTGCACACAACATTTGTAACATTTCCGTTAGCAATGGTTACATCCCCGTTGCCGCATAATTCACCTGCATCATTCCAGTCACCATCCTGATTAAAATCTCCAAAAATATATATACGGTCTTCATCATAAACCTGTGTTAAAGGTTGGGTAACAGTTATCGTAAATGTACCTCCAATATTTACATTATTTATTGGTCCTAAATTGAAATAATTCGTGTATGAAGTTCCGAGTGATGGGTTACTAAAAGCACCGCTTTGTACATTGGTAATGCTCTCAAAAGTAGCATCAACTGACGACCCTGCACAATAGCATGGCTGAAGAGCTGCCGTAAACGATCGAGACAATATACAACCAGTTGCATCACCTTGAGCATTGTAAGCGGTAACTCTCCAGTAATATGTACTGCCGTTTACAAGAGCACCAGTTGCGTATGAGGTAGCTGCGCTGTTTTGAACAAGAGTGCTCGGATCTTCCGCTTGAACTAATGCCTGATTCGCTCCAAAATAAACTCTGTAACCAGTTGGTCCGCCACCACCACTATTCCATGTTAATGTGGTTCCGTTCTGACAGGCACTTCCACCATTTGCAGGATTAGAGTACAATGCACAATTTGGTGGAACCGGTGTTTTTAGTTGCGCTCCAATAGCTAATCTTACAAAAGGTGCACCACTTACACTAATGTCAATCCAAGTTGGGTTGGCATCAGTATTATAGTAAAATTTACCTGCTCTTAGAGGTGACTCTAATTCATAGGCAAAACCAAGGTTGCCCGAAATTTCTCTCAGTCCAACATAAAAGTCTCCAGAAACTGCAACGTCAGGCACTGGTAATAATGCCAAGCCCGGAGATGAAACTTGTGCCGGAGAAATATAAAGTTCGGTACCTGGAGTTCCTCCCACACCAGTTGCATCCCATATTACATAGTTATATGCCGCTCCTGTTGAGGTGAAATCAACTTGTATCTCATTTATTGTGTCAGGGTTGCCAAAGGCATTATTTGTAGTAAACTTAGCAACAAATCTTCCGGGAACTCCCACACCTACTCCGGTAGGGCTATTAGCTACTCCAGGATACTGATAGGAAAATAAATCAGCATTAGCTGCTTGGGTCATTGTTAAAGAGTTGTTTGTGTTTATATCATCAGCCGGAATGGAAATATTTACAGTATTTGAACCTAAGTTAAGATAACTTGGAGGAAGAGTAAAATTTACTACTGCTGCAGCTCCTGCATTTATTGCAGGTAATATTTCAGATGTAGCATGAGTATTTGAGCCGCTTATGGCTAAACTTATTGTGCCCCCACCTGCATAATTATTTACTCCGCTATTTAACACACGGGCAGCAAACCCCACCGGATTGCCATAAGGTATTGGGCTTTCACCTAATGTATGTATATGAGTAAGATTTAAATCGTTGTTAGCTTGAAAACCTGCTTGTAGAGTTGGTCTAAAACTTGTTGCTGCAACAGTTGGTGTTGTACTTACTACACTTTGACCTCGTACTGATAGACCAGTAAAACTATTATTAACGAGATATGTGCTAGTTGTTGAAAGTGTTCCGGAAGGATTAGCATGCTCCATTGCAAAATAAACTGCACCTCCGGTATACGTGAATGTTGCAACATTGTAGCTAATTGTAACTGGGTTTGTATTGTTAGGAAGTGTTATGGCGGTGTTAGCGCATTGAGTCATTCCGTTTAACACTTGACCTGCACCAGTTCCCCATGTTGTTCCTTTGGTGTAGGCTACATCTGCTGTATTTTGCATATACAATGTAATGGTACCACCGGTTACAGAAATGTTAGGGGCAACAGATGGAAAGAAAGTGGCAAAATTAAACTGCTGTCCATTTAGTGCTCCTGAAGCAGTCATTTCAGCAGCAGTTATAAGAAAACAAGTTCGGTTACCTCTGTTATCTGCATCGGGAGCAAAGCCTCCTGATGCTTGTAAGTTTAAGTTGGGAACCAACTGAAACGTTTGTGCAAACACTTGCACAACTGACATGAACACCATAGCGCACGTCAGTAAACTAAGTTTGATTTTCGTCATAATTAATTTGATTTTTAGATTAGAAATATAATTTGATTTTGATTGTTTATTGGTTGTATTTGCCTGAGTGAAAAGAGGCATAAAAGTTTATTACGACTAACTGTCGTTAAATGCAAAAACAGGTGCGGCTCTTATTGGTAAACTAAATACCATGCGCAAAGTTTTGTTTTAAAAAGCCTGTGGCTGAAGGTTGCTAAGGAGGCTTTTGGTTTTAAGTGGTTCAAATGTTAGCAATACTTTTTAAATTGTCAAGTAAATGTTAATTTATTTTTTTTAACAAAAAACCCGCCCTTCTTTAATAGGGGCGGGTTTCGTTTACGCCTTTAACGCTTTTACCAGAGATAAAAACTCAATTAATTAAAGTACTCCTTCATCCGTTCAAAAAAACTTTTATCGCCCTTGCCGGGGTTGGGTTTAAAATTGGCTGAATCGCGTAATTTCTCCAATACCTTCTTTTCATCACTGCTCAGGTGTTGCGGTGTCCACACATTTATGTTTACCAATAAATCTCCTTTATGATAACTGTTTACCTGTGGCAAGCCTTTGCTTTTTAACCTAAGTACCTTACCGCCTTGTGTGCCCGGCTCTATTTTAATTTTTGCCTTACCATCTACAGTAGGTACTTCTACCTGTGTGCCTAAAGCTGCATCGGCAAAAGAAATATATAAATCATACAATAGGTTATTACCATCGCGTTGCAACTCCTCATGCGCAATTTCCTCTATTACCACTATTAAATCTCCGGGTATGCCACCGCGCTCTGCCGCATTACCCTTGCCGCTAACGTTAAGCTGCATACCCTCGGCTACACCTGCCGGTATTTGTATGCTTATGGTTTCCTCTGCCTGCGTTATACCACTGCCACGGCATGTTTTACAATGGTTGGTTATTACCTGGCCCTCGCCATGGCAATTATGGCAAGTGCTGGTAGTTTGCATTTGCCCTAATATTGTATTAGTAACCCTGCGTATATGCCCCGTGCCTTTGCATACATTACACGTACTAAATGCACTGTTCCCGCCTTGTGCACCGCTTCCATCACAGGTATTGCAGGGTACAGCTTTATTAACCTTTATTTTCTTTTCTATGCCATGCGCTACCTCATCAAGCGTAAGCTTAACTTTTATGCGCAGGTTGGTGCCTTTGTTAACCGCACGCCTGCCGCCTCTTGATCCTCCTCCGCCTCCTCCAAAAAAACTTTCAAAAGGGTTATGTCCGCCAAAAATATCTCCAAACTGGCTGAATATATCTTCCATATTCATATGATGCCCGCCACCGTTGCCGCCACCTGCTGCACCGCCCATGCCCTGGTGCCCAAACTGATCGTAACGCTGGCGCTTTTGCGCATCGCTTAATACTTCATAAGCCTCGGCTGCTTCCTTAAATTTTTCTTCAGCTTCTTTATTGCCGGGGTTTTTGTCGGGGTGATATTTTATTGCCAACTGCCTGTATGCTTTCTTTAGCTCGGTTTCGTTGGCGTTTTTTGCAACTCCAAGTATCTCGTAGTAATCCCTTTTTGCCATTTTCGTTTGTTGCTTTTCTTTCTATAAATCAGTAATTTAGTTAAGATGATGTAAAGTTTGTTTGAGATTTTGAAAATTACCGCTAATTATTAATTATACACTACCACCTTTGCATGACGTATTACCTTATCATTTAAGTAATATCCTTTTTCAACCTCATCCATTACCAATCCTTTTTCCGATTCATTTTCAGTTGGCACATTGGTTATAGCCTCATGCAAATCGGCATCAAAGGCAGTGCCCTTGGCATTCATAGGGGTTAAACCTTTTTGAGTAAGAATGTTATTAAGCTTTGTGTTTATAAGTAGTATGCCTTCTTTAACAGCATTAATGTCTTGTGTAGTTTCAAAGGAACGTATGGCGCGGTCAAAATCATCCAATACGGGTAGGAGGGATGTAATAACATCAGCCCCTGCGCTTTTTATCAGTTCTATACGCTCGCGGGCTGTACGTTTTTTTACATTATCAAACTCGCTGTATAGCCGCAGGTACTTATCATTAGCAATAGCAAGTTCCTGCTGCACAAGTTCTATGGGATTTATGCTGGGCTGCTCGGTTTCGGCAACCGGTATGGGTTGCTCGTTTGGTAAATTGTTTTCGGTGTGTTCGTTTGCGTTTTCGTCAGTGTTTTGGTCTGACTGATTGGCATTTTTTGTTGTGGTATCCATACTATGTGGCGGTTTTTTATTTCTAAATTTATTAAACATGGTGTATGTAAGGGTGCGTCAAAGATATTGCCAAGTATAAACAGGCCGAAATATTGGTAGTGCCTCAGTTTCAAACAGGTCAATTTGTCGTGCCTGACCGATTGAGTATTACCTTTGTGACAAGGCAAAGCCAAAAGACCCCGCGACCCCGACCAATTGGCAAAATTAATAACTGATTTGTAATGGCGGACACTATCTGTTAAAAACCCATCTGCTTATAAATGCTTTAGTCTCTTTACGCAGCGGTTACTATTCGTCCGGCAGCATTTACTATTCCGCTTATAGCATTTACTATTCCGTTTTCAGCATTTACTATTCCGTTTTTAGCATTTAATATTCTGTTTTCAGCATTTACTATTCCGTTTTTAGCATTTACTATTCTGTTTTCAGCATTTACTATTCCGTTTTCAGCATTTACTATTCCGTTTTCAGCATTTACTATTCTGTTTGTAGCATTTACTATTCCGCTTTTGGCATTTACTATTCGGTTTTTAGCGTTTGATATTGCCATTGGTTAGGTGCATAACTTGTTTTAGTGCTGATTTACAGGTTGTTAGCGTTTAATATTTAATTTCCGCTATTTAACATACCAGCTCAATGTTCTATAGTCAGTTACAAAGTTTACCAATATACTTTATGTCTATAGGTGTTAAATCTTAATTGTTTTTTAGAGCAATGTCTTATAGAAGCAGTTTTTTTAAAAATATGTTAAGTTTTTTGATTGATTTTTGAAAAAATCTTACACAATTTGGTGAAAGGAAAGCGGTGGCTCGTATGGGGTGTCCGTTGGGTTAAGACCCATAACCTCTAAAGGGGGCACTTTGTTTTAACCTGGTGGGTGACGGGTTACAATGTCTCGCAGAGGCGCAGAGAGCGCAGGAAAATGACCCCTAAAGTGGAACGCTTTGATTTAACGGGGTGGGTGTGCTTAACCTGCCCCGAAATTTTTGGGAGGGACAGCGCGCACGGCAGCGCTAAAGACAGGTGAAAACATTTTTTGGAGGGTGAGGGCTTGAGATGACTCGCAGAGACGCAGAGAGCGCAGAGGTTTGGAGTATTTAAGGCGTTTTTTTAACGTGCAACACGAACGGTGCCAGAAAATGAATTAAAAAACTTAACTTATTTTTTTAAAATGGCTTAAAGTACCGGTAGCAGTGCATTTGGGCTGTTTGGGGTATTTTGTGCATTACCAAAAATTGAGTAAAAATACCTAACGATTTGCGGAAAAGCGAAATTGTAAATTGAGTAGAAATACTCTTGTTTGTATTTTTTTGGGTTAATATGTTTGGGGGTACTAACAATTTAAAATCAAATAAATTATGTCAAATCTCCTAAATCAAATCAATTACTTTAACATATTCTGTTCTCGCAAGGCAACAAAAACATTGTTGAATGCTTTAGAGCATGAATGTAATGAACAGCAGTCCAATAAAATTTTTTCAGGAATGGTTCAATTAGCTTGTTCAAAGCGTAACTTTACTCTTTCAATTAAATCCATTGCACTTTCACTGATGCTAATTTTTTTAACTGCCCAAAAATCATCAGGTCAGGAGGAACCACAACCTCCTGAGGAATCTAATCCTTTGGTATGCAACCCTACACAGGTTAACTGCCCACCCAATCCTATGTGGCAAGGAAGTGCCTGGAACTTGATAGAAGATGAAATTGACCTTTGGCATACCTTGTGCTGGCTTAAAACACAAAACACAGTATGCGATGTTCCCACAATGCTTTATTTTGAAACTAACAGAGCTTATGATTTATCTCTATTGCCGCCTGATGCATTCCCGCTTGAGGTGCCAACAGGAGTGCAACTGATGGGGGACTTTACATTGGGAAACGTAGTGCCGCCATATTTAAGATACGGTACTCGTATTTTCTTTCCTTACACTTATGAAGGCGGCTGGGCGAATTATGTAATTGATCTTAGCGAAATATGTTACACCTACGATAACCAGGCTGCTGTATTTAGATTAGCTGATGGAAGCGCTATTTCAAATGTATGTTTAGAAGGACCCAAAAAAGATACAAAAGACTGGCGCTATATACAATATAGGGATATTTGCACTGAGCAAGACATTCCGCCACAAGAAGGTTTGTGTTCCGGTATATTGGTAGTGGGTAACAGATGCAGTGTTGAAAATTGCGAAATATTTGGTTTCCCTTTTGCCGCAGTTATTGTGAGGGACATGATAAAAACCTCGGGGAATAATATTTCTACTCCATCTAATTGTTATAATAATGTAACTCAACATGGCGAGTTTTTCTTTAGACACAACTATATTCATCATAATAAAGCTTATGGATTTGGCTATGGCTTGTGGGTTAGTTCAGGCAGCGGGGTTAATCATTGTTCTCCAACCACGCCAATTCCACCATGCCTTCCACCACCTAATCCAAGACCTGATATTACTGCTGCCGATTTTTGGAACTATATAAGACCCGAAGAAGATGCCATCATAGAAAACAATGTATTTGCAGAAAACAAGCATGACATAGCCGCAAGCGGAACCCGCACCAGTTTGTATATAAGCCATAACACTTTTGCCGAAGCAGGGGCTGATTATAACATAAACATGCACCCGCCCATAGGGGCAGTGTGCAACCCCATGTTTGACCCTAATTTACAAAGTGAAAGTATATTTGCTTACGGACCCTATTTTACAACTGTGGGCGGCAGTGTAATTTCTGTACATGATAATGCTTTTTATCGTATTAATGCAAACTTACAATTACCATATCCAAATATAAATGAATGTGTACCCGGCAATCCTGCTTATCCTTTTGAATTTCCGCGAATAGAAGTTGACCAAAACTTTTTCTTTACAACCCCAACACAAATTGCAACAAACGGCACTGCACTTGACTGGGCGCCTGGCTCAGGACCCTTACGTACAGGCTATGCTAAGTTTGAATTGGGTGGTGACCCATACTTTCATTACAGCTACGATTTTTTTGGACCAACTGGCGACCCGCATATTCAGGTGGGGGAAATGCCGAGTGTGCAATTCCATAATCTTTGCGAAGCACTTCCCTTTACTCATAATGGAATTGTAAATAGCAATGTTCCCTTTGCACAAATTAATTCGCAACCCGGAGGTGGCACCATTTTACCTGATGGCACTATTTTAGCTCCTGTAGCCACAGCTATTGATTTTACTACTGATCTATGCACAGATGCCGACCAAAGTCAACCACCGGCATTACAACAATTAAACATATGGAATTTTAACGATGCCAACGGGGTTGATGAGGTTAGAACCGAAAATGGAAATATAACTACTCCTGTAACCGTAAGTTACGATAAAGTAGGTATAAACAATGTGAGTTTGTTTAGCATTAACGTGGAAGGCAACGCTCAACAACATACCCGATCAAGCAATGTTGCCAAACAAAGAGTTATAACTTATGACCAAACCGGGGATATACACTTTACATTTTGGATAAAAGACACCTACGTGGGTAACCAAATGGAGCTATACCCTCCCTTGGGTGTAAGCAGCCCCTACAGGCACGGTGTGCATGGTGGTGCGCTTGGCAGTAGGGATAACAGACCAACAGGATTTCTAAAATATGCTTCTATTAACGGTGTGCTGCTATGGATTGATGATATTGAAGGTGACGAAGGCTGGCAGTATGTTGATATTATTTTAGGGAGCGGAACACCTCTTGATGAATTGATGCGAGGTGATGTGGAAATTGGAATAATGAGCAATTTTGATCCGGAAACCATGCTGGCGCCCGATGCGGAGTTAATAAAAGGTGTAACATTTTTGTAGATGACATTTATATACAAAGCCAAAGCGGAAACAATGCACTCTTGAATGGCGACCTTGAAAATTTACGCAGCGACAGCGATGACCCGCTATATATGATAGATGATTACCCGGCAGACTGGCTACTTTTGGATGAGGAAGCATGGCTATTGGACTATGCAGGCATTTGCGAACCTGATTTTATACATGACACACAAGGAGCAGTACTTACTACATGGGAAAAACACAGTGGGCAATATGCTTTTAAAGGATGGATCAGACCATTTACCGAAGCCGGTGAAAATGTGTTTGAAGCAGGCAGAAGATACAACGCCCCCGGCAGATATAAGGCGCTGAGGCAAACTTACGACTGGAGTATAGCACCACGCATTGCCAACCCGTTTAAAATAAAAATTTATCCCAATCCGGTAAATGGCAAAGATGTATCCATATTATGTGAGCGAAATGACAGGCTGCAAAAACATATTTCCATCAGCAATGCACAAGGCATATTGGTTTACAGCAATAATTTTAGCGGTAACGTTTTTAAATTTACAGAAAAACTAAAACCCGGTATTTATTTTGTAAAAGTAACATGCCATGAACAAAGTGATTTAAAAAAATTAGTGGTAACCAATTAAAAAATCAGCACAATGAAAAAAATAAAATTATTCTTTTTACTTATGTGCGCATGGGTAAAAACATATAGCCAGGTATTAATGCTTGAAACTTTTACCAATAACCAGTTGCCGCCAGGGTGGTACCAGGACAGTGCGGGAAGTGTGCCTGTGAACGGATGGCGATTTAATACTATTCAAACACCCGGAATAATTGGAGGAGGATTCGATAATCATTTTTTAAAGATTGAAGGATTATGGTCTCGTAATATTGACGCTTATTTAGTTACAGATACATTTAATTCATCATCTTTATCTACAGTTTATCTTAGTTATGGAGAATACTATGTAGGTAATACAAACATAAGTGTGTCAAAAATTGATGTCTCTAATGACAATGGAACAAGCTGGCATAATGTTCTAAACAATACAAACACACATGGTGGAATAAATGGAGTAAATGCTATTGCTATTACTAATATTGTTGATATTAGCCAATATGCAGCTGGGTTTAATAATGTTAAAATTAGATTCGGATTTTCTTGTAATAATAATGGTGGTCCAGGTTGGTTTTTAGACAGCGTTCGCGTAAGCGATTACGAAGCCTGCAACATACCGCCTGATAGTGGCTACACCACCACACAAAACAGTTTTGCCTGCACAGGCAGCCCCATAAACCTGTGGCTTGAGAACTTAAGCCGCGGTGCAGGGCAAACCTACCAGTGGCAATACAAAAACAGCAGCACAGGCAATGTATGGAGTAACATAGCCGGTGCCACTTACGATACATTAAACAACTTTATACAAAACGGCACCACCTCTTACCAGTGCATTATTGGTTGCAGCACCTTTACAGAAAACAGCATACCGCTTTTGCTTACCGATGTGCCCAACACCAACCACACCATAGAAGCCAACGGCTACTATGCAGGTATATGCCCGGGCAGTTATGATAGTTTACGCAGCCTTGCCAATAATACTATACCGGGCACAGGTTACCAATGGGCATGGAGCCCCACCTACAACGGTACTTATACCAACATAACCGGAGCCACAAGCAGTTATTATTTATTAACCGACACCAACACGCTGCAATGGTTTTACAAGTGCAGGCAAACCTGTGTGAGCAACGGCACCAATAACCTAAGCAGTAATAATGTGCAGAGTTATTTTAACCCGCACCCATACTGCTACTGTTTGGCAGTTAATTCTAACCGTTGTAACGATCCGCTGTACTTTACCGGCAGCATAAACAATGTAACCATAGCAGGCACAGGTTTAAACAACAGCAGTGGTTGCAACACTACTTTAAATTTTCAAAACGTTTACACCTACTTTGCACCTGCTGCTACAACCACTGCCACACTCACACAAGGCAATACCTACACCATGAGCGTAACCATAGATACCATGAGCATAGCCAGCAGCATAGACGTTTGGATAGATTACGACCACAATCTGTTTTTTGATACGTATGAAAATACAGAGATAGCATACGGTGCAACAGGAGGCAGTATTACAACTGCAAACGTAACCATACCTGCATGGGCGCTTACAGGCTTAACAGGTATGCGAGTGCGCACGCAACCGTATTTTTTTCTGGCTGACAGCACCAGCGGATGCGCAGGAATGGCCGGTGGCGAAACGGAGGATTATATGATTACAATAGATAGCACAGTAGGTATTGTTGATTGGGGATTTGAGATTGGGGATGTTAGATTGATGCCTAACCCTGCCCAGGATAAACTTACTATTACAGCCTTAAATTTTACACCAACCAATAATGCACAATTTATAATAACCGATTTAACAGGAAGAATATTGCAGCAGGAAATATTTACAGGCACAGCAACCATAAACACTACGGCACTAACACCGGCAGTATATTTTGTAACGGTACAAGATAAGGAAAGAAGTGTGGTGAGAAGGTTTGTGAAAGCACCATAGTGTGCTGCAAAATATAACATGAAAAAAATACTTATAACGATAATAATATACGTATTTACAGCATTGCAAATACAAGCGCAAACCATATTGTTGCAGTAGAGTTTTGCAACAGCAAGTTTACCTGCTTATTCCACCTGTAAGGTCGCTCCCAAGCCTTGCGCGTTTGCGCCCCTCACAGGTTACCCATACCCACCCCGTTACAAAACCATGTTCCCCTTTAGGGGTCAGGGGTAAATAAAGTGCACTTTTAATTAGCACAGTTCGTTGAACGCCCTCCCGTAGCCTCAAACGCTCCCGCCTCCTGCCATTTCATCCTTATAGCTTTCAGCTACATCAGCATTAACCCTCCCAGCACCTTGGTACCCCATCTGTTAAAAACCCAAAACCCAAAACCCAACCCCCTGCACTACTTTTTCCCCTATAAAATTATCAAATTTGTAAAATCAAATTACAATCTCATCTTACAATGCATATAAAAAATCAAAACCAAACCGACAAAGATTTCCTCCAGCTAAAAGGAAACATACACAGGCTCATGCAAGTGGTTCACAAAGCCGAAAACAAAGACGGAGTCATCATCCCCGGCACCTTCTTAGTTGACCATGGGTCCGATACAGCAAACTTTATTTTCACCTTCAACACGCAGGGTAATATCACCGAAGAAGAAATTTTCGGGCAAAGCTTTCGAACCATCAAAAAATATGACGAACTCGGCAGAAACTTCCAACAAATAAGATACTACCAGGGCAATCTATATTCCACAACCAACTATAAATTCCTTAACCAAACAAGCCAGATTACCCAATCCATTACCAATGATGCTGCCGGCAGGTTACAATCACGCTACATCAACACCTACACCACGGATACGCAACAACAATTGCTGCACGAATCTTACTACGTAGTAAACGGAATAGAAGTGTTAACCCATAAAAGTGAACAAACTTACCACCCCGAATTAATAACCATAAATGGTACCCCCTGGCGCAAAACCCTCTCCAGAATTGAGCATGATAAAGACGGAAAAGTTACTTCAAGCAGCATATTTACTTATAACGAAAAAGGATTGCTTACAGAAAGCGTTTCCACCTACAGTGCTTCACCTCACATGAACAGAAGAGCAACCTACAGGCACAACGAGCAGGGCGATGTTATTGAAACCAACTATTACAATCCTGACGGCACTCTTAAAGATTCTTACGTCACTTCACATCAGTACGACAGTGATGGAAAAAGAATAGTCCCCGCAAATAAGCCTGCTCCTTACATACATTACCCCGATGCCATTATGCTCTTTAGCGAAGGCGATGAAACAGATGAACACGGTAACTGGATAAAAAAAATTACCAGCTCCCCCGCCAAGTACATCCTCCGCACCATTGCTTATTACGGGCAAGAAAAACAACTCGAACATCCTCTGCTTAATGTTAAAAACATAACCAAAGAAACCGAACGCGAAATTGATTACCAACGTTATAAATTAGAAGAAAAAGAGGCGCAATGGATTGCCGAAAACCCCAATTCTGCAGGCGATACTTTTCCCTTTTACCGCTATTACACTCTTCGCTTTAAACAAGCGCCCTCTATGATAACCTACCAGGGACCAAGTATTGAAGCACTTGTATTGCTTAAAATGCTCGAGGAAAAATTTGATGTTGACATGATTCACTCACACGCCACTTCCTGGAACGGATACAACAGCACTCTCCAGCGCTATACCCTAAACTTTCCCCATTACTGGGGGTATATGCTCCACTGCAATGGCATAACCAAACATAAAGCCGAAGAGTTCCTCATTCCTGATTATATGATGGATGATGAAAATGAATATGACAACGAATATGTTTACACCTCCCAGTTTTTACTCCTGCACCCAAGCCGGGTAAGCAATGCCCGTGACGAAATTTTTGAGCAACAACTGGATAATTGCATTTCCGAATGCATACTCCGCAAAAAGCCCGATAAGCCTGTCATTAATGTTATTGAAGCAAAAGGCGGAAGCTTTTCTATGGCTGAACATGCCGTTTATGACGATTTTATTATTAAAGACCTTGACATAAACTACGGGCAGGGATTCGAAAAATTTCACACCAGCCTTATGGAGCGCTTTAACAAAAGCACCAAAGGGCTTGTACTTTTTCATGGCGAACCGGGCACCGGCAAAACCTATTACATACGCCATCTCTTACGCAAAATGGTAGCAAGCCGCAAGGTGGTACTTTACATTCCTCCCAATATGGTCGATCACCTTACCGACCCCTCATTTATGACCTTCCTCTCTAACGAGATTAAAGAATGGAGCGAGGATGGCTTATTTTGCGTGCTGCTTATTGAAGATGCCGAACCTTTGCTTGCAAAACGGCAAGAGGGCGTACGCATACAAGGTGTTACCAACCTCCTTAACATGACTGACGGATTGCTAAACGACATGCTAAACCTCCAAATTATATGCACGTTTAATGTTGACATTAGCAAGTTAGATAGTGCCCTGCTCAGACCCGGGCGTCTCATAGCACGCAAAGAATTTAAACCGCTAAACGAACTTGACGCAAACTTACTTGCCCAGCGCCTGGGCATAAAACATCATTTCGATAAGCCTGCTTCATTAGGCGAAATTTACGCCCTCCAAAAAAACAAAAACACACTAGTGCACGAAGTAGAAGCAAAAAAAAGCAGCTCATCTGCTTTAGATGACTTGTAATACAATCGCACCAATTTGAGAGCGTTCTCCAATCTGAGTCTTAAGGTATTTATTCCTCTTCAGGCATCCGCATAACACAGTTCGGTTAACGCTCTCACACAGTTTGGTAAAAGCTCCCAAGTTCCTGGTAACCAAAACCAATTCCCCTGCACCCAAAACCTCCACCGCACTACCCACTAGCCCTTCCTACACTTCGCTATCCCTAACCCCAAACTAACAACCTCCCGAATCTTCACGACTATCCCTATTTTCGCAAAAAAAAATCCCATGTCCACCACCCCCAAACTTGATATAAGCAAATACAAAACCCCCACCGGAACAAACATTTCCTGCAAAGGATGGATACAGGAAGCAGCCCTGCGCATGCTCCTTAATAACCTCGACCCCGATGTAGCCGAGCGCCCTCAAGACTTAATTGTTTACGGTGGCACCGGTAAAGCAGCGCGCAATCCGCAGGCGTTTGAACTTATTATAAAAGCGCTTAAAGATTTAAACAATAACGAAACATTGCTTGTGCAATCGGGCAAACCTGTTGGCATACTTCCCACACACAAAGATGCACCACGTGTAATCATCAGCAACTCGCAGTTGGTGCCGCATTGGGCCAACTGGGATTACTTCCGCCAGTTAGAAGACAAAGGATTAATTATGTATGGACAAATGACTGCCGGTAGCTGGATATATATAGGCTCACAGGGCATCGTTCAAGGCACCTACGAAACCTTTGGCGAAGTAGCACGCCAGCACTTTGGCGGCTCACTCAAAAACACCCTCAACGTAACAGCAGGTTTAGGTGGCATGGGTGGCGCACAGCCCCTTGCCATCACCATGAATGAAGGCACCTGTCTTGCTGCCGAAATGGAAGAATGGCGTGCCGACAAGAGAATAGAAACACGCTACCTTGACGAAAAATACCACAACCTCGATCAAGCCATAGACCGCGCCCTTCAAGCCAAACAAAATGGCGAAGCCGTAAGTATAGCATACATAGGCAACGCAATTACTATGCTTAAACGTCTGTTAGAACGCAACATCACCCCCGATACACTCACCGATCAAACCAGCGCACATGACGAACTCGTGGGCTACTTCCCCGAAGGCCTAACAGTTCTGGAAGCAAAAGTCTTACGCGACACTAATCCGCAGGAGTACATCAAACGCTCTAAACAAAGCATGGTAACGCATGTAGAGCTAATGCTGCAATTACAAAAGAAAGGTGCCGTTACCTTCGACTACGGCAACAATATACGTGGCCAGGCATTGGCAATGGGCTTAAACAATGCTTTCGATTTTCCCGGCTTTGTCCCTGCATATATCCGTCCGCTTTTTTGCGAAGGCAAAGGCCCTTTCCGTTGGGCGGCACTAAGCGGAGACCCCCAGGACATTTACACCACCGATAAACTCATACTCGAATTATTTCCCGATAACAAAGGCTTGCACCGTTGGATAAAAATGGCGCAGGAGCGTATTGCTTTCCAGGGATTGCCCGCCCGTATTTGTTGGCTGGGTCAGGGCGAGCGCGAAAAAGCAGGACTTGCCTTTAATCAACTGGTTAAAGAAGGAAAAGTAAAAGCCCCCATTGTTATTGGCAGAGACCATTTGGATTGCGGCAGCGTAGCTTCTCCCAACCGCGAAACCGAAGCCATGAAAGATGGCAGCGATGCAATTGCCGATTGGCCCATACTAAATGCGCTTATAAACACTGCTGGTGGTGCAAGCTGGGTTAGCCTGCATCATGGTGGTGGAGTAGGTATTGGCTACAGCATACATGCAGGCATGGTAATAGTTGCTGATGGCACTGATGATGCTGCCATCAGGCTAAAAAGAGTACTGCACAACGACCCCGCTATGGGCGTACTCCGCCATTTAGATGCAGGCTACGATATTGCAGCCGACACAGCCCGCATGCATAGGCTCAATATCAATGAAAGGTTAAAATGATAGAATAGCGTAAGTTAAATTCTTACACTACAGTTTTATCAGCTTTTTAATGATTTGCTTATCACCGTTAACCAACTTTACAAAATAAGTTCCGGCTGCTAAATCATTTAAATCAAACCTGTGTTCACCCGCAAGCTGATTACCTTCGGTAATAACTTTTACACGCTCACCAAGGATGTTTAGCATGTGTAACTCCACCGTGCTTGCAGCATTTAATTGAAACGAAATAGTAACAGCATCTGATGCTGGGTTAGGAGAAATTACCAAATCGTTTACCGTACCTGTTTCACTTATTCCGGTAAGCCCCACTGTAACGTATTGTGATGATGAACTTGCGCAAGTACCATCAAAAACTGTTAGCGTAACAAGGTATGTTCCGGGCGTTGTGTACGTATGAATAGGGTAAGGGGCAGTAGTTAACGGAGTGCCATCGCCAAAATCCCACGTGCGTGTAACGTTAGGAGTATAGTTAAAAAAGCCAACAGTCATGCCTCCGCTTATACCGTAAATAAAAGCAGCGCTAACCTGTGTGCCCGGTTGTTGTGTAAGTGTAACCGGCACCGCCACCGTATTGTTGGTTTCATCCTCTTCAATAAAATGATTGAACGGATCAATGGTAGTAACAATATAATAGTTGCCATCGCAAATGCCGGGTACTTGTATTGTTTGCCCAAAACCGGCACCATACAAATCGTATCTGCCCACAAAAATTCCCTGACCGTTACTTCCGCATCCGGTTACTACACCAAGGTTTAAGTTCGGAATCATGGCATTGGTAATTTCTATCCCATGACTTACGCACATACTATCTTGGCTATCACAAGTGCCCATGTTTATCATGCAATAACTTTGTTTCAATGATGAACCAATTATAGGCCACGTTGTTGGGTCAGGGTTAGATGTGGCAACACGTAACGTAAACTCACAAAACTCTTCAGCATGTACATGTCCGTGTGCAGGGTGATAACTTTGGTTACCGGCAGGATAATCGGTATAGGTCATGGCACCACCAGCCGTTGATTTATGATAAACGCGCTGCCTTACTCTTTCTTTAGGAGGCATGCCGTTTGGGCACATTGTAGTAGCACAAGCTACAGGAACCGTATCACAAAAGCACTGACCGGTAGGTTTCATTTCAACCGGACCTGAGCCAATGTTAATCACAGCATTTGACATACTTACACTACCCGTTGCTTCATTCCATCCATCTCTTATTACCTTGGCCGATACAATCAAATCAGGAAATAAATCGCAATCTGTTTGTGTAGTGTCCTTGCATTTGCATGGAGCGGCATTTGTAAGCGCGCACACATTGGTAATAACCGGATCGGGAGGTGGGTTATTGGCAAAATATAAATTCACACTAAGCAATGTTCCGCTAACGGTCGGAAAGTCATCTAAAATTTCTAAGTTCCAAGTGCCGTTTGGGTTTTGATTGTTGTTAAAAACATTTATAGAATTATCAGGAATATACATTCCTGTAAATGGAGGGTTGCCCAATCCAACAGGTATTGTTGCATTCATTCTAAAAGCGGTATTTAGGTAGTTAGCTCCCATACCTCCATTGTGTAATGAAAGAATACAATTTGTGCCGTTTGGTGATGTAAGTCCAATAGTTAAATCGCTTACCTGGGCATGGCTGACATTAATGGTTACAGAATAGAGTCCGTAGGTGGAATTAATTGAACTTGAAATTCCTGCAACATTAACAGGGTAACTGGTAAGCGTATTATTATCGGGGATAGCAGCAGGTACGGTATTGCAACTAAATGTTTGTGAATAAGCGTTTATAGAAACACAAAACAATAAGGCTGTTAAAATTTTCTTCATGACGTAGTTTTTTAAGTTGCGATAAAACTAACATCTTTTTGCAAACGGAAAATAAAATTCTAAAAAAATAATTCAAGCCCATCGTAAGCACAAAAAACATTGGGTGGTAGTATTTTATTTACCTCTTCGTGCTTACCCAACTGATGGCTTATATGAGTGAGGTATGCAGTTTTTGGTTTAACTTCTTCAATAAGTTGCAATGCTTGCGCAAGATTATAGTGAGATACATGCGGCTCGTGCCTCAAAGCGTTTATCACAAATACTTCCGATCCCCTAATTTTTTGCTTTTCCTCTTCTGAAATAAAATTAGCATCAGTCAAGTAGGTAAAATCTCCAATTCGGTAACCAAAAACAGGTAGCTTGTAGTGCTTTGCTTCAATGGGAGTAAAGGTTAATCCTTCAACAGTAAAAGGCATATTTTCTATAAGATGAAGGTTTATTTCAGGTATGCCCGGGTATTTTTCTTCAGCAAAAACATAAGGGAACTCACGAATCATACCTGCCTGTACCAATGCAGATGCATACACCTCAATTTTTTTTTTGAGTACATAATTGTATGCACGTATATCATCCATGCCAGCAATGTGGTCTTTGTGATCGTGTGTAAAAATTAGTCCGTCAAGTGTTTTAATTCCTGCACGTATCATCTGCTGCCTGAAATCAGGACCACTATCTATTACAAAACTTTTTCCCTTATGTTCAATGTGGATAGAGCAACGTAGCCTCTTGTCTTTTTCATCGGTTGAGTTGCAAACTTCGCATGGGCAGGCAATTACAGGTACGCCCTGCGAAGTTCCAGTTCCCAGAAAAGTAATTTTCATTTTATGCGTTTTCTTCTGTCAGAAACAGTTGGTCTTTATCGCTCACCAATAAATGCTGCTCCTTTAAAAAATTAATAATCTCGGTTAATGCGTTAATCCTGCTTTCAAGTGGAGAAAACTTATTTACCATAACCAAACGTTTTGTTTCAAGCAGGCAATAGTTACTTTTAAAGTTGCCTTTTTCGTAACGAACTTCGTAATTGTTTTCCTTTAAAAAATCCTCTAATTTTTTGAGGTACGCAGGAGTATACTTTATCATAATTACATTAAAATAGATTCTCGCTTCAAATTTAAAAATCATACTCTGAGCAGGCGTTTTTCACGATATATTTTTATTAACAAACCACGCTTATGTGCCTGTATAATATAGCCTGCTTTACGTTGGTAAAAAAAATAAAATTGTTTTCTTTGCGCGGCTTTAGGCAGTTATTAGATAAAGTATTAGGCAGGATCCTCTTAGGAGTTTAATTTCCCAATCACCTCAATAACTTAATTAACTAAATCCCTCAATAACCAAATTATGTTAATAGGCATTCCAAAAGAAACCAAGCAATACGAAAAGCGTGTTGCACTTACTCCTGATGTTGTTAAGGCATTTGTAAACGGAGGATACAATGTGCAAGTGGAAGCTGGTGCAGGCTCATCGTCTTTTTATACCGATGAAATGTACACCAATGTTGGTGCAAAAATTATTTCAGGTAAAGAGGAGATTTACAAACAATCAGACCTTGTTTTAAAAGTAAATGCTCCATTACCCGATGAGATTGCTATGATGAAACGCGAGGCTGTGTTGGTTTCATTTATGTGGGCAGCTACTAACCCGCAACTTGTTGAAGCGTGTGAAAAAGCGGGCATCAGTTCTTTTAGTATGGATGCTGTACCGCGTATATCGCGTGCGCAAAAAATGGATGCACTTAGTAGTCAGGCAAACCTTGCAGGATACAAGGCTGTGCTTTTATGTGCCGATACCATTGGAAAAATTTTACCAATGATGACAACTGCTGCAGGAACTATACGCCCCAGTAAGGTTGTAATATTTGGTGCAGGCGTAGCAGGCTTGCAGGCTATTGCAACAGCCAAGCGTTTAGGTGCTGTAGTTGAAGTAAGTGATATACGTCCTGAGACAAAAGAACAGGTTGAATCGTTGGGTGGAAAGTTTATTGAGGTTAAAGGGGATGATTCAATAAAGATTGAAGGTGGTTATGTGAAAGGAGTTTCGGAAGAGTTTTTGAAAAAGCAACAAGAGCTTGTTGCTAAGCATATTAAAGAAGCGGATATTGTAATTACAACAGCATTAATCCCCGGCAAAAAAGCACCTTTGCTGGTTACAGAGGCAATGGTGAGCAGCATGAAAAACGGAAGCGTAATTCTTGATATGGCTGTTGAACAAGGCGGAAATGTGGTAGGCAGCGAGTTGCATAAAACTGTTATAAAGAACGGAGTAACAATTATTGGCGAGAGCAACATACCAAGTTTGTTACCAATGAATGCAAGCGACCTTTACGCAAAAAATATACAGGCTTTGCTACAACTGCTAACTACCAAAGATGGCTTTAAGTGGGAGATGGAAGAAGATATTACAAAAGGAAGTTTAATTGTACATAAAGGAACTGCGGTACACCCAAGCGTTGCCAAAACTGTTTCTGCATAAAATCAATCAAATAATAAAATAAATTATATGGAAAACATATTGTCTTTTATTGGGGAGAATAAGGAAATAATCTACTTCGTTGTTCTTTCAATTTTTGTTGGAGTAGAAGTAATTGGTGGCGTACCCACCGTGTTGCACACTCCTTTAATGAGTGGTGCCAATGCCATACACGGTGTGGTAATTGTTGGAGCCATTTATGTAATGCTAAATGTCGACCCTACCGACTATCTGGCATTAACCCTCGGCTTCCTGGCCGTACTGCTCGGAACTTTAAATGTAGTGGGTGGGTTTGTGGTTACAGACCGCATGCTTGAAATGTTTAAGAAGAAATAAGTAGTGTTTTAATAAACCACGAACTAAAATTTTATGTCGCAATATATCTTAGAAATCTGCTACCTGATTGGTTCAGTAACCTTCATTATGGGTTTAAAAATGATGGGCAATGCAAAAACGGCACGCAAAGGAAATTTAATTGGCGCTGCCGGAATGACCATTGCAATACTCGGAACTATTTTTCTCTTTGATAAAGAAGTATCGGGTATCATTTACGGATTAATATTTGGCGCCATCGCTTTAGGCACCATCATAGGCTGGAGCACTGCAAAGCGTGTTCAAATGACCAAGATGCCTGAGTTGGTTTCAATGTTTAACGGAATGGGTGGTGCTTGTGCTGCTCTAATTTCATTAATAGAACTCAACCACCACTACCATACAGGCGAGGCAGCACAAACAGGAATGATGATTGCCATTGTTGCCGGTTTAATTATTGGAACGGTTTCTTTTTCGGGGAGTATTATCGCTTACCTTAAACTGAACGGAACTATGAACAAGCCCGTGCGCTTACCGAGCTACAATGTAATAAACACTATTGTGATGATTGGCATGTTTGCTTTTGGCGCATACTTCGTTTACACCGGTGGTAACATGATGCTGGCTTACCTGATGTTTTTTGCTGCTGCTGTTTATGGTATTTTATTTACCGTACCTATTGGTGGTGCCGATATGCCTGTTGTAATTTCATTGCTTAATTCCTTTACCGGACTTGCCGCAGCCTTTGGCGGTTTTCTTTACGATAATAAAGTAATGCTTACCGGTGGAATATTGGTAGGTTCTGCCGGCACGTTGCTTACGCTTGTTATGTGCAAAGCCATGAACCGCCCTTTGAGCAACGTAATATTCGGAGCATTTGGCGGAGGCGGAGAATCCAGTGGTGGACCTGATGTAAAAGGTTCAATCAAAGACATGACTGTTTCTGATGCATCTATTCTTTTAAACTATTCTAAGAAAGTGGTAATAGTTCCGGGGTATGGGCTTGCCGTGGCACAGGCACAGCACGTTATACATGAGTTAGAAACATTGCTTGAAGAGAGAGGTGTGGAGGTGAAGTACGCTATACACCCTGTTGCCGGACGTATGCCCGGGCATATGAATGTATTGCTTGCCGAAAGCAATGTAGATTATGGCAAGCTGGTGGAGATGGATGAGATTAACCCCGAACTGGAACACACAGATGTGGTGCTTGTTGTAGGAGCAAATGATGTAGTAAATCCTGCTGCCAAAACAGATCCTTCATCACCTATATATGGTATGCCTATACTTGAAGTGGATAAGGCAAAGAATATTATAGTAAACAAACGCTCTATGAGTGCAGGGTATGCGGGTATTGAAAACCTTTTGTTTTACGATCCTAAAACAAGCATGTTGTTTGGCGATGCCAAAAAAGCTTTAACGCAATTGGTTGCTGAACTTAAGACACTATAAGCAACCTATGTTGTAAAACAAAAGAGGCTGCCTCGCTTTTGAGACAGCCTCTTCATTCATATAAAAATCTGTTCTTACTTATGTACCGAAAACCTGAAGTGGCTTTCCAATCCGCCTTTCTTAACTATCAGCATATAAATGCCGGTGGCATAGTTAGAAAGGTTTATAGATCCTGTGTTACCACCAATGTAAGCTTCTCTTTCTTCCTGCACTAAAATTCTTCCGCTCATATCAGCCACTTTAAAGGTATAGCTTCTGTCGTCATCACTGCTAAAGGCAAACGTAATTTGGTCTTTTGCCGGGTTAGGGTATGCGTTAAGCTGCAATCCGTTATCATTTTCGGCAAGCCTTAATATAGGAGTGGTAAACTGCTGCGATGCACTAAAAGGCGAGTTTGCACCATTGCCGCAAATACTGCGCACGCTAAACTCATACAAAGTGCCGGGTATTAAATTCTTAATGATTTTGGTACCCAAAGAAGCATTAACGGTTACAGTCTTGTAATCTGATGATGCTACAGGCCTGTAACGTATTCTTACATTTTGCATTGCGCTGGTAGCAGCCCATTTAATATCTGCAGAGGTGGCAGTTACGTTTAACACTCTCACGTTAGTTACATCAGCGCAATCATCTAAAGTGGTAAACGCTATTTCGGGCGAGTACTGGCTTTGCACACCACCGCAGTCTGTCATTACGCTCCATACATAGGTAGTGCGCGATTGCAAACCGGTTAACTTATATCCATAACTGGTGCCATTTGTTTGAATAGTTTGGTAAGAGTAAGTGGCAGAACCTGCAACCTTATATCTTATTTTAACAGATGTGGCTGTAGTGCCAAACCAGTTTAACCAGGCGCTAACGTTATTGATATTGGTAGTAATGGTCGAAAGCGGAGTGTAGCCGCAAGGGGTGGTGCTGCCAATGGTTGTAAACTTGTAAATGGCGCTGGTGTTTACATTGCTACCGCACATAGCCGAAACTTTTACTTCGTAAGTAGTATTGGCTGTTAATTCAGTAGCCAGCACACTGCTTGCATTTTTAACATGCTTAACAGCAGTATAGGTACTGCCTACTTTATTGTAAGCCACCTTAAACGAATCAGCAGCAATAGCCGGATTCCATGCAATGGTTGCCTGCCTGTCTAAAATGTTATAAGCGGTTAACATATCGGGTTTGCTGCACGATGCAGTGTTTAACGATGCCACTGTAGTAGTGGTAATATCGCCCACGCATCCGTAATTGTTTACTGCTTTAACAGTATAGTTACCTATAACCGGTACAGTAATGGTTGCAAGCTGCGAGCCTGTGTTCCACACATAACTTTTTGCCGATGGCTCAAAGGCAGTTAGCTGGTAAGCAGTACCTGGTACAAACGCATAGCTAACCTGTGGTTTGCCGGGGCTTGGCGCTGTCACCACGGTAATGCTAACCGTGCTGCGGTTGCCATATACATCCACTACAGTAACCGAATAGGTTCCGGCTACTGTTACGTTAATAGATTGTGTGGTTTGTAAACCCGGTGTCCATACATAAGCAGTTCCCTGGTTGGCAGTTAATGTAAGTGTGCTGCCTGGGCAAATTCCATTAGCACCGCTTGATGTAGTTATGCTTGCCGCTACACTCACTGGGTTAACAGTTACAATGGTGTTTAGCGAAGTGGCTGAGCAACCTGCCCCGCTAAATACTTTTACATTATAAGTGCCCGATGTGGTAACGGTTATTGATTGAGTTGTTGCACCATTGCTCCACAGGTAAGAACTTGCGGCATTGGCAGTTAATGTTACCGAGCCGCCCTGTACAAAGGTGGTTGCACCACTTGCTGTAATGGTAGCTGTAGGAATGCTGTTAACAGTAACTGAAATAGCACTTGAAGTGGCACTGCACGATCCGTTGTTTACCGTTACACTGTAGCTTCCGCCCTGTGTTACGGTTATAGTTTTAGTGGTAGCGCCATTGCTCCACAGGTACGATGTTCCGTTAGATGCGGTAAGCGTTACGCTGCCGCCCTGGCAAAATGTAGTGGCACCGCTTGCAGTAACAGATGCAGTACCGCTGTTGCTTACTGTTACAGCAGTAGCTGCACTGGTAGCAAAACATCCGGCTGCATTGGTAACTTTTACGGTATAGTTTCCTGCTGCAGTTACGTTAATTGATTGTGTGGTTGCACCATTACTCCATAAGTAAGCTGCACCTGCACTTGCAGTTAAGGTTACCGAACCACCGGGGCAGAATGTTACCGGGCCATTGGCAGTTATGGTAGCAGTTGGGTTTGCACTTACAGTAACAGCTACAGGGGCTGAAGTTGCAGAGCACGTGCCGTTGTTTACAGTTACAGAGTAATTGCCGGCTTGTGTTGCTGTAATGCTTTTAGTAGTGGCACCGTTACTCCAAAGGTACGATGTGCCTGTGCTGGCAGTTAATGTTACACTGCCTCCTGTACAAATGGTGGTAGAACCACTTGCGGTAATGGTGGCAGTTGGGCTGGTTGTAATGGTTACTGCCACCGGCAATGAAGTTGCCGAACAAGAACCATTATTAACAGTTACCAAATAATTACCTGCCTGTGTGGCAGTAATGCTTTGGGTGGTGGCACCATTGCTCCATAGGTAACTTGTACCTGTGCTTGCAGTTAACACCACGCTTCCGCCTGCGCATATAGCTGTAGGCCCCGATGCTGTAATACTTGCATTGCCTGCGCTTAACACGGTAACGTTAACCGCAGCGCTAATGGCTGAGCAGCCGTTGCTGTTGGTTACCCTTACAGTATAACTGCCTGCTGTGTTTACGTTTATAGATGAGGTAGTGGCACCATTGCTCCATAAGTAAGCTGTACCTGCACTGGCAGTTAAGGTTACTGATGAGCCGGGGCATATAGTGGTAGAGCCCGAAGGGGTAATTGTTGCAGAAGGAGCGTTGTTAACGGTTACTGCAGTAGATGCTGATGTTGCTTTGCAGCCGTTGCTACCTGTTACAGTAACGTTATACGAACCCGAAACGGTAGCATTAATGCTTTGTGTGGTTGTTCCGTTGCTCCACAAATATGCCGAGCCGGTTGAGGCAGTTAATGCCACACTTCCGCCCTGGCAAAAAGTGGTTGCACCACCTGCGGTTATGGTTGAAGTTGGTAAAGTCTTTACCACAACTATTACAGGTGCCGATGTAGATTGGCAGGTTCCGTTGGTAACCGTTACCGCATAGTTTCCTTGTTGTGTTACATTAATGTTTTGAGTGGTAGCTCCCGTGCTCCATAAATAAGCCGAGCCGTTAGAGGCAGTTAATGTTACATTACCGCCCTGGCAAAACGTTACCGGGCCACTTGCCGAAATGCTGGCTTGTGTACCACTGTTTAAAGTAACAACCGTTGCAGCCGAGGTAGCAGTGCAGCCCTGTGCATTGGTAACCCTTACGGTGTAAGAGCCTGCTGTGTTAACTGTAATTATTTGCGATGTAGAGTTGCCCGGAGTCCATAAGTATGAGTAGCCAGTTGGCGCACTTAAAGTTACGCTGCCACCGTTACACAAGCTGGTAGAACTACTGGCTGTAATAGTTGGTATGGCTATTGAATTAACCGTAACAGCCACCGGACTTGAAGCGCCTGAACAGCCGCCTGTCTGGTTAACAGTTACAGAATAAGAACCTGTTGTATTAACGGTTATAGATTGGGTAGTTGCACCATTGCTCCATAAGTAAGATGAGCCTGCCGATGCAGTAAGCACCACGCTTCCTCCGTTACACAAAGATGTTGGTCCGCTTGCAGATATAGTTGCTGTACCACCCGATCCGCAGGTAGGAGCAGCGGGGTTTAATATTAAAGCAACATTGGTGGTAAGCATAAATTTATCAAACTCAACTTCGGCATTGGCAGGTGTAAATCTTATGGTATGATCACCCGTTGTAGTTACACCTGTAAAAGATACCGGTTGCATATTACATGCATCGTACCTGTACCAGTTCCATACTGTATCAGTAATACATGAAATGGTTTTAGCCACACCATTGTCTAAACTTACCGTTACTCCTGTAGATGTACCTGACTTACTTCTTGCTCTCACCCACAGGTAATAAGTTTGATTTGATGATGTACGCGGACGGAAAACATATTCAATAGGAGTAAACGATGTAGTGCCTGCAGCGTAGGTTATAGCCGTTGTGTAGTTGGTATAATCTCCTGCTGCTGTTCCGGCAGGTACCGTAGTTTTTAATGAATAGGTAGCGTTGCTGTTATCAAACAATTCGGCTTCTACCGTAAAGTCTTTTGTCCAGTAACTCGGGTGTGTCTTTTCATGCCACTCGTCTAACTGATAAAAGATAGGAGCAGCAGCATTTGTTCTGTCATACACATAAGTAGAACCCTGTCTGCGAACTTTAAATTTCAGGTTATTTCCGTCCAAATTAATTTGAGCAGTTGTCTCATTTGGTGCATCACCTATCATACTGGTGTTGGGTTGTATGGTTCCGGCTATTACATATTTGGCAAGAGATTGGTGCTTACGTGCCGAAACCAATTGCCTTAAATCACCTGTCCAAAACGAATACCCCGGAGCAGAAGATCCGCCTACATAGTAAGCAGGAAAATCGCCATTCATCAGGTTTCCGTTGCGCAATAAATCTTCAAAGCGCGATGTAACTGCCTGCGCATACGAAGGCATTACAGCTTGCCACACATAATTCTTTGGGTCAGCAGGTAATGGCAAACCCGGTCCGTAGTTTCCTTGTTCGTTAAAGAAACCGGCATAAAAGAATTCAGCACCAAGTATATTCAGCATCTTAAGTAACCCAAGCCATTGTGCTGGGCGCATGTTGTTTTCTTCTATCACATCCCAGCCTGCTGCCACAAACGGAGAAAATAATTTATCCCCTACGGCAAGCTCATGGTACCTGCTGTCAACAATCCACTGCCATCCGTGCCATGCGCCCATCCAGTTACGCCAGTTGTTCGGCCAGCGTGGGTAAAAGTCCGGAGTAGAATAATATTGTCCGTTTATTAAGCTGTTTACTTTACGCGCCTCGCTGTATTTCATCCTGTATTGCGGAAAACCATCTACAGCATATTCTGTAAACTTAGTGTTTGCTAAACCGGGCAATGACATAAACTTATCTCTGTAGGATTGCGTCTCGTTCTCATAAAATTTCCTTCCCTGGAAAGATTGATAATCTAATCCCGATGCAGCTTTAGCAGCAGCCACAGCAGGGTCTGCCGCCAGCGCATTATCCGAGCCCCAGTTAAACACCTCGCCATTTTCATTAATCATTGTTATGGGTCTGGTTAGCGTAGTCAAATACCATTGCAAGTTATTTTTTACTTGTATGCCGTCATTTTCATAAGTAGTTGGTGTGGCGGTTGGTCTCCAGTATTTAAATGAGGAAGGATTACCGCTTGGATCGATAGTTTGTCCGCTTGAGTTTTGTAAATAGTTACTTGAAGCTAAAGATTGACTTCTTATGTTGCATGGATTTAACTGCGCTCTTAATGTTATTATGCCCAAACCTAATTGAGGGTTTGCATTTGCAAGCGCTGTCCACGCTGTGCCAAAAGCATCGCCATTAGATTTACCCATTATCATGTAATTAAAATTCTTTGCCATTTCCTCGTTCATACTGGTACTTGTAGTAATGGCTGTTGCATCACTCACCCCTGTCTGAAAGCGGCCGCCCATGTAAGCAAGGTCTATCCAGTTGAAGTTCTTTAATAATGTATTACCTGGTTTGTAGCGTGGCAATGGGAAACTCTTAAGCTGTTCAAGGGCCGGTGCGCTAACGTTTGGATGCCCTGGAGCAAACTCTGTCATGTCCAAAGGACCGGTAATTGCAGAAACAGGAGGGATAGTGGTTGTATTATTTGTAAAGCTATATGCTTTGCCTTGTAATGCTTCCTGGTAATGCTTGTATATTAAAGTCTGAGGAAGAGAAACGTTATAAAAGGCGATCTCATCATACTGCCCATCAAATCTCTCGTAAGTTACCCCTTGGTTTATAAACATGGTAGTATTGCTGCTTGCTGCCACATTTCCGCTTACATTTTTTGAAAAACCCGAAGGACATTCGCCATCAATAAATATTTGTTTTAAACCTTTGTTTTTACTGTATTGGAAAACAATATGATGCCAGTTGCCATCAATTAAATAGCCGTAAGACTTTTTGCCAATTCCATCAAATGGCACTTTTAAATAATCAACTCCCGAACTGGTAGTATTGGTGTAAAACACCCAACCTTCATTACTAATATAACCACCAATGGCGCCATCTAACCTTCTGAAAAATGTGGTCAGGTGAAACTTGGGTCCGGGTTTAATCAGGAATTCAATAGCAAATGCAGTATCAACAACTAAGTTGCCTGCATTAATATTGTTGCTGTTTGTAGGACTTAAAGCAAGCCCTTTTGAAACAACACTGTTTGTTGCCGAATAACCACAACCATAAGATGTAAAATCAAGGTTGTAGTTATTCATGGAGTCTTTGTTAAAAGTGCTGCCGTTAAATGTCCAATAGTTTCTTGGACTGTATGTTTGGGCATGTGCACCCTTAGTTAAAGAACCAATCACAAACATCAAATGGATTAACAAAAGGAATTTTGTAATCCAATTGAATGATTTTCTTACATCTTTTTTTGTAAGATTTGTTATCAGGTTTGTGGCAGAACCATTGATAACACTGGGTTTGTAAACTTTTGTCATGTGGTGTTGAGATAGATTTTTGTTTATTATTTTTTCTATTTGGCACGGTAGTTGAAAACTATCTCCTGCTTGTGGTTGATGTGTTTCCTAAACCGAACGCATCAAAAATATTCCCGCTCCCTGTGATAGGCAGCGGTTTATTTTTTTATATTACATCTGTAAGGTTTTTTTCTATCACTAATAAAATTTGCGTTGTTATCACAGCGATTTCCTTGTAAAGCACTTTTTAGAACACCTCCTTTAATGCTGTAAGATTTTTTCAAATTGTTGCTTTTTTGTCTTCATAAATTAAAAAAACTGCATTAAAGCCAAGAAACGCTGTTTGTAATTAACCCAAATCTCTCAATCTCTTGTTTTGCTCAAGTCTGTTTAAAATTTTAGGTTTGCCTTAACAAAATAAATTGCCATGAACTTTTTAGATTTTGAAAAGCCTATTGAAGAACTTTATGATCTTCTTGAAAAAACAAAGCAAAACGAGGCTAAGGGAAAAGTTGACCTCTCTAAAAGTATTGAGGATATGAAAAAGAAAATTGAAGACAAGAAAAGGGAAATTTATGGCAATCTTACTCCTTGGCAGCGTGTTCAATTATCGAGGCATCCTGACAGACCTTATGCTTTAGATTATATAGATGCCATATCTGAAGGAACTTTTATGGAACTGCATGGCGACAGAACAGTAAAGGATGACAAGGCAATGATTGGTGGGTTAGGAATGGTTGACGGAAATAGTGTAATGTTTATTGGTCAACAAAAAGGGAACAATACTAAAATGCGGCAGTACCGAAATTTTGGTATGCCAAACCCCGAAGGATACAGAAAGGCATTGCGCTTAATGAAACTTGCCGAAAAGTTTAATGTACCGGTAATAACTCTAATTGATACTCCGGGTGCTTATCCAGGATTAGAAGCTGAGGAACGCGGGCAAGGTGAGGCCATTGCAAGAAACCTTTATGAAATGTCAATACTAAAAGTTCCGGTAATTTGTGTAATAATAGGTGAAGGAGCTTCTGGAGGTGCATTGGGCATCGGCATTGGGGATAAGGTATATATGCTTGAAAACACATGGTACTCGGTTATCTCTCCCGAGTCGTGCTCATCAATACTATGGCGCAATTGGGATAATAAAGAGAAAGCTGCAGAGGCTTTAAAGTTGACTGCAACTGATATGCTCAAACAAAAATTAATTGATGGTATTATTTCAGAACCGCTTGGCGGAGCGCACAATGATACAGCCGCAATTTTTGAAAGTGTAAAAAAAGAAATTTTATTGAGCTTGAATTTGCTTGAAAAAGTTTCTTCACAACAAAGAATAAATGACCGAATAGATAAGTTCAGTAAAATGGGAGTTGTAGTAGAAAGTTAATTGGTAATAATATGTTTGGGTTAAGAGTAGCCACTGTTAATGATGCTGAAGTTTTGAGCAAACTTGCTTCGGAAACTTTTATTGATGCATGGGGTGAGTACAATTCGGAAAAGGATATGCAGCTATTTATCGATCAACATTTTTCTGTTGATTCTTTGCGTGAGCAAATAAAAAATGATGATTGTGTTTTTTTAATTGCATCATCCGACCCTGATGATGTAGGTTACCTGAAACTGAAAAAAGGAAACCCGCAAAAACAACTTATAGGTGAAAACGCTGGCGAAGTAGAAAAACTTTATGTTCATAGAAAGTTTCAATCGCAAAGTGCCGGAACGCTTCTGCTACAAATTGCAGAGGCTTTTGCTTTGGAAAAAGGTTTTGATGTATTGTGGCTTTCAGTTTGGAAACCAAACTTAAGAGCCATGTCATTTTATACACGTATGGGGTTTGAAATGTGCGGTGAGCAAAATTTTATTCTTGGCAATGACGTGCAGGAAGATTACTTAATGAAAAAAAATTTATAATTAAAGCATGGAAGATTCAATTGAAAAACTTCGTTACCCGGTTGGGAAATATTTTCCTGTAACACCAATTACACAAAATCAAATTGAGCAATGGAAAAAAACCATTGAAGAATTTCCAACGGCTTTAAAGCATACGTTAGATAAGTTTTCCGAAAAGGATTTTAATACAGCTTACCGCCCAGATGGTTGGACGGGTAATCAAGTGATACATCATTTGGCTGACAGTCACATGAACAGTATAATTAGATTTAAATTGGGATTAACCGAGAATAATCCTGTCATTAAACCTTATATTGAAAATCTTTGGGCTGAGCATAGCGATGTAAAAAACTTACCTGCATCTGTTTCTGTAAAAATATTAGAAGGAGTGCATGAGCGATGGTTTGTACTTTTAAACTCTTTTACCGAAAATGATTGGAAAAGAACAATACATCATCCTGAAAAAAATAAAAACATGACACTTGATTATTTACTGGGTATGTATGATTGGCATTGCCATCATCATCTTGCTCATCTAAAATTGATAAAGAGTTAAATCAATTTACCTTTTTATTAAAAGGGTGGCTGATTAAAATGATGTTGAAAAAAAATGCCCTTATGGTTCCTAATTTAAATAACAACACCTACTTTCATTCCGCATATCTAAAAACCCAAGCAACATGCTAAAAAAATTACTTAACACTTTGGTGTTTGTATCAATTGCCAAAGTTGGTTTATCTCAATGCGTTATTGCACCTATTACCACTCCGGGTATTTACCCTGACACCACTTCCAATCTCCCACCTGCTACTGCAGGCACAGCTTACGGAACCGACATACAGTTACGTGTGTTTGAAGATACTGTTGTGGCTGGCACTACCGTTATTGTTACCGATATTACTGTTAATAGTGTGGTTGGTTTGCCATCGGGCTTCTCTTACACCTGTAGTCCGGCTAACTGTGTTTTTCCGGGTAATGGCAATGGCTGTATTTGGTTAAGTGGTAGTCCATCAGCAGCCCAGATTGGTACGTATAATCTTACCGTTAATGTTACCCTCCATGGAGTTGTAGGCGGTTTTATTCCGGTTTCTCAAGCCTCAACTGTTAATGGTTACCGCATAGTAGTTAATCCGGCACCGGCACCAACACCTGATTTTACTTCGGCTGATGCTCGTGTATGTGCCACCCAAAATGTTGTATTTAGTAACACCACAACAGGAGGTGCTACTTCTTACTTTTGGACGTTTCCAGGGGGGACACCATCTACATCTACCTCAGCAAACCCAACCGTGCAGTATTTAGTAAAGGGAAGTTATGATGTAACCTTAGAAGCCACCAATGCTAACGGAACAAACACAATAACCAAACCTGCATTTGTTTTAATAGACTCATTAAGTGTTGCCGCTGTTACACCTGCTGCCAACAGTAACATTTGCAGTGGGCAAAGTATTTTGTTGGCATCGCAATCAACACATCCTTCTTTTAGTTATCAATGGGAAAAGAATAACGTAAACATAAGCGGAGCAACCAGTGCTACTTACAGTGCTACACAACAGGCAACCTACCGAGTAAAAGTTACCAACGGATTAGGATGCACCAAACGTTCTGCAAATAAAACGGTGTTTGTGTCATCACCTGTTGCGCCAATTTCTGCAACGGGTTCTACAACCTTTTGTAGTGGCGGTAATGTACAGTTGCAAACTGCCGGGTCGCTAACCAATACATTTCAATGGTTAAAAAATAATATTGTCATTTCCGGTGCCAATGCTCCAATATACAATGCATCATCGTGGGGTAATTATCGTGTAAGAGTAACAGATGCTAACGGATGCACCAACACATCGGCAGTAGTTCCGGTTATTGTACATCAAAATCCCAATGTAACTATAACTGCAAACGGACCACTTACTTTTTGTGCGGGGCAAAGTGTAACATTTACCGTGCCTTTGCAACCCAATGTAAATTACCAGTGGCTGCAAAATGGCAACCCGTTAACTGGCGGCACTTCTTATACCGCAACAGCAAGCGGTTCTTATAAAGTTACTGCTGTTAATACAACCACCTTTTGTACCAATACAAGTTCGCCCAAAAATGTTGTTGTAAATTGCCGCCTTGCTGGTAATACTTCTTCAAACGATATTTCAAAATTTTCTGTCAGTGCTTATCCTAATCCTGCCAATAGTCAATCACACATTTATTTAGAATTACCTGAAAGTAATATTGTTGCTATGCAAATGTTTGATATAACAGGCAGAAAAATTGCAAACCTATTTGATGGATTAATTGAGGCAGGAGCAAAAGAAATTTTAGTCGAAACAAATTCCTTTCCATCAGGTGTTTATTTTGTGTCGATAAATGCCGGAAGCCAAAAGCAGGTTATTAAATTAGTTATTGATCACCGGTAATTGTATTTATTTTCAACACTCCGAAAGCCATAAGCTTTCGGAGTGTTTTTTCAAAGGCAGTTAAAAAGCTTATAGGAAAAGTTAACTGATTAATATCTGACAACTAAATTCTAAACAAAAATATATGGATCGTTTTTTTGGATTAATAGGTATAGTCGCCATTTTGGGTTTATCATACCTTATGTCAAACAACCGTAAGGCAATTAACAAACGTGTGGTTTTTAGCGGGCTTGCATTGCAGTTGGGGCTGGCGCTGTTTATTTTAAAAACATCTGTTGGACAACTTATATTTCAAAAGCTTGCCGATTTTATAACACTCATTCTTGACTTTGCTATAAAAGGTGGCGAGTTTGTGTTTGGCGCATTGGTAAAAAAAGAAATTATGGATCAGATATTTGGTCCTGCCAACTCATTTATATTTATGTTTAAGATAATGCCAACCATCATTTTTGTGGCAGTGTTAGTAAGCATAGCCTACCACGTTGGCTTGATGCAACGCATTGTTTCTGTTTTTGCAAAAGGAATGAAATGGATAATGAATGTAAGCGGTGCTGAAGCATTGTCAAACGTTTCAAGCGCATTTGTTGGGCAGGTAGAAGCTCAAATTTTAATAAAACCATACATCAATAAAATGACCATGAGCGAACTACTTGCTTCTATGGCAGGAAGCATGGCTTGTATAGCAGGAGGTGTTATGGCAATTTATATTTCAATGGGTGTGCCTGCTCAATACTTATTGGCGGCAAGTATTATGGCCGCACCGGCTGCATTGGTAATTGCAAAAATTGTTTATCCCGAAACAGAAGAGTCGGAAACAAAAGGAGATGTAAAACTGGAAGTAAAAAAAACGCACAGCAATTTAATGGATGCCATCAGTCATGGTGCAAGTGATGGTTTAAAAGTTTCGTTAAATGTAATTGCAATGCTTATTGGTGTTATTGCATTAATAGCATTGATTGACGCAGGGCTTGGATGGCTGGGTGGCTTGATGGCAGATGGTGGTATTTCGCTTTCAGGAATTGGCATTGACGTTAACAAACTTTCGTTGAAGGAAATATTGGGTGCACTATTTAGTGTGTTTGCATATTTAATGGGTGTGCCATGGCAAGATACACACATAGCAGGACAATTACTGGGTACTAAGTTGGCAGTAAATGAGTTTGTTGCCTATGTTGATTTTACAACTGTAATGAAGTCGTTGGACCCTAAGTCTATAACTATTTTAAGTATTGCCTTATGTGGCTTTGCAAATTTTTCTTCTGTGGCAATTCAGGTTGGAGGAATAGGAGAGTTGGCTCCATCACGCAGAGCTGATCTGGCAAAGCTGGGTATGAAAGCACTTGTATGTGGTACATTTGCATCTTACATGAGTGCTGCCATTGCAGGAATTTTGATGTAGGGTAACTTAGTTTAACATATTTAATGAAACGTAATTATAAATATTTGTTAGGGTTATTTCCGGCACTCATTGTTATTGGAGGAAATTTTTTTGGTGGATGGTGGGTAGCTTCTAATGTTGTGTTTTCACTTTTTTTTCTTGCCTTGCTTGAAATATTTGTTCCTGAAAATAAAAGCAATGATACCGATGAGAATGTTTTATTACCGGAGTTGATTTTGCATTTGCATGTATTAATGCAAATGGTTGTTATAGCATCGCTGGCATACTCTCTTAATAAATTTAATTATAACCTGGCACAACTTGTTTTGCTAAGTCTTTCTGTTGGCATTAATACCGGTGGCTCGTCTATTGTAATTGCGCATGAGCTAATACATCGCAAAAACCAATGGTATCAGCTAATGGGCAAGTTTCTGCTACTCACCGCCTGCAACTTGTACTTTTTTGTTGACCATTTGCGTATTCATCACAAATGGGTTGGCACAAGTAAGGACCATGCAACAGCACGTTATGGCGAAAATGTTTATTCATTTTTTGTGCGCTCTGTTCTGGGTCAGATGAAAGGCTCATGGAAATTGGAAACTGAAAGGCTTAGGGATAAATGGTTGTTAAAACAAATTTTTGGCAATTATATCACAGGGTCTTTCATTATGATCATCTTGTTGTCAGCTGCTTTTTACTTAATGACAGGCATTGTCGGTGTTTTTGTATTTCTATTACAAGCCTTCTTTGCAAATTTTTTATTGGAATACACCAACTACATAGAGCATTACGGTTTATCGCGCAAAGAAAACGAGCGCGTAAATGAATTACACAGTTGGCAAAGCGACAAAGTAATAAGCCGTTATTTTTTAATAGACCTAAGCCGCCATGCCGATCATCACTACTATGCAAGCAAGCCTTACCATACTTTAAAGTCCTATGAAAAAGCTCCTGTGCTTCCGGGTGGATATGTGCAAATGATTTACTATGCATTAATCCCTCCGCTGTGGTTTAGTGCTGTTGATCCTATTATTAAAAGGATAAATAAATTTTAAGCATCCTATAAATATGATTTGAATTAAATTTTACTTTTGATGTAATCTAAAACCCTACGTATATGGAAATTTATTTATTAGATGTTGGAACAACCAAGTATGGCGATTCTATATTTATAAAGCACGGTAATAAATCTATTTTGATTGATGGTGCACACCCTGGCGATACAGCTCTCATTCATAACCAACTAAAAAAAATAACCGGCAGCACCGATGCTGTTAATGTTGATTTATTAATTGTTACGCATTGTCACTTAGATCATATTGGCTGTTTGCCAAAATTGATAATGGACGAATTGGTTAAACCCAAACAAGCTCTTATTGCTGACGAGGTTCTTGGGTTTGGCACACTACAAACAGATAATGTTTTATCTGACGGTCAAAAAAAATTGATGGCGTTACTTCGCGAAGAAGATCACAGTGAGTGGGTAGATGCCGATTTGGAAAATTTCTTGACTGATGCAGTCAAACTTGAGGATCAGTACAACCATATGATCCAAAAAATGAAGGATGATGGCGTAACAATAAAAAGATACAAAGGACCAGATGCGGGAACACGCTCAATTGAAACCAAGTTTAGTAGTTTTGGTTTGAAAATATTAGGACCTACGCTTAACCAGCTAAAGGAGTGTGCCAATAATCTATTCGGAAGTTCAGATAGTATTTTAACTGACAGTATAAATTTTGCATCGGAAAAACTGCAAACCAATGCCGATGTAATAAGTGCTTACCGGAAAATAATGCAAGAAAATTTTAGAACTGATGCTTTGCAGGATGCCGCCAGCAGGAAAGGAGCACCACTCAATAACCAAAGTATTGTTATAAAGTTAAAAGCGGGCGGACTTACTGCTTTATTATCTGGTGACATGCAATTTGCTGATCCCGATGTAAATGATGATGTGGAAAGAAGTGTGGCGACATTGTTAAAGAAAGTTATTGATGCAGGACCTTATGATTTTATAAAGACAAGTCATCACACAAGCCATAATGGTTTGAATGAAGATATGCTCAATGATTTTACCGCCAACGGAAAAATATTAATGGCGCATTCAGGTGGTATAAAGGATGGAAGTCATCCTGAACCCAATACACTCCAACTCATTGAGGACAATAAATCAAAAGTAAAGTTTGCACGGACAGATCGTAACGGACAAATAAAGGTTTATGTAAAAAATGGCAAACCTGAGATGAAGCCTGCTAAAGGCTCGCTTGATAATTTTGAACCTAACCCAGATTTGATTCCTATTGTGCAGACACCAGCTGCGGCTGAACCAAAATCTGTAACAACTACCTCACACTCCAATGGATTTATTGAAGTGCTTACCAAAATTCCAAATTCAGATACCAAGGTTACTGTTACGATTCAAATAGAGTCTGAAAAAAAAAACAATGAACTAAACTACAATAAACCAAAGGAACAAGTTCAGCATTTTCAATTGGCAGGTGGTAGGGCATTGCCTCCGTTATTGTACGTTACATGTTCCGAAAATTTATCACGGAACATTGGCAAAGAATATGTTGATGTCATTTTCAATGGAATAAGAAATTCAGGTAATGCAATTTTGGTTGACGTTCCTTCTGCCTTTTCTACTTCTGTTCAGATTAAAGAACATATTATTAAATATTTAAAGGGTAAAAACTTAAAAGGCGTTGTAATTATTGGAGGCTACGATGTAATTCCTGCACATCAGATAGATACCATTGATGCAGCATTGCGAAACAGGCTTGAAAGGTCATCCAACAATTTTAAAAATCTTGATGCCGATGATTTTATAGTTTGGTCTGATGATGGTTACGGTGATATAGATAACGACATGCTGCCCGAACTTCCTGTTTCAAGGGTGCCCGATGTAAGCCGTGCTGAATTTCTATACAAAGCATTATCGGTTCCCAAACTTTCGCTTACAGAAAAATTTGGTGTGAGAAATTTAAAGCGTCCGTTTGCTGAAATCGTTTACAAAAATTTTGTTACTACAAATGGAAACCGGTTAAACGTTTCGGAAAAATTTGCACCGAGCGATATGGTTAACTTCAGCACCTCTTCTAATGCATATTATATGCTACATGGTTCGGAAAACGATGGTGGCAGTTTTTATGGTGAAGATGATTACAACGAACTCTATCTGAGTTTAACCACGCAGCAGGTTCCAAAAGATATGCAAGGATCTTTGGTGTTTACAGGTTGTTGCTGGGGAGCGCTTATTGCTAATCCCATTGCAGCCCGCATGACAGATAACACTGCAGTTATTGCAAGAAGTCCGGAAAATTCAATTGCCCTGTCTTATTTGAAAGCTGGTGCAATTGCTTATGTGGGTTGTACAGGTTCACACTACTCTCCTGATGAAGCGCCATACAATTATCTCGGCAAACCCATGCACGATTTATTCTTTAAAGAAATTAATAATGGAAAAGCACCTGCCGAGGCATTGTTTATTGCAAAACAAAAGTACGCAGCCGGAATCCCTCATACAGATAAGTATGGTGAAGTATTAACTGCATTGGAATTAAAAATTCTTAAACAATTTACCTGTCTTGGTTTGGGTTGGTGAAACTTCTTGAAAAAAAAACTATATCATTCATACAAAATTTTATTACTATGGCTACGAAGAAAAAGGCGGCACCAAAGAAAAAGGCGTCACCAAGGAAAAAAGCATCTGCGAAAAATACAGCATCAAAAAATAATTTGGTTGACAGCGTTGAGCGTTCGGTAAAATCTGCCCGCACAAGCAAACGCACACAGGCAAGTGCATCGCTTGAACAGATAAAGACTAAGTATGGTTCAGAAGTTAAGAGCAAAAAATTTAAGGCTACGGCACCAAAAAAATCTAAAGCCATAAAAGTTCGTATTGTTGAACGCGCCAAGAAAAACTCCGATTCCAATAAATTGATTGGAAAACAAACAGTGCTTTATGATGGAAATAAAATTTTTGGCTGGCAGGGGTAGTAATTACTTCCCAATGCAAAATCGTGTAAAGATTGAACCCAAAATATCGTTATTGGTAATTTTCCCTGTAATGGTTCCAAGCGCTTGCAGTGCTGTGCGTATATCAATGCTTACTAAATCGCCACTTAATTTTTTTTCTAATCCATCTTTTACTTGTTGCAAAGCCTTACCTGCAGTTGCAAGCGCATCCACATGGCGGGCATTTGTAACAACAAAATCATTTGACGGTAATTGAACTATCATTGTTTTTTCAATCAACGATAAAAGTTTTTCTGCATCATTGCTATTCTTTGCAGAAATTGCAATTGCCGGTAAACCTGTAAGTGTTGCCACCGCTTCTTCTACATCGTGTGCATTGCATGTGTTATAAAAGGTGTCCACCTTATTAAGCACTACAATTATTTTTTGTGCAGCTTCAACAGGAAGTTTTTTTACATCAGCAGCAATAGTTTTATAATCATCATTTACATCAGCCATAAATAAAAGGAGCGAAGCATGTTTTATTTTTTCATACGAGCGTTCAATTCCTTTGGCTTCCAAAACATCGGCAGTATGTCTTAACCCCGCAGTATCAATAAAGCGGTAAGTAATGCCATTTACAGAAAGCGTGTCTTCAATAAAATCTCTTGTGGTGCCTGCAATATCGCTGACAATTGCTTTTTCTTCTTTCAGTAATTTATTGAGCAGTGTTGATTTGCCCACATTGGGTTTGCCTGCAATAGCCACAGGTATTCCTTTTTTTATGGCATTGCCTAATGTAAACGATTCAACTAATTTTTCAATCACACTTAAAGTATGATTAATTAGCGAAATAAATTTCTTGCGGTCGGCAAACTCCACATCTTCTTCGCTGAAATCAAGTTCAAGTTCCATCAGCGCGGTAAAGTCAATCAATTCCTGCCTTAATTTTTCTATTTGTTCTGAATAGCCGCCACGCATTTGCTGCATGGCAAGTTTAAGCTGGCTTTCGTTTTCACTTGCAATAATATCGGCAACAGCTTCTGCCTGCGTTAAATCCAATTTGCCATTTAAAAAAGCGCGTAATGTAAACTCACCTGCTTGGGCAAACCTGCATCCGTTTTGTGTTAGTACTTCTAAAATTTTTTGTTGAATAAACTGCGAACCGTGGCAGGAAATTTCTGTAGTGTCTTCGCCTGTATAAGAGTTTGGGTTTCTGAAAACACTTACCAACACTTCATCAATAACTTTATTTTCAAAAACAAATTTTCCAAATTTGAGCGAATGTGTTTTTGCATTCAGTAAAACGTGCTTTCCGGATGCTGACACAAAAAGTTTATCAGTAATTGAAATTGCATTTTTTCCGCTTAGCCTGATTACAGCTATTGCCCCAACACCTGAAGGAGTTGCAATGGCACAAATGGTTGAATCTTTATCTTGGTTAATCACGTTGCGAAAATAGGTAACAGGATATAATATTTTTTTTAAACACAGATTTACAGACTAATAAATTGATTAGTTGATTTTCACTGATACCGTTACGCTGCACATTGCCTGAAAATTTTTAAGCGAAGCGCATTAATTTCTTTTTTGATCTGTAAATCTGTGTTTAAAAAAAGTGCACTCTTTGTAATCCAATGGCTTATTTAAAATAAGCATCTTTTAGAAATTTCTTACAGAATTTATGTATTGTGTAACCTACATGATGAACCTCCGTTAGAATATACATATTTAGATTACATGAGACAGTTAAAAATAACGAAGCAGGTTACCAACCGCGAAACCCTCTCGCTTGACAAATATTTGCAGGAGATTGGTAAGGTGCAGTTGCTGACTGCCGAGGATGAGGTTCGATTGGCTCGTGGAATTAAATCTGGTGACCAAAAATGTTTAGAGCAATTGACCAAAGCCAATTTACGTTTTGTGGTTTCCGTTGCCAAGCAATACCAGGGTCAGGGTTTAACATTAGGCGATTTAATTAACGAAGGCAATTTAGGATTGATAAAAGCTGCTTACCGTTTTGATGAAACTCGTGGTTTTAAATTTATTTCTTATGCCGTATGGTGGATTCGCCAAAGCATTTTGCAGGCATTAGCTGAGCAGGCGCGTATTGTGAGGTTGCCATTAAATAAAATTGGAGCACTTAATAAAATTAACAAGACGTTTGCTCAACTTGAACAGGATTTTGAACGTGAGCCGAGCAACGAAGAAATTGCAAGTACTTTAAATATCACGCTTACTGATCTAGCGGATACTATGCGTTCGTCCGGCAAACATATTTCTATGGATGCACCCATTTTGCAAGGTGAGGATGGTAGTATGATTGACTTGATACCAAACGAAGAAAGTGCAAGCCCGGAAATAAATTTATTAACGGAGTCATTAAAACGAGAAGTGGAACGCGCTCTTACAACACTTACACCACGCGAAGCAGATGTAATAAGATTATACTTTGGTTTATCGCCCGAACCGGCAATGACCTTGGAAGAAATAGGAGAGAGGTTTGAACTGACACGCGAGCGAGTAAGACAAATAAAAGAAAAAGCAATTCGCAGATTAAAACATACATCGCGAAGCAAAATATTAAAAGCTTATTTAGGATGATATTTTTCATGATTTGATTTTAGGTTAGAGGAAAAGGGGACTGCGTGAGCACTCTCCTTTTTTGTTTTTAAAACATCATCATCAAATATTTTTAATTTTCCATTTTTAATTTTGCATTTTCATCTTGAAGCTTCAAACCATTTTTCAATTCATAATTCATAACTTATCATTCATAATTACTTTCCATGTGTAGAATGTTCTCAAAAATTTCCTTTAAAGAAACTTCGCCCTTAAACGAAATGCTTAATTGTCCTTACTCATTAAAGTATTTATCTACCCAAGGCAGGCAACCAGAAAACCCTGAGTTAAGGGGCAACCATAACGATGGATGCGGGATGGCTTTTTTTGAAAATGAAAAATTAAAAATTGAAAAACGAGATAAGCAACATGCTTGGGATAAAAGTTATGCTGAAGCTGTTGAAAAGGTTTCTACTAAAGTTTTTATAGGACACAACCGTTTAACAGTTGGTGGTTTACAATCTAATTATGATGGCACTCATCCGTTTTATTTAACGAAGGGAGATAAGGAATTTGCTTTTTCTCATAATGGAACCATTTATAATTTTATGGACGAAGCCAAAGCACGCAACACTTCAGACTCATTTGTTTTTATGGAAAAACTTTTAAAAGAAAATACTTTCAATGAAGAATTTGTTTTAAGGCAACTTAAATATATTGCAGAAGAAACCGATTACAGCAGTATGATTGGTTTTTTAATGACCGCTGATAAATTGATGGTATGGCGCGGTTTTAATGACAAGGACAAGGAGAAGTTTGTGAACCGCGATAAATATTACACCATGTTTATGCAATTGAACAATGAAGGTGTGATTTTCTCATCTGAACCACTTGATAATGGCAGTTGGACATTGATGCCTAATTTTTCTTACATAATTGCCGATGTATTGCCCTCACAGTTGAATCTTCGTTACGGTTTTATTAAATGATTAATATTTCTTTTTATAATGCTCTGAGTGATGAATTAAAGTCATTGAAAGTGGAATTGGTCGCTGTAAGTAAAACAAAACCTGTTGAAGATATTTTAGAGTTGTATCATTCAAGACAAAGAATTTTTGGAGAAAACTATGTGCAGGAACTAAAAGAAAAAAGTGAACAATTGCCTAAAGACATTCTTTGGCATTTCATCGGGCATTTACAAACCAACAAGGTAAAATATATTGCGCCTTTTGTTTCCTGTATTCAAAGTGTGGATAGTTTAAAATTGCTAAATGAAATAAATAAGGAAGCCGCAAAAAATAACCGCATCATTGATTGTTTTCTTCAGGTTTATATTGCAAAAGAAGAAACAAAATTCGGGTTGAGTTTTGAAGAGGCTGATGAAATACTTAAACAAATTATTAATGGAGCTTTAAATAATATTTCTATTACCGGAATGATGGCAATGGCATCATTCAGTAATGATTTTTGTCTGGTGAGAAATGAGTTTAAATCATTGAAAAATTATTTTGAGAGCGCAAAGTTGAAATTTTCTTCTCCTGCCATTCAACTAAAAACCTTGTGTATGGGAATGACATCAGATTATAAGATTGCCATTGAAGAAGGAAGCAATATGGTAAGAATTGGTTCTGCTATTTTTGGGGACAGAAAATGAAAGGTAAGATACTACGAATGCAGGAATATTTTTTATTTAGTTCAACGAAACACAAAATTTTTATTCGAGCATTTGTGGCAACATTTTTTCTCATCAACTCTTTTTATTCGCTTTCCCAAAAAATTTATCCCCAAAATTATTTCTCCTCACCTTTAACCCTTCCACTGATACTTAGCGGAAATTTTGGAGAAATACGAAGTAATCATTTTCATAGTGGATTAGATTTTAAAACAAATAATAAAGAAGGAGCGGCTGTAGTTGCTGCAGCCGATGGATATGTTTATAGAGTTAAAGTCAGTGAAGGTGGTTTTGGAAAAGTGCTTTACATGAAGCATGAAAATGGTTACTCCACCGTTTACGCGCATCTTCATTCTTTTATAAAAGAAATTTCGGATACCGTTATTGCAGAGCAGTATTCAAGAAAAAAATTTGAAATCGAAATTTTTCCTGAAAAAGATTTATTCTTTTACAAAAGGGGAGATACCATTGCTCTTTCAGGAAATTCGGGCGGAAGTGCGGGACCCCATTTGCATTTTGAAATTAGAGATGCTGACACCGATAATCCCATTAATCCTTTGTTGTTCGGATTAAATGTTCCTGATTCTTTACCTCCTGTATTCAAAAATTTATTTATCTATGAACAAGGCTATATACATCCTCCAAAAAAAATTGAAGTGAAGAGTTTAGACGGAATAAATTACTTTACAGATGAAGTAATCTCATCAATTCCTCCTTTTGAAATTGGATTTAGTGCCGATGATTTTGCTGTAACCGATTCAAACAATCTTGGAATTTACCATGCTGTTTTAACTGCAGGAAGTGATACTATTTATAGTTACACCTTCAATTCTTTTCCATTTGACCAAACCAAATATGTAAATGCGCATATTGATACATATTCAAAATATATGAATGGTGATGTAATTGAGTGGTGCAGAGTTTTACCCAGCAACAAGTTGCCTGTTTATTCTCAAAAATATTCAGGAAGATTTGTGACTGATTCAAGCAAAATAAATTACAAACTGTCACTATCCGACTATAATGGAAAAAAATGCACCCTCAATTTTGTGATTAATAAAGTCTCTAATTCAGGTGGCTCCACAATAACACCTCATAAATGGGAGCTTCCTATTGAGATTAAAGGCAATGAGTTTAATTTGAAAATATATCCAGAAAGTTTTTACGATAATGTTTATTTAAACACTCCTCAAAAAACACGCTATAAAATAAAATGGGTGGTTGGTGACATTTATGAATTTTCTGAAATACCAATTCCTTTATGTAAACCCGCCATACTCGCCATATCAAAACCTAAAGTATCACAAAGGTTGCAATACAAACTCTGCATCGTATCAGTAAGTAAAAGCAACAACCTCTCTTACATTGGCGGTTATTACGAAAAAGGAAAAGTAATAAGTAAGATAAACAGGTTGGAAAGATTTGCTGTAGCAATAGATACTATTCCGCCTTTTTTAGAAGAGAAATATACAATTATTACCGATAGTGTTTCGATGAATAAAATGATGATTGTAAAAGTAAAAGATAATCTATCGGGCATTAGGGATTATAATCTGTATGTAAACGGACGATGGGAGTTAATGGAATATGATCCTAAAACAGGTTCGCTGATATTGCCCCTTACCTTAAAAGGTTTTAAACAGGGCGACCGCTTTTTAATCGAAGTAACCGACAGAAGAAATAATAAAACCTCAAGGGAGATAGTATCCAACGGGCTAGATTTTTAAAGGACTGTATACTCGGCAATTTAATTGTTAATAATTACGACTTTTTTTTTGGTGAACGTTTTGGTTATTGCGAGTATATTTTTAGATTAGCCACTGTAAGATTAACCCGATCCATTCGCCTGACCCGAATCAATTAAGAAAAGCCGTTAGCACTGAATAGTGCAAGATTCTAACCCAATTGCCAAATCAGCGTGCTTATGTTTCAACCAATGTTGAAGCTTTCTTTTGTTGAACTTTTTTTCTTCCCGATAACGAAGAAGTTTCAACTTATTGACCTTTATCTTTTATTTTTTTTCAGCCTCTCTTTTTTTCAACTAATCAATCACCTCAAAATTTATTGCTGATGACAAAAAATCTACTCGTATCAGTTGCTTTATTTTTTGCGTTGCCGTTAGGTGTATATGCCCAAAATTACCTGATGGCAAACTCCAATGTATCTACCTGTGCCGGCAATTTCCGCGATAGCGGAGGAAACGGTGCATTAGGTAATTACGGTAACAACGAAAATAGCACTATGACTTTTTGCAGCAATACTGCCGGTCAGTGCATACGAATGACGTTTACTGCTTTTGATTTAGAAAGCGGATATGACTTTTTAACTGTTTACAACGGACCCAATACAGCTTCTCCCTTGCTGGGTGTTTACACTGGCACTACAAGTCCAGGAACCGTTACAGGAACAAGCGGCTGCCTTACTTTTGTTTTTACGTCTGATTTTATTGTAACAAGCACCGGTTGGAATGCCGCTATATCATGTGTTGCATGTGCTGCCGGTGGTGGCTGTGTTCAAACATGCAATGGCGGACCTGCTCCTGCGAACGATGCATGTAGTGGTGCGCAAAATTTAGGATTGCTTCCTGTTCCGCCTGCTTGTCCCAATGGAGTGGGCGCCTGGTTAAATACAAACACTACCAATTTATGCGCAACGGCCGAATCTCCTTACACCACACTAACGGGTTGTAATCCGTCAGGTAATATGGCAAGCCCGGCAAGCGATGTGTGGTATCGTTTCAATATCACAGGCCCTACGCTTAATGTTTCTATTTCAGGTGGATTACAAACTCCCAATGTAGCACTATATTCAGGTGCTGGATGTAATAATTTGGTAGGAAGAGGATGCGAAATTGGTGCTGGCGGAATTTTAAATGCCTCCTTTGGCGGGCTGGCTGCTGGTACATATTATCTGCAGGTAAGCGGGGGTAATCTTGCCGATCAATGTGATTTTACCCTTTCACTTCAAAACAATTATGACTGTGCAGGATGTGTGATACAAAGTTCGCTAACTGTAAATCCTCCTCCTGTAAACGGAACATATGGTGCAGGGCAATTAGTTACTTTTTGTTACACTATTTCTGATTATAATCAAACATCGGTAAACTGGTTGCATGCCGTTATTCCTACGTTTGGGACAGGTTGGGACATGACCACTTTAACTACCGTAATGCCAGTCAACTGTTCTGGGCAAGGTGCATGGGGATGGTACAATGGACCTGTTACAAGCACTGCAACTGGAAATGTTTTTGGAACAGGCTTTTATTACGATTCCCCGCTTGGCGATGCAGGCGCAAATTATCCTGACGGAAACCCTGGTGATAATTTTGGAGATAACAATGCCGGTAATGCTTGCGACTGGACTTTTTGTTTTTCCATAAGAACAAAACCTGCTGCACAATGTGTGCAGGGAGCCAGTTTAAATATTGCTATTGATACATATGGTGATGGCGAATCGGGTTCATGGACATCGCTTGCATGTGTTGGTGATCCTATAACAGAATTTTTTGCCACAACTGTTTGTTGCCAGCCGCCTGTAGTTAATGTAGTGGATCCTGTTTGCCCGGGACAAAACGGAAGTGCAACTGCAACCGGACAAGGCACCGGACCATGGGATTATGTGTGGCGCAATGGTGCTGGCACAACTATACAAACAGTAATGAATTTGAATGGAGCTGATGCTATGAATAGTTTGCCATCGGGCAATTACACAGTATCAGTTACAGATAATACCGGATGTACAGCTGTTGCCAATTTTACCATTGCAACCATACCTAACCTTGTAGCCGTTGTAGTTCCAAGCCCAACAAAATGTAATAGAAACGATGGTGGAATAAATATCATTGCCAATGGCGGAACAGCACCACTCCAATTTTCAAATAACAACGGTGCAAGTTACCAGGCTGGAAATACGTTTGGTAATCTTGCAGCAGGTAATTATACTGTTGTTGTAAGAGATGCAAATGGATGTACCACTTCGCAAGTTGTAAATATTGCTCCTTCTGTAATTCCGGCTATCAATTCAACTCCGGTTGTAAATGTTACCTGCAATGGAGGTAGCAATGGAAGTATTACTGTAAATGTTTCTAGCGGCAATCCTGCTTTTCAATATTCCATTGATAATGGAGTAAACAATCAGGCAGGAAATGTTTTTGCAAACCTTACTGCCGGAGCATATAATGTTTTGGTAACTGATGCTGATGGCTGCACGGCTACGGCTAACGTTAACGTGGTGCAACCTCCTGTTATTAATATTTCAAATATTGCAACTGTTCAGGCTACATGCGGAAGTAACAACGGTTCACTAACCATAACTGCAGCAGGCGGAACAGGTGCTTTACAATACAGCATTACAGGCGGTGCTCCTTATCAGGCTTCCAATACATTTAACAATCTTGCTGCCGGCAATTACAATGTAGTGGTGATTGATGCAAACGGATGCACACAAACTGCAAGCCCTGCCATCAGTAATACTGCAGCACCGGTAATTAATTCCGCTCCTGTAGTTGCGCTGCTTTGTAATGGTGGAAACACAGCAAGCATCACTGTAAACGCATCAGGAGGCACAGGTGCGTTGCAATATTCTAACAACAATGGCGCAACGTTTCAGGCTGGAAATGTTTTTGCTGGATTAAGCGCAGGCAACTACGATTTGGTTGTACGTGATGCTGCCGGATGCCTGGTGAATTTAAATGTAATCATTGTTGATCCTCCTGCTATAAACATTGCAGCTGTTCCCAACGGTGCTGTGTGTACACAAGCAAATGGTTCCCTTGTAATAAATGCCAATGGCGGAACAGGGGTTCTGCAATATTCCATTAACAACGGTACAACATACCAGGCAGGAAATAGTTTTAATTCACTTGCCACAGGTAATTATAATATAGTGGTGAGAGATGCAAACGGATGTACATCAACTGCAGTTGTGAATATTCCTGATTCACCACCACCAACAATCACTACAGTTTCTCCAACCAACATTGATTGTAATGGAGCAGCCAATGGACAAATAAATGTTAATGCCAACAATGGTACTGCTCCGCTTGAGTATTCAATTAACAATGGCACAACATACCAGACTGGAAATTTATTTACCGGATTAGCTCCTGGTGCCTATACGATTGTAGTACGCGATGCCAACGGATGTACTGTAGCTTCCAACACCAATATTACACAACCGGTGTTGCTTGCTGTAAATCCTGTTCCTGCTGGCAGTACGTGCAGCCAGGCAAACGGAACTATAACTCTTAACGCAAATGGCGGCACAGTACCTTATCAATACAGTATTGATGGTGGAGCAACTTTTCAGGCATCAAATAATTTTCCCGGACTTGCTGCTGGAAACTATTCTATACATGTAACTGATGCCAATGGATGCAGTGTTACCTCAGGAACAAACATTATTGATGCACCCGGTCCTCGTATTGATGCAACAGCCATTACGGATGTTAACTGTAATGGCGCAAATAACGGGGTCATTAATGTAACAGCAAGTAATGGTACTGCTCCACTTCAGTATTCAAATAATAACGGATCTACCTGGCAGGCAGGAAATAATTTTACAGGACTTGCACCGGGCGCTTACACTATCGTAGTTCGCGATGCTAACGGATGCACTGCAACAATTGTTGATAATGTTACAGAGCCAACTCTTGTTGTTATTTCTGGAACACCAACAACCAACGTTTTGTGTAATGGCGGAAACACAGGAAGTATTACAATAAATGCCGGTGGTGGAATCTCACCTTTGCAGTACAGCATTTCAGGTGGTGCGCCTTATCAGGCGGCAAACAATTTTGCAAATCTTGCTGCAGGAAATTACACAGCCTCAGTTGTTGATGCCAATGGCTGCACAGCAACTTCAGCAGTAAATATTACTGAGCCAACTGTAGTTGCAATTACCGGAACACCAAGTGTGAATGTTGACTGCAACGGGGCAAACAATGGCAGCATAACTATAAATGCAAATGGCGGCACAGCACCGCTGCAATGTTCAATTGATAATGGCGCAACTTATCAGGCAGGCAATGCTTTCAACAATTTAGCTCCCGCTAATTATAACATAGTTGTACAAGATGCCAATGGCTGCACAGCAACTTCAGCAGTAAATATTACTGAGCCAACTGTAGTTGCAATTACCGGAACGCCAAGTGTAAATGTAGATTGCAACGGGGCAAACAATGGCAGCATAACAGTTAATGCAAATGGTGGAACAGCACCATTGCAATATTCAATTGATAATGGTGCAACGTATCAGGCTGCAAATGCTTTTAACAGTTTAGCTCCTGCAAACTATTCTATAGTTGTACAAGATGCTAACGGTTGCACAGCAACAAGTGTGGTGAACATTACAGAGCCAACTGTAGTCGCTATTACAGGAACC
>Ga0116144_10000331_pt1 | contig 64199 bp, 52 predicted proteins | sample AD_UKC035_MetaG_FD_89746 | JGI IMG/M metagenome (GOLD analysis project Ga0116144, IMG submission 89746) | Active sludge microbial communities of municipal wastewater-treating anaerobic digesters from USA - AD_UKC035_MetaG | ecosystem: Engineered > Bioreactor > Anaerobic > Digestate | place: USA...
AAAACAAAAAGGCGCTTAGCGTCCCAATACAGAATATTCTGTAAATATGCGGGCTTACTAAGCACCTTATCAAACTTATAAAAATTGTTTGAAAATAATTTGGTTTTTAACGGTATAACTTTGCGGTTAAGAAAGTGATCAAGTACCGCCGAGGACGCGAAGAGCGCCAAGCTCCCGCAGACTTACAGGTCTTGTTATCAAGCAGAAAAGGCTTGGGCCCAAGAGCGCAGTATAAAGTCTTTGCTACCAATAATTTGAGTAAATTTAACCAGGGCTCTGCCTCAAACCATCATGTCCATTCAACCAGTCAATAAATCCATTCCAGAAAATCACGTTTCATCCTTAAGCGCTGCCAATGGTCTCTTTTCCGTGGGGGTGATTTTGGCCATTTTGTTTGTTATGCAATACCCCTTTCCAAAAGATCCGGTGGTAGGAAAAATGCTTTTGGCTTACAGTTTTATTCGCCCGGACCAGATTACAGTTACGGCCGTTACCTTTCTGGTGGCAGGAGACCGGTTGTATTACGCCCGGATATCCAACCCGGGCTTGACCGAAATGATTACCCCGCCGGGCGGGAATCAGAACTGGGACCTGAGCAATCTGAAAGCCGAAACCACCTTTGAAACCAAATACCGGCAGGCATCGGAAGGAATGAACTTTTCCGCTTTTCCCGGGGCGAACCTGGTGTCTCAAGATGCTTCGGGGGAGTCGTATTATACGGGTACCTCCGCCAAATTTGACCTGATCGGCCAATCCGGCGGAGACCTGGCCTCTCTGGGCGTGAAGGCCAATTTTCATTATATGCCTCCATTGAGTCTCAGAACATCTCCGGTTAACTTTTTTGACATCAAACAACAAAGCTGCAATGTCCTCTCGGCCTTTGCCATTAAGGATCTCCCGTCTGGTCTGGTTCAAGGCCTGAGCCAGGCGGATTCCCTTCGCGTGCGCATCTCCTACCAGGTGTTGTCCGTCTACGATGCCTGGGGGACCATGACCATTCCCGGTCCAATGCCCCAGTCCCAATACCCGGTATTGCGGGAAAAGTCCACTTCTTATACCACCACTGCGATAGATATCCGCGTTTCTCCATTAGGCTGGATTGATATTTCCCAGCTTGGAGGATCAAGCGTATTATCCGGTTATGTGGGAACGGATACGATTGTCCGGTACCGGTATTTAAACAATAAGGAGAAAGAAGAAATTGCCGTCCTGCAACTGGATGGAGGACAAAGCACGGTCGTGTCTGTCCAATATAAGAATAACCTCGCAACCACTTCTTTAAAGAGTCAACAGAGAAAATATCTGCCCGAAATCAAAGCCATTCCAAATCCAGCAAAATCACGGGTGTACTTTGACTGTTCCGGCCTAACTGATGGTGAATACCGGCTTTTGATCTATGACCTTCTCGGCAAAGAATGGCTGAACCGGGCTTACCGTTTGACGGGTGAGAAATCAATCCATCTCGACCTGACTTCGTTTAAAACGGGTACCTATCTGTACGGACTTGAAGACCAGCTCGGAAACCGCACCGCATTCAGCAGGATGGTGATTGCAAAATAAATCTCCACTCCGGAAACCTTTTGACTCAGAATTGATCTATATTCAATAATAAATAATCAAACTCAAAACCCTTTTATGAAACGCAAAACCTTCCTCAAACAAAGTTCTCTCACCGCTTTCAGCCTCATGGCTTTCGGATCCATCAAATGGGACGGCAGCCGGTTTGTCGGGGACAGCCCCACCACGACGGATATTCTTGGTCCTTTTTACAGGCCCGGTTCTCCAATACGTCAGAATATCGTTCCTCCGGGTTCCAAGGGCAGCCCGCTTCACCTGAGTGGTACCGTGTACAAAACCGGTGGTGCTGAACCCTTGTCCGGGGCCCTCGTCGAAATATGGCAATGCGATGAGAAGGAAGTTTATGACAATACCAGCGACGACTATCTTTTCCGGGGTGCGTCCAAAACCGGCGCGGACGGGAAATATGATTTCAGCACCATTATTCCCGTGCCTTACAAGGCGGGTCCGGACCAGTGGCGCCCGGCCCATATTCACTTCCGGATATCCAGCGCGGACCATCAGGACCTGATCACCCAGATTTATTTCAAAGGAGATCCGCACCTGGAGCACGATCCGGGTTCAAAGGCATCATCTGCCAAAAACCGGATCCTGGAAATCACCAAATCCGGTAAGGGGAGCCAGGTCCGTTTCGACATTGTAATGCAAAAGGAATACAATCTGGACGATGAGGCTTTCCGCAAGATTGCCGGCATCTATCAAATGAAGGAGGGACTGGCCGAATTCTACCGGGACGACGACCTGCTGATGATGAAGATCAATGGGCAGATCATGGAGGCCCTGACCTATAAGGGCGACAATACTTTCGAAGGAGGCCTGGCCATGGTCAGGGCACAATTTGCCCTGAGCCCCAAAGGCGCCTCGGTCGAAATTTCGACGGGTGATTTTGATTCCGGAGACTTGTCCAGGGTGAAGGTGAGCAAAGGGGAGAAGATTTTGAAGTACGGGGGATAGTAGCCAGTAGTCAGTAATCAGTAGTCAATAGTCAATAGTCAATAGTCTGTAATCAGTATTTGGACTGCGGTGGCCATTTTCAAATTAATGTAATCACATCATGCATTATACGGTAAAGTCATTTCTGTTCATCCTATTTTCCAGTGTGTTGGTTTCGCTCCTGGAATCCTCTTGTAAAAATGTTGAACCAAAAACAGAGCTGACTCTGGATTCGGCCCGGGTCGCTCTCCAGCATTTGCTGGCAAGAGCCGATTCCCTTGAATTGGATACCCCTTACGAAAAAGTACCCGGTGATGCTTTATCCCATCAGGCTGCGGGATTTGCCAAAATTATGTGTTCAGCAGTTTTTATTTCGAAGCTGGATCCGGAATTTGCCGCGGCCAACCTTGGGGGATTTGTCTGTTCTTTTGAGGAAAGAAAAAATTTTGATATCCCCAGGGTTGATTATCAAAAGAAATCGGTCTCTGTCTTTTTGCCGGACCGTTCAGTACGCACGGCTGTTTATCTTGGAGACCAAAGCCAGGGATGTATTTGCCTGCCACAAGGGGAGGACAAACTCCATTTCAATCCCACGAAGGTGGTGCCCAATCTGCCTGAAGCGTCAAAGACCCCATGGCCCATGGGTGATCTGGTAGCAGAAGAGCCCTGGCCTGCAGAAGTGGACAAATCCAAGATCGATCAGGCTGTGCAGGCTGCTTTTGAAGGGGATGGCATGACCGCCGCCTTTGTGGTCACCTACAAGGGAATGATCATCGCAGAAAAATATGGGGAGCATATTACCCGAACGACGCCGCTTGAAAGCTGGTCGATGGGGAAAAGCCTGACCGCGACGCTCATGGGTATTCTGATTCAAGCGGGTGACTACGCCCTGGACCAGGCGGCTCCAATACCGGAATGGCAGAAGCAGGGAGACGAAAGGTCAAAAATCAAAATCCAGGACATCCTTCACATGTCCAGCGGGCTCCGTTTCCGGGCGCCGCAGGATCCTGATTACGAGGCCTCCCTGGGTTATCCCGATCATCTTTATGTTTATACCGGAGGCATCAATTCTTTTACCTGGGCGGCAACGCGGCCGCAACAATGGCCGCCAAACAGCGTGGGCCGGTACCGCAACAGCGATCCGCTGCTGATCAATTACCTGATCCGGCTTGGAGTGGAGAAAAAAGGGATCGACTATCACCGTTTCCCCCAAGGAGCCCTCTTTGATAAAATCGGCATCCGCACGATGGTGATGGAGACTGATCCCTATGGCAATTTCCTGACCCAGGGTTATGAACTGGCTTCGGCGAGGGACTGGATCAGACTGGGTAATCTTTACTTACAAGATGGGGTATGGAATGACGAACGGATCCTGCCGGAAGGATTTGTAAAGTTTGTAAGCACCCTGGCAGAACCCTGGGTAAAGGATGGCAGACCCATCTATGGCGGTTTCTTCTGGATCAACGGGGATGGAAAACGGCCCATACCCAAAGAGGCTTATATGATGCTCGGCGCAGGTGGGCAATCCACTACCATCATCCCTTCGCATGGTCTGGTCATTGTCCGCATGGGCCATTACAGAGGTGCGAGTGCAGGTCAGGTATCCCTGGATAATGCGTATAAATTGATTTTGGAGGCGGTACCCGCTCTTTAACGGACGAATTTATTCGTCCTGAACGGAATCATTCAGGATTAATCCTGCTGAATTCTCAGGATTCAAGGAATAAAAAAACCGCCGTTAATTTATAACAGCGGTTTTATTTCCAGGCAAGTTAAAATCCAGATAAGCGGAACGTATAATAAAGATCAACTCCAAAGCCGGTCCCAAGCCCTGATCTCGTTCCATTCGGGCGTCGGGGCGAACATCTGCTGACCTTTGATGATGAATTCCTTCACCACGTCCTCGTTGAGTTCAACGCCAATTCCGGGTTTTTCCGGCACCTTGACATACCCGTTTTTCACGAAAGGCTTTTCAATCCCGGTCACCAGGTCTTCAAACTTGGGACTATCTACGGCATGGTGTTCCAGCCAAAGGAAATTTTCCGTGGCTGCTGCGCTGTGGACGGATCCCAAAAAGGAGACGGGTCCTGCCGCATGGTGGTGCATAAAACCGATCCCATGCAGGGAAGCATAATCGCCTATCCGCTTGGTTTCCAGGATTCCTCCGGCAGTGTTGGGGTCGGGATGGACAATATCGACGGCATGTTTGTCGATGATTTCCTTAAATCCTCCTTCCAGCATATAGATGTCTTCGCCGGTCTGCGTGGGCGTGGTCGTCGACTGGGTGATTTCCCTCCACTGGTCGGTGTATTGCCAGGGGATGAGGTCCTCTGTATAGGCCAGGTTGTATTTTTCCATGGCCCGGGTGATCTTGATGGCTTCGTTCAATCCGAAATGGCCCCAATGGTCTGTACCCATGGGGATTTCATAACCGATCTGGTTGCGCATGACTTCCACAAATTCACAAAGTTTTTCAATTCCTTTGTCGGTCACCTGGACTCCGGTAAATGGATGTTTGGTCATATTGTATTTCCGGTACTCATATTGATAGGGGTTCAGTTTTCCGTCCGGAGCATTGATCACAGTCCCCGGGATGTCGCGCAGCAGGCCGATGCCGATGTCCATTTTGAGGGCGGTATAACCCTTGTCGACCCGCTCCTGCATGCGTTTGGCATACTCCTGGGGATCCCTGGATGTCGTCGTATCGCAATAGACCCTGACCTGGTCCCGGTATTTCCCCCCGAGCAACTGATAAACCGGTACGTTGTAGGCCTTGCCTACGATGTCCCAGAGCGCCATTTCCACTCCCGAGACCCCGCCTCCCTGGCGTGCGTGATGGCCAAACTGGCTGATGATTTTAAACAAGCGCTCGACATTGCAGGGGTTTTCACCCAGCAGCCTGCTCTTGAGGAACAAAGCGTATTCCTTTGCCGCCCCGTCGCGCACGTCTCCATGGCCGATGATGCCCTGGTTGGTATAGATGCGGACAATCGGGGTCCTGAATACCACCCCGCTGATTTCGGCGATGCGCATATCGGTGATTTTCAGGTCGGAAGGGGCGGAATACCGGTTTACCTTCTGCGTCGTGTATTCCAAACGTTCTTCGATGGGTGCCATAGTCATCGTGCCCAGGCTCAGTCCGCCCAGGCTCAATTTCTGCAGAAAATCTCTGCGTGGATTTTTGTCAGCATCATGCATGGTTTGATATCTTTTTGAGTGAATAATAAAGTTTAAACATTGTTTTTTTCAAATGTAACACCAATTTCGTGATTGTGGGACCGATTCTAAGAAATGTTGAAATGTCGAATTGTCGAATTGTTGAATTGATTGGGGATTACCGTTTTATTCCTAGTCTGATTTTAATTTCGAACCCCCAACAATGCCCTTATTCCGGGAGCGTATCCGAATTTTATTGGATTTCAGGGAGAATGCCTTGGACGAAAGAATTAGCTTTGGGTAGACTTTTTGACCTCTTTCCGTATGATTAAAGCTTCGCTGAGCAGCTGCCTTCTCGCCGCTGTTTTTTTCCTTGCCATTCATGCCTGCAAATCCGGTTCCGGGATCGACACTCGCGGGATCGCCAGGGACCCTGAAAGCATAAACCAGGGAATGGCCATCTTTAATATGCAGTGCAGTCCCTGCCACAGTTTCAGGCAGGACGGAATTGGTCCACAACTGGGAGGCCTAACCCTTGAGCGTGAAACCGAATGGATTAAAAAATTTATCCTGAATCCGGCAGCCCTGTTTGCTTCGGGAGATGTTACTGCAAAACAACTGGTGGAGAAATACAAAGTCATCATGCCTGCCTTTGCCCTCAAACCGGAAGAACTCGATGACCTCCTGGCATTTATGCATACTCATCCAAAGCCAAGTTTCGCAGATACCAGCGGCCTGGTCGCTCTGGAAAATCCCATCCCGGATACCATCAGGCATTCGGACCTGGTCGTTGACCTCGAGCTGGTCACCCGGTTTCCGGCTTCGAGTGACAGCGGTAAACTGCCTCTTACGAGGATCACCAAGATGGATCCCCACCCGAACACCGGTGAATCGTATGTCCTGGATCTCAGGGGGAAACTCTATCGCCTGGAAAAAAATAAACCGGTGGTCTATATGGATATGGCCAAATTCCGGCCGAAGTTCATCAACCAGCCGGGCCTGGCTACGGGATTCGGAAGTTTTGCTTTTCATCCGGAGTTTCATCATAACGGGCTTCTGTACACAACTCATACCGAACCTCCGGGTACGGCGACGGCAGATTTCGCTTTTCCGGATTCAATCCGCGTTTTGTTGCAATGGGTCCTGATGGAATGGAAGACGCCTGCACCCGGGGAGAAGGAGTTCAGAGGTTCCGGCAGGGAGTTGTTTCGGGTTAATATGGAAAGCGGCATTCACGGGGTACAGGAGATCATTTTCAATCCCCTTTCAAAACCCGGGTACGAAGATTATGGAATGCTTTATATCGGGATCGGCGATGGGGGAGCGGTGGAACATGGATATCCTTTCATTGCCCATAATCTCAAAACGGTATGGGGAAATATTTTGCGCATCGATCCTGCAGGCAACAACAGCAGGAATGGGAAATACGGGATCCCCGCTTCCAACCCTTTTGCAAAGAACCCGGATGCCCTCGGAGAGATTTTCGCCACCGGCTTTCGCAATCCGCACCGGATCACCTGGAGCCGGACCGGACAGATGCTGGTGAGCAATGTAGGCCACTATAATATTGAATCCCTCAATCTCGTGGAAGCCGGATTGGATTTTGGCTGGCCCCTCACGGAAGGCCGGTTTCTGGTCAATGCCTACGCGGACCTTAAAAAGGTGTATGCCCTTCCCCCGGACCATGGTATGCCGCTCACCTATCCGGTGGTGGCCTATGACCACGATGAAGGCAAGGCCATCACCGGGGGATACGAATATACCGGAGAAGCCGTACCTCCCCTCAAGGGAAAATTTTTATTTGGAGATATTCCCACAGGCCGTTTGTTTTATGTGAATATGGCTGATATCCAATCGGGAAGCGAAGCGACGATCAAAGAATGGTCAGTAGCCCATCAGGGCAAGGTTCAGAGCTTGCGGGAGCTCTGCGGGACGGACCGGGTGGACCTCCATTTCGGGCGGGATGCCGCCGGAGAAATTTATATCATGACCAAACCGGACGGGAAACTTTATAAACTTGTAAAAGCGGAAGAAATAAATTAAGGAAATAAAAGGAATTAAGGAAATTAAGAATGAAGGTACTCACTTGCATAGCAGGTGGAATCATCTTGGAATATCCTTCTTCAAAATTTTCCCCGTAGCACTCATAGGCAATGCTGTCATAAACCGAATCGAACGAGGGAATTTATAGTCTGAGATCCTTTCCCTGGCCCATTGGATCAATTCTTCCTCCGTGACCCGCGTTCCTGTCTTCAGAACTACACAGGCCTGTATTTCTTCACCCAGCCTTTCATCGGGTACACCGATCACAGCGGCCATGGATACAGCAGGGTGGTGGAGCAATAACTCCTCTACCTCTCTCGGATAAACATTAAAACCCCCGCGTATGATCATATCCTTGGTGCGGTCCACGATGAAATAAAAACCATCCTGGTCCCTGACCGCCACATCCCCGCTATGCATCCAGCCATTGCGCAGGGCTTCCGCGCTGGCTTCCGGTTTTTTATAATATCCTTTCATCACATTGTGTCCGCGGTAGATCAGTTCTCCTTTTTCTCCCTGCGGCACTTCCTGGTCTTTTTCATCGACGATTTTAACATCGACCCCCCAGACGGGTTTGCCAATGGAACCGGCTTTACGTCCCTGGTCCAGCATATTGAAAGTGACTACGGGGGACCCTTCCGACATGCCATAGCCCTCAATAATTTTAACCTTAAACCGGGTTTCAAAATCCTCGAGCACTTTCACCGGAAGGGATGCGCCTCCGGAAACACATATTTTCAGGTTCCGGGCGATCAGGTCATCATCCAGGTTATCATCCTGGTGGTGAAGCAGGCCCCAGTACATAGTGGGAACGCCGGCAAATACGGTGATCGCGTGTTTTTGCATCAGCCCAAACACCGCTCCCGCATCAAACCTGGGCAAAAGCACTGCAGTGCAACCCCGGAACATTCCCGCATTCATCAACACCGTCATTCCGAAGATGTGAAATAAAGGCAACACGATCAGCAGACGGTCCTCCTTGTCCAGGTAAAGCAGGTCCACACAAAGGATGGCATTATGCATCAGGTTATTGTGCGTGAGCTCAGCGCCTTTTGGTTTTCCCGTAGTCCCGGAAGTGTAGATGATGATCGCTGTATCCTCCGCGGACGTTTGAACGGTATCAAAATGAGGGGATTGCCCTGCAAGGAGACTCCCCAGGGTATTGCATCCTTCGATGGACGGCGGCATATCCGGTTTGGGCATGATCAGGAAAAAATATTCGCATCCCTCCGTTTCTTCGAAGGCGGAAAGGCCCATTCTGCCCATCGGTATTTCATCCGTCCCTGTAAAACAGAAATAAGCTTTAGAATCACTATCCCTGAGATGATAGGCGATTTCATCCTTTTTCAGCAGTACGCTTAATGGAACCACTACCGCCCCGGCTTTTAAGATTCCATAATAGATGATCGGAAACCAGGGAAGGTTTGGGCAGGTCAGGGCCACCTTATCGCCAGGTTTTATTCCAAGTTGCAGCAAACCGTTGGCCACCTGGTTGGCCGCTCCGTTTACCTGGGTATAAGTCAGCGCCGACTCTCCAAAAAGGATGGCTGTTTTATCGGGGTATCTCCGGCTGTTTTCCTGTAAAAGGGTAGAAAGGTTTAGCATAAAAGGTTAACGGCAAAAGGTCAAGGGTAAAAGGATGGATTCGCGGGTTGGGGCATGGGAATGAAGATAGTGTTTTTATTGAGCGGCGGATTTCATTACTTTTAAAAAATATGGGAAGGATAAAAAATCTGGTGCCAGGATTGTTCCTTGCTTTTTGCCTTGCCTTGGGCTGTGATTCCCGGCAGGACGATCAACCCAATGTCGTCTTTATTTTATCCGATGATCAGGGCTGGGGGGATCTGTACGCTCATGGCAACCCGTTACTTCAAACACCCAACCTGGACCGGCTGATTCAGGAGGGCCTTGAATTTGAACGGTTTTTTGTCAGCCCATTGTGTGCGCCCACACGGGCCAGCCTTCTGACCGGAAGGTATCATTTGCGCACCGGGGTGACTTCGGTTTCCAACGGCTATGAGGTCATGGATGCGGACGAAACGACCCTGGCCGAACTATTCAAGGCCAACGGTTACAGGACCGGTTGTTTTGGGAAATGGCACAATGGTTCACATTTTCCCCACCGGCCGGAAGACCAGGGATTTGATGAATTTATCGGTTTTTGCGCCGGGCACTTGACCAATTATTTTAATACCGGCCTGGACAGTTTGTCCCATACCGTTAAAACGCAAGGTTATATTACCGACATCCTGACGGACCGGGCTATCGATTTTATTGGCCGGAATAAAGACCAGCCGTTCTTTTGTTATTTGCCTTATAATGCACCCCACAGCCCTTTCCAGTTGCCGGATGCCTGGTTCGACAAATACAAGGCGATGGGACTGGATGATGAACTGGCTTCCCTCTATGGCATGGTGGATCATATGGACTACTCCATCGGTCGTGTCCTGAAGAGCTTGGAAGAAACGGGCCTCGAAAAAAACACAATCGTGATTTTCATGTCCGACAATGGGCCCAATGGAGTCCGATTTAATGGCGGTATGAAGGGGATCAAAGGACAGGTTGATGAAGGCGGGGTCAGGGTACCTGCACTGATCCGTTGGCCTGAAAAAATTGAAGCGGGGAGAAAAATCAATCAGCCGCTGGCACATATCGACTGGTATCCTACCCTCACCGGCTTGTGCGGTTTGGATCCGGTGATGACCAAGCCTATAGATGGAATGGACTTTTCGACCCAGATCCTTGGCCACCATGCGGAATTTCCTTCCCGGACCCTGTTTACCCATGTCGCTTTCTTGAATAAAAACCTCATTTCATATCCGGGTGCGGTCCGGACTGCTACCCATCGCCTGGTGGTCCGGGATACTGCCCATTATTTATACGATCTGGTCAAGGATCCCGGTCAAACCACCAACCTGGCACCGGAACAAACCGAGTTGGCAGGGAACCTGAAAAATCAGTATGACCAGTGGTTTGCCTCGGTCCGGCAAGGCTACAAGCCGGAGAAAGCCATCGCTCTGAATACCAGTCATATCCTCCTGCCCGCTTATGAAGCGGAATACACCGGTAATCTCCGATTTGCCGAAGGCCACGGCTGGGCGCATGATTGGCTGGTCAACTGGTCTTCCACTGCAGATACCATTCGCTGGCTGGTAGAATCGGATACCATGCGTGTCTTTGAAGTACTGCTGAAATATACCTGCCCCCCAACCGATTTGGGATCCGTCATTTCGGTCCGACTCGGAGAGCAAAGCATTCAGGCTACGGTCACCGATTCTTTTGATCCCCCTTTTCTTCCCAGCCCGGACCGGGTGAAAAGGAAGGAAGCCTATGAAAAAGAATGGGCAAATATGCGATTAGGGGCTATCCGGATACCCGGGGGAAAGCACCACATCAAACTGATTCCGGTTTCGGTAAAACATAAACGGGTATCCGAAGTGGCAGGGATTGAGTTAATTGAGGAAGAATGACCCCTAAGACTGGTTTTTAGGTATTGGTTCACCAGGAGTGTGGGTTAAGCCTTCAATGCCCCCTAAGAAAAAGAAATGCTGTATCGGATAGTTTTTACGGATCTTTTTCAGGTGAAGGCTGATGGCTTTTTTGTAGGTAAATTTTTTATCCAACAGGTATCTGGCTCCTCTCACGATTTCTGGTATTTTCTTTTTTAATGACCGATCGGAAACGCAGCGTGCTTTTTTATTTTCCTGTAACAATTTCCCACAACCTTTAAGCGGATTACCCCAACCGGGGTATGATCCGCAGTCCGGCAAAACGGAATAGAAGGGAAGGTCATTGAAGATATAAGCCGGCCAGGGGCAGGTGGCTATTTCCAGCCAGGGTGTATTGACCAGGGGCGCAATAAAGGCAAATCCTGTATGTGGAGAAAGAAAAATGTCGCAGGTTTCGATCAGGGCTATTTGATTCCACAGCCCTAAATCGTAAGCATATTCAGCACCGGGCAACCTGTTGATGAGATCATCCACATCTTCCCGGTTAAAATCTCTGGTCGCAGTTCTTCCATTTATACTCCGGGATACCCCGGTAAAATAAATTTTCAGATCCGGAATGGCCGCAACGAGCGCCTGGCATATCCTTAACCATGATTTCAGGCCCGGGCTTCGATTCTTACCTGAGGAACCGCCTAACAGAATGGCTATTTTAGGACCTCTGTGTTTAAATTTCTTTGCAAAATCCCTGGCTTTATCCGGAACAGGAAGTTTAATTTTAGGATTGCCCACAATCGGCAGTATGCTCTCTTTCTGTATTCCGGATTGTTCTACATATCCCTTTTTGACCTTTGCCACCAATAATTTTTTCAATAAGTCTTGGGCATGAATCAGGTTTTCATTATCTCTCCCGGATACCAACCACCTTGCCCGGTTATCGGTAATGACATAGTCCCATTTTTTTGGGATTTTCTGAAGGGCACCCGCCCCACACCGTTGAACTTCATCCAGTGAGACGGTATAAGTTTTTTTAATCCATGGACAGGCGTCAGGAAGCTCCCGGGGGGAATCGGCATTGATTATCAGGTATACTTCTAAATTTTTGTTTGCCAATTGATATCCCTTTGCCAGTTTCAGCGGCTCGATGACATGCCCGACCGGATGGTAATAGAGCCAATTGATGAGTAGTTTTTTTTTCACTCCTGTATAATTGTCGATCTATATTAATTTAAATAAATGGATTCACAATGCTAAGGCTTTTAATTTTATCGCAATGGTGAACCCCTTTGGTTTAAAGTAACCTGGAATCCTGATTTGCGCACTCCATCAGGCAGAGCTCAATAATTCGGCTTTATTTTTTCATTCTTCAACCCAAATCATGCAATAGAGTTTCGTAATGAAAACCGGAAGGCCAATAAAGACTGGCGCTCCCGGTCTATTTTTACCGCAAACATAGGCACTCCTATGGTGAGGATAAAAATGGGAGGCCGACCTTAATAATAAATCGACCTCTTCGGCCGGGAAGTGCCAGTATTTGCAGGCATTCCGGTTTGTAATAGAAACTCTATTGCATGGTTTGGGTTCAATACCTCTCGTCCTTCCGATACGGCAACCTTTCCATGTCCATCACCTCCAGGCTTTTAAAATCAAAATCGTCCACGATCTTGCCCCGGATGCGATATACGCCCTTGCCTTTAAATGGGTAGGCTTCCAGGGAAGGCGGGAAGTGGGTGGTGTCGAAAAAGCGGCCTTCGCGGTCGATCCAGGTGCCGAAACTCATGAGTTTGTTGTTTTTGGTGCTCACCCATTTGCGGGTGACATAGTACCCGAGCATGGTGACCGTCCGGCGGTGGTGGGCGGGCATATCCCTGGCCAGGATGTCTTCCTTAAAGGGTTCTGCCAGCAGGTCGAAGGGGGAACAAAGCGGGAAACCCAGCAGTTCGATTTCGTCAAAAGCCTGTTCGAAACGGCCTTCGTCCAGTTCGGGCAGCGAGTATTGATCGGCGGCATCGGGGAAAAAATTGCCGTTCTGGGCGTATTTGACCTGGGGGTTGTGCACCATGTTTTTTTCCCACATCAGTTCGTATTTGTTCATGCGGGTGAAGCGGAAAGCATTGATGCGGATGAGGATCTCAAGCTGTTCCTTGCTGACGTCGATGCGCTGTACAAAATCCTCGAGGCTGCGGTAAGGGCCGTTGGCCAGCCGTTCTTCGACGATGCGCACGGCCACATTCTGTTCGAGGTTCTGGATGTGGACAAAACCGATAAACAAGTCGTCGCCGTAGAGGGTGGTGAGGTAGGTGCTGCGGTTGACGCAGGGGGCATGGATGATGGCCCCGCACATGCGCGCCTCGTGTACATAGAGCTCGGTATTGTAAAAGCCGCCGAAATTGTTGATCACGGCCACCATGAATTCGCGGGGATAATAGGTTTTGAGAAAGAGGCTCTGGAAAGACTCCACGGCGAAGCTGGCCGAATGCGCCTTGCAGAACGAATACCCGCTGAAACTTTCGATCTGCCTCCAGACTTCCTGGGTGAGGGCCTCGGAATAACCGCGCGCCTTGCAGTTGGCGAAATATTTATCCCTCAGCCGCAGGAAGGTGTCGGATGATTTTTTTTTGCCGGTCATGATGCGGCGCAGCACGTCGCTCTCATCGAGGTCGAGGCCGGCAAAATGGTGCACGATCTTCATCACGTCTTCCTGGTAGACCATGACGCCATAGGTTTCTTTGAGGTTTTTTTCAAAGACCGGGTGGAGGTACTGGATTTTTTCCGGGTGGTGAAACCGTTCGATGTATTCCCGCATCATGCCGCTCTGGGCCACCCCCGGACGGATGATGGAGCTCGCCGCCACCAGGTGTACGTAGTCGTCGCAGCGCAGTTTGTGCAGCAGCCCGCGCATGGCCGGCGATTCGATGTAAAAACAACCGATGCAATGGCCCGAACGGAGCTGGGCCCTCACCTTCGGGTCTTCTTTGAGGCGGGCGATGTCGTGTACATCCACGGACTGTCTTTTATTGCGTTTGATGAGGTCCACCGCGTCCTTGATATGGCCCAGGCCGCGCTGGCTGAGGACATCGTATTTGTGGAAACCGAGGTCTTCGGCGCCGTACATGTCAAAATGGGTGATGGCAAAACCCTTGGGCATCATCTGCAGGGCGGTATGCTCGTTGAGCGGCCGCTCGCTGATGAGGATGCCCCCCGCGTGGATGGAGAGGTAGTTGGGAAAGTTTTCGATGCTTTTGCCGAAACGGAAAATATGTTTTGCCCAGGGATGGTGTTTGTCGGAGGCCAGGGGCTCGTCGACGATGAGGTCGATATCGTTTTTAGGCAGGCCGAATACCTTACCTAGTTCGCGGATGATGGACCGGCCCTTGAAGGTATTGTAAGTGGCCAGCAGGGCGGTGTATTCATGTCCATAACGTTTGAAAATATAGTCGGTGACATCGTCGCGTTCGCTCCATGAAAAGTCGATGTCAAAGTCGGGAGGCGAGGACCGGTGCGGGTTGATGAAGCGCTCGAAATAAAGGTCGAGTTCGAGGGGATCCACGTCGGTGATGCCGAGATTGTAGGCCACGATGCTGTTGGCCCCGCTGCCCCGGCCCACATGGTGGTAGCCCGCGCTCCGGGCATATCGCACGACGTCCCAGGTGATGAGGAAATAGGCGGCGAAGCCCAGTTTGAAGATCACCTGCAATTCTTTTTCGGTACGTTCTGCAGCCCTTTTGTGTGTGGTTCCGTACCGCCGGCGGCAACCTTCCCGGGCCAGTTTGGTGAGGAGTTCATAGTCTCCGCCCGCTGTGCCGGTGAAGGTACGGCGGTTGACCCCCGTGCCGGACTCGAGGCTGATCGAACATTGGTCGGCGACTTGTTCGGTCCTCCGGATCAGTTCAGGATATTGGGCATAAGCCTGCAGCAGCGAGTCCCGGCTCACCAGGCTGTCCGTGACCGGGGCCGTATCGGCCGCTTCCAGTCGGGTGTGCACGATATTGCGGTCGATGCAGCGCAGCAGTTTATGTATGCGGTGGCCTTCCCGGTCGCGATGGCTGACAGAGGCAAAGGCCAGGAGCCGCCCGGGGTCCTTCCGGAGGGGGGATGAATACAGGCCGCCCACTTCGGCGGGGGAGACCCCGTAATATTCGTGGGGGGCGAAATCGGCGAGCGGCTTGGGCAGGGAGCGGTAGATCACAAAACAGTGTTCCAGGGGAGGGGCCAGGGCGGGCAGGGGCTCCCCGCTGAGCGAACTCCGGGTCAGCAAGGCGCAGAGTTCATGCCAACCGGCGGCATTTTGGGCGATCCCCGTATAGAGATAACGGTGTTCCGGGTCCCGGAATTCGATGCCGAGGAGGCCCCGGAGCCCCGCTTTTTGGCAAGCTTGGAGGAATTCGAAGCTGCAGGAAGTATTGTTTATATCCGTGAGCGCCATCCAGGTATGGCCCAGGGCGGCCGCTCCGGTGGCCAGCTCCGAAGGGGAGAGGGTGCCGTACCGGAGGCTGAAATAGCTGTGGGCGTTGAGATACATGATATGTCGGATAATTCGACAAATATAGATGAAAAAATAGACAATGCCCTAAGTGAGGGGATGACTTAAGTCACCCCTTCGCTTAAGTCACCCCTTCATTTTTGAGCATTTCCACCTATTTTTAAAAATGAACTTATATGCGAACCAGCTCTATCATGTTTATAATCAAGGGAATAATCGTCGACCGATATTTTTTTCCGACGAAAACTATCAATACTTTTTATGGAAAATGAAAATGTACATCACGCCATTTGCTGACATTATATCCTATTGCCTGATGCCAAATCACTTTCACTGGCTGATTTATATAAATCGCGACTTAATAGAAAGGAAATCGCTCAGGCTGTATGTGAACTCAATTGAAAGACAAAGAAGAGAGATAAAATTTGGAAATGTTTTTTCAGGAATTTATACTGACCGATGGGAAAAATCCAATGACCATTCAAAAATTTCAATCAATGAAGCCATTGGCATTTTGCTCCGATCGTATACCCGCGCCATAAACAAAGAAAACGGTTGGACCGGAAGTCTTTTCAGGGCAAAGTGCAAATCAAAAAATGGATGGATCGATCAGTTTGTCACCTTAAAAAAATCCAATGGCAAAACCGACTTCCGGTTTACCACAGGAAATGATTATGCCTACGCATGTTTTCATTATATACATGACAATCCAATGGTTTCTGGTCTGGTCCGGGAGACCTTGGAGTGGAAATATTCTTCGGCCCGGGCGTATGCAGGATTAGAAACCCCTGACGTTTGCAATGTGGAAATGGGACGGAAAATACTGGGGATTTGAAGATCGTTAACGGAGATCCTGGCCCACAATGCCTGAAGCCCTTTTTAACTTTGTGCCAATTAAAAAACGTATCATGAAAAAACTGTTCTTCTTTATATTACCCCTGGCCCTTACTTTCTGCAAGAACAAGGAGATGTCTGACACCGGAACCGCCCCAGCGGCGGATACCACCGCCATGGTGGTGGACTCCAACAATATGCTCACCGATGCCGAAGCTGCTTCCGGCTGGAAACTGCTTTTTGACGGGAAAAGCCTTGACGCTTGGAGGGTGTACAACGGAGACAGCATCCCCCATACCTGGAAAGTGATGGACGGCCAGATCGTACTTAAGCCGGAAGGCCCACATGGAGCTATGGTAGGCGGCGACCTGGTAACCCGGGATACCTTCGGGGATTTTGAACTGAAGTTTGACTTCAAACTCGCCGACTCTGCAAACAGCGGCCTGTTTTACCTGGTCAATGAAAATCCCAAACTGGCAATCTGGCAGACTGCGCCGGAGTTCCAGCTTGTGGACAACAACTATGTGAACACGCATGAAATGGAAGCAGCAACCAATCACCTGACCGCCGACAATTACGACCTCATGTCCTGCCAGGGTGCAACCTTCAATGCTGCCGGTCAGTGGAATACAGCCGGAGTGATTAAAAAAGGCAACCGTGTCGAGCATTGGCTCAACGGAGTTAAATGTGTGGAATACGAAATCGGGTCCAAAGAATACACCGCCCTGGTGGCCAAATCAAAATTCAAACCGTTTAAAGGCTGGAGCCTGAATAAAACCGGGCGCATCGGCCTGCAGAATCATGGAGGGGAGATTGCGTTTAGAAATATTAAGGTTAGAGGTTAGAGGTAAGAGGTTGGAGGTTAGAGGTTGGAGGTTCGGAGCGCCAATCACCACCCACCAATCACCCTTCACCAATCACCCTTCACCCCTGGCTTCCAGGTCCACTCCGTCATAAAAATGCATGGACTTCCCGGTTTTCCACTTGACGAAATAGACGATTTGGCCGGTGTGGTAGGAAAGATGTTCCGTCACATGGATGAGAATGCCGATACCTGATTCTTCAAAACATTGGACGGGGCGTACCCGCATCAGTTCATAGTCATTGCAGGCATGGATGGTCTCATTGACATTCCTCATGACCTCTTCCAGTTTGTCAAACAATTCCTTTACCGGGACAGGACCCTGCTCTTCAAATTCCATGGAGCGCTGGCGCTGATCCGGCCATCCGCCAAGGCTGCTGAGGACATACTGAGTCAGGTTGCCGCAGAGGTGCAGGATGATATTGCCCATACTGTTGCTGGCGGGATTGGGTCTCCACCAGATCTCTTCCTGGGTAAACCCGGCCAGTGAGGATATTATTTTTTCATGGCTTTCATTTATTCGCCGGAGACATTCTTTTTTTACGAGTTCAGTTGCTGTCATGGCCTAAATATAGGGGGTATGACTATGATTGGGGAAAGGAAGTGTCCGTTAAATTCTCCTTCCCATGGCAAGGGTGCACATGCTTACCCTGCTTCCCGGGTTCCGAAGGATTTCCAGGGCGCAGGCTTCCAGGGTGGCCCCCGTCGTGAGCACGTCGTCGACAAGCAGCACATGTTTGCCAATCATTTTTACGGACGGGTGCTGCACGAAAGACTTTTCCATGTTTTGCATGCGTTCGAGCCGGTGGAGACGGGTCTGTGACCGGGTGTACCCGGTCTTTTCGAGGGCATTGGGCAGGACTGGGATACCGGTGATTTCCCCAATGCCCCTGGCTATCTGTTCAGCCTGGTTATAACCTCTTTGCCAGTATTTTTTCGGGTGGAGCGGTACCGGTACGATAAGATCCGGAAGCGGCCAGTACCGGTGGATCTGGTGGCCTGCTGTGCGGCCCAGGTGGATGCCGATATCCGGCCTGTTTTGGTATTTGAGCTTGTGAATCACCTGCTGCAGCTGTCCGCCGGGTACAAAACGGTAGAGCGCCGCACCCTGCTCCAGTTTCAGCCGTCCGGCAAATTTTTCCGTGAACTCATTTTCCGGTTTTTTCCATTGGTCGGTAATGGCTATGGTATAGGAACAATGAATGCAGAACAGGTGCCCCCTGGCCTGAAGGTTTTTATCACAAGCCAGGCATATCCGGGGAAAAAACAAATCCCCGATATGGTCGAAGAATTCCCGGACGACTGTGATGGGTGTGATAGGCTGAACTTTTATTTAAATAATCTCCACCAGAAGCCATTTATTTTTTGATCTATTTCCCGGGCGGCCAGGGCATAAGAATGGTTCGGATGGTCAAGGATGGGTTTCAAGGCTCCGTTGATCTCTTCCCGGGTATGACCTTCCCGGATAAGGCAAAGCACAGCGCCGATTTCGGCTTCGTCCCGGGCGCCTTCAAGTTCACCGCTCCGCAGATAGGCTGCAGCGGCATCCGCGCAAAGTCCCTGCCGTAAATAGAGCTTTGCCAGGTAGCTTTGGGCCTTTTGATATTCATTCCCCGGGGTTTCCGGCCTGATTTTTAAAAGGGCGGAAATGGTCTGATCTAAAGTGGCGGCCTCACTGGTGTAATCGCGGATGATTCCGTTCAGGCCGGAATCCTGGTCTCCGTTCCTCAGCGTGAGGGCCTGGACCGGCTGATATTCGTCGATGGCATCCAGGGGATAGGACTGCACCGACCGGTATTGTATAAAACCAAAAGTCAGGAGGAATAAGAGGGCAGCGGCCGCCGCCCAGGCGGACCAGGGCAGGCGGCGAATGCGCCCGGCCTCTGAAAGCCCTCCGGGCAAACTTTGTTTTTGCCATTTTTTCATTTTGGCTTTAAGGTCATCGGAGATCTTGATTTCGATGGCTTCCCGGCTGGTCAGAAAGCCATGGTAAGATTCGTTGAATCCGGGCTCTGTGGCCAGCCGGTTGGCAAACCGGTTTTGGTCTTCCGTGTTCATGCGCCCGGAATGATAGGCTTCAAACTGGTCGAGTAAGGCCTCGTCGGGTATGATTTGATTCATGTAAGGTCGGATTTGGTGAGGGAGGATTTCTGTATTAGTTTGATCAGTTGTTGCTGGCAATCGTATTTTGCCTTGCGGGCAGTGGATGCATCGTTGAGTTTCAACTGGGCTGCAATTTCTTCCATACTGAAAGAAAGCTGCCAGAGGCTCAGAATTTCCTGGCAACGGTTGCCCAGTCTGGACAGGATAGCCTGCAACTTCATCTTGCGTTCTTCATCCAGCAGGAAATGGTCCGGCTCGTCAGGATCACCGGTCATTTCTAAATCGGAGAAACTGCCCTTCAGCATGGGTTTTTTCTTGCGGAGCTGATTCATCCACAGATATTTACCGATGGCAAACAGGTAGGATTGCAGATTCCCTTCCGTACGGTACCGGCCTTCCCGGATATTTTTATCCATTACGATGATGGCCTCCTGGACCATATCCTCTCCATCCTGTTGATTTCCATTGTTATTGGTGATCATGGCGATGATTTTCTCCCTGATATTCGAATCGGTGTAAATCCGATGAAGCGCCTTTTCCCTGGCGGGCCCACCTGATTTTATCATGTTCACCAATTCTTCATCAGTCTCCTTTGCCATAAATGTCTTTTGTTTTTAGAATGTCCGTCTTTTAAAGGGTAATAATTAATCATTCAAATATAAATAATTATAAATCAATTTGTTGTGATGTCTTTTTTATTTTTTTCATTTCTTAATAAAAAAAATGGAAATTCAGGTAACCTTTCCAAAAAGAAATACATTTTAAAATATTTAACAAACCAGCTTATGTCATTGGATTATTCAAAAGTATTTCTGGTAGATGAATTGAAATTCAGGGCTTACGGACAGCTCATGGAAGACAGCAAACTTAAGGACGAGCCGGGTATAGCCCTCCATTACAGTAAACTTATGCAGGAGGCGTTAAGGCAGGCCGAGCTCAAGCGGCCGGCCTTATTCACCGAAGAATCGATTGAAGCCAGTTTCGGGACCGTCAAGCAGATCTACAACACCGGCTGGTTTGGCAGGGTCATGGCTTTTTTCCTAAGGACTTTCGGGTTTAATCCTCATAAATAATATTCCATGTCAAAATCGTCAGATTGCAGACAATCCCCGCCCTGTTATGTCATGGCCGCGGAAATTTACCAGAACTCCTTGTTGAATGACATGGTGGACTTTTCCAATTTCGATGCTGAAATTCTGGATGAAACCGGCAAGGTGCTGGTTGATTATGACAAGCGGACCACCCCGGTCTCTCTAAGCCCCGGGGCAGAAGCCACGGATACGCTTTATTACCTTAGTCCAAAGCCGGAGTCGGAATCAAGGGTAAAAGCCTACCGGGGCACCAACGTCATCATCCGTATTTTTTCCGGTCCGGGATCAAGCCCGCTGGAAATCCGATTAAAAGTCAGAAGAAATTAAAGTTCACCTTAAGGCCGTTAAGTCTTTATATTTGGAAGGGGTGGTTTGTAGTTTCTTAGGAGGAATTACCTTTTCTCACCCGTATTTAAATCACAGGTTCAAGGTTTTTTCAGACAAATATTATGGCTTGGGCTTTCTTACACCGTACCAAGGTTTGTCAACTGAACTGCCTTTTCCTCTTATCGGTATTTTTCCATTCCCTTCCGGTTTGCGCATCCCAGCCGGATTCTATCAGGTTGGATCATTTATTGAAACTGATCAATGAAGCCCAGGAAAACGGAAATTACCCGATCTCCATCACCCTTTGCCAGGACTTATTGAAGCAGGCATCACAAAGTGCAGGTCCCATCGGGAGCCGGTTCCACAACCTGGCTGAATTATACCTTACCGAGGCATACCGGGAACTATCCCTGGATTCCTTACTGGAGGACCAATTGAATGCAATCCGGGAAAGTTTGGATCGACGGAGCGGCGAAGCCCATTCCTTCCAGACCGCGGTCCGGCAATTTGCCTATTACATCTATTATGCTGATTTTCTGGAAGATAAAAAAAAGGTCGACCAGGCGGTATCGCAACTCAATGCAGCCATCAAATTTTTACTGGATCATCCTCAGTTTTACGGCGAGGACCCCATACGGGGCAGCAGCGAGTCCCTGGCCCACCGTTTGTTTCAATGCTACCGGCGGCTGGGCAAGATGGCCATGGACGCCCATGAATATGTGGAAGCGCGCAATTATTTTTATGAAGCGCTGAAACAAGCCAGGAAGGCGGACCAGGTTTTTTCCCGCACCGGGCCGCTAACCCAGGAATCGGAAGAAATAGCCCTGGAAAAACTGTTGGACCTGGCTCAAAAGTCCGGTGACCGGCAGTTGTATGATACCTATCTTTTGCAATACCAGAATATTCAAAAATCCAGCGCCTACTCGCTGACCCGGGAAAAAGATTATTTATTTGCTCAATTGCAAAGCGACGCCCTGGGTTGGGAAGAGGGCCTGAAACTCGTCTCCCGGATGGATTTGAATGCATTGGTGTCGGAAGATCTGACCGTACAATTCGCAAAGCTCGACCTGTTCTTAAAATTTAACCGGAGGGACAGTTGTATACCCATCCTGGCCCGGTTGGAAAAACAGATCAGGCATCCGGTGGACCTGGCTGCTTATTTCAGGGCTAAAGCCGGATTGGCGGTTACTTCCGGGGATTTCCTGGCCATGTCGGATGCCATGGATTCCGCCTTGTACCACCTGAGTATCCATAGATCATCCGATTCCCTATGGGGCGACCTGGGGCTCAGGACCCAGCTTCTGGAAACCGTCATGAAGGGCATTCAGTATCATGAGCAGGGCTATGTGCAATGCAGGGATGCCTTTTTTCTTGAAAAAAAAACAAAATTACTTAAGCATTTTATTACCGGGCTGCAATCGATCCGGAACGACCTGATCTCGGATGAGGACCGGCTGAGTTTTGTGCGGAGACTGATGCCCATCCTTGACCTGGCCCTGGAAACGTATACAGATCCTTCAACCCCCTATGTCCCGGACTATGAATCCGTCCTGACCTGTTTTGAAGCGGGTAAATCATTCAACCTGCATTCCGAATACGGGCTTAGGAAAAGCATCAGTCACCAGGACCTGATCAAATTCACAAGGTTGTCTTCGGAACTCCGGGAGGTTAAAACGCAACTGGAGCTAGGCGGCCCGGCTTATGATTCCCTCCTGGGCCGGCATAATAGTTTACAGATGCAGGTTCGGGACCTCAAGCGGATGTATACCCGGCAGCCTGAAAAGAGGTGGGGCAGCCTCTCCCACCTGCAATCCCTTCTGGACCAGGAGACCACCCTGTTGGAGTATTTTAAGGGCAAATCCAGGATCTACGCACTTTTGATCAATGCGGACCATATTGGATTATACCGCTTGCCCGGGCACCCGGACACCATCGGGCAGGATATCAATGATCTTCGGCTGAGCATATCCATGGCCCATGAATCCAGGTATACCAGGCTTAGGGATTCCTTATACCGGCAATCTGCTTTAAAATTATTCCGGGGGCTCTTGCAGCCCATAAAGCCATACCTGAAGCGCAGGCTGGTCCTCATGCCTGATCTTGAATTGGCAAGGCTGCCTTTTGGCATCCTTTTGACAGAGGAAGTCGGGGATTCCGATTATAAAAAATGGCCCTACCTGGTTCGCGAACATGTGATCAGTTCACAATACTCTTTGGCCTTGTGGTTGGACCAGACCCGGAAGACGGATGTAGGAAAACAAGGCTCCGGTAAAAAGTCCCTGGTTTCCTTTGCGCCGGTCTTTCATGACCTGACATACAACCGGGAGGAAACGAAGGAAATCTCCAGCCTCTTGGGGAGGGCCTCCGATTTTTTCGGGCCGGAGGCCAATCGCGCCAATTTTATGAAGTTTGCGGGACAGGGCCGCATTTTACACATTGCCAGCCACGCCTATTCCAACGAGGACCAATTTGGAGAAAGTTTTATCCGGCTCCAGGAGGATACCCTGCTTGCGGGTGAACTCGGTGTGATGCATCTGCCGCAGGACCTGGTATTTTTAAGCGCCTGCGAATCCGGCACCGGCAAATACGTATCCGGAGAAGGGATGATGTCCCTTGCCCGAAGTTTTTTCCAGGCCGGAAGCCGTAGTGTGATCAGCACCCTCTGGCCCATTAGGGACGATCTTTCCAAGGAGCAGGTCGTCCGGGTGTACCGTTTTCTGCGTGCGGGACAGCCAAAGGACGAAGCCATACGAAATATGCAATTGAATTTTATCCGCAATGCCCGTTTTGGCCAGGCTTTTCCCGCTTTCTGGGCCGGATATCAAAGCCAGGGCTCACAGGCTCCACTATTCCCAAATCTGCTGATCAGCCTTGGATATATACTTGGTTTGGCTCCCTTCCTGGCATTGGGGCTTGCCTTTTTGTTTTACAGAAAGTATATTAAAGTTAGCAAGTTAGCAAGTTAGTAAGTTGGCAAGTTGGCAAGTTGGCAAGTTTGACGATCCACCATCCACTAACCACCAAGCACCACCCACTTAAATCGCCCAGGTGCCTCCGACTTCCGACAGCGGAATGCAGGGCTTGTAATCTCCGGGCACGGCAACATATTTTAGGTGCTGGGTTGCGCCAGGTTCGGAAGTGCAATAACCGGTGACGGTCAACTCCTTGACCAGGTCATAGAACGGTTTGGAAGCGGGTTGCTCTTTACGCTCTCTCAGTTCATCATCCATGGCTTTGACCATTTCTACCCTTTCTTCAGGTTTTATTTTGTCGAAGGCTTTGCCATATTTGGACCGGGCGTCTGAATCGAGTTGTTTCAGGCCCTTAGTAAAAGTTTCCTGGTCTTCCGGTTTGAAGACCTCCTTCATCATCACGTCGATGAACCGTTCTACTTTGGCATCTTTCGCGCCCGGTGTTTTTCCGGCAGGAATGATGGTTTCGCAAAGTTCAGCCAGGCTGTTGGCGAGTTCTTTGGAAACAAAGGCAGGGGTCCAGTCCGGGACGGTACTGGCTTTGCAGCCATTCATTACCCCGGCAATGGTGGCAGCGGATAAAGAACCGCCCATGAGCAGGGCACTGATTCTCAACGCTTCTCTTCTATCCATGATCTTGTATAATTTCAAATTTTAAAAAAGGATTTACATATTCATTTTCTTCAGTTCATTCACGGCGTGGTCGGCGGCACGCGCGGTGAGGGCCATATAGGTCAGGGAAGGATTCACGCAGGAGGCGGAGGTCATGCAGGCTCCGTCGGTCACATAGATATTCAGGCAGTCCCAGACCTGGTTGTGGGCATTCAGTACACTGTTTTTAGGACTGGTGCCCATCCTTGCCGTACCCATTTCATGGATGCCGAGGCCGGGTGCATTGTCGTTGGGCATGTTTACCCGGATGTTTTTTGCACCGGCCGCTTCGAGCATTTCAGCCGCGGAACTGCCCATATCCTTGCGCATATTCATTTCGTTTTCCTTAAACTCACAATCGAAGGTCACCGTGGGCTGGCCCCATTTGTCCAGGAGGTCCTTGTTAAGCGTCATCTTGTTTTCGTGGTAAGGAAGGCATTCGCCGAAGCCGCCCAATCCCATGGTCCACTGGCCCGGCATGCCAAGCGTTTCTTTTAAATCCTCGCCGAAACTGAGTTCTTTGACCGAACGTTGCCACCCGGTGCGGGAAGCTCCTCCCTGGTAACCATAGCCGCGAAGGAAGTCCTTTTGTTTGTCCTGTCCGACGTTCCGGAACCGGGGCAGGTAGATGCCTCCGGGTTTTCTTCCGAAATAATACATATCCTCGAATCCCGGCATCTCCCCGCTGGCTCCGACCCTGAAATGATGGTCCATCAGGTTGTGGCCGAGTTCCCCGCTGGAGGATCCCAGTCCATCGGGGTAGATTTCGGTGGCGGAGTTCATAAGGATCCAGGTGGAATTGATGGTGGAGGCGCAGAGGAAAATAACCTTGGCCTGGAATTCCATGCTTTCTTTGGATTCGGCATCGATGACCCGGACCCCGGTTGCCTTTTTGGTCTCGGGATTATAAATCACTGAATTTACGATCGAGTTTGGCCGGATGGTGAGCCTGCCCGTTTTCTCTGCAGCCGGCAGGGTCGAAGACTGGCTGCTGAAATAGGCTCCGTATGGACATCCCCGGCTGCACAGGTTTCTAAACTGGCATTTGGAACGGCCGTTGTGCTCCTGGGTGAGATTGGCGACCCGGCCGCTGCTCAGGACCCGGGCGCCTTTGTATTTGACCATGAGGGATTCCCTGACTTTTTTCTCCACACAGTTTAGTTCTATGGCAGGTAAAAATTTACCGTCGGGCAATTGTTCCAGGCCTTCTTTCATCCCGCTGATTCCGGCGAAGGATTCCACATAATCGTACCAGGGGGCAATGTCCTTGTAACGGATCGGCCAGTCGGTGCCATGCCCGTCTTTGGCATTCGCGGTAAAATCGATGTCGCTGTGGCGGTATGAATGCCTGCCCCACATCAGGGACCTTCCCCCGACATGGTACCCCCGGATCCAGTCAAACCGTTTGGTTTCGGAATAGGGATGTTCGGTATCCTTGACAAACCAGTGCTTGGTCGCCTGGGAGATGGTATATCCGGTGCGGGATTGTTTTTCGTAATCTTTAGCCTCTTCACGGGTCACCCGGTTGCCATTGGGCAGTTGCCAGGGTGCAAGCGCTGCAGTTGGATATTCCCCGTGCTTGACCATGCGACCCCTCTCGAGGACCAGCACTTTCAGCCCTTTTTCGGTCAATTCCTTGGCAGCCCAGCCTCCGGAAATACCGGAACCGACCACGATCGCATCATAGGTGTTTTCAGCCTGAAGATCTGAGTTGAAATACATTTAGTATAAGATATTATGGTTTTTCAAAGCGTTAAAAATAGAAAAAAACTGATACCCTCTCCGGAAAGCTATGCTCAATTAATATTTTTTTAATTGGAATTAACAGGATTTCAACCGGTGGTGGATGATTCGATTCAGCAAGGATTTTTTAAGTCCCGCCGGCCTTCTTCCCGCATCGGGATCAACCACCCATCCGATGAACCGGCTTGACGCAAGTCCCTTTGGCACCGGATGGTAAGCCTTCCACCTATAAGGCTCCCGGCTTCAAAACCGTGGAAAGGTCCTGATTCTTAGCTGATTGCCAGAGGAATGGCTTGAGGTCTGAGTTCAGAAAAAGGCTCCGTATAATCGGTTGAGCAAAAAAACACTTGTTTTTCAAGGCGTTATAAAAAGATTTTTTCAAAAATAATTTGTGGGTATGCGCGCATTCCTGTAATTTTGCGGCTCTTTAGGTAAAAGAATTAAAATTCAGTGACCAGTGAAAACATTATCTTTTAAGACCATTTCGGCCAAAAAGGAAGATTTTACGGGCAAACGGAAATGGTTTATCGTGGATGCGGACGGGCTTACGCTCGGAAGATTATCCACCAAGATCGCCTCCATCCTGAGAGGTAAAACCAATCCGGCCTATACCCCGCATGTGGATACGGGGGATTTTGTGATCGTCACCAATGCCGATAAGGTGAGGATGACCGGAAAAAAAATGCTGACCAAGGAATATCAGAGCTATTCCGGCTATCCCGGCGGTCAAAAGACCAAAACGGCGAAAGAGCTTTATGCCAGGAAGCCGCACTATATCCTTGAACACGCCGTCAAAGGCATGCTGCCGAAAAACAGCCTCGGCAGGCAAATGTTCAAGAAATTGTTTTTGTATTCCGGCAGTGAACATCCCCATCAGGCCCAGAAACCGGAAACGCTTACCCTTTGATCTCATACACTTAAACTAATCATATATGGAAATTATAAATGGTGTCGGAAGACGCAAAGCTGCAGTAGCAAGGGTTTACCTGTCCAAGGGCACCGGCCAGATCAGGGTAAACGGCCGCGAACTGGCCGATTATTTCCCGTTGCGCAACATGCAGGCCAAACTCCTGGAACCCTTCCAGGCGGCTAAAGTGGAACAAAATGGCTTCGATATGAAAGTGCTGGTTTCAGGCGGGGGTTTTAAAGGCCAGGCCGAAGCCATCCGCATGGGTATTTCCAGGTGCCTGGTGAAAATCAACGGCGAGCACAAAAAGCCGCTCAAGGACCTGAAACTCCTCACCCGCGATGCCCGGGTAGTGGAAAGGAAAAAATACGGCAAACCCAAAGCCCGCAAGAGCTTCCAGTTTTCTAAACGTTAATTTAAAGAATTCAAACTTAAAGTCTATTCTGATGAAAATTCCAACCTATCAGGAAATGTTAGATGCGGGTGTGCATTTCGGACATCTTCGCAGGAAATGGAATCCCAAGATGCGCCAATACATCTTTGCAGAGCATAAAGGGATCCATATCATCGATGTCAACCGGACGGCTGAAAACCTGGAGAAAGCCGCTTCAGCCATGCGGAACATCGTGAAGTCCGGACGCAAAATCATGTTCGTAGCCACCAAAAAGCAGGCCCGTGAAATCATTGCCAATGCCGCCAGGACCGTGAACATGCCCTTTGTCACCGAACGCTGGCTGGGCGGGATGATGACCAATTTTGCGACCATCCGCCGTTCCATCAAAAAAATGCACAACATCGAAAGGATGCTTGCAGCGGGCAATGAACTCAGCAGCATCACCAAAAAGGAAAGGCTGACCCTGGACCGGGAAAGGGCCAAACTGGACAAGGAACTGGGAGGTATATCCCAACTCAATCGCCTCCCCGACGCCCTTTTCCTGGTAGATATCGGGCACGAACACATCGCTTTGCAGGAGGCTACCCGGCTCGGCATCAAAACTTTTGCCATGGTCGATACCAATTGCGACCCGAACCTGGTGGATTTCGCGATCCCGGCCAATGACGATGCCTCCAAATCCATAAGCATCATCACCTCCGTGCTGGTGGAAGCCATCAAGGAAGGCCTCGAAGAGAGGCGTCAGATGAAAGCCGAACTGGAAGAAACCGGCGCGGCCGCCAATGCCTGATTCCTTCGGGGAATCAGAATCCATTTTATTTTTTTTTATCATTCTTAAGTCTCTTTATATTCATGAGTGAAGTATCCGCAGCAGACGTAAAAAAATTACGTGAAATGACCGGCGCAGGCATGATGGATTGTAAATCCGCCCTGAGTGAAGCCGGCGGCGATTTTGAAAAAGCCATTGAAATCCTTAGAAAAAAGGGCCAGAAATTGTCCGTTAAGCGCGCCGACCGGGAAGCCAAAGAAGGCGCGGTCATTGCCCTGGTTTCTCCCAACCGCTCCAAAGGCGTGGTCATCCGGCTGAGCAGCGAAACCGATTTTGTTTCCAAAAACGAAGATTTTATAAATACGGCCAGGCAAATCGCCCAGGTGGCCCTCGAACAGTTTCCGCCCAGCCTGGAAGAACTGCTTTCCCTCAAACTCAACGGGGTCAGCATCGGCGATAAAGTCACCGATATGGTAGCCGCCATCGGGGAAAAAATCGGGCTGGAAAGTTATGAAAGACTGGAGGCGCCCTTGGTCGTTCCTTATATCCATATGGGCAACCGGGCCGGGGTCATCGTGGGCCTCAACAAAGCAGGAGACCAATACCTGGAGGCCGGCAAGGATGTGGCCATGCAGATCGCAGCCATGAAACCCATAGCCGTCACTCCTGATGGAGTCGACAAATCCGTGATCGAAAAAGAAATCGAGATCGGCAAGGAAGTCGCCCGCCAGGAGGGCAAAGCGGAGGAAATGCTCGAAAAAATTGCCCTGGGTAAACTCAATAAATTTTACAAAGAAAATACCCTCCTACAGCAGGAATTCGTCAAAGATTCAAAATTGAACATAGACCAATACCTGAAGAAAGTGGATAAAGACTTAACCGTCACCGCGTTCAAACATGTGATGAACGGTTAAACCAACTTGCGGCCGGCTTGTTTCAGTATTGACAAGATTTGGAATTTATTTCGGAATTTTATCAACACATGGAAGAAAAGCAGAGCCCGCAGCTCACCGATCAGCGCAAGAAAGATCATCTCGACCTTGCCTTGCAATCCAGGATGAATGCCCTGCAGGCCGATGAGCGGTTTTATTATGAACCGCTGCTCAGCGGGCACCCGAGCCATTCAAACATCCCCGAAACCCCCTGGGACGGAAAGGTCCTGAAAAATCCAATCTGGATTTCATCCATGACGGGCGGCACCGCGGAAGCGGTGGTCATCAACGAACGCCTGGCCAGGATCTGTAAAGCCTTCGGCCTGGGGATGGGCCTTGGATCCTGCAGGATCCTGCTCGATTCCGACCAGTATCTTTCAGATTTTAAGGTCAGAAAATTTATGGGCGATCAGCCCCTTTATGCCAACCTGGGCATCGCCCAGGTGGAACAGATCCTGTTGCAGGAAGCCTGGGATAAAATAGAGCGGCTGATCGAACGACTGGAAGCGGATGGCCTCATCATTCATGTAAACCCGCTCCAGGAATGGTTGCAGCCGGAAGGCGATCCCATCCTGCATCCCCCCCTTCAAACCATCGTGAGCACACTCCAAAACATCAAAGCGCCCCTGATCGTTAAAGAAGTCGGGCAAGGCATGGGGCCGGAAAGCCTGGAAGCCCTGTTGAAGCTGCCCCTCGCAGCCATAGAATTTGCCGCCCTGGGGGGGACCAATTTTTCAACCCTGGAAATGAAAAGACGCCCGGCGGGAAATACCGGGGAATACGACAACCTCAGCCGGGTCGGTCATACCGCCGGCGAAATGACCCGTTTTGTGAACGAAATCGTATCCCGGCTCGGCGACCAGGTAAAATGTGGAAGCGTGATCATCTCCGGCGGGATCAAAGATTTCCTGGACGGTTATTATTATATGCAAAAGCTGCGGTTCAAGTCCGTTTACGGTCAGGCTTCGGGCTTCCTGCAACCGGCCAGAAAAAGTTATGATGCCCTTTACGATCATGCCCGGGGACAGATAGACGGGCTGCAGATGGCTTATGGATACTTACGCGTAAGATAACAGGATACCCTCAGGATGCAACCAAAAACAATTACCGGTTTCTCAAAATTATCCAAACTCGGCAAGATCAAATGGCTGGTCGAGAATTTTTTTAAGGATCCCGAAAACGTCATGCATGAACTGAAGAGTTATTGGCTGGACAACCAAGAGCACCAGGAACTCCTGGACGGGATCAGTGAAAATACGATCAGCAATTATCCCCTGCCGCTGGGCGTCGTACCCAATTTTGTCCTGAACGGCAAGACCTACTGTGTGCCCATGGTCACGGAGGAGAGCAGCGTGGTCGCGGCGGCATCCAGTGCGGCCAAATATTGGATGGAACGCGGCGGCATCCAAGCCGTGATCATCAACAACCTGAAAATCGGCCATGTCCATTTTTACTGGACAGGCAGTCCTGAACGCTTCGGTGAATTGTTCGAACTTCTCAAACCCAAACTGCTGGAAGAATCCCGCGGCTTGATGGAGTCCATGCTTAAAAGGGGAGGAGGCCTCAAATCCCTGACCTGGAAAAGCTTCACGGGGAGGGAACCCGGGCTCTACCAGCTCTTCGCGGAGTTTGACACCCGGGATTCCATGGGCGCCAATTTCATCAATACGGTGCTCGAACAATTCTCCTCGACCTTGCAGGAATTTTTTAAGTCGGATCCGGCTCTGGACGGCGACGAAAGGGAGATCGACGTGATCATGGCCATCCTGTCCAACTATACTCCCGATTGCCTCGTGCGGACCTGGGTCGAATGCCCCATTGCGGACCTCGGTGATTTTCCCGGAAGGATGGACGCCCTCACTTTTGCCGAACGGTTTTATCATGCGGTGCGTATCGCCCAGGTGGATCCTTATCGCGCCTGTACCCACAACAAAGGCATTTTCAACGGGATCGATTCCGTGGCTTTGGCCACCGGCAATGATTTCCGTTCCATTGAAGCCTGCGGCCACACCTACGCGGCCAGGACAGGAAAATACCAGAGTTTGAGCCATTGTGCCATCGACCAGGGGATGTTCCGATTTTGGATGGAACTGCCTTTGGCTGTAGGCACGGTGGGCGGACTCACCTCACTCCATCCCATTGCCAAACGTTCCCTGGAAATGCTTGAAAACCCCGGCGCCGGGGACCTGATGATGATTATAGCCGCTACCGGCCTGATCCAGAATTTTGCCGCCCTGCGTTCCCTCGTGACCACCGGCATCCAGCAGGGCCATATGAAAATGCACCTGAATAATATCCTGACCCAAACCGGGGCCAGCCCGGAAGAAAAGGAATCGGCTGCGGCCTATTTTTTGGACAAAACAGTATCCGTAAACAGCGTCAAACTGTACCTGGAATCCATCAGAAAAAGCGGTTGAATGCTCCGCAGCCCATCAGGGTTTATCGTTCGCGGCCTCATCCGCGGGGGCCTCTTCCGGAATTTCCAGGGGCTGGTCAGCCATATCTTCGGTGATCTTTTTCACGATTTTATATTCACTGAGAAAGGCCTTTGCCACCACGCGCAGCACCGTATAGGCAGGAATGGCCAATATCATCCCGGTGATGCCCCCGATTTTGGCCGCGATCAGGATCACCAGGAAAATTTCCAGGGGATGGGCTTTCACGGTTTTTGAAAAAAGGAAAGGTTGCACCAGCCAGTTGTCGATCACCTGGGCAATAAAGACCGAACCGATGGCCTTGATGCAAAGGGGAAGGATGACCTGGCTGAAATCGGCTCCGACATAACCGGTCAGGGTGATGAAAGCGGCGAAAATCATGCCGATGATCGGGCCTACATAGGGGATCACGTTCATCAGGCCGCCAAAAAAGCCGATCAACAGGGCATTCCGGACCCCGAACAGGGTGAGGGCGATGTAACTGATCAGGCAAAAAATGGATCCCTGGATCAGGATGCCGCTGAAGTATCTGCGAAGCAGGCGGCTGGCATCCGAAAGGATATGGCTGATTTTTTCCTCATGGCGTTTCGGAACGATGGCCACCAGGTATTCCTGGAAAAGGCCAGACTCCTGGAGAAAGAAAAAGGTGATAAAGATGATGGAACCCACGGCCAGGGTGAGGTTGCTCCCGATCTGGATGATGGATCCGAATATATTGGAAACCCGCTCCGGCCGGAACCATTTTTGCACCACTTCGAAGATCTGGTCCATGACCGACTGCTCGGAAGAAATCAAGCCCAGGCTCTGGAGTTCATTATTGATATAGGTGATGGGGGGTTGCAGGGAAGCCCCGATTTTATCGTAATCGATGTTGGCGAGGTGCGAGGCTTGTTCAATGATTATGGGGATAAAAAGGACGCCGATGAGCAGGATAGCCAGGATGTACAACAGAATGGTCATCACCGCCGCCACGGAAGTACCATAACTGAATTTGTTCAGTTTGAGTTTTTCAAGAAACAGCTTCATGATCGGCTGTCCGAGCATGGACAAGACCCAGGATGCCAGAATAAATGAAACCAGGTCTGAAAAGTAGTAAAGCAGGTAAAGACCCAGCGCGGATAAAATGACAATCCATATCGTGCGTGCATTTGTTTGCATAGATCAACTCGTTTGGGGCCGATTTTAGCCCGGAAAATCCCTGTTCTGGAGGGCCTAAAGTTAAATTATTTGTTCATGAAAAACATTTCGACTAATTTTAGTGACCGATGCGCTCTGATTGTATGAAACCGTTTTGGCTGGGCCTTTTTACCCTGGGTACAGCATTTATGGTCCGGGCGCAGACGACCATCCAGCCCAGGCAGATGGATTACGGGTACAGCGGCGTCCTCTATACCAGTGAGTATACCCTGCAAGCCGACCTTCAGACCAACGGTTTTAAACTGGGTTACCGGAAAGGCACCATTAAAAAATACTATCTCACGACGTTCTACCACCTGGATTTCGGTACCTTAAAACATCCCAAGGAATACCGGCAAAGCCTGCGCACCCAGTCGATCCTGCACAACATCACCAGCGCCAACAGTTTTATCTATGGTAAACAGAATTCATTCATGGCGGTCCGGGGCGGAATCGGGGGGAAAAGATATTTTTCCGAAAAAGCAAAAAGGAAAGGAATTTCCGTAGCCCTGGCCTATGAAGGCGGGCCTTCCCTGGGTTTTACAAAGCCTTATTACCTCGATATCCGCAGGTACAACGGGGACCGTTATTTTGTCCAGGCCGAACGTTACAGTGAGGAAAACCGGGAGGACTTTCTCGACCTGAACAGCATTGCCGGGTCCGCCTCCTTCCTGAAAGGGATCACACAACTCCGGATGATTCCCGGCATCCAGGGCAAAGCCGCCCTTAATTTCACCTTCGGAGATGTCGAAGAGTATGTGAAATCCGTGGAAGCGGGCCTGATGATGGATCTTTACCTGCGCAAGATTCCCATTATGATTGAAGCTCCGAATTCCGCTTATTTCATCAATTTTTACCTCGGCATTCAACTGGGCAAGCGTAAATAATAGCCTCGTTATTTTAACATTTCGCTTAGCCAATTAATTTTTATTTTTACCGTTTATAGTCTGGGATAGATGAAAAAAGCTTGCGTATTGGTCTTGATGTTGTCCTGTATTTACGGTACAGCACAGGATATTCATTTTTCCCAGTTTTACATGTCCCCGATCCATCTCAACCCGGCCATGACCGGGGTCATGAACTGCAACAAACGCTTTATCGGGAATTACCGCAACCAATGGTCCAGTGTGCTCCGGTCCAATGCCTACAATACCTTCGCCGCTTCCTACGATCAGCGGATTGAAGTGGGCAGGTACGACTATTTCGGCATTGGAGGCGGGTTTTGGGGCGATGTGGCAGGCCAGCTTAATTTCGGGACCATCCAGGGGAAGCTGGCAGGTTCCTTCAGTAAAAGAATGGCCGGCAGCAGGACCAACTCGCATTACCTGGCCGCCGGTTTTGATGTGGGCCTGGCCCAAAGAAGCATTGATTTTACAAAAGCCCAGTACGGCAGCCAGCACGATGGCCAGGGAGGATTTGACCCCACCCTGCCCGGAGAGGCCCTGGACCGGGACAATTTTGTATTTGCCGACCTGAATGTTGGCTTGCTCTGGTTCAGTGTCCTGGATAAAAACAATTTTTATGTGGGGGCGGCCTACAGCCACCTCAACCAGCCTAACCAGTCCTTCAGCAATGACCGGCTGGTCCCCCTGACCAGTAAAATCACGGTACATGCCGGAGGCGAAATGGCCCTGAAAAACAACCTGAGCCTGGTCCCCGGCCTGGTGATGTTCAGGCAGGGTGAAGCTTTCGAACTCAACCTGGGTACCAGTGCCAAATTCATCACCCAGAAAGCCAAGGATTTTGAACAATCCTTCCAGTTTGGGGCCTGGGTTCGGTTGGCCAACCATTTTGAAAAAACATTTACCACGGATGCAGTCATTGTCTCCTCCCGCTTTGATTTCAACCAATACGGCATCGGCCTGAGTTATGACTTGAACATTTCCAGCCTGAGGCCGGCAAGCAATGGCAACGGGGCATTTGAACTGTCCCTGATTTACAATATCTGTGATGGATCCTCCAGGAGAGGGGTCTATTGCCCTACTTTTTAATCTCCATTTTTTTTTCGACCGACAAATTTGGTAGTCCCGTGAAAAACAATACCTCGTCGCAAGACGGAGTTTATTGTTTTTTTCTTTGACTTTTATTTTATTTGCTCACGATATAAAAACCAAAAAAATGTTCGGCTCAAAAAAAACAGAATCAACCACCAGTACCCCGGTCAAAAGCATTTCTTCAAACGCCGGATCTTCAGCCCTCAACAGCGTGGTGAGCGGCACCCGGATTGAAGGGAAAATCACCTGTGACAACGACATCCGGATCGATGGCAACCTCAAGGGTTCGCTGATCTGTCACAGCAAAGTGATCATTGGCCCCAGCGGGGTGGTGGACGGAGACATCGAATGTGAAAACGCGGTGATCGAAGGCCATTTTACCGGTATCCTGACGGTGAGGGACTCGCTCCAGGTAAAAGAGACCGCTAATATCAAAGGGGATATCAACACCGATAAACTGGTCGTCCATGCCGGCGCGGTCTTTAATGTGTCCTGCCTGATGAAAAATGAAGAGCACCAGGTGGTCACTTCCTCCTCTAACGGGATTTACACGGAGGTAGATCAAGTCTGAAAACTTTGACTCAACCGGAAAATCCCAGGAAACCTGCCGGTGAAATACTGAAATACTCAGGTATGGCTTTCCAGATGGCCGTGTACCTGGTGGCCGGCTGGTGGCTGGGCAGTTTCGCGGACCGTTATCTGAATACGGCAAAACCCTATTTTTCCCTTGCTTTTGCGGTTTTGTTCCTTTCTGCCTATTTTGTTAAACTAATCCGCGACCTGTCTAAAAAATAAATGAGCATCCGGCAGTTTTATATCCAACTGGCTTTCATCACGGGCCTTACCGGAATGACCCTTTACTTCCTTACCCGCTATTCCGGCTTTGAATCGGGCTGGTTTCCCCTGGTCGGCCTGATCTTTTTCTTCTTGTTTTCGATTCTGATCTTCCACCTGGGCCTCCATTCTGCAGGCCACCAGGATAAAAACCGGTTTACCGGCGTGGTCATGGGCATGATCTTTTTGAAGCTGGTCCTGACCCTGGGTATTGTGCTTGTTTACGATAAAATGATCGCCCCGCTGGGGATCCAGCATGTCCTCAGCTTCCTGATCGCCTACCTGTTTTTCACTTTTTTTGAAGTGTATTTTATGTCCAAACTGGCCCGTAGGCGTCCTGCATGAACCAGGATATCCTCCATGCCCATACCTCGAGGGGGGACTTCACCGCCGGGCAATTGGATGCGTTGGAAGTCAGTCTTCTTCCGGACCAATCCTACCTGGTCATGGTGAATAACAAACCCATCATCGTCCGCATCGAGTCCTGCGGCTCAGACCTGCGAAACTTTACGGTACGGGTTGGCCGGGATAAGGTGGAGGTGGGCCTGGTCCGGGAAATAGACCAACTGGTCCAATCGATGGGATTCAACAAATCGGTTCGGCACTGGGTAGAAACCCTCCGGGCGCCTATGCCGGGGATGGTCAAGCAGGTCCTCGTTCAGGAAGGCGAGGAGGTTCCGGCAGGCCATCCCCTGATCGTGCTGGAAGCGATGAAAATGGAAAATGTGATCCGGTCCCCGCAGGCCGGAAAAATAAAAAAAACTGAAGTGAAACCGCACCAGACGGTCGAAAAGGGACAGGCCCTGATCCTGTTTTGGGATCAGGCTTGATGTAGTATCTTCGGGCATGACCTTAAAACAGTTTTTTGATTTCATTTCTGAGCACCCTTCCCTGATCTTGTTTTATTCGGTTGCCGTGCCCCTGAGTGCAATCCTTACCGGCCTTTTCAGCAGGGGAGAGGGACATCTTGCGCCCTGGAAATACCTTTATGCTTTCCTGGTTTATTTTGTCTGTATTCCAGGCATTTTTGCCGTCACGCTGGATGTCTATTTATTCTTGTTTGAGCGGCAAAGCATCTGGGAGTCCAACCTGTACACCCAGTTTTTACCGGTGCTGGTCATGCTGATCACCCTCATGATCATCAAAAGGTTTGTACGGCTGGAATCCATTCCGGGTTTTGGCCGGCTCACCGGCCTGATCCTGATGATTTCGGCCGTCCTGGTGGCCATGTGGTTTCTGGACAAAACCCATATTTTCGTTTTCTCCTATATGCCTTTTTACCAGGTGGTCCTGTTGCTCGTGGTTTTGTTTGTGGTCCTTCGGCTGGCCTGGCGAAAATGGGCGGGCTGATTTTTCTGCCCGATTGATTACCTTTAAGGTCCAATTATAATTTCCCTCGCAAAACCTTACTCTGCATTTCTTAACCCAAAAATCCCTTTATGAAAGCGTTGAAGTATATCGGATTATTGCTCCTCACCCTGCTGGCCCTCTTCCTGGTCCTCGGCCTGGTAAGCACCAAAAAAGTGCACCTGGAAAGGACCACCCTGATCAAAGCCCCGGTGAGCACGGTCCAGGATGTGGTACGCCGGTTTTCGACCCAGAAAGCATGGAATCCCTGGCAGGAATACGACCCCGAAATGAAAGTCACCCTGGAAGGGGAGGATGGAAGCGTGGGCTCAAAATATTCCTGGAGCGGAAATAAAGATGTAGGAAAAGGCTACCAGATGATTACCAATATTGCCCCGGATTATGTGGGTTCGGAACTTGTTTTTGAAGAACCCTGGTCCAGCAAGGCCACCATCGGCATGAAGCTGACCGAAGAGGACGGCGCCACCCGGGCCACCTGGTCCTTTGACAGCGAAACCCCCTTTCCCTGGAACGCCATGAACCTCTTTATGAATATGGATAAATTGCTCGGCCCGGATTTTGAAAAAGGCCTGAACAAACTCAAGACTTATATTGAAACCGAGGTGGATAAAAAATACAGGGGCTACACGATAAATGAGTCTGAACATCCGGCCAGGTTTTTTGTCGGGATGCGAAAGACCGTGGCTATTCCCCAAATCACTTCCTTTTTTGCAGAACAATTTGGCAAAATATATGCCGCGATTCAAAAAGCCGGCATTGAAATGGACGGCATGCCGGCGGGATTATACTTTACCTATGATGAAACGGCGGGTACTACGGACATGGTGGCGGGCATCCCGGTAAAAGGCAAAGCCTCCGTGCCCGGATTCTCAACATTTGAAATCCCGGCCGGTACGGAATTGAGCCTGGACTATTTCGGGGCTTACGATAAAATGGGGGAGGCGCATTATGCTATGGAAGACTATATCAGGGAAAAGGCGCTGACCGGCAGGGTTCCGGTGATCGAAGAATATTTATCCGATCCTGAACTGGAACCGGATACTGCAAAATGGCTGACCCGGGTGATTTATCCGGTGTCCAAATAACCGGTTTCTGACCTAAAATTTGTATCCCAGGGTCAGTACCAGCCTGTTGAGCTGGTGTTTGTTATTGACCAGTTGGGGATCATTCGAAGCGGTAGTGTAGGGTAAATACCCATCATCGTAGCGTGTATGGCGCATGGCCACATCGGAAAAGAAACGTCCTCCGCGGACTCCCAGGCCAATGCTGTAGGTCGTGGTGAATTCGTTTTCATTGGCATAAGGCGAACCCTGGAGGAACACTCCTCCCCGTAAACGCAGGACATCAATCGCGATTTCCGCCCCGGCCCGCAGATTTAAGGCGGACTGGAATTGTTTATCGATGTCCTGGTTGAGTTCCCGTTCGAAATCCCTGAATTCCCGGTCCATGGAAAAACTGGATTGGGTATAATCCACGTACTCCACGGAAGCTCCGATAAATCCATTCTTGCCGAGGACGGAACCGAAACTGGCGCCTGCACGCAGGGGGGTGGCGATTTTATAAGTGAATATTCCGGTTTGGGGGGAAGAGGCTTCATAAGACTGGATTTGCCCCTGGTCGAGGTAACTGTAACTGGCTGAGGTTTCATACGTCTCGTCAATCTCAAGAAATGAAGGGGACTGGAAGGATAGTCCCAGTCGGAACAGGTTGTGAAATTTGAACAGGGCGCCCAGTTTTAAATTTATCCCGCTTCCTTCCGTTTTAAGAAACTCCGTGTATCCCAGGTTTTCAAATACGGGATTGAGGTTTTCGGGATCTGCTTCCTCATAGCTTTTTTCCTCCCGGAAAGAAATGAGGGGAATCCCGAGGGAGGCGCCCAGCATGAGCCGGTCTTTATAATTGGCCCCAAGGGCAAAGTTGAGTTCCGATTGATGGCCCCTGGATTCAACAGACTGGCTTTTGAACACCGCTTTGTTTGCATGGTCCATAAAATCGCTTTCATATACCCCGTCATTGTTGGAATCAAAGATCGCTCCGGTCTCATAGGCCAGGCCGCTTGCAAAATCGTCGAGATCGTCCGGGTTGAGGTGCAATGCCTGTTCCCGCCAATGATCCGTGATGCTGCCGGTGGTGGCTCCTTCAAAATAGAGGTTGCGGTTGTAGTCATTGAGACGGTTGAAACCAATGGCAAAATTGACTTTTTTCCAAGAGGATCCTTCATAACCGTTTCGTACGATGACGATTCCCAGATTGTCGATGCCTGCACCGTATTTGTTTTCCTGAAGAAAAGCCGATCCTTTGAGGGAAGATTTTACCTGGTTATAAAACAAAGCGGGAGAAAAAACAAATTCTGAAAAATGATAGGCGCCAAGCCCGGCGGGATTTTCCGTAAGCCCGCCGAATTCGGCCCCTATGGCTCCCATGCTGCCCCCGACAGCCACGGACCGGGCGGTCCCTACCGGATCAGTCAGGGAGTACCTGAGGGCGTCGCTGGCATTTTGACCGCTGAGCCAGAAAGACAACGAAAAAGTGAGGGCGAACAAAATGGGTTTTTTCATATATCCTTATTCTAAATATGTTAATTTTTTCACTTCCGGGTATAAAAAATGGGTGTAATCCAAAGGATAACACCCATTTGGGTTTTTTTATCCAATCATTGATTGCGTGGGGAAGTCCTTCCGCCTCCGCTGCTCTGGGGTGCAGAACCTCCACTGCTCCGGGAGCCTCCGGATGATGGAGAAGATCCCGAGAACCCGCTGTTGCCGGACCTGGAGGGGGTATTAAAAGTTCTGTTTCCCGAACTTCCGCTGTTGCCGGAACCCCGGAAAATCGAATTATTGGAGTTGCCATTGGTCCTGGGAGCGGAATAACTTGGTGTTTCCCTTTCCGGTAAACGCATCCGGGTAGACCCGCTTGGAGTTTCCAGGTAAGGATGATTACGGGGTGCCATGTCCATTTGCCGGCTCTGCAGGCCGTCATTGTTCCTGGGGCTCACAGAACCACTCCTGCTGCTCCCGCTTCCGTTGTTTCCGTCACTCCTGGGAGATTGAGGAGTGGAAATGGGTTCATTCCTCCTCGGACTTTCCATATTGCGGTTTCTTTCCTGGTTGGAAGGATCATTAAATCTAGGGGCGTTTCTTTGATTGTTATCCTGGGTATTGTTGTCAAAATCCCGGAAACTCCTGGGTTTTTCGGTCTGCGTGGCCCGGCTGGATTCGTTATTGCCCCTTGGGCTGATACGGTCTGAAGATCCTTCGGCAGCTTTGGGCTGGTTACGGCTGATGGGTACATTTCTTTCCCTTACCACGGTGGTTTCCACATCCCTCGGAGTGGTGCGCCTCAGCGGTTGACCCGTGCTGTTTCCGGTCGGTTCGGAGAATATCCTGGTGGAAGATCTGCTGGGACCGCGGTCCCCCGTCGTGGTCGTTCCGTATCTCCGGGGCCCGAAAAAGGAATTGTTGTCCGTATAATACCTCGGCTGATAAGTCCCGTTGTACCGGTTGCCCCAGAAATTATTGTTGATATAATAGTTATTGGAGTACCAGCTGGTGGGGCACCAGGCGTTACCAGCCCAATAAAAATTGTTGTAGCGGTTAAAAAGGAAGGGGTCGTAAGACCAGTAGCTGAAAGCCCAGGGATCCCAGTATCGGTAACTGTTGAACCGTTGCCACCTGTTCCACCGGTTAAAATCATAAAATGAGAAAAACCCTATACCGATCCTTGGAGTGATGAATCCAAATCCCCTGGAATAATAAAAGGGATCAAAATACCAGGGATCCCAATAAAACGGGTCGTAAAACCCGCGGCCGATCAGCGGACGGTGAAAGCGACGGATCCGGTGGGTATAACTGTAATCGTACTCGTCCAGGTAGTTATAGGCTTCGTCGTCATAGGCATCGTAATCCTCCTCGTAATAGGCCTCCTGATCATCATAACGTTCGTTGCCATAATAATCAGCCTGATTGCTCACGGGTTTTGGCCTGCTCCGGGCGGCCCCGGAACTGTAGTAAATGTCATCGTACTGGGCGGATGCAGAAAACGCACCCGTGGCCAGCGCAAGGATCATTACTCGGAGAAAACTTTTTTTCATTTTGGCTTTTTGTTTAATTGTTTGAGCAATTTGGAGTACGCTTATCTTTTCAACATCTAAATTATTAATTTTGTGCCTCATATTATGTTAAATAGAATTAATAATGATTGTGCGGTACGTTAAAAGCAAGCCCTGACACAATATTCATTTTCATATAAATTTGACGGATTCATCAGCAAAAAAGTTACCTGGGGGAATTATGGCAAAGGAAATCACGGCAAGGGCGGAAAATTATGCCCAATGGTATCTGGACCTTGTACAGAAAGCAGACCTGGCGGACCATTCCGCCGTCCGGGGCTGCATGGTCATCAAACCCAGGGGTTATGCCATCTGGGAAAAAATACAGGCCAAGCTGGATAAACGTTTCAAAGACACCGGCCATGTCAACGCTTACTTTCCCTTGTTTATTCCGAAAAGTTTTTTGAGCAAGGAAGCGGAACACGTGGAAGGCTTCGCCAAAGAATGCGCCGTGGTCACCCACCATCGCCTGAAAAAAGATCCGGGGGGGAAAGGCCTCATCGTAGATCCCGAAGCCCTGCTGGAAGAAGAACTGGTGGTGAGGCCGACGAGTGAAACCATCATCTGGAATACCTATAGAGACTGGATACAGAGTTACCGCGACCTGCCTTTGCTCATCAATCAATGGGCCAACGTAGTTCGGTGGGAGATGCGGACCCGGCCCTTTTTGAGGACCACTGAATTTTTGTGGCAGGAAGGGCATACTGCGCATGCCACCGCTGAAGAGGCCATAGAGGAGACCGCGAGGATCCATGAGATCTATGCCCGTTTTGTTGAAGATGAACTGGCCATGCCGGTCATCAAAGGGCGGAAAACGGCTTCGGAACGGTTTGCCGGAGCCGTGGAAACCTATACCATCGAAGCGCTGATGCAGGACAACAAAGCGCTGCAGGCAGGTACCTCTCATTTCCTCGGACAAAATTTTGCGAAGGCCTTTAATGTGACCTTCCTGACCGAAAAAAATCAGAATGAGTTCGTCTGGGCAACCAGTTGGGGGGTGAGCACCCGCATGGTGGGAGGCATGATCATGACCCATTCGGACGACGACGGCCTGGTGTTGCCGCCCCGGATGGCCCCGCTCCAGGTGGTCATCATCCCCATTCCCAAGCCGGCTCCCGCCCTGGACGAAAAAACGGAACAGATTCTCAAAGCTTTAAAGGACAAGGGGATTACCGCCTCTTACGACAAGGACGAGCGGAACCGCCCGGGCTTTAAATTCGCCCAGAATGAAATGTATGGAGTTCCTGTCCGGATAGGTATGGGCATGAGGGACCTGGAAAACAACCAGGTCGAAGTGGTGCGAAGGGATACCAGGGAAAAAGTGATGGTCCCGATCGATGGGGTGGCCGGTTATATTGAAGAGCTGTTGGTGCGGATTCAGCACGACTTGTTTGAAAAGGCCTTGAAGTTTAGGTCGGACAACAGTCATTATATCGATTCCTATGAAGAATTTAAGGAAAGGATAGAGGAACCCGGGGGCTTTTTTTATTGCCATTGGGATGGAACGCCGGAGTCAGAAGCCAGGTTAAAAGAGGAGACCAAGGCTACCATCCGGTGTATACCGGTCGACCAGCCGGAAGAAAAAGGCCGCTGCCTCCTGACCGGCAGGCCGTCCTCAGGAAGGGTGATCATGGCCCGGGCATACTGATCCTGCCCTTTACGCTAAGGCCTGGTTTCAAAGGGTCAAAAAATAATTTAACTAAACCAGGGGTTAAATTTAAGGACGGGTGCCCGGACACCCGTTAAGCCTTTTACATTAAATGGTGACTGCGGTTCAATAAAAACCGATTTAAAGACGTAATTTTATAAACAGAATTTCCTGACATGAAAAAGATACTTACACTGCTGCTTGTATGTTCCTTCGTCTTTTCATATAAAGATATTCTTCATGCCGGCCCCGGGCTGGAATACACAAAATCCGGCGGGGGCGAATACAACAGGGATCAGATTCACCAGCTCATCCTGATGTGTGACACGCTGATCCAGCAGGGAAAATTTGATAAAGCTTTATCCCTGGCGGAAGAAGCCGAGCGTGCGGCCAGGAAAACCAAAAGCGTTGAATTGCAGGCCATGGCCCTAAACCGTCAGGGCAAGGCCCTGATGGCCCAGAATAAAAAAGCCGAAAGCCGTTTTGAGAAAAGCAACGACCTGCTGATCAAAGGGAACATCAAAAACCAGGGCCTGATCCTGGATAATTTAAACCAGCTAAGGGTGCTTGCGACACTGAAAAATGATAAACAGGCCCTCTCCGAAATCGATTATGCGATTTCCAAACTCCGGAAAGGCCAGTCCCTGGAACAATTAGGTTCCCAGGCCGAAAACCTGAAAGCGGAAATCGTCAATATTGAAGCGGAGAAAGAAAGCATAGAAGCGGAAAAAAAGAGATTGGCGGAGGAAAAGGAAAACTTAAATAAAGCCCTGACGGAACAGCTCTCCCTCCACAACAGCCTGGTGACCGACCAGGCCAAACTCAGGCAGGAAAGCCGTAAAATCCAGCAAGACCTGGAGAAGAAAAAGAATGAGATCAACCTGATGTCCCTGGAACAGATGCGCGAAGAGTTGATCCGCAAAGAACAACAGGAAATGATTGTGTTTATGCAATCCCAGGACAGCCTCAATATGGAGAGACTGAAAAACCAGGACCTGATGTTGAGTGAAAGCCGTTCCAAACGCAATTTTTACATCGCGACATCCATTGCCCTCCTGGGCTTGTTCGGATCGAGTTTTTACGGGTTCATCAAAAGCCGTCAGAATGCCAAACTGTTGCAGGAAAAAAATGCCCTGATCGAAGCCGAACGTCAGCGCTCGGACCAACTCCTGCTCAACATCCTGCCCGCCACCGTCGCCTCCGAGTTAAAAAACAACGGGTTTACCAAAGCCAGCCATTTTGAAGAAGTTACGGTTTGTTTTGCCGATTTTGTAGGCTTCACCACCATTGCCGGAGTGACCGATCCTCAGAAACTGATCGGGGAACTGAACACCTGCTTTAAGGCCTTTGATGAGATCATTGCCAAATACGATCTGGAAAAAATCAAAACGATCGGCGACTGTTATATGTTTGCCGGAGGCCTTCCGGAAGAAGGGAAAGGCAACCAGATTGTGGAGATGATCAATGCGGCAAAAGAGATTCAGGTCTGGCTGGATGCCTGGAATGAAGAACGCGAAGGCCTTGGGAAGGCCCGCATGGACATCCGGATCGGCATTCATATGGGGCCTGTGGCCGCCGGGGTGATCGGCAGCAAAAAGTTTGCCTACGATATCTGGGGCGATACGGTCAACATGGCCGCAAGGCTCGAACAATCGAGCGAAAAAGGCAAGATCAACATTTCCGGCGAGACCTACGAGAAGGTAAAGGATATTTTCAAATGCGAATACCGCGGCAAGATCCCCGCCAAAAACAAAGGCCTGGTGGATATGTATTTTGTGGAAAACTGAATCACCCCTCAATCCTCAATCCTCACCCCTCAATCCTCACCCCTAAAAAAAAAGCGACACGATCTTTCCATCGCATCGCTTATATTTTTCGGTTACTGATTAACTAGTTAACTGATTAACTGGCTAACTGACTAACTGACTAACTACACTCCTTTCACCGGAACACTCACCTTGGTTTTGTCCCAGAGAATGTCAAACCCTTTGGCGGTAGCCGTTATAGTGAATAATTCCAGGGCTTCTGAAGCCATGCCGGCCGGCACTTTTACTTCCGCAACGTTTTTACCTTTGATTTTATCATAACCGTATGCGCCCCATTGTTTGAGCTCAGAATTCAGGATGATGGTCCATTCTTTTTCAGTGGGGATGGTGAACAGGGTGTAGGTGCCGGCTTTTACCATCTTGCCTGCAAAATCCACATCTTTTTTGAAGGTGATTTCGGTGGCTTCGTTGGCTCCGGTACGCCATACGGCGTTGTAAGGCACGAGGGCTCCGAAGATTTCACGGCCTTTTTTGGAGGGGGCTCCGTAAGTAATCTTAATGAGGTCATTTTCGGTGCTCATCGCAGGGCTTGCTTTGGCAGCCTGGGCCATGCTTTCGAAAGCAAACATGCCCAGCAGGGCAATCAGGAAGATTTTTTTCATATGAATTTTAGTTAATGAATAATTCGCAAAAATATTTGATCTCAAAACCATATCAGGATCTGTTTTGTTATAAGAGTATTAAAATTTAAGAAAACTAGAACGGGCTGAGTTTATTTTGCATCGACCTGCTCGGCTTCCGTCATCGCATAAATCAGGCGGTTGACATCATTTTCATTCAGCTCCAGTTTCCCCCTGAGCGTGACGGCTTCCGAGGTGAATTTTACCGGGGTCTTGGCATAAATTTCCATGACGGTTTCCGGTCCCGCGCCTCCGCAAAAGAAACACATATTGTAAGGAAAGGCGGACAGGATAAATTCAGTATGGCTTTTATATCCGTCGGTGGGAATGATATATCCTTTGATTTCAACGATTTTGCCGGACAGCGCTTTGATCTCCTCACCGAAAATGGGTTTGTCGATCTTAAAGCCCAGGGCTGCGTCGAATTCCTTTTTAAAAGTGATTTTACCCAAGGTATTCCAGGTCGTGCTGCTGTTCTGGCCGTTAAGTCCGGAGGCCAGGATCAAAAAGAATAAAATCAGGAATTGCTTCATGACGCAAAATTAGGGCATTAGATCCATTCCATGCCGGGGAAAGTTTAGGGTGCCTGGCTGCCGGATGCCAGTTCGTCCCAGGCCGCTCCCAGCGGACGGGCAATGCCATCCCCCTTCCACTCTCCCGCTCCGGGTATTTCCGTGGTCTTCAGAAAATCTTCTTTCGTCATTCCTTTGGCCCGGGCATCCGCCGTGAAGTCAAGCAAAGCTTGCAGGTATGATTTGAATGCCTCCAGATCCTGACGGGTACCCGTGACCGGGTAGGCCTCCGCGGCGTGCCCGAAAACATAGGTGGTTTTCGGGTGGAAGGTCCGGATGGCCCGGTCCAGGACCCGGACCCAGTTTTGGACACTGGCTCCTGCGGACCGGTCCACATTGGGATGGCGCCGGTTGAACATCAGGTCCCCCATATGGACAATCTTTGATTTTTCCAGGTGGATGAGGCTGTCTCCATCGGTATGCCCTGGCCCAAAATAATGCAGGGTGATCCGCTCACGGCCTATTTTTTCACTCCAGACGTTTTCGAAAGTCTGTGAAGGATAGAGCTGGCCCGCTTCCAGGTTCCGCTCTTTGGCTACTTTCATTTGATTGGCCTTTGAATTCTTATGCGCCAGCACCCTTCTTACCAGGTCTTTGAATGCGATATTGCCCCCGGAATGATCCCCGTGGTGATGGGTATTGATCAGCAGCTCAAAGGGCTCGTCGCCCCTTTTTTTCAATTCAGAGATCAGGTGGCCTGCCTGGTCCGGAAACTGAGAATCCACGACCACCATGCCCTGTTTGGAAATATGGAACAGGATCGTGCCGCCCCTTTCCGTAAATATTCCGGTGTCCCGGGTGAGCATTTTTATATTCCAGGGATCTGCAAAAAAACTTTTGATGAGGGCATCCGGAGACCATGCTGCAGGCATCAGGAACGAGGAGTTGCGGATGAATTCGCGTCTTTTCATGGTGTATAAAATGATTTACAAAAGTAGTGGAAATAGCCAGGGTTTGCCGGGCGCTTCCGAGGGGCACCGGGAGTGCTGTCCGGATTCTTATTCAGGCTTCATCATCGGTCATCTTCTCCTGTTCGCTGAGCCGCTCCATCAGTCTTGCCGAAATGCCAAGGAAGTCCATTTCAGTGAAAATCCCCACCAGTTCGTTGTCCTGGACTACCGGAAGGCAGCCTATTTTATGGGTTCGCATCAGGCTCATGGCTTCCATGATGGTGGTGGAAGGGCTGGCGGTCACCGGCTTGCGGATCATGATATCCTTTACCGTCTTTGGAAATTTCTTTTTATCCGTAAAATACTGAAGCAGCAGGCGTGAGGTCACGAGGCCAACAAGGCGGCCTTTCTGGTCCTCGACCGGCGTATAACGGATCCGCTTCCACTGCATCATTTCAGCCACAAAATCGATGATGTCCTCCTTTTGGGCCGTGAGCAGGTCGGTCGTCATAAAATCCCCCACCAGCAATTCCTGGGGTTTGTAATCCCTGAGGTCGCGGAGTTCCGGCAATTTCCATTTGTGGATCGGAAGGTTTTTTTTCTGTTGCCTGAGCATGGAAGAAGTCAGCACCGTAAGGGCTTCCGTGCGGTTGGTTTGTTCCAGCAGTTTGGTGTAGGCCCGGAGTTGCCAGCGCGCGCCGGTCATATGTTTTTTAGCCCTTTCTTCGATAATGCCCAGGAATTTGTCAATATCGGCTTCATCCACGCCCTGGGACCGCAGCCCGCTGTGGGCATAGGGCAGGAGTTCTTTCAGGATCAGGTCGACGGCAGGGATCTTCTGGTCTTCAAACCAGTTGAATTTGGAGTCGATGCCAAACTGTGCGCTCTTAACAAAATTGTCTGAAATGTCCGCAAAGGAGACTTTCTTGCGAATGTCGTCTTGATCTGCTGCGAGCCCGGTCATGGCTCCCAGCCAAAAGGCCGCATTGGCGATTTCATCTACGGTGGTGGGTCCGCTTGGGAATACCCGGTTTTCAATTCTGAGGTGGGGCTTGCCGTTTTCACTGATCCCGTAACAGGGCCGGTTCCAGCGGTAAACCGTGGAATTGTGTACCTGCAAGGCCCGGAGCCTGGGCACGCGGCCGTGATGGATCATATTGAGAGAATCTTCATTGATCTCGGTGGCCAGCAATACCCGGAACCGCACAATATCTTCTTTATAAATTTCCAGGATCGAATCATTGACCCAGTCCCGGCCGAAATGGACCCGGGCGCTGCGTTCCCGCATATGCGCCCTGGAACCGCGGGTATCCAGGGCTTGCTGGAACATGGCGATCCGGGATTCATGCCAGAGCCTTCGGCCAAAGACCAGGGGCGAGTTGGCCGCAATGGCGATCATCGGCCCGGCCAGAACCTGTGCGATGTTGTAAAACCGGGCAAACTGGTCCGGGGAGACTTGCAGGTGAACCTGGAAACTGGTGTTGCAGGCCTCCAGCAAGGGGGAGTCGTGCTTGAGGAGCAATTCGTCAATGCCGCTCAGCCGGAGCTCAAAAGAATCGGTCGACAATTGTTTCCGGATGGCTTCCATCAGGGCGAGATATCTTTTTTTCGGGGTCAGGTACTTATAGTCAAGGTCTGATTTTCTTATGGTCGGGATGATGCCCGTGAGCAGGATGTCCGCCTGGTGGGGTTCGAGCGCCTCTCTTACGATTTTCAGTTGGCCGAGGGCTTCCTCAAACATTTCGGAAAAACAAGTCCCCTTCAGTTCCCGCGGCTTAAAATTGGTTTCCAGGTTAAACATGGCGAGTTCCGTGTCCAACCAGTCATAAGCTTCCAGTTTTGGGGTCACCTTGGTATTGATGGGAGCAGGGCGGTAGTTTTTCAGGTCAAGGATGACCATCTCCTGTTCTGCCCCGATGCGGTGAATCCCGGATTCAAACCAATTATGAGCCAGCATGTATTCGAAAGATTTGACGTCCTGGAGCAGGGCTTTGGTAAATTTTTGCAGCTCTTTGGTACTGTTGGGTTGGTTTACTTTACTCTCTCCCATAATTCATTATATCACGGTGAAAAGTACCAATAAAAATTCAGCTTTCCGTGTTCCGGATCCTACCATGGGGTTCAGCCCATCAAGGACAATTCAGGGAGATCATATCCCAAAACCTATGTAATTTAGACTAATTCTAAATAGATAAAGCCCTTTCAACTAGCCATGATATATTATATGAAATTTTATTTGGTATAAAGTCAAATAGTAACTTTGCGGCGCACGATTAAATCATGTACCTGTGAATAATCTAAAATACCGGGCAGCGGTTTCTGCTTTTTTGATTTTCCTTTCTTTTAATGCTGCTTTTTCCCAATCCGGTTCGGACAGCAGCCTGCTGCTGAGCAGGGGTTTGCTTTTGTTTATTTTCCTGCTCCTGTTTGGCCTCATTATCCTGATATCCGAAAAAATGCTTCAGATCCAGGCGGTCCGTTCCGGGATAAAGGATGCCACCCGTTATTCGATCCTTCCCGAATTCTCCAGTTGGTTCCGTAAAAAACCAAAGGCTTATGTGGGAGAGGCCCCGGTCACTTATCTCAATAAAGGATTTGACCTGGCTCTTACCGGACAACCAAAACAGGATCTTGTGGAAGCGCGGGTAAACCGGTATGCCGTCAACGCGACGGATTTCCGCGGCCTTCCCCCCATCCCCAAGGTCGTGGTTACCGTGGGCCAGGAAGTAGCCGCGGGCGACCCGCTTTTTTATGACAAAAACAATACCGAAGTGCTTTATGTCGCTCCGGTGAGCGGAGAAATCATTGAAATCAACCGGGGTGAAAAAAGGGCCATTACGACGGTGGTGATCCTGGCTGATAAAAAAAACCGGTACAGATCATTGCCTCCTTTCGACCTGGGATCTTCAAGCCGGGAGCAAATTGTAAAATACCTGTGTGAAGGTGGCGTATGGCCCATGATCAAGGAAAGACCTTTCGGTACAATTGCCAGCCTCGACCATGCCCCCGACCAGATTTTCATTTCGTGTTTTGATTCCGCACCCCTCGCTCCTGACCTGGATTATGTCATTCGCGGGAAGGAGGGGGAATTTCAGAAAGGTTTGGAGGTCTTGAGCCGGCTTACCTCAGGCCAGGTTCATCTCGGACTCCGTGCAAATACGGATGAAGCCCCGGCAATGGCCTTCACCCAGGCCTCGGGGGTGGAAAAGCACTGGTTTAGCGGCAAACACCCGGCCGGCAACGTCGGGATCCAAATCCATCATACTGCTCCAATAAGAAAAAGAGAAAGGGTGTGGACGCTGGGAGTACAGGAAGTGCTCAGCATTGGGGCCCTCTTTCTCCGCCAGCGGCATGAGGCGGACCGGGTCGTGGCGCTCGGGGGAAGTGCCTTTACCCAAACCGGATATGTTCAGACTTATATTGGAGCCTCCCTCGGGGACCTGACCCAGGGCAGGCTTATAGAAAACAGCAGGCTCATTAGCGGCGATGTATACAGCGGCAAACAAGAAAGTGCCCAGGGATACCTTCATTACTACGATGACCAGGTATCCGCCATTCCCGAGGGTAACCACGAAACGCTCTTTGGATGGGCCATCCCCCGGATCATGCCGAGTGCTTCCGGAGTCTTTCCGAATAAATTGCTTGGGGATATTTCATATGATGCGGATACCAACACCAATGGAGAACCCCGCGCTTTTGTCATGACCGGCCAGTACGAAGCGGTGCTTCCCATGGATATATACCCGCAGTTGCTCGTCAAAGCGATCATTACCAAGGATATTGAGCGCATGGAAGGCATGGGCATCCTGGAACTGTCCGAAGAAGACATCGCCCTCTGCGAATTTGCCTGTACTTCAAAACAACCCTTGCAGGCAATCCTCCGGGAAGGCCTGGACCTGATTCAGTCTGAAAGTTAATGAACCTTTGAAACCAAGAATTATCACGATATACGGATATGGCCTTAATCGATAAAATCAAGTCACTGGAACCGGATAAGAAAAAGCATCCGTTTTTACACACCGTTTACGACGGTTTTTTCACCTTTTTGTATCAGCCGGCCACGGTCACCCGGGGCGGGGTCCATATCCGAGACGGGATCGACCTCAAAAGGACCATGGCTATGGTGGTGGTGGCCATGCAACTCTGTTATTTGTTTGGAACCTATAATATCGGCCAGCAGTATTTTATGGCCATCGGCAAACATGCCGGTTATTTTGAAGCCATCCACCTCAAAATCCTTTTTGGCCTGGTCAAAATCCTGCCCATCTGGATTGTCACCCACCTGGTGGGCCTGGGCGTAGAGTTTTATTTCGCTTATAAAAAGGGGCATGGCATCGAAGAGGGTTTCCTGGTGACCGGGGCCCTGATCCCCCTGATCATGCCGCCGGATATCCCGCTATGGATCCTGGCCATCGCGGTGGCCTTTGCGGTTCTTTTCGCCAAGGAGGCCTTCGGGGGTACGGGCATGAACATCTGGAATGTAGCCCTGGTGGCCCGGGTCTTTGTCTTTTTTGCTTACCCTGGAACCATTTCAGGGGACAGTGTTTGGGTAGCCGGCCTTACATCTTCCAATGGCCAGGTCGTCACGGATTTCGGAGGTTCCGGTTGGGTCCTCCACCTTTTTGATAAACTTTGGGCCTCCCTGGGATGGAGCACTTTTGGAGCCGATGGGGTCCCAGTGGACGGATTCAGCGGTGCCACCCCCCTGGCACTTGCCGCAGCAGGAGGATGGGATGCGGTAACCCAGCATTACACTCCTTCCGAGATATGGTGGGGCGTGATTCCCGGTTCGGTCGGGGAGACCTCTAAACCCCTGATCATCGTCGGGGCCCTGATGCTGATCTTCATGCGCATTGCCAGCTGGCGGATCATGGTGTCCATGGTGTTTGGCCTGGCGATCACCGCCCTGATCTTTAATGCCTGGGGATTTAATCCCTATATGGAAGTCCCCTGGTACTACCACTTTTACATGGGGAGTTTCCTCTTTGCCATGGCCTTCATGGCCACCGACCCGGTCACCGCTTCTGCCACGAACACCGGTAAATGGATCTATGGCTTTTTTATCGGGGTGATCGGTATGATCGTACGGATCCTGAACCCGGCCTACCCCGAAGGCTGGATGCTGGCGATCCTGTTTATGAACTCCTTTGCGCCCCTGATCGATTATTTTATTGTTGAATCCAATATGAAAAAAAGATTGCGCCGTGTTTAACAACCGATATATCCTGATCTATACCCTGGTGATGGCCCTGGTCGTATCCGTGGCCCTCGCTTTTGTGGTCAATGGCCTCAAGCCGCTCCATGATATCAACGAAGCGGTATTCAAGAAAAAGGACATCCTCAGCGCCATCCGCGATCAGATCGGCGCCGATCCGTTAAAAATGAAGGACGAAGAGCTGATCCGGCTTTTCGAAGAAAAAATGGATAAGGTGGTTCTGGATGCCAATGGAAAGGTGGTGACCGGGCTTGACGCCGAAACCATTGACCTGGCTGCAGAAGAAAAAAAGCCGTCCAACGAGCGCAAATATCCCTTGTTTATTTACAAAGGGGACAAAGGAAACATTTACCTCATGTCCGTCCGCGGCAATGGACTCTGGGATAAGATCTGGGGATATATTGCCCTGGAAGGCGACTTCAACACTATTGCCGGAGCCTCCTTCGGGCACGTCGCGGAGACCCCGGGACTGGGTGCCGAGATCAAAGACAACGCAAACTTCCCCAATGCCTTTCATGGAAAAAAGATCTATGAAAACGGCAATTATGTATCCGTCCAGGTGGTCAAAGGAGGAATTAAAGTTCCCGATCACCAGGTGGATGCTATTTCCGGGGCTACCATCACCTCTAATGGGGTATCCGAAATGCTGAACCGGGGGATGGTCGCCTATTTGCCCTATTTTGAAAGTTTAAAAAAGAAATAATTCAAAAGAAGAAAAACAAAGCGATATGTCTGAATCCGCTGTTAAATCCGCTGCTTCTGCCGAACCCAGGGAACCCTGGTTTGGCAAAAAGGAAAAGGCCCTCCTTTCGGACCCCCTGTATATCGATAACCCGATCACGGTGCAGGTCCTGGGCGTTTGTTCCGCACTGGCAGTGACCACCATGGTCAAACCGGCACTCATCATGGGTATTTCGGTGGCGTTGGTGACCGGCTTTTCCAACCTGGTGGTTTCCCTGCTTCGGAACGGGATCCCAAAACAAATTCGGATGATTGTCCAGCTGGTGGTCATTGCCGCTCTGGTGACCGTAGTCGAACAATTTCTAAAGGCTTTTTCCTACGATGTGTGGAAACAGCTTTCCGTTTTCATCGGGCTGATCATCACCAACTGCATCGTGATGGGCCGGCTGGAGGCTTTTGCCATGGCCAACAAACCCTGGAAATCCTTCCTGGATGGAATCGGTAACGGACTGGGTTATGGCTGGATCCTGGTGGCGGTAGCCGCGATCCGGGAATTTTTCGGACGCGGTGCCCTGATGGGCTTCAAGATCATTGGACCTTCCTCCGATTTTTTGATCAATACCCAGTCTTCGCCCTTATTGAGCTGGTACCAGCCCAACGGCCTTATGGTTTTACCGGCTGCGGCGATGTTTCTGATAGCCACCATCATCTGGATTCAACGGAGCCGGACGCAAAAGCTAATCGATATTTCCTAATGACCCATTAATTCCCAGACTCATGGACCTCCTCAATATTTTTCTCAAATCCGCTTTCATCGAAAACATGGTGCTTTCCTATTTTTTGGGAATGTGCTCCTTCCTGGCGGTGTCCAAAAGCGTGAAAACCGCCATCGGGCTTGGGGCCGCCGTCATTTTTGTGCTGGCCATTACCGTGCCGATGAACTGGTTGATCAGTGAACTTGTACTCGGACCGAAAGGGATATTCAAAATGGATCTGACTTTCCTCCGCTTCATCCTTTTCATCGCCAGCATCGCGGCGATGGTCCAATTGGTGGAAATGGCCGTTGAAAAATTTTCCCCTTCCCTCTATAATGCACTGGGTATTTTCCTTCCCCTGATTACGGTCAACTGTGCAATCCTCGGTGCGGCCCTCTTTATGGTCGCCCGGGAGTATAACTTTTCTGAATCGGTGGTTTATGGCGTGGGTTCCGGCTTTGGCTGGTTCCTGGCTATCGTACTGATGGCGGCCATCCGTGAAAAACTGAGATACAGCCACGTGCCTGCGCCTTTGCGCGGACTGGGTATCGCCTTCGTGATCACCGCCTTCCTGGGCATAGCCTTTATGAGCCTCATGGGCATCAACCCGGCAAATTATTTTGCTAAATAACTTTAATTCAATGACTATCATGATATTTCTGATCGACCTGATGTTTGTGGTTTGGGCGATTGTTGCTTTTTCGGCCTTATTGCTTTTGCTGGCCTTTGGCTTGATTTATGCCCAGAAAAAACTGGTGGCCCAGGGGGATGTGAAAATCATCATTAACGGGGACGAGGAACATCCGCTCAAAGTAAAGCCGGGCAGCAGCCTGCTGAGTACCCTGGCCGGTGAAAAAATCTTTCTTCCTTCCGCCTGCGGGGGAGGAGGCACCTGCGCCATGTGCGAATGCCATGTCGACCAGGGAGGAGGGGACATCCTGCCTACGGAACTGAACCATATTTCCCGCAAGGAGGCCGCGGAACACATGCGGCTCGCCTGCCAGGTCAAAGTCAGGCAGGATATGCATATCCGTGTGCCCGCGGAAGTCTTCGGGATCAAAAAATGGGAGTGTGAGGTAGTCAGCAATTACAACGTGGCGACCTTCATCAAAGAATTTGTGGTAAAACTTCCGGAAGGGGAATCCCTGGACTTCCAGTCGGGCGGATACATCCAGATTGACGTGCCGCCCATCGAAGTGGCTTACAAGGATTTTGACATCAAACCCCATCCTTCCGATCCCGCCGGACCGGATAAATTCAAGCCGGACTGGGACAAATTCAACTTATGGCCCCTGCGCATGAAAAATAGCGAAGAGGTGTTCAGGGCCTATTCCATGGCCAACCACCCCGCCGAGGGAAATATCGTAAAACTGAATATCCGTATTGCCACGCCACCCTGGGATAAAAAAACAAATGGCTGGATGGCGGTCAACCCCGGCATCTGCTCCAGTTATATTTTTTCCCGGAAACCGGGAGACAAAGTGATGGTGAGCGGACCTTACGGAGAATTTTTCATCAAACCGACCAAAAAGGAAATGGTGTATATCGGGGGCGGCGCCGGCATGGCTCCCCTGCGTTCCCATTTGTTCCACCTTTTTCATACCCTGAAAACCACGGACCGCAAAGTCAGTTTTTGGTACGGGGGACGCTCCAAACGCGAATTGTTTTATACAGATGAATTCAGGGCCATTGAAAAAGAATTTCCCAATTTCCGCTATTATATCGCGCTTTCCGAGCCCATGGCCGAAGACAACTGGAAATTAAGCAAGGACCTCGAAGACCGCGAGGGCGACGGTTTTGTGGGCTTTATTCACAAGGTGCTCTACGACAACTATCTGAAAAACCATCCGGAACCCGAAGAGATCGAATACTATTTCTGCGGTCCTCCCATGATGAATGCGGCGGTGATCAAACTGCTGGATGATCTTGGGGTACCTAAGGAGAATATTGCCTTCGACGATTTCGGAGGATAATAAAAAGGGGGAATCAAAAGTTCCCCCTTTTTTTTTTGTCATCAGCCATCAGCCATCAGCCATCAGCCATGATTTTTATCATTGCAGATAGCTGAAATCTATTAAGCAAAAACTTTGTCAAAAGCCTGCTGGAAATCGGCTTTGATGTCTTCGATATGCTCCAGGCCTGCACTGATCCGGACCAGGTTGGGTAATACGCCGGCTGCCTCGCGCTCGGTATCACTCAATTGCTCGTGCGTAGTGGAGGCGGGATGAATGGCCAGTGACTTGGCATCGCCGACGTTGGCCAGGTGGCTGATCAATTGCAGGGAATCGATAAACTTCTTCCCGTTTTCCAGACCACCCTTGATGCCAAACTGGAGGATCCCGCCAAAACCGTTGGACAGGTATTTTTTGGCCAACTCATGGTAAGGGCTGCTTTTTAAACCGGGATACCAGACAAATTCGACCTTGTCGTGGTTTTCCAGCCAGGTAGCCAGGGCCATTGCATTGTCCACGTGACGCTGGACCCGGAGGCTCAGGGTCTCGATGCCCTGCAAAAAGAGGAAGGAATTGAAGGGGCTGAGCGAGGGCCCGAAATCACGCAGTCCCTCCACCCGCGCACGGATGATAAAGGCTACATTGGGCATACCGAGGGGATTGTTGTCTCCGAAGATCTCCCAGAATTTCATGCCGTGATAACCTTCGCTGGGTTCGGTGAATTGGGGATATTTTCCATTGCCCCAGTTGTAATTGCCCCCGTCCACGATGACCCCGCCTATGCTGGTTCCGTGTCCGCCGATCCACTTGGTGGCGGAATTCACCACGACATGGGCTCCGTGCCGGAGGGGCTGGAAGAGATATCCCCCGGCGCCAAAAGTATTATCCACGATCAGGGGAAGGTCGTATTTCTTGCAAAGGGCCGAGATGGCTTCAAAATCGGGAATGTTCAGTTTGGGGTTGCCAATGGTTTCGAGGTAAAGGGCCTTGGTGTTTTGGTCGATCAGTTTTTCAAAGCTGGCGGGGCTGTCCCCATCCGCAAACCGGGCTTCGATGCCCAGCCTTTTAAAGGCCACTTTAAATTGGTTGTAGGTGCCCCCGTACAGATAGGAGGTGGAGACAAAATTGTCGCCCGCCTGCATGATGTTGTTCAGGGCAAGGAATTGGGCCGACTGGCCGGAAGCGGTGGCCAGGGCGGCTACCCCGCCTTCCAAGGCTGCCATTCGTTGTTCGAATACATCCGTGGTGGGGTTCATGATGCGGGTATAGATGTTGCCAAACTGGCGAAGGCCGAAAAGGTTGGCGGCATGGTCCGAATTGTCAAAACCATAGGAAGTGGTCTGGTAGATCGGCACTGCCCGGGATTTGGTGGTCGGGTCTACCTGTTGTCCTGCGTGCAATTGCAGGGTTTCAAATCTGTAATTAGACATAAATTTTAAAAATTAAAAGGTTGATGATATGATTGAATGAATAAGTTCGAAAATAAGGGGGTAAGAATTGGTCCGGGAAAATGGGGTAATATGGATCACAGCATGCCTTACGGCATACAACAGATACAAACGACGGCCACGGGTTTATCCATTTTCGCCACCAAATATAATTAAAAGGCGGAATCCGGGAAGAAGAGCCTATAAATTCTATCGTTCAGGTATGGTTTGGAAGGGTGGATGGTGGGTGGTGGATGGTGAGTTTCTATACCGGACCTCCTTAAGGTAGGGTGACGACGGCATGGATAGGGAGAATCGTCCATTTTCTTACCTTTACGGCCCAACGGATGGAGATAAAAAGATACCTGGTCACTTCGGCCTTGCCTTATGCCAACGGCCCCTTGCACATCGGGCATCTCACCGGGGCCTATTTGCCTGCCGATATCTATGTACGTTTTCTAAGGCTGACCGGGAAGGAAGTCGTGTGGGTCTGCGGTTCGGATGAACACGGCGCCGCCATCACAGTCAAGGCACGAAAGGAAAACACGACCCCGGGGGCCATCATCGATAAATACCACGAACAACTGAAAATGGCGCTGGCCGGCATGGCCATTGATTTTAATATCTATCACCGGACTTCCGAGCCCATCCACCATGAAACCTCGCAGGATTTTTTCAGGACCCTCTATGAAAAAGGCGAATTCCAGGAAATCGAAAGCCAGCAATATTACGATGAGTCCGCCGGCCAGTTCCTTGCGGACCGGTACATCATGGGTACCTGCCCCAAATGCGGCAATCCCAACGCTTACGGCGACCAGTGTGAAAAATGCGGATCGACGCTGAGCCCGACAGAACTGATCAATCCCAGGTCCACCCTCAGCGGGACCATCCCGGTGATGAAACCCACCACGCACTGGTACCTTCCACTCAATCAGCACCAGGAATGGTTAAAGACCTGGATCGAGACCGGCATGCTGGAGGGGGTCAAACACCATGAACCCGAAACCTGGAAGCCCCATGTGCTTGGCCAATGCAAGTCCTGGCTGGACAGCGGCCTGGAACCCCGGTCCATGACCCGTGACCTCGACTGGGGAGTGGACGTTCCGAAGGAGATCCCCGGCTCTGAAGGTAAAAAACTTTATGTCTGGCTGGATGCCCCGATCGGTTATATCAGCGCTACCAAAGCCTGGGCTGCCACCCACCATGAAACCTGGGAAAAATACTGGAAGGACCCGGAAACCGCCCTGATCCATTTTATCGGAAAAGACAATATCGTCTTTCACTGCCTCATCTTTCCGGTTATCCTCAAATCCTATGGCGGGTATAACCTTCCCATCAATGTTCCGGCAAACCAGTTTATGAACCTGGAGGGGGACAAGGTTTCCACTTCCAGAAACTGGGCGGTCTGGATCCACGAATACCTGGAGGAATGGCCCGGGCAGCAGGATCTCCTGCGGTATTACCTCATCAAGACCATGCCCGAGCAGCGGGACAGCGAATTTACCTGGAAAGGCTTCCAGGAAGCCAACAACAATGAACTGGTCAACAACCTGGCTAATTTTTTCAACCGGGTCTGTGTCCTGCTGCACAAATATTACCAAGGGGAAATCCCTGCCTTTAATCCGGATAAGGCCTTTGTGGGTACAGAAGAGCCTGATTTTGATTCCTTCCATGAGACGGAATTGCTCTATCTCCACGACCGGATCCAGGACCTCAATCAAAGCATCCGGGAATTCCGGTTCAGGGATGCCCTTAAAAGCCTGATGGATATGTCCAGCACGGGCAATTCCATCCTACAGTCCAATGAACCCTGGAAAAAGGAACAATCGGATCCTGAATTAATCAAGGTCGTGATCAATTATTGCGCCCAACTGGCCACCGCGCTCAGTGTGGTCATCCGGCCTTTTATGCCCTTTACCTCGGATAAAATGAGGGCCCAACTCGGTCTTTCTCCGCTCCGGGATGAAGATGAGCTAAACCAATTGCTGGACGCCTTGAGCCAGGGGGAAGTCCTCCTCCCTCCCGGGCATAAGATCAACGAAGCCAGCCATCTGTTCTCAAGGATTGAAGATGCACGCATCCAGGCCCAGCTGGACAAGCTAAAAAGAGGGGCAGCGCTCAGCGCTCCAGCACCTGCTGTTCATGTCCCGCTTAAAGAGACCATATCCATCGACGATTTCAACAAAACAGATCTCCGGGCAGGGACCATCCTGACGGCCGACCGCGTGCCCAAGGCGGATAAATTATTGCATCTGACGGTTGACCTCGGCTTTGAAAAGCGTACCATACTCAGCGGTATAGCCCAGCATTTTCAGCCTGAAGTCTTGCCCGGTCGCAGGGTAGTCATCGTCGCCAATTTGGCACCCCGGAAAATGAAAGGGATCGAATCCAACGGCATGATCCTGCTCTCGGAGAATGGGGACGGCAGCCTGCGGTTTGTAGAACCGAGTGATGGGGCGGAGAATGGGAGCGTTGTCAAATAATTAAATAATTAAATAATTAAGAAATTAAGAATTAAGGGGAGCCGTCTCAACCTTAACCTTAACCATACCAGTTAAAATTCTGATGTAAAAATTCCTCATTCAGAGTTATTTAGATTAAGTAACTCTTTTTACCTTCGATTAAATTTCCCTTAGTGAACCCGTCTCAGCTGACAGTATTTGCCGCAAGCCCTTGCGTGCATTTTCCCTGGTACGGCTTTCGCTCCAATCCAAATTACCAACCCTTTAACTAAGTATTCATGTACCGGAAACTGATTATTTCATTTACTACTGCTCTGGCGCTTGGCTCCTGGTTCTTATTCACAAACAATGAAGATGTCCCAGATCAGGCATTCGCAGTCGTTAAAACAGATTGTGAGGAATACGGCGGGGATTGGGACGGGGACGGAGTCTGCGCGGATTTTGACTGCGACGACAGCGATGCGGAGAATACTAAGGTGCAGCCCGACTGCGGGGATAACTGTACGAACGGCGGAAGTTCGGGAGTGGATGCCGATAGCGATGGCTATTGCAATGATGTGGATTGCGATGATGCTGATGATAGCGTATGGGATTTACTGGATCCAGCTTACATCGATAATGATGGAGACGGATACGATGACGGCACAACTACAGTATGTTGGAATGGATTCGATTTGCCCAGTGGCTACCGTGATTTTACAAACGGGACGGACTGTGATGACTATGATGATCTCGTCTATACCAACATGGAATTATATACCGATTTCGACCAGGACGGGTATGACGACGGATCGGGAACCACCACACTTTGCACGGATGGCAACGCTCCATCCGGTTATATTGAAAATTCAAATGGGACGGACTGCGATGATAATGATGATAGTGTATGGGATTTATTAGATCCTGCTTATATCGATAATGATGGAGATGGATACGATGACGGCACCACTACTGTTTGTTGGAATGGGACGAACCCTCCGACAGGATACAGTGTAAATACTTCCGGTACGGATTGTGACGACACTGACCCGAACGTCAATCCCGATGCCTCCGAAATTTGCAATGGCATCGACGACGACTGTGACGGCGAGACCGATGAGGATCCTGTTGATGGATTCACGTATTATGCGGATACTGACGCAGATACTTACGGGGATGCGAACAACACGATCTACGCCTGCACGGCCCCAACCGGATATGTTTCAGACGATACGGATTGTGATGACACCAATGGTCAGGTTCATCCGGGGGCAGATGAATATTGCAATGATATCGATGACGATTGCGATGGGGAGTTCGATGAGGATGCCATAGACCCAAGCACCTGGTATGAGGATGGAGACGGAGATGGGTACGGAAACCCAGCGGTCTCCCAGATGGCATGTGACCAACCCACGGGGTATATTTCAGACAATACGGATTGCGATGATACCGACTTTTATGTAAACCCTGGTGTTGCGGAAATATGCGACGGCTACGACAACGATTGCGATGGAACCAGCGATGAAGGATTTGGCAACGACAACGACATGGACGGCGTAGGCAGTGACTGCGACAATTGTCCTGACGAATACAATCCACCGGTTGCCTGCCTCGCCTGCCTCATTCCGGCAAGCGGCCAAGCTGATGCAGACAGCGATGGTTGGGGTGATGAATGCGATTGCGATGATGCCAACGGTCAGATTCATCCGGGAGCGACCGAAATCTGCGATGAGGTGGACAACGATTGTGACGGATTCATCGATGAAGACCTGGCAACGACCTGGTATCAGGACAGCGACGGAGATGGGTTTGGCAATCCAGGTGTCACCAAAGACAGTTGTGCCATGCCTTCAGGTTTTGTTAATAACACTACAGACTGCAATGACTCTGAACCGGCTGCCTATACCGGTGCCGTCGAAATTTGTGACGATGGTATCGACAACGACTGCGACTCATACACCGATTGCCAGGATGGGGATTGCAATGGGATTGGAAATTCTATGATGGCATCCTCGAATACCTACTATGCCGACACCGATGAGGATGGCTATGGCGATCCGGCCATTACGAAAGACAGTTGTGCCCTCCCCATAGGTTATGTCGCTGACAATACAGACTGTAACGACGAATGCTATCTATGTAACCCCGTAGCTACGGAGATCTGCGACGGGCTGGACAATGATTGCGACGGTCTGGTGGACGACAGTCTTGATACTTATTTTGCCGATTTTGACGGAGATAATTTTTATAATCCCGGCATATCCAAAGACACCTGCGCCCAGCCGGTAGGTTTTATTTCCCTGAATGAGGCCGCCGGCATTGATTGCAATGACGGGGACGATCAACTGACCAATAATTGCCCATCGATCACCTACTATGTCGATTCCTCCAATACCGATGTGATGGCGCTGACCGGCAGGTTCCGGTCCGCCCTCCTGGTGGGTGAATCCTGGGATATGGCTTTTACCACCCTTCAGGCGGCCCTGGCCACGGCAGTGGCGGGAGATACAATCAAGGTTGCCCAGGGAACTTATTACCCAGGCAGCACCCGGGACAGCTCATTCATCATTCCCAGTGGGGTCGTGCTCCTGGGCGGGTACCCGATGGGTGGTGGTACGGATGAGGAACGGAACTGGGATTGTTACAAGACCATCCTGAGCGGGGATATTGGAAACCCCGACAACAATTCGGACAACAGTTATCACGTGGTGGTCACCACCAATACGGACAGCTCAACCCAGGTGGATGGATTTTGCATCACCGGAGGCAATGCCAACGGTACCTTTGACGACCGCTACGGAGGCGGATGGTTCAACAGGGGAACGGGTGGAGATTCATCAAATCCCACCATCATTCATTGCCGGATCTTTGGAAATAATGCCGCCCGAAATGGCGGGGGGATCGGCAATTTCGGGGATCTGGGGCCCACCAATCCCAGGATTATAAACAGCATCATCAGCGGAAATACGGCCACTCGGGGTGCAGGAATTTACAATTATGGTTACGGATCAAACAGCAGTCCGGTGCTCATAAACTGCATTCTGAGCGGCAACCGGGCCAATTATGCGGGAGGAGGAATATACAACGACGGGGAAGATGGCAACAGCAGTCCTATACTCATCAATTGTGTTTTAAATGGAAATTATGCGGGTTCTTTCGGCAGCGCTGCTTTCAATACGGGTTATGACGGAGATATGACAGGCAACAGTGATCCTTTCTTCGTTAATTGTGTGATCTGGAATAATGATGCCGGAATTGCCCAAAATGTTTTCTTTAATGAAGATGCAAATTTGACGGTTTCGTATTCAGTGCTGCAAGGCACCGATTTTGCTAGCATCACCGATTTCGGATATAATGCGACCAGCGGAATCGCGAATACCTTTTCCGATCCGGCTTTTATAAATGCTCCAGCCAGCGCCACTGCCCCGACCACGGCCGGGGATTTCCATGTCCTGGTCTATTCCCCTTGCATCAACCATGGTGACAATGCATCCAATTCTTTTCCAACGGATCTGGATGACCTGGCCCGCATTTATAACGGCACCATCGACGCGGGGGCTTACGAATTTCAATCCATCCCTTGTAGCGGCTTTACCGGTGTAGCTTATGTCAATGCTTCGGCTGCAGGACTTAATAACGGCAGCTCCTGGACGGATGCCTTCACCGACCTCCAGGATGCCCTGGCGATAGCCAGGACCTGCGGACTGGACACCATTCTGGTCGCGGAAGGGACCTACTATCCCAGCACGACGGATACGCTCTACGATTGTGCAGGAAATATTGAATCCATCATTCAACTGGACTCGAGCCTTTCCTTTGACATCCCCGATTCCCTGGTTATGATCGGAGGATACCAGGTGATGAATGGAATAGCCACCGGCCGGGATCCCTGGTGTTTCAAAACGCTTCTTTGCGGTGACATAGACCAGGACGGGGAAGTCTATGGGGACCTGCAAAACAGTATGCATGTAGTAACCACTTCACAAGTGAGCAATGCAACGGTGGTGGATGGATTCCATATTTCCGGAGGCAATGCCAGCGAATCTTATCCAAACTATCCCGACTATGTGGGAGGGGGTTGGTATGATGACGGCAGCGGCATGAATGGAGGTTCATTCCCAACCATCCTCAACTGTGTGATCAGCGGCAACTGGGCCAATGGCGGAGGAGGAATTTTCTGCGACGGCACTCAAGGGGGAAACAGTTCCCCCCGGCTGATCAATTGCATCTTGTCCGGCAACGGTGCGAATGCGAGCGGTGGAGCGATGTTTAATGATGGGAATACCGGCACCAGTTCACCAAGTCTGGACAATTGCGTGGTTTCCGGCAATATCGCCTATTATCAGTGGGGGGGAGGGATGTACAATTCAGGGATCAATTCAGGAGTATGCGCTCCTCAAATCAGGAATTCCATCTTCTGGAACAATTTTGCGGATATCTCTGGTCCCGTCTTCCATAATAATGATGCTGTAACCACGGTCTCGAATTCCATATTACAAGGGAGCACTGACCTGAACGATGGTTCGGTTTCTTCCAATGAAAACGGGGGGACAACCACTGGCAGCGACAACTTATTCAGCGACCCGCTATTTATTAACGCTCCAGCTGCAGCCGTTCCCCCAACCACAGCCGGTGATTTCAGGGTAGCAAGTTATTCCCCTGCAGTGAATTTTGGGGACGATGCTGCCATTATGGCGGCTTTGTCGGGTCATGCATTTATTGACCTGAATGGAAACCCCCGGATAGCAGGAGCAGGTGTGGACGCCGGAGTTTTCGAATACCAGGGTACGGATTGCACTCCATACTCCGGCATCAATACTCTTTATGTCGATGCCCAGGCAGCCGGCAGTGAAACGGGAGCAGACTGGCCCAATGCCTTGCTTACTTTAAAGGAAGCTATTGAAATTGCGACCTATTGTACCGGGATCGATTCCATCCTGGTCGCCGCAGGCACTTATTATCCTTCCTGTCCGGACACGGTCTATGATCCCTGTACCGGTGCCGTGCAAACGGTTTTGGCACCCAGCCGG